>Ga0316204_10010990_pt1 | contig 11481 bp, 11 predicted proteins | sample 6monrhotite_MG_2_FD_205661 | JGI IMG/M metagenome (GOLD analysis project Ga0316204, IMG submission 205661) | Microbial mat bacterial communities from mineral coupon in-situ incubated in ocean water Damariscotta River, Maine, United States -... | ecosystem: Environmental > Aquatic > Marine >...
CTACACAACAAGTGACCGGGATTGGGAACTGCATCATAAAGTGCTGTCGCGGCGTTTCAATCAGTCCCGCGCCATTGCCGTGGAAATGGAATCAGCGACGATTGCAGCCAACGGGTACCGGTTCCGGGTACCGTACGGAACCCTGTTGTGTGTGTCGGACAAGCCCTTGCATGGCGAAATCAAATTACCAGGCATGGCCAATGCATTTTATGATGAACGGGTAAACCAGCATCTGCACATCGGCATCCGCACCGTCGAGGCCCTGCGCGATAATGTCGCCAGTTCATCCCTGCATTCCCGAAAACTGCGCAGCTTCGATGAACCCGCGTTTCGTTAAGGTGCGGACTTGGCCCAGATGTTCAGTATGTAGAAGAACCTCAGTTTGCCGACAGCGGTGCTTGTCTTCAAACTGCCCCCCTTCGCTCGGGAACAATAGTAGTAATTGATCGATTGCACTCCATATATATTCTGAGGCTTAATATGAGCCTCGGAAACTGAACCTTTTTGCCTGTTAAACATGATCAAATTAACACATATATTTTTTGTCCTGGCATTGACCCTGAACGCAACCGCGACGGCGTCGGCCCAAGGCACGGAACGTTCGGTGGACATGGGATTAACACCCAGTCCGGTTTACGGCCTTTGGAGCAATATCAACAGGGCCGTCATCGTTTACGCGAAGCTGCACTCGACCGACAATGATTGGCTTAGAAAACTTGAAGGAATGGAGCCGAAAAAGTTCACCGGCAAGGAGCCAGCCCATGTCCTTGAACAGGTCAAACGTTTCAAAACCGAGCTGATCGAACTGATCGAGCTGAACAAACACTGGAGCGACAGTGCGACGGAAACGTTGCTTGACGGAAATTTGCCAAATCTTCTTTCCAGTAACAATAACCGTGTCACGCCTAGCCAAGTTTACCTTCATTCGGGTCAGGTCCTGGTCAATATTGCCAGATACATTCTTCAGGAATCCCCCACCGTGATCGAAATTTCTCCGCTTTTTGAGGAACAACACATCACAGGAAAAACGCCAAGCGATGTTTATGGGATGGTTGACCTTGGCATTCGGCGCCTTGAGGAAATTGCACTTCAAAATCCAATGGAAGAGAAGGTGCAATGATCAGAGCCTTCAGAACCCTGACCATCAACCGGCTTGGGAAATGGCTGATTTCATTGCTCATCCTGTCCGCGTTTACGACCCTCGTCACCAGTTGGCATCTGGTCCGGGATGTCACAAACCTGAACACATCGTGGTCTGACAACGAACGCAGCATCATCCAGAAACAGGCCTACTTGTCAGCTTTGCGAGGGGCTATCGGCTATGGCGGGATGATCCACTATTTTAAAAATTACCTGCTTCGCCACGACAAAAACTATCTTCTCAACACCCACAGATCGCTGCTTGAATCAAAAATCATCATTAATGGATACAGGGCATTGGGCGTTTCAACAGATGAAGACCGCGCCCTCAGTGACCTCGAAGACGTTGCCCAGGAATACAAGCGCGCCATCACCCGCGCCGAGGTGCTGGTTAATGCCGGCTATACAATCGCCCAAACCGACAAACTTGTTTCTGTTGATGACGCCCCGGCGATCCGTGCCTTGCTGAGCCTGACTGACGCCGTGGCCACACTGCGGCAGGCAAAAACAAAAATTGTTTCGACCAAAATAGGTTCCCTGGCCGACACCATAAATGTTGCGGCCATTGGAATTGGCCTGCTTCTCGTCATCCTGATTTTAGCCCTCGCATGGTTTCTTCGTTCCCGCCTCATCAATCCTTTGAGCAGGCTCATCACAGCCTTCGATAAGGTCGATCCAGCTGCTCCCGGACTGACTCGACTGCCGGGATCCGGAACCGAAGGAGACGAGCTGGACATGGTCGCGACCGCGGGTAACCGGTTCCTCGACACCATGGAAATTCACCTGACTGAACGACGAAATGCCGAGAAGTCGCTGGAATCGGCCCGGGAAATTGCCGACAAGGCCAATAAGGCAAAGTCCGAATTTCTGTCATCCATGAGCCACGAGCTACGCACCCCTATGAATGCCATTCTCGGCTTCGCCCAAATGCTCGACTACAATCCCAAGGAGCCTTTGACGACGGCACAGAAGAAAAGCGTCGATCACATTCTCAAAGGCGGGCAACATTTGCTGGAATTGATCAACGAAGTCTTGGACCTTGCCAAGATTGAATCCGGAAAGATGGAGATGTCTATTGAGGATGTCTCTATCAGAAACGTCCTTGATGAATGTCTCTCGCTTGTCCAAACGATGGCTGAAAACCAAGGCATCGAGATCATCGTTGCCGAAGGCTTCGATAAACCTGTTGTGATACGGTCCGACTACACCCGGGCCAGGCAAGCGCTGCTAAACCTGATATCCAACGCCGTTAAGTATAACCGTGAAAATGGCAAAATCGTTCTCAATTGCTACGTGGCTACCAACGGCATGCTCCGCATTTCCGTCACCGATACCGGCGAAGGAATTTCCAAAGATAAGTTGGATGAATTATTCCAGCCTTTCAGTCGGCTTGGTGCGGAAAACACAGAAATCGAAGGCACCGGCATTGGCCTTGTCATTACCAAACAAATCATTGAAAGCATGGGCGGCCGTATCGATGTCGAAAGCGAGATCGGCAAAGGAACCACGTTCTGGATAGAACTTCCCGTAAGCGAAAGCGGTCAGGCTAAGGACCTGGAAGCCAAAATGATTGAAGAACAAGGTGCCCCCAAACAATTATCGAATGTAAACGGCACCATTCTGTATGTGGAAGATAATCCAGCTAACCTGAACCTGATGGAAATGATCGTCGAGCGCACTGAAGGTCTCTCGATGATATCGGCGCACAACGCTGAACTGGGCCTGGAACTGGCCGTGAACAAGAAACCTCAAATGATCATCCTGGACATCAACCTTCCCGGCATGGATGGCTTCGCCGCACTTAAAAAGCTACAAAAAATGGAGTCTACAAAAAACATCCCCGTCATCGCCCTTAGTGCCAATGCCATGAACAAAGACATAAGAAAGGGCCTCGACGCCGGCTTTAAACAGTACCTGACCAAACCCATCAAAATTGATGAAGTCGCAGACGCGATCGAGGTCACAATTAAGACCCCGGGCGAACAGAAGCTCATCTGATACAGTGGCCAAGCGGCCTGTTGCACACGCTAAGGCATATACGAACGTCAATTGCCCGGCGTCACTGACTTAGTGACCGCCACCCAGACTTCCGGTTTTAACGGAATAGTCGACGACCAATTCGTAGCTTGGGTCATCATCGGAATCGACCATTAACTGACCGGCGCGATTGAGCAACTGATGACAGTCGTGTGACAAATGGCGCAGTTGCAGTGTTTTTTCCAGGCCTTCGTATTTCAAGGCTAGGGATTCAATAGCCTGCAGGGCAGATTGATCGACAATCCGGCTGTTCGCGAAATCAACAATGACAACCCCGGGATCATTTTCAGGATCAAAAATTTCACCAAAACCATCGATTGATCCAAAAAACAAAGGCCCTTCAATCTGATAGACCCGGGCACCTTCGGGTGTCAGATGGGCTTTGGCATGAATTCGCGTGGCATTGTTCCAGGCATAAGCCAACGCCGAAACGATAACGCCAACGACGACGGCAATGGCCAAATCAAACATCACTGTAACAATCGTCACCAATACCATCACCATGGCATCAGTCAGGGGAATACGGCGCAAAATGGTCAAGCTCTGCCAGGCAAAAGTGCCGATCACCACCATCATCATGACACCGACCAGGGCCGCCAGCGGAATTTGTTCAATCATCGAAGAGGCGACAAGAATGAAGGTCAGCAGAAACAGCGCCGCAGAAATACCCGAAAGCCGCGTCCGTCCACCCGATTTTACATTGATCATGGACTGACCGATCATGGCACAGCCGCCCATGCCACCGAAAAACCCGGTCACCGTATTGGCCAGGCCCTGAGCGACACATTCCTGAGATGCACCGCCACGCTTGCCGGTAATTTCGCCGACCAGGTTCAGCGTCAGCAAGCTTTCGATCAGGCCGATCGCCGCCAGAATAAGGGCGAAGGGAAATACAATTTCCAGGGTTTCAAGTGTCAACGGAACCATGGGGATGTGAAAAAGTGGGAGTCCGCCTTTGATTGATGCCAGATCGCCAACGCGAGGAACGTCAATACCGATAAAGATAACAAGACCGGCGACGACGGCAATTCCCGCCAACGGTGCCGGAATGAAGGTGGTAATTTTCGGCATACCCCAGATGATCACCATGGTCAGGGCGACCAGGCCCAGCATGGTAACCAGTGGCCAACCGGACATCCAGACCTTGACCCCTTCGGGGCCCATGACCTGAAACTGCGTCAATTGCGCAAGAAAAATGACGATAGCCAAGCCGTTAACAAACCCCAACATCACCGGGTGAGGTACCAAGCGGATAAACTTTCCCAAATGGAAGATGCCCGCCAGAACCTGCATAATGCCCATCAGGACAACCGTGGCGAACAGATATTCCACACCATGGCGGGCAACCAATGCCACCATAACAACGGCAAGCGCTCCGGTGGCTCCGGAAATCATTCCCGGCCGGCCCCCGATTACTGCGGTAATCAAACCGACAATGAATGCCGCATAAAGACCGACCAGCGGGTGAACACCCGCAACGAAGGAAAAAGCCACCGCTTCTGGAACCAGCGCCAATGCCACAGTAAGGCCTGAAAGCAATTCCGTCTTGATGCTCTCGGGCGAGAACAGTTTATTTCTTGAACCTTTTTGTTCGCCCGGCATGAGGTGGGCGGCAAAGGCGGCGAGCGTCGTCTTAATCACGGCTATCGGATCCCGTTTCTACAGGAGTTGAAATTCAGCAACCGGCTCCAATAACACGTGGAAGAACCGGTTGCACTTAGATCATGAAGCAGGGTTGGTTTAGGCTGCCCGCCCTGCCGGTCGTCTGGAACGCTGGGAATTATTGCGGTTCTGAGTACTCCTGCCCTGACCTTGGCCCTTACCCTGGCCACGACCCCTGCCTTGACCCTGGCCTTGATTCCGTTTGGGTGCCTTGGCCGGGCTGGTGTCATTGGCAATTTCGGCGGCGTGGTAAATATGATCGACGAAGACCGGCACCTTCTGGCGGATGGTCTTTTCGATATCACGCAAATAGGCGCGTTCTTCATGATCACAAAAAGATATGGCAATTCCCGTCGCCCCGGCCCGCGCCGTACGACCGATGCGGTGCACGTAACTTTCCGGTTCGTTGGGCAGTTCAAAATTAATGACGTGCGTGACACCGTCAACATCAATGCCACGAGCTGCAATATCGGTCGCTACCAGGGCACGAATACGGCCGGCTTTAAATGCAGCCAGCGCCCGCTGCCGGGCGTTCTGTGACTTGTTGCCATGAATGGCATCGGAATTAACGCCGCTTTGATGCAGGTGGCGCGCGACTTTGTCGGCGCCGTGTTTGGTCCGGGTGAAGATCAGTACCCGTTCGATATCCTTGTCATTCAACAGTTCCGTAATCAGTGCGCGCTTTTTGTCTTTCTGCACATACAGGACCCGCTGTTCCACCTTTTCAGCCGTGGTTGCAGCCGGTGCCACTTCGACCTGTACCGGATCGCTTAGCAAACCATCTGCCAAGCCCTGAACCGTCCCCGGCATGGTCGCCGAAAACAGCACGGTCTGACGTTTCTTTGGCAATGCGGCGGCGACTTTCTTGACGTCGCGAATAAAGCCCATGTCGAGCATACGGTCGGCTTCATCCAGGATAAAGACCTCGACCATATCAAGACGCACCTGCCCCTGGTTCATCAGGTCCATCAAGCGTCCCGGTGTCGCAACCAGGATGTGAACACCCCGGGTCAGGGCCTGAATTTGCGGCCGAATGGAAACGCCACCGAAGACAACGGCCGAACGCAAAGGCACATTTCGGCCATAGGATCGAAGGCTGTCGTCAATTTGCCCCGCCAGTTCGCGGGTCGGTGCCAGGATCAGCGCGCGTGGTTGGCGGCTAAGGGCCTTGCCACCGCTTGCAGCCAGGCGGTGCAGCAAAGGCAGAGAGAATGCCGCCGTCTTACCGGTGCCGGTCTGGGCGACGCCTAAAAGATCGCGGCCCTCCAGCAACGACGGAATGGACTTGGCCTGAATGGGGGAAGGGTTTGTGTAACCTTCGTCAACGATGGCGCGAAGGATAGGTTGAGCCAGTTTGAGGCTCGTAAAATCAGTCATTTGGTATTTTTCTTTCTTGAATAAAAATCGTAGCGACCCACCGCCCCGAATACGGGGACGTCGAGTGTGCAAGCACAATGCAAGCGTTACCAACGCGGTTTGCCCATGACAAAAGTCAGGACAGAGACCGGTCTAACGAAACGCCCGAATATGTTTGTAAAGAAGGTGTCGGCTGATAAGTATTCAAACCGACGATCGATTAAATATCGACCCTGAGGGGAGTGTCGCTGGCGCCACTAACCCGATTTGGAACCCGGAAGTCAAGACAATTCGCCTGACATCATCGCACATGTCCCTTGCAGCCTGTCGTGATTCACAGACGCCCCGCCCGATCCTTTCATGATCGTCACCCTGATTCTGGCCGTGCCTCATTCTCACAAAACCCTCACATGGATGTGATTTCCATTGCCCCCTGTTTTGCGGGCATACCTGTAGGGCACCATTCTTTCGAAGCCAGACAGGAGATATGACTTATGAACCGCAGAACCGCTACCGCCGCCATCATCGCGGGCGCCATCGCGACCGCCGCATCAGGGTTTGCTGCTACCGACGCACAAGCCGCGGGCAAGGAAAAATGCTACGGCATTTCCCTGGCCGGAAAAAATGATTGCGCCGCCGGGCCAGGTACAACATGTGCCGGCACCTCCAAGGTCGATTACCAGGGCAATGCTTTCACGCTTGTCCCCAAGGGAACATGCGTTTCGATGCAACTGCCCGGTGATCGCAAGGGCAGCCTTACCGAGCTAAAACGCGATATCCCGAGCTAAATGGCGGGAGCAGGCACCACGATCCCAAGCAGGGCTGGCGTTGGCCTGAAGGCCTGCCACTACCATGATATTCTTGGCGACAAACCCGATATTGGCTGGTTTGAAGTTCACGCCGAGAATTTCATGGGAGCCGGTGGCCCGCCGCATGCCTACCTGAGCACGATCAGGGCGTCCTATCCATTGTCGTTGCACGGTGTCGGGTTATCCATCGGCGGCATCGAAGATCTTGACCTTGACCATCTGGATCGTCTGAAGGCCCTGGTAGATCGCTATCAACCGGCATTGTTTTCCGAACATCTGGCATGGTCGTCCCACCGCACAGCATTTTTCAACGATTTACTGGCCGTCCCTTATACCGATGAAACCCTGGACCTGGTGTGCGCCCATGTGGATCAGGTCCAGAGCCACCTGAATTGCAAGATGCTGCTTGAAAACCCGGCGACCTACGTCGTATTCGAAACAAGCACTTACGACGAAGTGGATTACCTGTCGGAAATCGCCCGGCGCACAGGGTGCGGGTTGCTGCTGGATGTCAACAACGTCTACGTGTCGTGCATTAATCACGGGCGCGATGCAGCAGATTACATAGATCGCTTCCCCGCAGCGGCCGTTGGGGAAATACACCTCGCCGGGCACGGTGAAGACCGCGATGATGAAGGTGAACGCCTGCTGATCGACAGCCATGATCGCCCGGTGATTGATCCGGTCTGGGAACTGTATGGCCGCACGCTCGCCCGCACCGGGGCGCAGCCGACCCTGATTGAATGGGACAACAATATTCCAGAATGGTCCGAATTGTTTGCGCAAGCACACCTGGCAAATTCGGTCATGACACGCACGCTCCAAAACTGCCGGAGCCCCCATGTGGCGTAAAACCCAAAAACAGTTCGCCGCCGCCCTGCGCGACCCCGGCACCGCTGTCCCCGCGACGATTTCAGACACCGGCGGCAAAGTCTCGCTGAAGCGCTTCAATGTGTACCGCAACAATGTCGCCGCAGGCTTGATCGACGCCCTTGCCGCCACCTATCCGGTCGTTCATGCCCTGGTCGGCGATGATTTTTTTAAAGGTATCGCCAGAAATTTTACCCGCCTTTTCCTGCCAGACAACCCGGTTCTGCAAAACTATGGTGCAGATTTCCCAGACTTCATTGGCACCCAGAACGAAACCACATCAACCCCGTACTTAAGCGACGTGGCACGGTTGGAATGGGCCTGGAACAAGGCCTATCACGCCGCCGACAAGGTCCCTTCTAGCATCGCGGCCCTGGCCGATGCGCCCGATGAATTGGTCGCCAACATTGGTCTTCGATTTCACCCCAGTGCGCGGCTGATACAATCAGCCTGGCCCATCGTCTCGATCTGGCAAGCCCATCAGGAAAATGATCCACAAAGCTTGCTTGGTCAATTGCCCGACCGGGGTGAACAGGCCCTGGTCGTGCGCCCGGACATGACTGTCCACATCAGCACCCTTGATCCTGTGGCCTACAGCTTCATCAAGGCGCTATACGATGGCCAGACGCTTGGCCAGGCCAGCCCCCTTGTTATTGACAGGGGGCCATTGGATTTATCCGGCCATCTCGCCGCCCTGTTTGATACGGGCGCGATCGTCGGACTTTCAGATTTAACCTAAACCTTTGGGGGGAACGTACTTGATGGCTATTTTCAGATTTCTTGAACAAATCCATGAACTGGTATTTTCCATGCTTCAGCGTTTTGCCGGATCATGGTTCTTGGGATTGTCATCCAGGTTGATTTTTTCCAGCGTGTTGCTGATGTATTTCATCAACTCTGCCCGCACCAAGGTCGGCAGTGGCTTCCCCGACGTTCTGATCCCCGGCAGCGGTGCCTATATGCAGATCATACCCGCCGTCGCCGCAGCTCGTGATTATGACATTGATGCCATCGCCCTGATCCCTTACGGACTGGTCGTATACATGGGCACCTATGCTGAATTCATTCTTCCAGTGCTCATTCTGGCTGGTCTGTTTACCCGCATCGCCAGCATTGGCATGCTTGGCTTCATCGCCGTGATGACCTATGTGGACATCACGTTGCATAACGTGGGCGCAGAAACCATTGGCACGTTTTTTGACCGGGTTCAGAATTCGGCAATCAGCGATCAACGCCTGCTCTGGGCCTTCCCGTTGATCTATCTGATCCTCAAAGGAGCAGGCACTCTTTCGCTGGATCAGCTGCTTAGCAGATCGAACAAAGGGGTCTAGACTTCGTCTTCAACAGGGTTGCGAAGTGTTCCGATCCCTTCGATTTCGATTTCCACCGTATCGCCATCCTTCATCCACAGGGGCGGCGTGCGGGCAAAGCCGACACCCGACGGCGTGCCCGTGGCCAACAAGTCCCCGGGTTCCAGGGTCATCGCTTCGGTAATAAAGCAAAGCGCGCTGGCCACGGGAAACACCATGTCGTCGGTGTTGGCGTCCTGCATCAGTTCACCGTTTAGCCGGGTCTGTAATCGCAAGCCGGCACAGCCGAGTGGCACTTCATCGGCGGTGACAAATTCAGGGCCAAATGCGCCGGTGTTATCGAAATTCTTGCCAAGGGTCCATTGCCCGGTGCGACGTTGGTAGTCGCGCAAGGTCGCATCGTTGAATATGGCATACCCGGCAACCGCGTCGAGGGCCTGGGATTCATTGGCGCGATGCACGCGTGTGCCAATAATCGCCATCAACTCGCCTTCGAAATCCAGTTTTTCTGATACCGGCGGGCGAATGATGGGCCGCCCCGCCCCCACCAGCGACAAGCGCGACCGCATGAATATATCGGGATAGGCCGGCACTTCTGCACCGCCTTCCTTGGCGTGTTCGGCGTAATTGCGCCCAATACACAAAATCTTTGGCGGGTCCTGAACCGGCGGCAATAACACCAATTCATGCAGCGCCAGGCGTGCATCTTCGCCAGCAGCATTCGCACGCTGTTCCGCCATATTCATGGCGTCGGGTCCGGCGCCTAGCAAGCCCCGCAATGTGTGCGGCAAGTCTGGTGCGGCAACAGACAGGTCGACCACCTGATCGCCCAGCCGAACCCCAATGGCGGCGCCGCCACTTTTTTCAAACGCTACAATGCGCATGGCTTGATAATCTCCCCAGGTTCAAATCTGCCCCATAAAAAACCCAGGCACGCACAATATCAACACTTTATCGCCTGACCAGATTATCAAGCGGCCCCGTCAGTTGGCAAAAACCTTGCGCAGCAAGTCGGTGGTCCGTTTTGCCGGGTTTTCGCGAATCGCCGCCTCTTCGCGGGCCAGATACAGGAAAACACCTTCCAGTGCCTTATCCAGTGAATATTCCGTCAAATCGGCCTTGAAGTCCGGCACGAACGGAATGCTTTGATAGCCCCCGATCATCGCATCATAAGCCTGCACTGCGCCCACTTCTGACAGGGTCGCATCGACAACCGGCCGCATCTCGTCTTTCAGGGGGGCTGACATGCGACCCTTGAAATACTGGGTCGCGGCATCGGATGGCCCATCCAATATTTTTCGGGCATCCTGCACGGACATGCTGGAAATCGCCTGCCAGAAAATTTTCTTGGCTTTTGGTACAGCCGCTTCCGCCGCCCGGTTCAATTTCAGTTCCAGGTCATCGCCAAGGGCTCCCATACCGACTTTCTTAAGCGCCGACTGAACCCTGCTGAAGGTATCGGGAAGCGGGATATGAATGTCTGGCGACGTATTGAAACCATCCGTGCGACCGATAGATGCGACCACCCGTTCGGTGCCGACCTTAAGCGCCTCACGCAACCCTGAAACGATGTCATCGGTGCTTAAGGGAATTTGGTTACTGGTCGTGCCGCCACCAAGGGTGTCGAGCATTCCCTTCGCTTTATTAAGAAAATTGGTTTGCCCATAGGCCACATTGCCCAGGGTCGTCCCAACGGCAAGAATCGATACAACGACAATTGCATATTTCCTGGGGGTCATTGCGCTTCTCCACTTCCACGTTCCATCGAGGCCTCGAACAGCGAGCGAATGGCCGCCAGGGCACGATCAAAAAAGACCAAATTTTTCTCTTTCTCCGCATCAACCGCACGCTTTTTTTCTGCCTGACGCTCTTCATAGGTCACGGCAGGAGGCCGCATCGCTTCTGAACTTGAGGTGCACACCATTCGTTCCCCATCAAGACTGCACACGGAAATTTCGCCGGTGTTCTTGTTCAGACGCCATACCTTGTCAGCCGTCGCCTTCATGATCTGGAAATTTCCTGTCTCCGGGGTTTGCGCCGCCGCCGGGGGCGTCACGAGGCCAAGACCGAACATGGCCATCAGGAAAACAAACATAGTCAGGTGTCTCATCTTGAGGTCCTCGTGTTTTTCAAAGTATGACGAAAAATGACTGCAAATTCGGATTTCTATCCAAAAATAGCAAAAAGGGGTATAATCTGCGGAGATTAATACCTATATGGGTGGCTTCAGGAGGTTCTACAATCACCCTGACATGACTTTTTTTCCCTACGTGAACTAACGGAATAATCAAATGCGA
>Ga0316204_10010991_pt1 | contig 11480 bp, 8 predicted proteins | sample 6monrhotite_MG_2_FD_205661 | JGI IMG/M metagenome (GOLD analysis project Ga0316204, IMG submission 205661) | Microbial mat bacterial communities from mineral coupon in-situ incubated in ocean water Damariscotta River, Maine, United States -... | ecosystem: Environmental > Aquatic > Marine >...
ATGCCTGACCGATCCCTTGTGTGACGCCACCATGGACCTGACCCTCGACAATCAAGGGGTTGATGATGGTTCCGAAATCATCCGCTGCGGTGAATTGCACGATTTCAGTTTCCCCGGTGTCCGGATCAACTTCGACCTCGCAGATGAACGCCCCCGATGGGAACGAGAAGTTGACGGGATCAAAGAACGCCGTTTCTTTCAGTCCCGGCTCCATTCCGTCCGGCAGATTGTGCGCGATATAGGCGGCAAGCCCGACCTCGTGCCAACCCATCGCCTTGTCAGTGCCCGCGACCTTCACCTGTCCGCCTTCGATGACGATGTCATCTTCAGAGGCTTCAAGGGTATGCGCCGCGATCTTCTTCACCTTGGCTTCGACCTTGTCCATCGCTTTGACCACGGCGGACATCCCAACGGGTGCGGAACGCGATCCATATGTACCCATGCCAAACTGCACCTTGTCCGTGTCGCCATGCACGATCGAGACGCTCTCAATCGGGATATCGAACCGCTCTGCCACGATCTGAGCAAACGTCGTCTCGTGACCTTGCCCGTGGCTGTGGCTGCCTGTCAGAACCTCGATCGAGCCAACCGGGTTTACCCGCACCTCGGCGGATTCCCACAAGCCGACACCTGCACCAAGAGAACCGGCCGCTTTGGACGGGGCCAGACCGCAAGCCTCGATGAAGGTCGAATAGCCCAGCCCGCGCAGTTTACCACGAGACGCGGCCTCTGCCTTACGCGCCGCAAAGCCCGCAACATCCGCTGACTCTTGTGCCAAATCCAGAATTTTCGGGAAATCGCCTGCGTCATAGGCCATCAGAACCGGTGTCTGATGCGGGAAGCTGAGTATGAAATTCCGACGACGCAATTCCGCCGGGTCCAACCCCAATTCCCGTGCTGCAGTTTCCATCATCCGTTCAACCACATAGGTCGCCTCGGGCCGTCCAGCCCCGCGATAGGCGTCCACCGGTGTCGTGTTGGTATAAATCGCCCTCACGTTGCAGTGGATGTTCTGAATGTTGTACTGCCCGGACATCAGTGGCGCATAAAGATAGGTCGGCACAGAGCTTGAGAACAGCGACATATACGCGCCCAGATTGGCAATCGTGTCGACTTTGAAACCAACAATCTTGCCGTCCGCGTCAAAGCCCATTTTCGCCGTGGTCACGTGATCGCGGCCATGCGCGTCGGTCACAAAAGCCTCGGAGCGATCCGAGGTCCATTTCACCGAACGATTGGTTTTCATCGACGCCCAGAGACAGGTGATTTCCTCAGGGTAGATATAGATCTTGGCTCCAAAGCCACCCCCAACGTCAGGCGCAATCACGCGCAGTTTGTTTTCTGGTGCGACCTGATAAAACGCCGACAGGACCAGCCGCGCCACATGTGGGTTCTGGCTGGTGGTATAGAGCGTGTAATGCTCTTCCGCGTAGTCATATGTCGCAACGGCTGACCGTGGCTCCATTGGATTTGGTGACAACCGGTTGTTGGTGATGTCGAGCGTTGTGATATGCGCAGCCGAGGCAAGTCCTGCATCCGTTGCAGCCTCGTCTCCCAGCTCCCAGTCGAAAATCTGGTTGCCCGGCGCGTTGTCGTGAATTTGCGGCGCACCATCGGCCATTGATGCGGCCACGTTGGCGGCAACCGGCAGGTCCTCGTAATCAACCGCGACCGCCTCGGCTGCGATCCGCGCCAAGGCTTGTGTTTCTGCGATCACAACGGCCACTGCATCGCCGACATAGCGTACTTTTTCAGTCGCAAGTGCCGACCATGCGCCCATATTCATGGGGCTGCCGTCTTTGGATGCAACTGCCCAGCCACATATGATGTTGCCGATGCCATCACCGGTCAGTTGATGCCCGTTCAGAACGTCGATGACGCCCTCCATCGCTAATGCTGCACCAGCGTCGATACCCTTTATTCGCGCGTGAGCGTGGGGGCTTCGGACGAAGGCTGCGTAAGCCTGATTGTCGTTGCGCACATCGTCAGTGTATTTGCCTTTGCCGGTCGTGAAACGCTTGTCTTCCTTGCGTTTGACGGGGGCTCCTATTCCTTTAGTCATAGCGTATTCTCCCTTTCCCCGTTCACATCTTCGCCGCAGCGTCTTCGATGGATTTCACGATGTTATGATAGCCGGTGCAGCGGCAGATATTGCCTTCAAGCTCGGCGCGGATCGCGTCAGAATGCAGGTCCCTGCCCTCAGCCTTGTAGCGCTTCACCATATCAATACCCGACATGATCATGCCCGGTGTGCAGAACCCACATTGCAGTCCATGATTGTCGTTGAACGCGACCTGCATCGGATGCAGCTCACTGTTTGCAACGCCCTCAATTGTGGTTACGTCCGCCCCCTCCAGTGAAACGGTCAGGGTTGAGCAGCTTTTCACCGCTTTGCCATTCACATGCACAACACATGCGCCACATTGGCTGGTGTCACAGCCAATGTGCGTGCCCGTCAGGCGCAGGTTTTCGCGCAGGAATTCTGATAGCAGCGTTTCATCGGGCACATCCCCGCTGACCGCCTTGCCGTTTACGTTCATATTAACTTTAGTCATATGGTCCTCCCTGACCGGCGGGTCTTACTGCCCGCACGTTTTATCCAGACCGCACAGATTTAAGTTTCCAGCGGCTCCTCGTTGGTTAAGTAATTATGGAAATTGTCAAAAAACTTGGTCGCCAGTTTCTTGGCTGTGGAATCTATCAACCGGCTGCCCAGTTGCGCCAACTTTCCTCCAACCTGAGCGTGAGCAGTGAACGAAAGAACTGTCTCACCGTTTTCTTCGCTCAGGATCACGTCTGCCGACCCTTTGGCAAAACCCGCAACACCACCCTTGCCCTCGCCCTTAATCGTATAGCTTTCCGGCGCACTGATATTCACCAGTTCGATTGCACCGTGAAACGTCGCCTTTACCGGGCCAATTTTTTGCACAACTTTCGCGGTCATTTCAGTATCCGAAATTTTTTCGAGTTCCTCACAGCCCGGGATGCAAATTTTCAGCACGTCCGCGTCGTTTAACGCAGTCCAGACAATATGGCGCGGTGCAGCGATACGATGCTCTCCTGTCATATCCATGGTCTTTAGTCAGTCTTTCGAGCAGTAAGTTCTTTTTGATTGGTAAGAACATATAACCAGTCAGGCACAACGCAACCTTTTTAAAGAGAATCCTTCGTCAGGCTCGTCCGTCCCCTAAAGACTGGCCATCATGCGCTGTTTTTCTCCGGTTCCGCTGAGTGTTTTGCTGAGATCCGCCAAACTATCAAGCGAATGGCAGGCGTGAAAACTGTCAACGTAGGGCAAAATCGCGCGAATCCCCGCAGCTTTCGGGGCAAATTCATCCCAACGCAAAAGCGGGTTCAGCCAGATGAGTTTTCGGCTGGACAGGTGCAGACGCTCCACTTCATGTCGCAGCAGAGATGTTTCGCCCCGTTCAAGCCCGTCCGTGATCAAAAGCACGACAGCGCCCTGACCAAGAACCCGGCGCGACCAATCCCGATTGAACCGGTGCAAAGCTTCGCCAATGCGCGTGCCGCCCTGCCAGTCTGGCGTTTCACGCCCAACAGCCTCAAGCGCCAGATCAATGTCTTTTAAGTGCAGCGCACGGCTGATATTTGTCAGTCGGGTGCCAAAGGTAAAGCCATGCACCTTACCCCAGCCGGGATTAGGCGCCCAGACCAGCGTGTGCAAAAAATGCATCATCATCCGCGAATACACCGACATAGAGCCGGAAACATCGCACAGCGCCACAAGGCTCGGTGGCCGGGTGCGAGGTTTCTTCAACGACAAACGGTCAATCTCACCGCCCTTGCGAAGCGATCGCCGCAGCATGGCACGCACGTCCGGGCGACGCCCGCGGGCTGACGGTATAAACCGCCGGGTTTTCATGGGCTCAATCGGCAGTGTCAGGTTGCGGATGGCCCGGCTGGCCTCGGTGATTTCCGTGGTGGACATTTGTTCAAAATCCATGGCCCGCAAGACTTCGTTCTCAGACCAGCTGAATTGCGCATCAATCTCGACCTCTTCCCGCTCGGGCGCCTGGGCCTCACGCTCGGGATAATCCGCCAAGGCTTCAGCAGCCCGGCGTTCTGCGGCTTTTGCGGTTTGCTCCTCTTCGCCGCCAAGGGCCTGCACCAGCGGCAGCATCATCTTCATCATCCGCTCCAGATATTCCGGATCGCGCCAGAAGAAGTGGAACACCTGATGATAGGTCTCCAGATTTTCAGGTCGGGTGATCAGGGTCGCCCGGAGCGTATAATAAAAATCCTGCCGCTTGGTGAAACCGGCCAGCTGCACGGCCTCAATCGCAGTTCTGACCTGTGATGTCCCCACCGCCACGCCCGCCTTGCGCAGCGCACGCGTGAAATGGACGATGTTGTCGACCAATCGCCCCTCGGTTTCCGGCACAGTCCGGGTCATCGCGTCAGGACGCTTTGGCGAGGTCTGACCGGGCGTCATCCAGAATGCGGGACGCTTCGGAACCTGCGATTTTGGCAATGTCGTCCTGATATTTCAGCACCGCGCCCAAGGTGTCACTGACCATTTCTGGCGACAGCGACACCGCATCAAGCGCAATCAGACACCGCGCCCAGTCGACGGTTTCCGCCACGCCGGGATTTTTGAACAAGTCCTCGCCGCGCAGTCGTTGAACAAAGGCGACTATTTCTGATGACAGCGCCGCTGTGCAGTCGGGCACGCGTTTCATCAGGATTTCAAGTTCGCGCTCAAAGGTCGGGTAGTCGACCCAATGATAGAGGCATCGCCGCTTCAGCGCGTCATGCACTTCGCGGGTGCGGTTTGACGTCAGGATGACAATTGGTGGCTCGGCAGCCCGGACCGTTCCAAGTTCAGGGATCGTCACCTGATACTCGGACAATGCCTCAAGGAGAAATGCCTCAAACGGTTCATCCGTGCGGTCAACCTCGTCGATCAGCAGGACCGGAGGGCCTTCCGGATGCGGTTCCATCGCTTCAAGCAGAGGACGACGGATGAGGAATTCTTCGGAAAAAAGTTCCTGTTGCAAGCCTTTGCGATCTGCCCCGCCGGTTGCCTCGGCCGTGCGAATGGCGATCATTTGCGCCGCAAAATTCCACTCATAAATCGCCGAGGCCGCATCCAGTCCTTCGTAGCATTGCAACCGAATCAATCGTCGTCCAAGAGCTGCGGCGAGTGCTTTCGCAATCTCAGTTTTCCCAACCCCCGCTTCACCTTCCAGGAACAGCGGCTTACCTAGGCTCAGCGCTAAAAAACAAACTGTGCCGAGATCTCTGCCACAGACATAATTCTGTTCTTGAAGAAGGCTCAACGTATCGTCGATGCTGGTTGGTTTATTTGTCATAGGTGGCCGTAGTTCCGTTCAGGTTTCTTAAACTATACCTCACGTTAACGGCGTGTCTAGGAAATCAACTTTGCACTGAATAATTCTAAGCGGTGGCAGAAATCTGGTTCTTCGCTGAATTGAGTTCGTATCGAAACTAAAGGATTTTTCACACGTCAGTTGTTGAATACCCAAAATACAGCTCTTTACACCAACGACCGTTTTCGTGAGGAAATTGTGCAGTACGGTATTCTTGACGGCGGTTCTTATGGACGGACGTCTCCCCTTCGCCACGGAAAAGGAACGGCAGGCTTGTCCAGCCGACCGACCGCAATTCCGTTCAAATGCTGCATGGTGCATGAATGTCGGCAATGCGAAAGCTGCGAGGCTGAATCCAAGATCGTCATGAGAGTCCGGTCTGGGCCCTGATCGTAAATGGGCGCTCTCAGCCGTCATTCGCCAAAGTTCAGCTGCAAAACCTTGAACACAAAAATCAGGTCAATTCAGTCGCAGAAGTATATCTCAAAAAATAAAATCAAAATTGTGACGATCGTATTTAGGGCTAAAATCATATTCAAGGCGCGGACTTTGAGGCATATTAAAGAGGATGGTACCAAGTTAATTCCAGGGTGTGCCGGGGGCCCTTCCGTTTTCAAAACCGAAGGCACTCCCCCCCTCTTTGGAATCCATGCCACCCTTCCGCTTGTTCATACACCCACGGTCCTGCGGATGATTGCCGATCCACAAACCCCAGTGCGCTAAACGAATGCCCACACATGTGCCCTGAGATCCGCTATCTCACACCAACGCACTGTGGACGCCTTACAGAGCCGCTAGGTCCATTCAGCGTTTCGCGAGTTCGCATATATCTACGCCTTACCAAATCCGTAAAATGATCATGCTTAAGAATAGAACGCCGATCCCACCTATAACGCTTAGTGTCGAGGCGAAACCTATTTGGTCGGCAAAAAGGCCAAGCATTATGGCCCCTGCTGCCGCTGCGCCAATCCCGACCATAATCCAAAGGCTCATTACGCGACCGCGAAGGTTGTCGTCCAGATCCACTTGAATTGCTGTCTGCAATGAAATGGTCGCGAAGGAGGCTGTGAAGCCCAGTGCCGCGATCAGAAACAAAGACAATTGCCAAGACCCGGAATTGCCAACCACCGGCACGAGGCCAGTTCCGACCAGAGCGCAGACAAGAGCGGGACGTGGTAATTGCCCGTTGAACTGGCTCGGCACAAGTGCCTTTGTCAGCCCAGCAACAAGCGCTCCTAGACCTGCGCTCGACGTTAAGAGGCCAAGGCCAGTTGCGCCTTTGTCAAACACGCCATCAGCCAGAACAGGTAACATCTCAAGAGTGCCGCGAATGATGAACGCGAACACGCCTGTGATCAAAATGGCATCCCGGATCATCCGGTTACGAAACGTGTACCTGATGCCGGATGCGAGAGCCTGCATGAAGGATTCGACAACATCACCAGGCATGCTGCGCCGTTCACGAGGGCGAAGAAAGGAGATAGCCAGAATGAAGGGCAGGTAGCACAGGGCCTGTATCAGCAGAGATGGCCCAATACCCCAGGTCGCGATCGTCCAGCCCCCGAGGGCCGGTCCGGTCAGGCGGGCGGTGTTGAAATTGATCGCAACCAAAGTCACAACTGAGGCAACCGCATCACGGTCCACTAGTCTCGGTGCAAGGGACATGCGGACAGGATTGTGGGCTGATGCCACCACACCTGATATCCCGGAGAGCCCAACAAGAACAGTTGGACCAAGCAGATCCAAGCTGAAACTGATATAAAGAGCAAGCGCCAAAACGCACAGCCCGCTTTGAGTGAACAAAGCAGCACGCTTGACACGAATCCTGTCGATCAAGACGCCAAATAACGGCCCCGTCACCATGGTAGGTGCAAAGTTGACGAAGGCGATGAGGCCAACAAAACTAGCGGATGATGTCAGATCCCAAGCGATCCAACTGATCGTCACACGCTGCATCCACAGGCCATTCAACGCAAACAGGTTGCCAAGGATGTAGATACGAAAATCGCGAAAACCGAGAGCCGAAAGATTCATCTAAATACGCTATAACAGGCACTCGTCGGTGACTAGGGGACGCGACATTAAAATGGTTCGCGGGCGCGTCCTGACCGCTAGTCCGCAAATTACTGTGAGGTTCTACTTCAATTCGGCTACCGTTAGAATAGTTTTCATTGGAAACTGACCGCCTCCTATCCTACGTTTCTTGTGATGTCCCCAAATGGGGACGGCGAGATGAGTTTGAAGGAAATACCTGAATGAATGATGCGTTCTTCCACCCTGTATCCGGATTTGATCTTCCCCGATATGCCGGGGTGCCGACATTCATGCGACTGCCGCATGTTGATCTGGACAATCCAAAAATCACTGGCGTTCAGATTGGCCTGATCGGCACACCGTGGGACGGTGGCACAACCAACAGGCCGGGGCCGCGCCACGGGCCTCGTCAGTTGCGGGATATGTCAACTATGATCCGCGCCCAAAATGGTGCGACTGGTGTTCGCCCTTTTGAATTGGTGAACTGCGCCGATCTGGGGGATGTAGCCCCCAATCCGGCCGGGCTTGAAGACAGCATGACCCGCATCACAGAATTCTATGATCGTGTGATCGCCGCTGGAATTCTCCCTCTATCCGCAGGAGGAGATCACCTTTGTTCGTTACCTATTCTAAGGTCTGTGGCGAAATCTTCGCCTCTCGGAATGATTCATTTTGACAGTCACACTGACTTATTCAACAGCTATTTCGGCGGCACGCTCTACACCCATGGCACACCGTTTCGGCGCGCAATTGAAGAGGGTTTGCTTGATCCCAAGCGGGTCGTTCAGATTGGTATTCGTGGGACAACCTATGACAGCGAAGACCGTGATTTTGCCAACAGCGTCGGTGTGACAATTATTACGATTGAAGACTTTCACGCGCGTGGGGTCGAAGATGTTATGACTGAGGCGAAAGACATCGTCGGGGATGGCGAAACCTATGTTTCATATGATATTGATTTCGTTGATCCGGCTTTTGCCCCCGGAACCGGGACACCCGAAGTGGGGGGACCCAATTCGTTTCAGGCGATCCAGGTTGCCAGATATCTGGAGGGCGTGAACATCGTTGGCGCCGATCTCGTAGAGGTGTCACCGCCGTTTGATGCCAGCGGCGCGACGGCCTTTCTGGGGGCCTCAATCATGTTTGAAGTACTCTGCAACATGTCGAAATGTATCGTATCGAATTAAGGGTTTCTTGCCCGACCGCGTTCGAACACCATTAACTGACAATGCCCATCATGCTGTTATGATTTCAACTGATCAATGTATGGCTTCAAGTCCAGCAATGGGGTTCCGTCAATGCAGTCCAACGCGGTCACAGTCAGGATGTTTTCATCAATTGACAAGATCTTAACGGTACTCAGCGCAATCGGATTGGGGCGTCTGGGAGACCGGATCGAAAAAACACCACGCTCCTCATTGGTCTCAGACCACTTTGGGACCGTCTTCAATACGCTTCTATCCGCTTGATCAAGCCAATACAGAACTTGGACATGATCACCATGCTTCAGGCCGTCAATTGCCGAGGCGTATTTTTCATCAACGATAATCTGACTGGTACCGTTTTCAGGCCTGGCTTGCCCTGGACACTCCTCTTTCGTTTGGTAGGGCGTTTTGATGTGGCCTACGAAAACCAATTCTGCGCTCATGGGTACACTCCTTCCTGGAACAACCGATCTTGTTTTAGCGTTGATGACGGCTTCTGGCTATAAGCATGCCTATATATCATTGGACGGACCCAGAATCACAGCGGCTTGCTCTAGTTAGTCCAGCAGGATGCGTGCAAACTGGTCCCCTCATACTGTAGAAGAGGTTTCATGCGACAAATCTGGCAAATGACAGCAACCGATATCGCCACCGCTGTCCGCAGCAAGACCATGTCGGCAACGGAAGTGACTAAAACGCATCTGGAGCGGCTGGATCAGGTGAACCCCAAAATCAATGCTGTGGTCCAGGAATTTCCCGACGAAGCGTTGCAGGCCGCCCTTAAGGTTGATGAAGCGATTGGCCGCGGTGAGGATCCCGGGCCCCTCTGCGGGGTTCCCGTGACCATCAAGGTAAATGTTGACCAGAAAGGCCATGCCACCACAAACGGCCTTAGGCTGCAAGAAAATCTGGTGGCACAGGTTGACAGCCCGGTGGTATCCAACATCCGCAAGGCGGGCGGCGTGATCATCGGGCGCACCAACACGCCGGCATTCTCGCTGCGTTGGTTCACCAACAACAATCTGCATGGGCAAACTCTGAACCCGCGCAACAAGGCTATAACGCCGGGCGGGTCCTCTGGTGGCGCGGCTGCGGCTGTGGCTGCCGGAATTTGCGCGGTAGGCCACGGCACAGATATCGCAGGCTCTATCCGGTATCCGGCTTATGCCTGCGGCCTGCATGGTTTGCGCCCCACGCTTGGCAGGGTACCGGCCTACAACGCCACTGCGGCTGACCGATTCATCGGGGCGCAGCTTATGGCCGTGTCCGGGCCAATTGCCCGCAGCGTCCCAGACCTTGCGATATCTCTTGCTGCCATGTCATCCCCCAATCTCCGCGATCCCTGGTATGCGCCAGTACCGATAGGCAATCGGGATTTCCAAAAACGTGCAGCGCTGACCATAGCGCCGGATGGCATGGCAGTTGACGATGCAGTGCGTGCAGCTCTGATCGATGCCGCGAACAAACTGAAGGCCGCTGGCTGGGCTGTCGAAGAAATCGATTGCCCGCCGATGCGGCTTGCCGCCGAAATCAATGCACGGCTTTGGATGGCTGACACTCAGTTTGGCGCCCGGGAAATGATTGATCGAGAAGCGGAACCGGATTCACAGTTCGTGTTCGAGCAAATGTCAAAGGATGTGGGCGAGGTTGGATTGGAAGATCTAATGAACACGTTTCAGGCCCGTGTCACACTGATACGGGAATGGGAGTTGTTCCTGCGAGACTTCCCTGTTGTCATCTGCCCAGTATCCGGTGCATTGCCATTTTCCCAACAACAGGATGTGAGCTCAGAAGAGGCGTTTGCCGCCATTATGGAGACACAACTTACGCAACGAGCTCTTCCAGCCATTGGAGTGCCATCACTTTCAGTCGCGACAGGTTACGCAAGCGGCCGACCGGTTGGTGTTCAACTGATTGGCCCTCGATATCGTGAAGACATCCTGTTCGCCGCAGGCCTTGATATTGAAAACGCAGGCGAACCGATTTCGGTCGCAGATCCAGACTGGAGCTGACGAACCGGCACCCCCTAGAGCAACTACATTCTTCTAAGACAACAACATCAACCTTAATCTGCAATGTTTGGAATTTTGCTATGCAAACCTGACACGGGGTGCGAATTAACCCGCATGCACTAGGAGCCAGGAAGGACCCGTAGCTCTCAAATCAAGGCACAACGGGCTTCCGACGCGGGATATCACCAATGTTACCCAACGCCCGCAATCAACACCGGTTTGACACCCATCCACAAGCACGGTGCCGCTGAAATCCTGAAAAATATTGTCAGCGAATTACCCGAAATAGCACTCCGGCCAAATTCAAAGCGGCACGAACTCCAGATGGTCGCCGGGGCGAAGTCGATCGGACGCGGCCGGGATCACGGCCAATCCATCAGACTGGCAGATCAGTGAAATCTTGGCTGAATAGTTGCTGTCAAGAAACTCGATGCGCGGATGTCCCGTCGCCGAGGTTCCAACGATGCGCACAGGGCGGTATTCCTGACGTCCCGGAAGGCGACGGATTTCAGCCGTTACTTCGACCACCCCCTGCTGGTTGGTTGTGCCTTGTCGGCCAGAAAGTTTTTCGGCGATGCGGGCGCCAATCACTTTCCAAGTGGTGAACGCCGCTACGGGATTGCCCGGAAGGCCGATGAATACCGCCCGCCCCAACCTGCCGAGTGTCAACGGTTTACCGGGTTTCATTGCGATCTTCAGCACTTCGACTTCGCCACCAGCGGCTTTTAATTGGGCGACCATGTGGTCCTCTTCGCCGACGGATACACCGCCAGTGGTTACGACAACGTCAGCCGTGCTGGCAGCATTCAATAATGTTTCGCGCAATTGGGCCGGGTTATCCTCGATCATCCCATGTTCCACGACCTCGGCCCAAGGCT
>Ga0316204_10010993_pt1 | contig 11478 bp, 9 predicted proteins | sample 6monrhotite_MG_2_FD_205661 | JGI IMG/M metagenome (GOLD analysis project Ga0316204, IMG submission 205661) | Microbial mat bacterial communities from mineral coupon in-situ incubated in ocean water Damariscotta River, Maine, United States -... | ecosystem: Environmental > Aquatic > Marine >...
TGCCCGGTCATTTGGGCCAAAACTGACCTTTGCAGCCTTGCACCTTTGTCTGGTGGTGATTTGCCTGTGGCTGGCCTTTGGCGGTTTTGAGTGGGCTGATCCAACCCGGGCCAAAGTCCTGGCGCTATGCGCTGTTCTGTATTGGGGGCGGCACGGGGTGACGCTTTTTGTGATCCTGCAGCGCCGGGTTGAACTCTCCGAAGGGCTGGGACTGACCGTGTTTATTGGCCTCGTTGAAGTTGGGTTTTTGCTGCTGGGGGCAGGGGCTTTGTCCGGTATTGCCTCACCTTTTGGTCCTTGGGATTGGCTGGGGGGGGCTTTGCTGGTGATCGGATCCTCCCTGAACACCGGGTCTGAACTGCAACGACGTGCCTGGAAAAAACTGCCCGGCTCACAGGGGCGCTGCTACACGGGGGGGCTGTTCTCTTATTCCATGCATATCAACTATTTTGGCGACAGCCTGATGTTCACGGGATGGGCCATTCTGGCAGCCTCTGTCTGGGCGTTCTCCATTCCCTTGCTGATGACCGCGCTGTTTGTCTTTTACCACATCCCAGCGCTGGATCGATATTTGGCAGACCGATATGGCGCCCAGTTCCAAGTCTACTCCCGCAAAACTGCCAAGTTCGTGCCGTTCCTCTATTGACGCCAAACTATCCCAACTCTGGGTGCCAAACTTCGGCCACATAGGGAAAAATTGATCCTGTTGCCTGGGCATCGGGCGCCGTCGATTATCTTTTACAACCTCAATTAGCCTATTTTGGTCTCGCGACACTGACTGAAGGGCGGATCTCGGAAGCTTTTGTTTCCCCAGCGGCAGGAGCGGTCTGGTGCAAATGGGAGTGACAGCGATCCCGAGCCCGTTCGGCCCCAAACAGGGGCCGTATTTCACTTGAAACCATGAGGCCAAACCACATGCCCCAGACTGATCCTTTTGCTGATATGAGCCGCAGCTTGACCAGCCCCGCCACCGAGCATTTTTCCATCGCGCCGGCCGATGGCGTTGATCTGCCAGTGCGCCCGCGTGTGCTGCGAGTTGTGAGTTCGGGCGATCTTGCTATGCGCGATTGCGAGGGCCAGGTGATCACCTATGCTGTCTATGCTGGTGAGACCCTGCAGTTTTCGGCCGTCGGCGTCGAGTCCACCGGGACCACGGCCACTGTTGTGGGCTGGCTCTGATGTTGGGGCTGGGCTTGGGGATCGGCGTGGCGCAGACCGCGCCACTGAAGCGCTACAGTATCGGCGGCAAGGCCTCGGCTGTGGTCGCGGACTATTCTTCCGGGATCTATGGTCTCAACGGTACGCCTGCGGTCTTCAACGGGCTGTTCAGCTTTTCCCGGCTATCCGCCGCCTGGAAACTTAACGCCCTGGGCCACTGGGTCAAGGCGCTGGCGGGGGAGCCGCGCACCGGGCACCACATCTGGCAGGGCGGAGCGCTGGTGCCTGCCGGGGTGGCCGTCTGTTCTGAGGTGAGGACAAACCTGCTGCTGAACAGCGACAGCCTATCGACGCAGGTGGTGGCGGTGACAGCCGAGGAGCACACCCTTAGCTACACCGGAACTGGCACAGTCACCCTCTCTGGTGCGGCAACGGATGGGCCTTTGATCGGGGTGGGAAGTGGTGAAGCAAGCCGTGTGAACCTGTCATTCACCCCCAGCGCCGGATCGCTGACCCTGACGGTCTCGGGCGATGTTCAAAACGCGCAATTGGAGACAGGGCCGTATGCGACAGACTACATCAGCACTCAGGGGGCGCAGGTCTCCATCGCTGCTGAAAGCCTGCAGATCGACCCGGTGGTGATGGCAAATGAGGTCGGGACGCTTGGGGCTGAGCTTTTGGACAACACTGGGTTCGCGGATTGGACAAGCCCGGATGCGCCAGATGAATGGTCCAAGACCGGAACGCACAACGCCAATAATTTTGTTGAGCAACACGGAAACGGCATTCGGATTGTATCTGACGGGGCGTTTACGGGTATCACGCAAAACACTGGCATCTCCGGCCCCAAGCTTGTCGGCATAGAAGTTGTCAGTGTGTCCGGCAATGGCGTTGTCGTGCAGTTTGACGGACAGTCTTTCTTCTGCCAACAGCCCGGAACCACCTACTTTGTAACCACAGATCCGTCACCGATCCTTATTCTCAAACGTTTGAGCGGACCAGTCGACGCGGTTATCCGGTTTGTCACTGCACAAGAGGCCACAATGCCCGAGGCAATGACCATCGTGATGAATGGAACCATGACGCGGGCGAAAGAGCCTGAGATCCCTGGCAACGCTATCCCCTTCCGGTGGAGGCTTGGAGATGACGATTTTACTGACCTTTTGGTCTCAACGGCAGGGGCTCATACGGGTAAACCGGGGGTCCGCAGCAAGGTCGGCGGTGTTTTGACTGAGATATTTGGCGCGGACGACGCTCTGTCCCTTGGCTCTGAGGACGCGTTTTCACTGGCTCTTGTCTTGGACGCGACCCACATCGAGGGTTTTTACAACGGGGTGTCAACCGGACAGGTAGCACATGGTGGCATGGCTGACCTGTTGTCTGCGCCCGTGCAGATCTTCCCAGTGGGCAACGCCAAACTCAAAGACATCCGTCTCTGGTCCGACGCTCTCCCAGCTGCTGACCTGTTGCAGACCGCCTGAGGTTGCGCCCGGTTGCGCAGTCTGCCAATTACTGCATAGGTCAACGATCCAGCGCAGGGCTGACCGGCAGGCCTATGTTCCGCGCCCAATGCACCAGATCATAGGCTGAGGGAACGCTCGCAAGGCGCTTTTGGTATGATCGGCTGGGTTGTGCAGGAGGCGCTACGGTTGCCAATTCGCAAAAAAGGGAAAAGAATGCCTAATTTCGGCTGCGTTTTTGCCACTGTGGCCGCGCACTTTGGGGCCATAGAATTCTAACAGGCACTTAAATCAGGCAAATGCGATCGGCACAGCACTCGAACTGGCGTCGGCGGCGTCCATTCGAAAGTAGTCAACAGTCATGCCCACAGTCGACATTATCCGGCTAGATGAAGACCCGCATGAAAGCGCCCATGGCGTGCGCACCGACACATCCTCTCGCGGGGTGGATCTGGATGGCGCCCAAATCACCGCAACCTTTGCGGATGGCACAACCGAAGTCCTGACCTGGAAGGCATTGGATCCCTACACCGCTGGCGGTGCGTCAGGGACCGATATCGACATGTACTTTGGCTATGACTGGCATGATCTGACGACAACCAAACTATTGACCTCGTTGCAGATTGACCTGGCTCCGGCAAGTTCAGTGTTTGATACAAACTTTGCCACGGACGAAGACCCTATGGGGGGATCGACGCCCACATCCAAAAATGGCTATCCGTTCAAACTCTCCCCGGAATACGAAGACCTGACGGGCACCATTTCCGCCACCTATACCGGTATCGTCAACATTACCGGAAGCGAGGCCGTAGGCGATCTTTATACCACCATGATCATCGACTTTTCTGGCCTCCCAGAGGGTGGATTGCTCGGCGATCTGGTGTGGAATTCCGATATCGACACATTGACCGGCCCTTTTGAAGACGGTCTGACTGCCACCAGTGACGTGTTTGAAATTTCCGGCGACGGCTCCGAGGTCCTAAATGTTCTGGACAATGACCTTCACAGCGACGGCAGCAGTCTGACGATCACCCATATCGAGGGGCAGGCGGTCTCAGCTGGGGACACCGTCACCCTGGGCAGCGGCGAGGTGGTGACCCTGAATGCAGACGGGACGCTTTCGATCAGCAATGACAGCACCGTCGATGAGACCAGCAGCTTTTCTTATACGGTGGCGGATGATGAGGGCCACACCGACACTGGATCAGTTCAGGTGAAAACGGTCGTCAGCACCGCGCCATGTTTTGTGGCAGGCACGCTGATCAAAACCGAATTTGGCTTGGTGGCTGTTGAAGCGCTTGAGGTCGGAGACCGAATTGTGACCCGTGATCATGGGCTACAGCCGCTGCGCTGGATTGGGCGCAGTACCCGCCGTGCGTCAGGGCGAAATGCACCGGTGGTTTTTGCAGAAAACGCGCTTGGCCGTCACGACCGCATCGCGGTCTCGCCAAATCATCGGGTGTTGATCTCTTCAGATCTGGCAGAGCTGCTCTTTGGACAATTCGAAGTCCTGGTCAAAGCCAAACACCTTGTCAACGACACAACGATCCGCGTGGTGGCGGATGGTCAGTTGGTGACCTATGTGCACCTGCTGTTTGATCAGCATGAAATCCTGTGCGGCAATGGCCTGGAAAGTGAAAGCTATCATCCAGGCGCTGAAACCTTGGGCTCCTTTGATGCCGAAACACAGGCTGAAGTGCGCGCGCTTATGGTGGATTTTGAGCTCTACGGCCCGACGGCGCGAACGACGCTGAAATCACATGAAAGCCAGCTGCTACGCGCCACCTAGCAGTCCCTTGTGGGGCATCTGGCGCGCGGCCGCGGATGCACAGGCGTAAGACCAGCCTGCGTCGCCCCTTTTACCACCGACATCCTCGCCGCTGACCACCAAAGCGTTCTATTTGCCCAAACTTGCCGCTCCGATCTTGATTGCATTCCTGTTGGTCTTTGACAGCCAGCGAAAACCCACGGAACCGAAGTTTACGTTCAAATTGGTGCGAGATGGCACGCCCTGATCAACCGTCTCGGAAGGGCGCTCTAATCAAGGGGGGGAACTTGGGGCTAAAAACGTGAAAAGGCCCGACGAAAAACACGTCGAGCCTTAAGAATTCTGGCGCACCTGAGAGGATTCGAACCTCTGGCCTCTGCCTTCGGAGGGCAGCGCTCTATCCAGCTGAGCTACAGGTGCTAGCAATAGCGGCGGTATAACCGCCAAGAGATTGAGCTGCAATGGCAAAACGGCCTGCGTAGAAAAAAACCATCCCAAGGCCAAAGGCTGCCTAAAGCCGACGCAGCCATCGATCGCAACCAACGACGAAAAGCGCCGTGTTAGCCGTTCCAGCTGCGCACGACACCACAGTCCATATGGACAAAGTTCGAGCCGCGGTATTTGCCAACGCCACCAGCGTGACAGGCCTTGGCTGCATTTGCCATTTGGGTGACGGAGCGCGAAGCCAGACGCAGATCGGCGGCCTGTCCACGCATATGCAGCGAGTTCTTAGCCACCCCGCGTGAGCGCCGACGGAGCATCGCGTTGGTCTGCGGGCTACGATACCCGGACAACATCAAATAGGGTTCGGAGATATCGAGCAGGTTATGTGAAGCTGCCATGATGTCGATGGTGCGCAGATCCATGGATTTAACCTGATCGGTCCGCCAGTCGCGCATGAAGTAGTTGATCTCTTTCACGGCGTCTTTGATGTAGTCGCCATCAATCCAGTAGATCATATCCAACCGTTCACCAGTACGCCCGGAAAACATCCGAATGCGGCGGATATCACCGCCACCACGTAGAAAACCTGCTGCCTTAGAAAACGTTGGTGCTGCCGCTACGGTTGTTGCTGCAAATGCCCCAAGAAGTGCCCGCCGGGTCATGCCCGTCTTAGTAAGTTCTGCCATATCTTAACTACGCCATCCCGAACGTGATTAATCCTGCCTATGCCCGATGTTACGAGCCGACTGCGTTTTTTTCCTGTGGTCGGTATGCCACAGTGAGGATCAATTACCAAGGTCCGTTTTGCCCGCCGCCTCTTTGATGAGGATTTTCGGCAAAAAATTGCGCAAAAGGGGACGTGTGGTAAATATTTCCCCTAAGAGTAACGTCGATTACCCCTATTTATGCGACAGCATCGCACCACAATCACACTGACATAGCGTGGTTTCGGAAACGTGAATGGACATTCTGGACTGTCTTTCACCAATAATTCATAGAGCTGCTACCATTGTTACTGTTCATCGCTGTTGAGGACTTAAAAATATGACCAAAATCAATTCCCCGAGGCGCGCTGCACGTCTTAAATATGGGCTTTTTGCCCTGGCCTTGGGCAGCATCAGCAGTTTTGGTTTTGGCACCATGGCAACCGCGCAGTCCACGGCTTTTCGTCAAGCTGTCGCCTCTACTGCGTCTGTTAACGATGATGTTGCGCAGTTTTATCGGGAAAATACCTATTCGGCCCTCTGGACCGGCGGTGACGCGGCATCAAGCCAGCGGCGCGCGGCGCTGTTGCGGGCGCTGGAGGAGGCCTCTGCCCATGGGCTCCCTGACCAATCTGGCACTGCCGCATCCCTGGTAGAGCAGATGCGGAATGCCCGTACGGCCCGTGATTTTGGCCAGGTTGAGGCCGCACTCAGCACGGCATTTGTTAACTATGCAGCCATGGTCCAGACAGGTTTGCTGAAACCTTCTGCCATCGACAGCGACATGGTCCGCGAACGGCGCGATCACGACGGCGCGGCGGCGCTGGCGGGGATGCGGGACAATCAACCCTTTGCATATATGCGTACCCTGGTTCCGGCTTCGCCACAGTATCGCGCCTTGATGCGGGAAAAACTGCGTCTGGAGCAAGTGCAGGCGGCGGGTGGCTGGGGGCCAACCGTTTCAGGCAGCAAACTGGAACCCGGCGATACCGGGCGCAACGTTGTGGCCCTGCGCAATCGGCTTATCGCTTTGGGCTACATGGAGCGCAGCGCCACTGCAAATTACGACCATAACATTGAACGCGCTGTTGAGAGCTTTCAGTCCGACCATGGGCTGGAGGTAGACGGTGTTGCCGGCGGCGGCACCCTGAAGGAAATCAACCGTCCGGTGCGCGCCCGCCTGAAATCGGTGATCATCGCCATGGAGCGGGAACGCTGGCTGACACCGGACCGGGGGGCGCGCCACGTTCTGGTGAACCAGACCGACTTTACCGCCAAGATTGTCGACAATGGCGATATCACCTTTGAAACCCGTTCCGTCATCGGCAAAAACCAATCTGGTCGCCGCTCGCCCGAGTTCTCCGATGTGATGGAGCATATGGTGATCAATCCCAGCTGGTATGTGCCACGGTCGATTATCACCAAGGAATATCTGCCAAAACTGCGCAACAATCCAAATGCGGTTGGACATATTCAGATCACCGACAACCGTGGCCGGGTGGTCAACCGCGCCAATACGGATTTTTCTCAGTTTACTGCGCGCAACTTTCCCTATGCGATGCGCCAGCCGCCCAGCCGGAGCAACGCGCTTGGCCTGGTCAAGTTCATGTTTCCGAACAAATACAACATCTACCTGCATGACACGCCACAAAAGAGCCTGTTCAAACGCGAAGTCCGCGCCTTTTCGCACGGCTGTATTCGTTTGGCGCAACCTTTTGAATTTGCCTATGCGCTGCTGGCCAAACAAACCGAAGACCCAATTGACTTTTTCCACCGCATTTTGAAATCCGGTAAGGAAACCAAGGTGGAGCTGGATCAGCAGGTGCCTGTTCACATTATCTACCGAACCGCATATGTGTCCAACAAAGGCCGGGCCGAGTTCCGCCGGGATGTTTATGGGCGTGATGCCAAGGTCTGGTCTGCACTGGAGCGGGCTGGGGTGTCACTGTCAGACGTTCAGGGGTAAATCTGGGGCCCGATCAGGAGCTTGAGCCGGAAAGGGCCCCTAGATATGTACACAGTTCGCGAGATCGCAGAGGCCATTGGTGTAGAGGCACAGGGTGACCTGGATCTGGTTATTGCCCGCGCGGCAGAGCCCCAGGATGCCGGTCCGCAAGATCTTGCTATGGCCACCTCTGCCAAATATGCCGAAGGCTTGGCGCGCGGCGCAGCTCAGGTGGCTTTGCTGTGGGATGGGGCCGACTGGCAGGCTCTGGGGCTGAAGGCGGCGCTGTTCGCCACCCGTCCACGCATGGCTTTGGGTGGGGTTTCAGTGTTGATGGATAGGGGGCAGGGATTTGCCTCCGGCATTCATCCCACGGCCGTGATCGACCCCAGCGCCACCCTGGGCGCAGATGTTTCCGTTGGCCCGCTGAGCATTATCGCCGCGGGCGCCAAAATCGGCGCTGGCTCAATCATCGGGCCGCATTGCTATATTGGTGCCGAGGTCGAAATCGGCGCTCAGGCACAGCTGCGCGAGATGGTCTCGATTGGGGCGCGCGCCCGCATTGGGGATCGCTTTCGCGCCCAACCCGGTGCCCGTATTGGCAGTGACGGATTTTCCTATGTCACCCCAGAGGTTTCGGGGGTGGAAAACGTCCGCAAAACCGTTGGTGATCAGGGCGGTGCGCAATCCCAAAGCTGGCTGCGCATACACTCCCTGGGGGCGGTGACGATCGGCGACGATGTGGAGCTTGGCGCCAATTGCACCATCGACAATGGTACCATTCGCGACACTCAGATTGGCTCTGGCAGCAAGTTGGATAACCAGGTGCATGTGGGTCACAACACCCGGATTGGCCGGGATTGCCTGATCTGTGGCCAATGTGGCCTGTCCGGCTCGGTTGAGGTGGGCAATAATGTTGTCATGGGCGGGCAATGTGGCGCTGCGGACAATATCTTTATTGGCGATGGGGTGATTGCCGGGGGTGCTACCAAAATCATCTCCAATGTGCCTGCGGGGCGGGTCGTCATGGGCTACCCGGCGGTCAAAATGGAAACCCATACTGAAATCTACAAGGCACAGCGGCGTTTGCCACGGCTGATGCGGGATATCGAAAACCTGAAAAAGGCTGTTTTCAAATAGGATTGAAGCAGCTACATCTGCCTCGACATCACAGATCAGGGGGCCGGAATGAGCACTCAGGACAAGGTCATCGCAATTGTCGCCGAACAGGCGCTGCTCGAACCATCGGATGTAACCCTTACCAGCACGTTGGAGGATCTTGGGATCGACAGCATGGGGCTGGTGGAGTGCATTTTTGCCATTGAAGAGGAATTTGATATCTCAATCCCCTTCAACTCCAATACACCTGAAGACAGCGATTTTGATATCTCAAATGTCGCGGCCATCATCGCTGGGATTGACAAGTTAGTGTCACAACCCTCGTGATATCAGCGCTTGAATCCTAGGGGAATACGACATGAAGCGCGTTGTCATTACCGGAGCAGGGACCATCAATGCCTTGGGGCATTCGGTTGCCTCCACCTTTGAAGCCATGCGCGAGGGTCGTTGCGGTATTGGCAAGCTTGAATTTCGCGACGTGGAGCGGCTCTCGATTCGGATCGGCGGCCAGGTGCGCGGGTTTGAGGCCGAGGGGCGGTTCAACCGGCAACAAATGAGCCTCTATGACCGGTTCACCCAGTTTACGCTGATCGCTGCCAAGGAAGCCATTTTGCAATCCGGGCTCGAATTCCACGGTGAACTGTCTGCCAAATCTGGCGTGGTTCTCGGCACCGCCGGCGGCGGGGTCTCCACCTGGGACGACAATTACCGTTCGGTCTATGAGGATGGCAAAAACCGGGTGCATCCCTTTGTGGTGCCCAAGCTGATGAATAACGCAGCGGCCAGCCATGTCTCGATGGAATTCAATCTCAAAGGCCCCAGCTTTACCGTCTCGACCGCCTGTGCCTCTTCCAACCACGCCATGGCCCAGGCCTTTCAGATGGTGCGCAGCGGCATGAGCCCGGCGATGATCACCGGTGGGTCGGAATCCATGCTGTGCTTTGGCGGTGTCAAAGCCTGGGAAGGGCTGCGGGTGATGTCGAAAAAGGCCTGCCGTCCCTTTAGTGCCAATCGCAACGGCATGGTTCAGGGCGAAGGTGCCGGGATTTTTGTCTTTGAAGAATATGAGCACGCGCAGGCACGCGGGGCTGAAATCCTGTGTGAAGTTCTGGGCTTTGCCATGTCTTCGGATGCTTCAGATATCGTCATGCCCAGCAAACAGGGCGCGGCGCGGGCCATCGCTGGCGCGCTTCAGGATGCCGGCGTGGACCGCGAGCGCGTGGGCTATATCAACGCCCATGGTACCGGAACGGTTGCCAATGACAAAACCGAATGCGCTGCGGTGGCGGATGTCTTTGGGCCCCATGCGGATCGGCTGATGATGTCTTCAACCAAATCCATGCATGGGCATCTGATCGGCGGCACCGGCGCTGTTGAGCTGTTGGCCTGTATCATGGCGCTGAAGGACGGGGTGATTGCACCGACAATTGGTTATGAAGAACCAGACCCGGAATGTGCTCTGGATGTGGTGCCAAACCAGGCCCGCGAAGCGCGGATTGATGTGGCGTTATCCAATGCTTTTGCCTTTGGTGGCCTGAATGCTGTCCTGGCCCTGGGGCGTGTTTAACACGCCAGATCCAAAAGGCGCAGATCGGTCGTGAAAAAAAACCACCGCAGGCGAATGACCTGCGGTGGTTTTTGTTTGTTCAGAGGAGGGAATAGGCGCGGGGCGGAAACCGCCATACGCGCCTAAGAGCGCAGCTTACTGCTGCACCACGTCCACAACATTGTAGCCAGCGGTAAAGCCTTTGAGCGACATTTTCATCTCAACCAGCTGGTCTGGTGCAGGAGCGGGGCGCAGTGACAGGGTGGCTTCGCCGCCTGCTTTGAAGGTGTCGATATCCGATTGGGTCAACCCAATTTGGGCGACGCAGCCAAGCGGGTTACAGAAAGAGTAGTTATAGCGCTTGCCAGGGGCGCCATCGACCGAAATGGTCAGACCGGCGGGCAGCATGGTTTCCAGCGGAACAATGATTGTGGCACCGGCAACGGCCTGGCCACCAGGTTGATCAATCCGGAACAGCGAGACTTCGGCCATGGGATTGCCGTTTGGATCCGTCAGAATTTGTAGCAAAGAACAGGGATCTGTTTCAGCTTCGGTCTTAATGCAGGCCAGATCCCAATCGCCATGGGTTTCTTTGGCGTAGCGATCTCCAAGCTTTGGAGTGCCATCATCAACAGGCTGACCAAGATCCAGCACCTGGTCTGCAGTTGCTTCGTTGGCCTGCGCAACCGGTTCGGATGTGTCTGTGGTGGCTGTTTCACTGTCCTGGGCGGACACGGCGCTCGTTACCGCCAGCAGGGCGGCCAGGGTCATTGGCGTAAGGGACTTGATCATGAATGCCTCATTATTCTCAGGTCGTTTGCAGAGCCTTTACCATGTTGCAACTGGGGTGTCAGGTCTCAATCCCGCCACGGGTAAGAAATCGGCAAGGATTTGTAAAAGAGTTTAGTAACAAGTGAAGCGTTTGCTACAAAAGCAAAAAAGGAAGCTCTCCGGCTTCCCTTTTTGTTTAGTTCTCCCCGTCGGACTGGCCGACTTAGTTATTGAGTAGGACGTTACGAAAGGCCTGTGCTCGGGTCAACATGGAATAGCAAAAAAATGTGACACCTGGCTGCTTTACCCGGTATTTCTGCCCAAAGCCGCCAAACCCCGAGGTTTTCCCCGCTCTGGCCGCTCAAATAGCGGGCAAAACCGGTGAGAAATTGATCAGCAACAAAAAGCCAGCCCCTCAGCCTTCAAAGGCGACAACAAAAAAAGGCCGTGCCCAGGGCACGGCCAGTCTGACAGGGAGGAAATGCCCGTCGCGGTCTCGATTAGAGAGGACGAGCATGACATTCATCGCATATAAAAGTTAATAATCGGTTTTCAAGGGGCCT
>Ga0316204_10010994_pt1 | contig 11478 bp, 10 predicted proteins | sample 6monrhotite_MG_2_FD_205661 | JGI IMG/M metagenome (GOLD analysis project Ga0316204, IMG submission 205661) | Microbial mat bacterial communities from mineral coupon in-situ incubated in ocean water Damariscotta River, Maine, United States -... | ecosystem: Environmental > Aquatic > Marine >...
TATTAGAATATTAATTAAGCAAAACTCGTTTGGTCAATTTTAAGCTAGGACCTAAAATTAGGTTTACGTTTTTACCCAAATTTATCTTTCTTTTCAACCGCTCGATTCTACCACCTACGAATTAAAATGAATAGCCGCAAGTCGCTCATATAGTGTTCGATCGATTTACTTATGAGCATATCTGCGATTTTATTTGTTTAGATAGTAGATTAAGATAGCCACTGTTTAGTTAAGAACAACAATCAGGCCAAATAATCAATATGCAAAACACCCAAAACGTTGACCACGACGAAATCCAAAAATTTTCTGACTTAGCTTCGAGATGGTGGGATCTTGCTGGTGAGTTCAAACCATTACATCAAATCAATCCTTTAAGAACAGATTATATTCAACAACATTGTGATGGTTTAGAGGGCAAAAAAGTATTAGATGTAGGCTGTGGTGGTGGTATTTTGGCTGAGAGCATGGCTCGCCATGGGGCTCACGTAATGGGCATTGATATGGGTGAAGCCCCACTAGAAATAGCCCGTTTACATGGATTGGAATCGGGTTTAAGCGTAAATTACCAACAAACTACAGCCGAGGAATTTGCTGATAAACATTCAGATCAATTTGATGTGGTCACCTGCATGGAAATGTTAGAACACGTGCCTGACCCAAGCTCAGTGGTGAATGCCTGTTATCGATTAGTGAAGCCCGGTGGACATGTGTTTTTTTCTACTTTGAACAGAAATATTAAATCTTACTTAATGGCCATTATCGGCGCTGAATACCTGTTAGGGCTAGTACCCAAGGGAACCCACCAACACAATAAGTTTATTAAACCCTCAGAATTGATATCTTGGATAGATGACACTCAACTGGTAGTACAACGAATGATTGGGTTGCATATGAACCCTATTAGCCAAGAATATTATCTATCGACTCAAAACGTTGACGTTAACTATATTATTCATTGCCGTAATAGTGATGTGTAAATGTTAAAAAAACCCAATGCAATATTATTTGATCTTGATGGCACTTTACTCGATACCGCAAAAGACTTAGGAAACGCGTTAAATCAGATGCTGAGCGCATTAGGGCGTCCTACTGTAGCTCATGAAACCTATCGCAACATTGCCTCTGATGGTGCCAAAGGTATGCTTGAATTAGGTTTTGGGGAAGATCTCAAACACTTTGATTTTGACATTTTACGTCAGCAATTTTTGGATTATTACGAAAATAACATCTGTGTAGATACTGATTATTTTGTGGGTGTTGAAAGCCTTTTATTGGCATTAAATCAAAACAATGTCCCTTGGGGTATAGTCACCAACAAACCAGAGTTTTTGACATTGCAGTTAATCACCTCATTTCCCCTATTACAGAATTGCGCTGTCATTATCAGTGGCGATACGTTAAGCGAAAGAAAACCCCACCCTTTGCCATTGTTACATGCTGAAGAAAAACTTGCGCTCGCTTCACCTAATACCTGGTATATAGGAGACGCAGAACGAGACATTCAAGCAGCTAATGCTGCCAATATGATCAGCGTCATTGCCCAATATGGTTATATCTCAGATATACAACAAACTGACAAATGGAATGCAGACCTTAGCATTCATAAGCCTAGCGATTTATTAGCTTATTTTTAAGTCAATAAATTGAAGCTAATTTAGTGGTAAACACGACATCTAGTGCCTACCGCCAATTTTTACCCCTATATATCGATAAATGATAAGCCTCGTTTTTTTACATTAAAAAAATTTAATAAAAAAAATATCTTAAATATTGTCTTGCATTTCTATTAAACGAAACTCAAAAGGCGCTTTTAGGTGAGTCACTACTAACCTTTTTTGAAATGCACCATGATTGAACGCAAAACCACCACATGTTGGGTTGCATTGCATCAAAAACCTCACTATCTTGTGTTCTGTTGATTACGAAAACACAATCAAAACAAAAAAGTTAAAAAAGTAATAAAGGTGTTTGAATTAACCAATATACAAGGGCTTAGGGGTAAGCAACTCTAACGATGCATTTTCGCGCTAAATAAAAGTCATCTATACGACTTAAATAATAAAGTAACGGCTAAAAATATGAATAACAATTTGTACGTCACCAAACGTACTGGCGAACGTGAGATTATTGATCTGGAAAAAATCCACAAAGTAATCGAATGGGCAGCCAAAGGATTAAATAACGTTTCCGTTTCACAAGTTGAAATAAAAGCACACATTCAATTCTACGACGGCATTAAAACAGCTGATATTCACGAAACACTGATACGCTCTGCAGCCGATCTTATTTCGACAGATTGTCCTGACTATCAATATTTAGCCGCGCGATTAGCCATATTTCATTTACGCAAGAAAGCCTATGGTCGTTTTGAGCCACCTATTTTAAAAGATCATGTTAAAAGCATGGTCGAAAAGGGTAAGTATGACCGGCATTTACTACAGGATTATAGCGAAGCCGAATTCGATGAAATGAATGAATACCTCGATCATTGGCGTGATATGGATTTCAGCTATGCAGCAGTTAAACAACTTGAAGGTAAATACTTAGTTCAAAACCGTGTGACCGGTGAAATTTATGAAAGCGCGCAGTTCTTATATATTTTGGTAGCGGCTTGTTTGTTTGTTAATTATGAAAAAGACACCCGCATGGACTACATCAAACGTTTTTATGATGCCACGTCTAAATTTAAAATTTCCCTGCCCACGCCTATCATGGCAGGTGTTAGAACCCCTACTCGTCAATTTAGCTCTTGTGTATTAATTGAAGCCGGTGACAGTCTGGACTCAATTAATGCGACAGCCAGCGCCATAGTCAAATATGTGAGTCAACGAGCAGGTATTGGTGTTAATGCTGGGCGAATACGTGCATTAGGTAGCCCTATTCGTGGCGGCGAAGCCTTTCATACTGGTTGCATCCCTTTTTATAAGCACTTTCAAACAGCGGTTAAAAGCTGTTCACAAGGCGGTGTGCGAGGTGGTGCAGCCACCTTGTTTTACCCCTTATGGCATTTAGAAGTCGAATCACTATTGGTTTTGAAAAATAATCGTGGTGTGGAAGAAAACCGTGTGCGTCATTTGGACTACGGGGTGCAATTCAATAAGTTGATGTATACCCGTTTGATCAAAGATCAACATATTACATTATTCAGCCCTTCTGACACCCCTGGTCTTTACGACGCATTTTTTGCTGATCAAGATGAATTCGAACGTCTATATGTGCACTACGAAAAAGATGACAGCATTCGTAAAAAACATATCAAAGCCATTGAATTATTTAGCTTATTTATGCAGGAGCGCGCCAGTACTGGACGTATTTATTTGCAGAATGTCGATCACTGCAATACTCACAGCCCATTTAACCCTAAATTGGCCCCGGTTCGTCAAAGTAATTTGTGTTTAGAAATAGCCTTACCTACAAAACCTTTGGAACATGTGAATGATGAAAATGGCGAAATTGCCTTATGTACCTTATCTGCATTTAACTTAGGTGCGATTAAGAGTTTAGATGAATTTGCTGAATTGTCTGACTTAGCGGTGCGCGCGCTCGACAATTTACTTGACTACCAAGACTATCCTGTTCCAGCAGCGCTAAACGCCACTATGGGTCGTCGTACCTTGGGTATAGGGGTGATTAACTTTGCCTATTACCTCGCCAAAAATGGTGTGAAATATTCAGATGGTAGCGCTAATGGCTTAGTACATAGAACCTTCGAAGCCATGCAATATCACTTAATGCAGGCGTCTTGTAATTTAGCTAAAGAAAAAGGCGCTTGTCCTAAATTCAACGAAACCACTTACTTCCAAGGCCTCATGCCAATCGATACCTATAAAAGGGATCTAGATAATATTTGTGACGAGCCGCTGCATTGTGACTGGGATTCACTGAGAGCTGATATTAAACAATACGGTTTACGAAATAGTACGCTGTCTGCTTTGATGCCCTCAGAAACATCGTCGCAAATATCCAATGCCACTAACGGAATTGAGCCACCTCGAGGACATATCAGTGTTAAGTCCAGTAAAGATGGCGTGTTAAAACAAGTTGTGCCTGAATACGAAAGACTGAAAGATAAATACGAGTTGTTATGGGACTTACCCTCGAACGATGGTTATCTGCAACTCGCTGGTATCATGCAAAAATTTGTTGACCAAACTATTTCTGCTAACACTAGTTACGACCCCAATAAATATGAAGGTGGCAAAGTACCTATGAAGTTACTGCTTCAAGACCTACTGACCAGCTACAAACTTGGGGTGAAAACCTTGTATTACCATAATACCCGAGATGGCGCCGATGATGCGACTCAGCAAGAGCTGTCTAGCCAAACGTTTGTGCCTAAAGAAGTGGTAATTGAAGACGATGACGATTGCGCCGGTGGCGCATGTAAAATATGAATTCAGAAGGCTGCTTAGGCAGCTTTTTTTGAACGCTTTGAATTTTTAATGGCAACAATAATTAATGAAATATACAACTTTTAATCCAGTAAAAAACGACCCACTGACAGAACCGATGTTTTTTGGTAACCCGGTCAATGTGGCACGTTATGACCAACAAAAGCATTATATTTTTGAAAAATTGATCGAAAAACAAATCAGTTTTTTCTGGCGCCCTGAAGAAGTTGATGTCAGTAAAGACAGAGTCGATTTTCAAAAATTAAGTGACTCAGAAAAGCACATTTTCATTTCCAACCTAAAATATCAAACCTTGCTTGATTCCATTCAAGGTAGAAGTCCTAATATCGCTTTTTTGCCGATTATTTCTATTCCAGAATTAGAAACCTGGGTAGAAACCTGGTCCTTTTTTGAAACGATTCACTCACGATCATACACCCATATTTTACGAAACCTATTTGGTGATCCCAGTAGTATTTTTGAAGACATTGTTGAAAACGAAGAAATCAAGAAACGCGCAGCAGATATTTCTAAATATTATGATGATTTAATTTTTGCTACCCAACTTTGGCAAACCTTAGGCGAAGGTACACACATTATTAAAGGTGAGACTCATGTCATCACTATGCGTGAGCTTAAGAAAAAACTGTATCTGTGCATGAACTCAGTTAATGCTTTAGAAGCGATCCGTTTTTATGTATCTTTTGCTTGTACCTTTGCGTTTGCAGAGCGTGAATTGATGGAAGGCAACTCAAAAATCATTCGCTTAATTGCCCGTGATGAAAACTTACATCTCACCTCAACTCAACACGTGTTAAATTTATGGGCTAAAGGCAAAGATGATCCTGAAATGGCCGAAATTGCCGAGGAATGTAAGGAACAAGCCACGCAGATATTCCTGCATGCCGTAGAACAAGAAAAAGAATGGGCTGCATTTTTGTTTCAGCATGGTTCCATGATTGGCCTAAACAAAGAAATTTTATGTCAATATGTTGAATTTATAGCTAATCATCGTATGTCAGCTATAGGCTTAGGCCAGCCGTTTGACATAAAGAACAACCCTCTTCCATGGATGAATAACTACCTGAGCTCTGACAACGTTCAAGTGGCACCTCAAGAGTCAGAAATCAGCTCTTATTTAGTGGGGCAAATTGACTCTGAAGTGAATGCCGACGATTTTGGTGACTTTGATTTATAAATCAGATGAGTAAAAACAACCACAGTTTTATGGTGACAATAAAAGATCATAAAACTGTCCAACATACTGCGCAAAATACCCTGCTAGAAAGCATCGAAGAGTATGATATTGAAATTCAATATCATTGCCGCGAAGGGTATTGTGGCGCGTGTAGAAGTAAACTGATTACTGGAGAGGTCGAATACACCACTGATCCACTGGCGTTTATTGACGATGATGAAATTCTACCATGTTGCTGCAACCCAATTAGCAATATTGAAATAGAGCTTGGCTAGCTACTACGAGCTACGAGCTACGAGCTACGAGCTACGAGCTACGTAAAATGTTATCAGACAAACTAATCAATTAACTGATAATCATCACGTAAAATTTGAATAATTTCCGCTTTAGGATTTCCACTCAATACTAGAGGTTTGCCGGTTATTTTTTCTGCGATATCGACATAAATCTTAGAAACCTGCATCAATACCTCGACGGGTAACGCGTTGTATCTGGCTAAATTTTGGCGCTCTGGCATACGCTCTTTGTTTAGCAAAATATCAGGATCTGGGAAATAACTAAGCAATAATTGACGAAATCCTTCTTTGGAGTTTTCTACTACTCTGCCCTGCGCATATTGCTGTGCATTCCAAATTCTTGACGAATCTGGTGTACCGACTTCGTCCATGTAGATCAATTTGTGATTGCCATCTAAATCTTTGACATAACCAAATTCAAACTTGGTATCCACAAACACTTGCCCCAACTGTGCCAAAGCCTGGCTAATTAGCGCAAACCCTTGGGTTAATAGTTTTTCATACAGTGACACATCACTTTGTTGTTTAAAGTTAAACGCAAGGTGGTTATCGAGGATATTTTGCCGCGTAATATTCACATCGTCTGCTTCAGGCACATTAGGGATACCCTTTAAAATTCCTTTAGTGGAGGGAGTCATAAGTAAGTTAGCTAATTTGCAATCTTGACTAAGACCCTCTTCAAGGTGAATACCACAAAATTCCCTTTCACCTTTTTCATAAGCACGCCACATTGAGCCTGTTATATATTGACGGCAGATAGCTTCAATCATCACAGGTTGTGCTTTTTGAACTATCCACACAAAAGGGTGCGGGATATCGAGTATGTGACTGTCAGCTAAGCCTTGTTGTTTAAACAACTTAAACCAGTGATTAGAAATAGCATTTAGAGCAGCACCTTTGCCTGGTACCCCTAACATGCCACCTTCACCCTGCCATATACAATCAAAAGCTGAGATACGGTCACTGATTACCATGATGGCCAATGGCGTATCTTCAGGCACCGTATAGGCTTTTTCTGCAATTAAACGACGACTATCTTGCGCAGTTAACCAATAAACAGAGCGCACTTTACCGCTATGCACTGGTAGCTCAGTGCGAATAGGCAAGTCATTGTTGACCGATAAGATTGAATCCGCAATCGACATACTATGTCAACTCCTTAGTGTGAAGAATGTACAAGCCTTGGATTATGCTTATTTTGAAAATATCACCTCTAGCCGCGCTAGCAACCAGAGGTAAATAGCCTATAAATCTAAGTCATCATCAGACATGTTTTTTGCAAATGTGGGGAATAAGTTTGTTATCTTATTAACTGGGAAGGGTTTACTCTCATTATCTAATAATGTGACAGAGGTTTTTTTACCCGCTGCTACCACTTTAATACGATATTCTTCGGTATCTAAGTCAAACTCATTTTTATCACTAGACCAAATATTGCTCCACCAACTGTCTTCAGAGCCATTGTATTTAACAAACAATAAACCGTTAGACTTGTCATAGTCTTTTACGTCAAACCCTAACTTTCTCAATACAAGTAACAATCTTGGCCAAGTAATATCGTAATCGGCATCAACCAAAAAAGCAGGTTCGCCGTCACTATCAAAGCCTAATTCCATCGGCAAGCCTTTGCGAATTTGGCGATAACGTTTAACGTTAGCTACTTGAGTTTCAAATTCATAGTTCTTTACTACTTTATTCAGGACATCGATTTCGTTACGTCTTTTATCCTTGGCTTGTTTTATCTCTGTGCTTTGAGCATCCAGTTTTTCCATATATTCAACCAATTCAACACTGAGTGCCGCCGATCTACCATGAGGTTTTTTAAATAAAGAAAATTCAAAACGTTGACCAACAGTACGTTCTGAATTAGACCAGCTATACCATTTATTGTCTTTGCTTTCGTCCAATACAATCCAGTCAGTGACTAAACGTTGCTTGTCTTTGTCAAACATTTCGACACCAATACCCTGGGTTTCTAAAAATCGGATCAGTGAATTCCAGACCGCAGTATCCAGAGGCAAGCTATCGTCCACTTGGTCAAACCAAACGGTGGCATTTTTTGAACCTGCTTCTATATGCGAACCAGCTACAACCGGCAGCACTAATGAAGGCGACAGCACACTCAATTTTTTGCCCATGACATTTAATGGTGCGTTTTCACCTAAGTCAGGAAGTTTATAGGCATCATTAAATTTTGGCTTGTCCATATCCTCTGGAATTTTTATTTTTTGCCCAGGTTGCTCTTTGACATAATCAAATGAGCCACTGGCTACGTCCCTTTCTTCTAATGAACTACAGGCGGTTAACAGAGTGGCTGCTATCACAACGGCCGTCATCACATTGCTTTTTATCGCGCCAAGTAGTTTAAATTTATAGGTCATGCTATCTCCTTAAGATAATACGCCAGAACTGCGCATGACTTGTTCGATATGATTTTGGCTAGCTAGTTCCGATTCCACTAAAGGTAATCGTAAAAAAGCTGAATTAGTCAGCCCCATTTTGTGCAAAGCCCATTTAGGTAACACAGGATTAGGCTCAATAAACAAAGCGCTATGTAAGCCAGCAATTTGTTTATCTATTTGTTGTGCCAACTGAAAATCTTTCGCCAAAGCAGCATTGCAGATGTCAGCCATTTGTTTAGGCACAATATTAGCTGTCACAGAAATGACCCCATGGCCACCATTTGCAAGAAACTCACAACTCGTTAAGTCATCACCGCTTAATAACACAAAGTCGTCTGCGACAAGTTTTTGGGTGGCCTTTAAGCGCTTTATGTCGCCTGTGGCATCTTTTAAACCAACAATCTTAGGATGGGTGGCTAACTCTGCTACTGTCTCAGGTAACATGTCAGCAACTGTGCGGCTGGGTACGTTGTATAATAACACCGGCAAGTCAGTCGAATCCGCTATGTCGGTAAAGTGCGCCACCATGCCTTTTTGTTGTGGCTTGTTGTAATAAGGCACAACACTTAAAAACCCTGCAATGCCAGTATCCGACATTTGTTCACTTAAAAAAATCGCCTCTGAGGTAGAATTAGCACCGCTTCCAGCAATGATAGGTATTTTCCCCTGAGCATATTCGACGGTGCGTTTGACCACTTCAATATGTTCAGAAAAAGGTAAAGTCGCAGACTCACCAGTGGTACCAACAGACACTATGCCATGAGACCCATTTTGAATATGAAAATCAACGAGCGTCTGCAATGACGGATAATCTATTTGCCCGTTATCATACATTGGCGTAATTAGCGCCACAAAACTGCCAGTAAACATGTGTTCTCCCAAAAAATTAGCGCCTTATGGTAAAGATCTGGCCCCCTAAAAACAAGCATTGAATGCCCCATTTAACAGATTAGAATTGAAACTGGATCAACCTGCCTACAATCATGTATGTTATAGCCAATTTGAAAGCAATGAATTGGTTAAAAATGCAGCAACAACTTATCATTACCATACTAGGTTCAGACCAATTTGGCGTGTTAAGCACATTGGCAGACACAGTATCTGGAGTGGGATGCAATATTTTGGATAGTCGCCAAGCCATTTATGGTCAGGATTTTTCGCTGACTATGATTATCGAAGGTAGTCAAAGTGCGATTACCCAAGCCGAATGTTTATTACCGCACACTTGTCAGAAGCACAATTTATTGTCGATGATGAAGCGCACTAAAAAACATTGTAAACAAAATCTAGAACTCCTAGCGGATGTCATCATTCGTGGCGAGAGTACGCCTGGGTTGATTGACCAGATCACTGACTTTTTCAAACAACGTAATATCTCTGTTAGTGCATTCAGATTAAAGTTTCTAGATAAACAAGAAAATGACTCCGCCAGCGAAAAACCTATGAAGTGCAAAATGGTGATTTCTATTCCACATGAGCTGGAAGTTGAAAAAATTGAGCAAGCTCTTCAAGAATTGCTACACCCCCTGAATTTACAAGGTTCGATTAAACCAAATCATTGATAACCTCGTATTACCCTTTAGATCCATAATTTAAGGCAATGTATTATGCAAATGCTCAAAGCGGGCGATGTTGCTCCGCAATTTTCGATACCGAATCAAGACAATCAAACCGTGTCGTTAAGCGACTTTGAGGGTAAAAAAGTATTGATTTATTTTTATCCCAAGGCCATGACACCCGGCTGTACCATACAAGCACAGGGTTTACGGGATAACCAAACAGCTTTGGCTGCGTTGAATGTTGAAGTATTAGGTGTGAGCCCTGATGCCGTCAAAAGACTACCAAAATTTATAGACAAAGAAAGCCTCAACTTCACCCTTTTGTCGGATGCGGATCATGCAGTAGCCGATGCCTTTGGTGTCTGGGGACCAAAGAAGTTTATGGGTAAAGAATACGATGGCATTCATCGTATTACCTTTTTGATCAATGAAAACGGCGAAATCGAACATGTGTTTGATAAATTCAAAACCAAAAACCATCATGAAGTGGTATTAGACTACCTAGAGAAATAATCAGCCATAATGTCAGAGCCGAAATAATCTGGCTTCATTAGGAGTAACCAGTGCTTCGCCGAAAAGGCAAAGTGCTAATTGGCTTGTCTTAACAATCTGTACCTCTGTGTAGCGCAGCGCTCCTTTTTCTCTCAGTGGTGTAATAACTTTTGTTTTTAGGAATAGTTAACCTCAGTCCAGGTTATATTTCACTCTCTAATTCCGTGGGACTTGACCATGCATTGGCAACCGCCTTGACTAACGTAGCCAAAGGAATGGCGAAGAATACACCCCAAAATCCCCATAGCCCACCAAAGAACAACACTGCAATAATGATATACACAGGATGCAAACTCACCGCCTCTGAGAATAAGATGGGTACTAATGCATTCCCGTCTAAGGCCTGAATAATGCCGTAGGCAACCATCAAATACCAAAAATCAGATGTGATCCCCCATTGAAACAAAGCAACTATCGCCACAGGAATAGTCACAACAGCGGCACCTATATACGGAATAAGTACTGAGAAGCCTACCAACACACCCAGTAACAGCGCATAACGTAAGTCCATAAACGCAAACGTCACCGCCGATACTGTGCCAACAATGACAATTTCAATGACCTTACCACGAATATAATTAGCGATTTGTAAGTTCATTTCAGTACCCACTTGTTTGATCAGACGGCGTTCACTGGGTAATAAAGACGAAAGATTAGATACCAACATTTCTTTGTCTTTAACCATAAAAAACACCATCAAAGGCACTAATATCATATAAATCAGCAATGCGCCGAGCCCACCTAAGGAACTAAATGACGCAGACAATAATTGCTCTGCAAACACCACCACCCTTTCATTGATACTGTCCAACACATCTTGAATTTGTGTCAACTGCACAAGATCTGGATAAGTTTCAGGTAAGGTTAATAACCACACTTGGCCCTGTTGCCAAATCTGGGGCATTTCTTTAATCAAATTAATACTCTGCTGGGCAACAACAGGCACTAGGCCCACAAAGGTCAAAATCGAGACACTAATAAAGGCAAATAACACCAATACTGTGGTATAGCCACGAGATAAACCTAATTTGCATAATTGCACGACCGGCCAATCTAACAAATAAGCGATAACTGCGGCCA
>Ga0316204_10010995_pt1 | contig 11477 bp, 10 predicted proteins | sample 6monrhotite_MG_2_FD_205661 | JGI IMG/M metagenome (GOLD analysis project Ga0316204, IMG submission 205661) | Microbial mat bacterial communities from mineral coupon in-situ incubated in ocean water Damariscotta River, Maine, United States -... | ecosystem: Environmental > Aquatic > Marine >...
CATGTCTTAGAAAAACCATTGAACAGACAAAACGCGCGTTACGATCTGCTTTGTCCAATGGTTTGATATCTTCGATAAGTTTATTGAGGTTATCTTCATCGCTAGCATCTATACCTGCATAACGTGCGGAGTAGATCCCAGGTCGTCCTTTCAGCGCAATGACTTCTATTCCTGAATCATCGGCAATTACCGGGTGATTGGTATAACGAGCTGCATTACGTGCCTTGAGTATCGCGTTCTCGACAAAAGTTAATCCAGTCTCTTCCGCTTCTACAACATCAAACTCAGATTGCGGAAGTATATGAAAAACGGTATCCGCCAGTAACTCATTTACTTCTTTGACCTTGCCCGGGTTATTACTCGCGAGCACTATCTTTTGCTTTTCCAAGTTTACTTTCCTCAACAATTATTGCTGTAGGGCTTTACGTTGAAGTTCAAACAACTCGCTAATCCCTTTTTGGGCAAGTCCTAACATGCTGTTTAATTCATCTGGTGTGAATGGATGGCCTTCTGCCGTACCTTGCACTTCGATGAAATGATTCTCATCATTCATCACCACATTCATATCTGTCTCTGCAGTAGAATCTTCAGCATAATCCAGATCCAAAACTGGCTCGCCATTGTGTATACCTACAGATATAGAGGCAATCATTGATTTAATCGGATCAGATTCGATCAAACCATCTGCCTTGGCTTTATTGATTGCATCAACCAAGGCGATGTATCCACCTGTTATCGATGCAGTACGTGTCCCGCCATCTGCTTGGATGACGTCGCAATCAATAACAATGGTATTTTCGCCGAGGGCGCCCATATCGACTACAGCTCGTAGTGATCGGCCTATCAGTCGCTGAATTTCCATCGTACGACCACCCTGTTTATTTTGTGAGGCCTCACGTCGCATACGTGATCCTGTCGAACGCGGTAACATGCCATATTCACCCGTTACCCAACCCTGGCCTTTGCCACGCAGGAATCCGGGAACACCAGAGTCAAAACTAGCATTACAAATGACTTTTGTATTACCGAATTCAATCAAAACCGATCCCTCGGCATGACAAGTAAAATTCCTTGTTATAGTGACCGGTCTGAGCTGATCCGGTGAACGTCCGCTTGGGCGCATTTGAGTCTCCTGTAAAAAAGTGCTGCATTATAGCGATAAAATGTGTCTGCGTATTTCCGATATACTGCTGAAACGTTACTATTAACGAATAATGATAATGAAAAGGATAATTTAATGATAAAGAGCATGACCTCGTATGGTAGAGCTGAGCATTCTGGAGAATGGGGAGAAGCCTCTTGCGAAATAAGGAGCGTAAACCATCGTTATCTGGAAATGTCGATTCGGCTGCCAGAAGAATTGCGTCTACTTGAGCAGGCTATTCGTGATCGATTATCAAAACAATTAAAACGCGGAAAAGTTGATTGCAATATTCGCTATGAACAACGTGAAAATTTTAAGGGGACATTACCTGTAAATCAGGAGTTGCTAGCAAAAGTTCTGGAAACTGCTGAAAAAACAAATGCACAATTAAAATCGCCTGCACCAATCAATCCTCTTGAATTACTGCGCTGGCCAGGTGTTCTTGATAGAGATGTTCCCGATCCTGAAGCGATCAGTGGACCATTACTTGAGTTAGTCGAAGAAACCCTCGTTGCTGTTATTGATACTCGCCAACGTGAAGGTGACAAGACGAGGACAATGATCCTGGAGCGTAGCAAAGCCGCTAAAGAAATCGTTGCCCGTGTACGCGAACAAATGCCAACCATTCTCGGTGGTATTCGTGAAAAGTTAATGCTACGCGTACAGGAGCTGAGTACTGAGTTTGATAATGACCGACTTGAACAAGAGCTACTGTTATTATCACAAAAAATGGATGTAGCGGAGGAAATGGATCGCCTGGACGCGCATATTGATGAAGTACAGCGAGTGCTTGATCAAGACGGCCCTGTCGGTCGACGTCTGGATTTTCTTATGCAGGAAATGAATCGTGAATCGAATACATTAGGCTCAAAATCTGCTCATCTGGATACCACTAATTCGTCGGTCGATTTAAAGGTGTTGATTGAACAAATGCGTGAACAAATTCAAAATATCGAATAGTTGACTGCCTATGAAATCTAAAAACGGTACATTATTTATTATTGCTGCACCATCTGGTGCAGGTAAAACATCACTCATAAAATCTCTAATCGAAGATGATAATAATATTGACGTCTCTATTTCATATACTACTCGTCCAGCAAGGGCGGATGAAAAGGATGGTGAGGCATATAATTTTATAACTGAAAGTGAATTCAAAGACCTTATTAAGAAGAATTACTTTCTTGAATATGCCAAAGTTTTTGATAACTACTATGGCACCCCAAAAGACTGGGTCGAACAAGAAATGCTTACTGGTAGAAACTTCATCCTTGAAATAGATTGGCAAGGTGCTTTGCAAGTAAAATCTCAATTGCGTAATAGCGTTAGTCTTTTTATTCTGCCTCCTGACTATAAAACACTTAGAGATAGATTAATCTCACGCCAAAAGGATGATACGGAAACGATCGAACGCAGGATGGGTGCCGCTTGTAAGGAAATTTCCCATTACAAAGACTTTGAATATGTCATTATCAATGATGACTTTGAGTCCGCCTTGGCAGAGATCAAGGCGATTATTACCACCACCAACCTGGGCAGTTGTCGACAATCGGCGTTTTATGATGATTTTGTCAGTCAAATCATGGCACAAAAGGATTGAATTCAGTAGAATAGCTCTCCCACAAATCACTGGTTATTTTTTAACCAGAATGAACTTGAAGTTTTATACAAGATAAGAAGAGGAACACCATGGCCAGATTAACCGTTGAAGACTGCTTAGAAAATGTTGTAAACCGCTACGATCTGGTTTTATTAGCAAGCAAACGAGCACGTCAGATTGCAATGGGCGCAGACCCCTTGGTACCTGCTGAAAACGACAAACCTACCGTTATTGCCTTACGCGAAATAGCTGAAAATTTAGTCAATAATGACAATATCGACACAATCAACAAATTTGAAACAGAAGACGAATTCACTGAATCTGATTTCAACATCCCAACTGCAGAATAATCTCTAACACTTTCCTGACAGAAAGGCGCAGCGTGCGTCTTTCTGCTGTTGTATCATACAGTTCCCGTACATTTGATTAACATCACTGTTAAATATAACCGTGTATACCATTAACGACCTTAGTAAACTTATTGGTACCTATCTGCAACCAGATCAGGTCTTTAAAGTGCAACGCGCCTATTACTTTAGTGCAAAAGCACATGAAGGCCAAAAACGTGTTAGTGGTGAACCCTATATTAATCATCCTTTAGAGGTCGCTCGAATCCTTGCCGGGATGCATATGGATCATCAAACCATCATGGCGGCTATTCTGCATGATGTTATTGAAGATACCCCTACCGCTGAAGCGCAGCTAAAACGAAAATTTGGCAAAGGTGTTACTGAAATAGTCGATGGCGTCAGTAAACTAGATAAGATTCAGTTTGAGAGTAGCGCTAAAGCTCAGGCAAATAATTTTCGTAAAATGTTAATGGCGATGAGTAATGACATTCGTGTCATTTTAGTAAAGCTGGCTGATCGTCTGCATAACATGCGTACTCTGGAGGCATTAAAACCGGAAAAACGGCGCCGCATTGCCCGTGAGACTCTTGATATTTATGCACCTATAGCATTAAGACTAGGCCTTAATTCAATTCGCCTGGAATTGGAAGAGCTCGGTTTCCAAGCTATGTATCCAATGCGTTACAGAATTCTCAATGAACAAATCAACAAGGCTCGCGGTCATCGTAAGGAAATTATCACTAAAATTCGAACAGCCTTAAAGCGGCGCATGCGTCAAGAAAAGATCCCGGGACAAATATTAGGAAGAGAAAAACACCTATATGGGATCTACGTGAAGATGCGAGAACAGCATTTATCATTCTCTGACATTTTTGATGTCTATGCCTTTCGCTTGATCGTCGATACTGTCGATACCTGCTACCGTACTTTAGGCACCGTTCATAATTTGTATAAACCTGTCCCAGGTAAGTTTAAGGACTATATAGCTATTCCAAAAACCAATGGCTATCAATCGCTACACACTGTTTTGTTTGGGCCTTACGGTGTGCCAATTGAGATACAGATCCGCTCGAAAGACATGAATGATGTTGCTGAAGTTGGTATTGCTGCACACTGGCTATATAAAGCAGAGGGTAAATCAAAAACGCCTACTCGCGTCGATAATGATCGAAGCAATGTCCACCGTCGCGCCAGAGAATGGCTTCGAAATATCGTAGAAATGAATAAAACGGCGGGGAATCCAGAAGAATTTTTTGAAAATGTAAAAGTAGATTTGTTTCCTGATGATGTTTATGTCTTTACACCAAAAGGTAAGATCATGGAATTACCTAGCGGGTCAACCGCTGTAGATTTTGCCTATGCCATCCATACTGACATAGGCAATCGTTGCGTAGGTGCGCGAATTAATAGGAAGCTGGTACCACTAGGAACACTTTTAACCAGCGGGAAAACGGTTGAAGTAATTACCGCTACTAGCGGAAGACCCAATCCGGCCTGGCTAAATTTTGTAGCGACAGTAAAAGCTCGAACCCAAATCAGGCATTTCCTGAAAAATCTTCAAAATGATGAGGCAATTGCTTTAGGCAAACGTCTACTTAATCGAGAATTAGAACCGTTCGGTATTTCTTACCAAGATATCAGTGAACCGGATATGGATTTATTGCTAACTGAAAACCATCTGGAACATGTTGACCTTCTGTTTCAAGAGATAGGACTAGGTAACAAGATGGCTCCATTATTTGCCAGACAAGTCATCGCCCTTGAGAAATTAACGTTACTAGATGATAAGAGCAATGTTTCAAATGACACCAACCCATTATCTATAAAGGGTACTGAGGGACTGGTGGTCAGTTTTCCAAAATGTTGTTATCCGATACCTGGCGATCCAATTCATGGATTTGTTACTTCTGGACGCGGTATTGTTATACACAGACAAACTTGCAAAAACATTGCCGAATATCGAAACCATCCAGAAAAATGGATCCAGGTTGAATGGGAAGCGGATATAGATCGAGAATTTCAGGTTATGATTCGCTTAAACTCCAGTAACCAGCGCGGCGTACTGGCAAATGTTGCCGCGACTATTGCTGATGCAGGTGCCAATATTGAGAAGGTAGAAATGATCGAGCGGGACGACCGCTATGCTGATCAAAGATTTGTTATTGATGTAAAAGACAGAATTCATTTGGCGAATGTGATCAGAAAGATTCGATCAATTAAAAGTGTTTCTCACATTACGCGTGTTTAACGGTTATTAACAATACTAAGGGGGCAATAATGCAACGGGAAATAATATCTACTAAAGACGCACCGCAAGCCATAGGAACCTATTCACAAGCAGTAAAAGTTGGTGATACGGTATACCTCTCTGGTCAGATTCCATTGATACCAGAAACCATGGAGCTAATAGAAGGTGATATGCGTGCTCAAATTACACGCGTATTTGATAATCTGACTGCTGTTGCTAAAGCCGCTGGCGGGTCATTGGCAGACATCAGTAAGTTAAATATATTTCTTACCGATTTATCACACTTCCCTTTAGTAAATGAAATCATGGCTGAATATTTTTCTGAACCTTATCCGGCGCGTGCTGCAGTAGGTGTTGCCAGCTTACCAAAGGGTTCTCTGGTGGAAATGGATGCAATAATGACACTCTAAGAAGGATAAGAAGATATTTGTTAACACAAAATCCAAGACCGTACTGCCATAATTCAAGGCTCTAACAATTCAAAAAAAACATTCCCTATCAGATCCAGTTACCGCATTAAGTGGTGTAGGAATTCGCTTGCAAGAGAAACTGGAGCGCATCGGTATCAGTGTTATACAGGACTTATTATTTCATTTACCGCATCGTTATATTGATCGAACACGTCTAACGCCTATTGGGGCTTTGCGCTTTGGGCATAATGCCTACATCCAGGGCGAGATTGAACTGACGCAGGTTCGTTATGGAAAACGGCGATCATTACTATGTCGAATTAGTGACGGTACCGGTGCAATAGCTTTACGTTTTTTCTATTTTTCCAAAGCACAAGAAAAAGGCTTACAACGTGGCCTGTCTATACGCTGTTATGGTCAGGTTCGTCGTGGTCCAAATTCATTAGAAATAATTCATCCAGAATATCGTGTGCTTAGTGATACACAGGACGATGAGTTGGAAGAACAATTAACCGCGGTTTATCCCAGTACGGAAGGCTTGCAGCAGGCTCGAATGCGTAAGCTAAGCGAGCAAGCTCTGATAACCCTAAATAATGATAAACAAAACCTGACTGAATTATTACCTGAGGAAATATTAGCAAAACAAAATCTGCCAACACTAATTGATGCCCTCGACTATGTGCATCGTCCTCCACCTGATGCAGATGTCCAAAGCCTGATTGAAGGGAGACATCCCGCACAGCAACGTCTTGCCTTTGAAGAACTGCTGGCTCAGCAATTAAGTCTACTTGAGTTACGTAATGAATTAAGGACAGAACATTCTCCTGCTTTTAATCTAAGCACACAACTTGTCCAGGAATACTTGGAAAGATTGCCCTTCACATTAACCAACGCACAAACGCAGGCATATAAAACTATTGCGTCTGATCTAAATAAAACGGTAGCTATGCTCAGGCTGATACAAGGCGATGTTGGTTCTGGGAAGACCGTGGTTGCTGCATTAGCCGCATTACAAGCGATAGAGGCGGGTTATCAGGTAGCGATAATGGCACCAACTGAATTACTTGCTGAACAACACTACAATAACTTTTTAAGTTGGTTAGAACCTTTAGGTATTGATGTGGTTTTTTTAACCGGAAAATTAAAAAAATCAATACGGATTAATGTTGAATCGCGATTACAAGATAAAACACCTGTCGTCGCTATTGGTACTCATGCCTTATTTCAAGATTCAGTCAGTTTTGCAAAACTAGGCTTAATAGTCATTGATGAACAGCATCGCTTCGGCGTACATCAGCGACTCGCTTTACTGGAAAAAGGTCAACAGTATGATAAGTATCCGCATCAATTAATCATGACTGCAACACCTATTCCAAGAACATTAACGATGACAGCGTATGCTGATCTTGATCATACTGTAATAGATGAACTTCCACCGAATAGGAAAGCTATAAACACAAGCGTCATTTCAAATGAACGACGTGAAGATATTATAGAAAGAATAAAACATATTACCGCAGAGGGTCGACAGGTTTATTGGGTATGCACCTTAATCGAAGAGTCAGAAACACTACAATGTGAAACAGCAATTGAAACAGCAGATAAATTAACTGAGAGATTAACTTCTATAAAAGTTGGGTTAATCCACGGCCGCATGAAAGCAAATGAAAAAGAGGCTGTAATGCAAGACTTTAAGGATGACAAGATTGGCCTGCTGGTAGCGACAACAGTTATTGAAGTCGGTGTTGATGTTCCTAATGCCAGTTTAATGATTATTGATAATGCTGAACGTTTCGGTCTGTCTCAACTGCATCAATTACGTGGGCGAATCGGCCGTGGTGAAATTAAAAGTGACTGCGTATTAATGTACCAGTCACCATTAGGAGATCTGGCTAAACAACGACTTGAAATTATGCGTACGAGCAGCGATGGCTTTCTTATAGCAGAGAAAGACCTTGAATTAAGAGGCCCAGGCGAAGTTTTAGGTACTCGACAGGCAGGGATGCCAGAGATGCGCGTTGCTGATTTGATGCGTGACGCTCACTTATTGCCTGAAATTCAAAACACTGCAAAAACATTACTCGCTCAGCACCCTGACAAGGTAAAATTATTAATTAATCGTTGGCTAGGAAAAAGCCTCGAATATAGTAACGTTTAGTGAACAAGGACAATAATAATTGAAACTGCACTGGCAAAATGAGTCAAGCATCCAAGAAGGACCTGACGATAAAAGGTTGCATGATTTTTTATTTCAGAATGGTTCATTGTCACGTTCAATCGAAGAAAGTTGTAGTGGCACATTTAATATTGAATTAAAGAATGAATCCTGGTCTGCTCCAATGTCGGATGAAAATCAATTGCTCGCTTTAATTGATAATGAAATTACATTTATCCGAGAATCCTGGTTAAAATGCGATAACAAAAGACTAGTTTACGCTCGAACAGTAATACCACGTATTACATTTGAAGGTGAAAGCCAGGGTTTAATGGAGCTCGGTAATAAACCATTAGGTAATATTTTATTCAGTGACAATAAAACCTACCGGACAAATATGCGCTATGCAAAAATCCCTTTACACTGCGACCTCCATAAACAAGCAACATTGGGTACCGATATAGTCACCGAATTATGGGGAAGGCAATCACTATTTTATATCAAAAATAATCCGCTGCTTGTAACGGAAGTATTTTTGCCGACAATTTCAGAATGCACCAAAAACTAAAAAACTGCTTGAACAGCACCATCTTACTAGCTCATAAATTATGGGCTGCTATTGTTATAGTTACGGACAAACTATTAATTGCAATTAAAGATAATTGGCCATTCATACGTGAACGATTGTCTCAATATGCCTTGCTTATCAGACTCAACCGACCAATCGGAATTTTATTATTATTATGGCCAACATTATGGGGATTGTGGATCGCCGCCGAAGGCTTTCCCGCTACGGATGTTTTTATAGTTTTTGTGCTGGGTGTGTTTTTGATGCGGTCTGCCGGTTGTGTCCTGAATGATATTGCCGATAGAGGTTTTGACCCTCAGGTTACGCGAACTCGGTCAAGGCCACTAGCAGCTGGACGGGTCACTTCTATTGAAGCATTAATTGTTGCATGCAGCCTATTCTTTGTTGCCTTTCTGCTAGTTTTAACAATGAATGAATTGACGATACAACTGGCTCTGATTGCGGTGATGCTTGCTGGTATCTACCCATTCATGAAGCGTTATACCTATCTGCCTCAATTTTTTCTGGGCCTGACGTTTGGCTGGTCTATCCCTATGGCATTCGCAGCACAGACCAACTCTGTTCCACAAATTGCATGGTTATTACTCGTTGCCAATATTCTCTGGTCGGTTGTCTATGATACGATGTACGCTATGGTTGACCGGGAAGATGACCTAAAGGTCGGTGTTAAATCGACTGCAATTTTGTTTGATGATGCAGACCGGGTTATTATCGGTATTATTCAGGTGCTGGTATTAATAACATTGATAGCTGTTGGTAGGCAGTTGCAACTTGGTATTTATTATTTTATCAGCCTTGCTATTGCTAGCGGTTTCTTTCTGTACCAGTTACGTTTGATCTGGAACAGAGAACCTAAACAATGTATGCGCGCTTTTATAAACAATAACTGGGTTGGCCTTACTATTTTCGTGGGAATATTTCTGGACTATCATTTAGCGACATGATGACTAAAACAATAATAACAACACTCATTTTTATTCTATTGCCTCTCACAGCTGTTAATGCTGAAGACAATCAAGAACTTGTTGAACAAGAATGTAAACGTATCGGTCAGAAATTAGGCAGCGTCGGCATGAGAGAATGTCTAGACATAAACCTAGATGCTACTAATGGTCGCACCGTTAAAAATGCACCAATATTAATTAAAGAGTATCCCCCGCTTGAAAGACGCTCGCCACTTGGCAAGGTCCTCTTAATAGGTGGGATTCATGGTGACGAGTACTCATCTGTCAGTATCGTGTTCAAATGGATGAGAATTTTGAATGACCACCATTCCGGCTTATTCCATTGGCAAATTATCCCGGTATTAAACCCGGATGGTTTATTACGGAAAGAATCCCAACGCATGAATGATAATGACGTTGACCTGAACCGTAACTTCCCTATGGAAGACTGGGAAAATACTGCGCTCAAATACTGGATTGATAAAACACATAAGAACCCAAGACGTTACCCTGGGAAAAGCCCATTAAGTGAGCCTGAATCCAGTTGGTTGGTTGAATATATTAATGAATATAATCCAGACGTCATTGTAGCTGTACACGCACCACATGGAATCGTTGATTACGATGGCCCACGCAATGGTCCTTATAAATTAGGCCGTCTCTACCTTAATTTATTAGGTACTTATCCCGGGTCTTTAGGTAATTACGCGGGAATTCAGCGTGAAATTCCTGTCGTCACAATTGAGCTTCCTTATGCCGGAATTATGCCGACGAATAAGGAAATAAGTAGTATTTGGCGTGATATGGTGAAGTGGTTAACAGATAATATTACCGAAGAAGCTTACATTGAGTCACGTGAAAGTAGTCAGGACGCCACGGCCACGCCTTCATAAACAATTCGCCACTGCCCATCATCTTCCATGCGCCAGTACTGGCGTTTAGTAAACTTTCTACGAAAATTGTCACTGGCATAATCCTGAACAAACGTGACAACCATTAACTGGTCTTCACCTGGATAAAGAAACATGCTCGTGTTAGAGATATTAACCTTAATAAATTTTTTCGACGGGTTAACCCTGCGCTTATATTCAACCCAAGACTTATAATCTTTACCCAAACCTGAGTATTCTTTTGAGTAGTGGCGAAGATATAAGTTTACGTCTCGGCTTTCCCAGTCCTTGCGCCATGTCTCAACAAACATTTCATGGTTACCACGACGTTTCTTCCATTCCTGCTTTGAGACCCAATCAATCGATTCAGAAATAATAACCGGTGTATGACCTTTTTTTACAAAGGGCATTAAAAGATTTAGATCTTGATTACTAACAATGACGCAACCGTTGCTATCTCTCGGTGGCCGACTGTAAGTGCTGCTAGGCGTTCCATGTAACCAAATTCCATACCCTGTGCGGCCGTGACGTTGGTCCCAAGCGTTAGGGTAATCGATAGGAAAAGCACCGTCGCCGTATAGGTCGGGTAATTCTTCCGGATTAATAAACCCGGTAACAAAATATACCCCTACAGGTGTTTTCTGATCGCCTTCAACATATTTACCAGTACCATTCTTACCAATAGTTATGTAAAAATCCTTTATTAAGGTTGGTACCCCTTTTCTATTTTTAAACAAAAATAATCGTGAACGTGAAGAATCTACAACAATGACATGATCTTGTTTGCTTGCTAGCTGTATTAACGAAGCTGGCACCTTATTTCTATCAACGGGCGAATTATGATTGCGCCAACGCGCCTGGACCTCATCTCGCAAAGCTGTAATACGCTCAAAAGAGGCATTCGGAACATTACCAAAATCAGTAATGACCTGGGAACGAGCTAACATAAGATCGGCATACATCAATTGCGCTGCCTTAAAATCAGGGTTTACCTTTATCAATTGGCGCAAATCTACTATTGCCTGTTCTGCTTGGTTATTTTTAATTTTCTCTACAGCGCTAATCAGCAGGCTTTCAGAGTGTGTTGTTAATCCTTGATCGGAAGTGGCTTTTGAAAGGAGGTCGCCAGCGCTTACCGGCAAGGTGA
>Ga0316204_10010996_pt1 | contig 11476 bp, 15 predicted proteins | sample 6monrhotite_MG_2_FD_205661 | JGI IMG/M metagenome (GOLD analysis project Ga0316204, IMG submission 205661) | Microbial mat bacterial communities from mineral coupon in-situ incubated in ocean water Damariscotta River, Maine, United States -... | ecosystem: Environmental > Aquatic > Marine >...
CTCCTCGCATCCCGGCACGCAGGCCTTCAGCACCTGAGGGTCCAGAAGCGCCGCCCAGACAATCGTCGGATCGGCGGCAATAATGCGGCTGTCGTTCATCTGCATGGCGGGATCCTCGTGCGTGTTCGACCCAAAGCATATCGTCTGGGATCGCCTTGCGAAAGCACGCTTTGGTCTGTCAGACCTTGGTCGCATAATTCGCCTGATCATGCCCGGTTCCGATCCTGCCCGGCATTGGGTAGCATGGTGCAAATCGGAGTGATCGCCATGACCGCCACGCCTGCACCGCTACGCAGTTTCGCCCACGCGCTGATCGTCGACGATCATCCGTTGTTTTGCGATGCGCTGGCGCTGACGCTGGGTGGCGTTGCGGATGTGGCGCGGGTCAGCAGCGCGAACTCGCTGACCGCGGCGCTGACCTGTATCGCGCAGGGACCGCAGCCGGATCTGGTGTTGCTGGATCTCGATCTGCCGGATGTCGAAGGGTTGGACGGGTTGATGCGATTGCGCAACGCGGCGCCCGATATTCCGGTGCTGGTGGTCTCGTCGATGGTCGAGCCGCGTCTGATCGGGGCCGCGCTGTCAGCCGGGGCCGAAGGGTTCGTGCCCAAGCATTCGGGCCGCGATGTGTTCCGCGCGGCGCTGGATGCGCTGCGCCGGGGTGAGCGCTGGCTGCCCGAAGGATTTGCCACCGAGCAGGACCAGTCTGCCAATGACGCGGTCGAGCGCCTGTCGCATCTGACGCGCCAGCAGACCAGGATCCTTGAGTTGCTGTGTCAGGGGCGGCTGAACAAGCAGATCGCCTGGGAATTATCGATCGCGGAAACCACCGTGAAGGCGCATGTCACGGCGATCATGCGCAAACTGGGCGTGCAAAGCCGCACGCAGGCGGTGCTGATCGCGCAACAGGCGAAATTCGCGTCCTTTGTGCCCGAAGGCTAATCGCCCGGACGCTAGTGGGCCGCGTTAATGGGCCGAAACTGGCGCATAGTCGTTTTCACGCGCCAGAACAAAGGCGACCCGGCGGTCCAGCGCCACGGCCAGACATTCGCCGTCGGGTGAATGCACCCCCCAGACCGGCCCGTCACTGGGCAGTTGCGCGCGGATATCATCCGGAAGATCGTCCGGATCAATCTCGCGGATGTAGGCGATCTTGCCTTGCGGCAGACCGGAATATGGCGTGTCCATAAGGGCTCCTTTCGGCAAATCGGTTCAACTGCGGGTGATCGGGATCGAGCGCACGACGGTTTCGGGTTCGCGCCGTTCCAGCGCGATCTCAAGCAATCCGTTTTCCATGCGCGCGCCGCTCACCTCGACCCCTTCGGCCAAGGCAAAGACACGGCGGAACTGGCGGGTCGCGATGCCCCGGTGCAGATAGACGCGGTCCGGGTCAGGCTCGGATTGTTGTCCGCGCACCACCAATTGCCGGTCTTCGAGGGTCAGGGTGATATCCTCGAGCCCAAAACCGGCGACGGCGAGTGTGATCACATAGCGCGTCGGCTCGATCAACTCGATGTTGAACGGCGGGTAACCGTCGGTGCCGGCGCGCGCGGTGCGCTCAACCAGACGCTCAAGAGGTTCAAAACCCAAGAGCAACGGGTGCGAAGGGAAAGCAAATTTGTTCATCGTTTCCGGTCCTGTAACAGCGACACAGCTCCCGGCCTCCGCATGTGCGGCAGACCGGGAACCCCATGGATATGGGGGCGCGGATCGGTGGCTGCAAGGGGGGCGTGTTCACCGTTGCGCGGGCGCGGCCCCGCGTCTGCGCCTTTGCCAGACCCGTCAATTCCGGCTAGACTGCGAAAAAAACAAGAGCGAGTCGGGCCCTGCATGAATGCCGCGATGGAATTGAACCATGAAGAGGTCTTGCGCGTGAAGCTCGAGGTGCTGAAGCGTGAGCATCGCGACCTCGACGACGCCATCGCCGCCATGCATGATCGCGGAACCGGGGATGAACTGGCGATGAAGCGGCTGAAAAAGCGCAAGCTTTCGCTCAAGGATCAGATCGCCCGCATCGAAGACGAGTTGATGCCGGATATCATCGCCTGACGCCCCCTGCTTTGGCGACTCGAAGGTTGGTGAGCTGTGGCGGTTGTCAGGCGCCGCTCACCGATGCCGCCGGTCCATTGTGATGGTTCGTGCAGGGCTGCGACGAGTTCGGCGCATTGCCGGACAACAGCACCGCTGGCGGCAGGTCAGGCGTCGTCAGGAATTGCACGATCAGGCGATTGTGCCCCGGTAAAGGCTGACTTTCACACCGCCCATATCCACCGGCGCACCGGCGGGTTGCAGGCCCAGCGCGGTGGATTTGACCAGCCCCGCATCCGGCGAGATCACACCGACACGCCAGCCCCTGAACCGCGCCGCCAGCACCTTGCCAAGGCTGCCATACAGCGCGAACAGCATCTTGCGATCCCCAATCCGGGCCCCCCACGGCGGGTTGACGATAACGATGCCCGGCGCGCCCTCGGGCGCGGTCAGATCGGATATGGGTTTGCGCTCGAACTGGCAGAACGCGGCGACGCCGGCGCGCTCGGCGTTCTTTTGGGCCATGCCAATCGCCCCCTGATCGCGGTCTGATCCATAAAACCGCGTGGTTGTGGTGCGCAGGGGCTGGGTTTTCAGGGCGTTGAAACCGGCGGCATCGAAACTGGCCAGCGTTGCAAAGGCAAAAACCCGGCTGCGACCGGGCAGCAGACCAAGCGCGATCTCGGCGGCTTCGATCGGGAAGGTGCCAGAACCGCACATCGGATCGACCAGTGTCTGGCTGCCGTCATAGCCCATTTGCTGCAAGAACAGCGCGGCAAGGGTTTCGCGCATCGGAGCTTTGCCGACCGCCTGTTTATGGCCGCGCCGGTGCAGCGGTTCGCCCGAGGTATCAAGGCTGAGGGTGACCAGATCATCCTCGATCCGGGCTTTGACGACCAGCGCGGCCTCGGCAGATATCGGCGCGCCCAATGTTTCCCGGATCGCGGTCTCGATCCGTTGTTTGGCGGCCTTGGCGTGGTAAATCTTTGATTTGCGGCAGGTTACTTCGACCTTGACCGGGATATCGGCGCGCAGCACGTCGCCCCACGGCAGTTTGCGCGCCCGTTTATCAAGCTGCGCCAAATGCATGGCGCGAAATTCGGCGAATCGCACGAGAACCCGCGCCGCACCGCGCAGGGTCAGATTGGCGCGCCAGACCTCGGACCAATCGCCCTGCAGCGTGACGCCACCGGGCACTGGTTCGACGGCGCGAAACCCGGCGGCCTTGGCCTCGGTGGCCAGCAGCGGTTCGGTGCCCGGCGGGCAAGCGAGGAAAATCGACAGATCTGTGCTCATGCGCCCGTCCTATAAGGATTTACGCCCGGCGCACAGGGGGGCACGCGCACAGGGGCGGCGTTGGGTGGCTTCCCGTCAGGCAATGCATTGCGCGTGCACCTGCCGCCGGTATAGTGCAGGCGCAGAAAATAGCCGGGGGTTCGTTATGACGGTGAAGGTTGGTATCATCATGGGAAGCCAGTCGGACTGGCCAACCCTGCGCGAGGCGGCGGCGGTGCTCGATGAATTGGGCGTGCCCTATGAAACAAGGATCGTTTCTGCGCATCGCACACCGGATCGGTTGTGGGCCTATGGCAAGAGCGCGGTCGGGCGCGGTTTGCAGGTGATCATCGCCGGGGCCGGAGGGGCTGCGCATTTGCCGGGCATGATGGCGTCGAAAACCCGCGTGCCGGTGGTTGGCGTGCCGATCCAGACGCGGGCGCTGAGCGGTGTCGACAGCCTGTATTCCATCGTGCAGATGCCGCGCGGCTATCCGGTGGCCACGATGGCCATTGGCGGTGGCGCGAATGCCGGGCTGATGGCGGCGCAGATGCTGGCGACGTCGGATCCCGATCTGGCGGGCCGCGTCGATGCGTGGCGCGAGGCGCTGACCGCGTCGATCCCCGAGGAGCCGAGCGATGACTGACGCACTGCCCGTCGGGGCCTGCATCGGGATCTTGGGCGGCGGACAATTGGGCCGGATGCTGTCGGTGGCGGCGTCGCGGCTTGGCCTGATCTGCCACATCTATGACCCCGCGCCGAACCCACCGGCGGGGCAGGTCGCGGACCGGGTCACCACCGCCGCCTGGGATGATGAACCCGCGCTGCGCGGTTTTGCCGCGTCGGTGGATGTCATCACTTTCGAGTTCGAGAACATCCCCACCGCGACGCTGGACCTGCTGGAGAGCCTGCGGCCGGTGCGTCCGGGTCGCCAAGCGCTTGCAGTGTCGCAGGATCGCTTGACGGAAAAGGATTTTCTGACTGGGCTGGGCCTGACCACCGCGCCCTATGCCGATGTGCCCGACGCGCAGGCCCTGGCGGCAGCGCTGGACGGGATCGGCGCTCCCGCGATCCTGAAGACCCGGCGGTTGGGCTATGACGGCAAGGGGCAGGCGCGGATCATGGACCCGTTGCAGGCCGGTGCCGCGCTGGCCGAAATGGCCGGGCAGGAGGCGATCCTTGAGGGCTTCGTGACGTTCGGCACCGAGGTTTCGGTGATCGCGGCGCGCGGGATCAGCGGCGAGGTGGCCTGTTTCGACCCCGGCGAGAATGTACACGAGGACGGGATCCTGCGCCGCACCACGCTGCCTGCGTCGCTGACCCCGGCGCAGCAGATGGACGCGGTGTTGCTGGCCGGACGGATCTTGAACGCGCTGGAGTATGTCGGGGTGATGGGGGTGGAATTATTCGTCACACCACGCGGTCTGGTGGTCAACGAGATCGCGCCCCGCGTGCATAACTCGGGGCATTGGACGCAGGCGGGCTGCGCCGTCGATCAGTTCGAGCAGCATATCCGCGCCGTGGCCGGTTGGCCGCTGGGCAACGGCGCACGGCACGTCGATGTGGTGATGGAAAACCTGATTGGTGACGATGTGGATCTTGTGCCCACGCTGGCGCGCGAAGCGGATGTGCAGATCCATCTTTACGGGAAGGTCGAGGCCCGGCCCGGTCGCAAGATGGGGCATGTCAACCGGATCCTTCGTCGTTGAGGGAGGCGGCGCTTCGCGGGGTCGGATGACCCCTTGTCGCGCCGGTGGGTTGCCACCCACACCCGCTTGGGAGGGTGTTCCACCCTCCCAAACCCACCCGAGGATATTTTCGGCACAAAGATGCGTGCGGTTTTTGCGTTGCGTATATGTTGTGCGCTGTTGGCGTTCGGAGTATCAGCGCCGCGCGCGGCGTGCGCTCTGACCCCTGTATTCCCGTGGAGGGCCCGAGATGTTGCAGACCCCCTATTACCTGATTGATAAAGCGCGGCTGTTGCCGAACATGGAGAAGATCGCGTGGCTGCGCGCGCAATCCGGGGCGAAATGCCTGTTGGCGCTGAAGTGTTTTGCGACATGGTCGGTGTTCGATTTCATGGCCGATTACATGGACGGCACCACCAGTTCGTCGCTGTTCGAGGTGCGACTGGGGCGCGAGACATTCGGCAAGGAAACTCACGCCTATTCCGTGGCTTATGCAGAACACGAGATTGACGAGGTGCTGAGGCATTCCGACAAGATCATCTTCAACTCGATTGGCCAGTTGAACCGCTTTGAGGTGCAAAGCGCGGGCCACACGCGGGGCTTGCGGGTCAATCCCGGGGTGTCGACCTCGGAGTTCGATCTGGCGGATCCGGCGCGCCCGTTCTCGCGATTGGGCGAGCATGATCCCGAGGTGATCGCGACGGTTGCCGGTAAGATCAGCGGCTTCATGTTTCACAACAATTGCGAGAATGATGATTTCGAACGATTCGACGCGATGCTGTCGTTGATTGAACAAAAGTTCGGGCATTTGATCCGGAAGATGGCGTGGATCAGCCTTGGCGGCGGCATCCATTTCACCGGTGAGGGATATCCGTTGGAGCGTTTGGCGGCACGGCTCAAGCGGTTTTCCGAGCAGAACGGCGTGCAGGTCTATCTGGAACCGGGCGAGGCGGCGATCACCGGGTCGACGACGCTTGAGGTGACGGTTCTGGATACGCTGTTCAACGGCAAGAACCTGGCGATTGTCGACAGCTCCATCGAGGCGCATATGCTGGATTTGCTGATCTACCGCGAGAGCGCCAAACTCAGCCCGGATGCCGGGCCGCATGACTGGATGGTCTGCGGGAAATCCTGCCTCGCCGGGGATATTTTCGGAGAATTCAAATTCGCCGAGGCGCTGAAGCGGGGCGACCGCCTGTCGTTTCAGGATGCCGCGGGCTATACGATGGTCAAGAAGAACTGGTTCAACGGGGTCAAGATGCCCGCCATCGCGATCCGCGAGTTGGACGGAAGCATTCGCATGGTGCGCGATTTCGGGTATGACGACTTCAAGGCGGCGCTGTCTTGATCGCGGCGCGTGTTTTGCAAGTCCCAACTTCAGGAGGCCTTTTGGCGATATGAAAAAGAATGTTCTCATAATCGGCGCCGGCGGCGTGGCACAGGTAACGGCGCATAAATGTGCGCAAAACAACGATGTTTTGGGTGATATTCATATCGCCAGTCGGACGCTTGCCAAATGCGAGGCGATTCTGGCCTCGGTCGTTGAAAAAGGCTCGATGAAACAAGAGGGCGTTCTGAAGGCCCATGCGCTCAATGCCCGCGATACCGCTGCCGTGGTGGATCTGATCCAGGCGACCGGCGTGCAGATCGTGATCAATGTCGCGCAGGTTTATGTCAATATGTCGGTGCTGGAGGCCTGCCTGCAGACCGGCGTCGCCTATATGGACACCGCGATCCATGAGGATCCCGACAAGATTTGCGAAGCGCCACCGTGGTATGCCAACTATGAATGGAAGCGCCGCGATCGCTGCGCGGCGGCAGGCGTGACGGCAATCCTGGGTGTCGGCTTTGATCCCGGTGTGGTGAACGCCTTTGCGCGCCACGGGATCGATGCCTATGTGCCGGATGTCGCCTCGATCGATATCGTGGATATCAACGCAGGCTCGCATGGCCGCTGGTTCAGCACCAATTTCGACCCTGAGATCAATTTCCGCGAGTTCACCGGCACGGTGTATTCCTGGCAGAAGGGGGACTGGCAATCGAACGCCATGTTCGAGGTCGGCAAGGAGTGGGATCTGCCGGTGGTGGGGCGACAAAAAGCCTATATGACGGGGCATGACGAGGTGCATTCTCTGGCCAGCAATTATCCGCAGGCCGACGTCCGGTTCTGGATGGGGTTTGGCGATCATTACATCAATGTTTTCACGGTGTTGAAGAACCTTGGCCTGCTGTCCGAACAGCCCGTTCTGACCGCCGAGGGGCTGGAAGTCGTGCCGCTGAAAGTAGTCAAGGCGGTGCTGCCGGATCCGTCGTCTCTGGCACCCGATTATACCGGGAAAACCTGCATCGGAACACTGGTAAAGGGCCAGAAAGACGGGCAGGACGCTGAGGTCTTCGTGTATAATATAGCCGACCACAAGGAGGCCTATCTCGAGGTCGGATCGCAGGGTATTTCCTATACCGCTGGCGTGCCGCCCGTCGCTGCGGCGATGCTGATCGCGGATGGCACCTGGGACACCGGCACCATGGTCAATGTCGAGGAACTGGACCCAAAACCGTTCTTTGAAATCCTTGACCGGATCGGCCTGCCAACGCGCGTCAAGGACGCGCAGGGCGACCGGGCGTGGAATGCCTGACGCCGCCAGTCGCCCGGATCCGCAACCGGCTATCTGATCGCGCTCGGGGGCAAGAGCCCCCGGCCGGACAACCGACGCAGCCTTGCCTGCCCGCAGTCCGCACAGGCATAAAATCCGGATAAATTGACTAAAATTTTCGCATCTTTGTGCCCTAAATATCCCGGGGGCGAGGGGCAGAGCCCCCAAACCGGCGCTTGCGCCAGCCCGTGAACGCCGGTTGTTCAGCCCTCAAGGTCGAACCTTTTCAGACCCCTTCAAGTGCCTTTTTCAACCGGATAAAACTCTCGCCGGGGGATTTTGCGTCGCCGCCGCCCAGAAACCCATCCAGCTTGGGCCAGAGTTTGATCGCCCGGTCGGTCAGCGGGTCCGATCCTTGCGCATAAAGCCCGGCCTGCACCATCATTTCTGCCCGTTCCCAAGCACCGATCAGACGCCGGGCTTCGGCGATCTGGGCATTTTCGGCGGGCGTCGCGGCGGCAGGCAGGCTGCGTGAAACCGAGCGCATCAGATCAATCGCCGGGAACCGCCCGCGTTCGGCAATCGTTCGGTCCAATACGATATGCCCGTCCAACACGCCGCGCAGAATATCGGCCACCGGTTCGTCCATATCCGACCCCGCAACCAGCACGGTGAAGACCGCGGTAATATCGCCCTGTCCCTCGACACCCGGCCCGGCGCGTTCGGCAAGCGCCATGATCTGATGCGCGGTCGAGGGCGGGAAACCGCGCAGGCTGGGGGCCTCACCCGCCGCCAGCGCGATCTCGCGGTGCGCCTCGGCAAAGCGGGTTACGGAATCGCACAGCAGCAACACATGCTGGCCCAGATCGCGGAAATGCTCGGCCACGGCCATTGCCGTCAGGGCAGCGCGGCGGCGCGCGAGGGGCGACTGATCCGAGGTTGCGCTGACCACGACCGAACGCGCCAACCCCTCATCGCCCAGCACCCCTTCGGTGAAATCGCGCAATTCGCGCCCGCGTTCGCCAACCAGCGCCAACACCACAACATCCGCCTCGATACCGCGCGCCAACTGGCCCAGCAGCATCGTCTTGCCCACCCCTGAGCCTGCGAACAGCCCGACGCGCTGGCCGCGCACCAGCGGCAGCATGGTGTTGAATGCGTCCAGCCCGGTCGAGATCCGCCCGCCCAACCGCTTGCGCCGTGCGGGTGGCGGTGGCGGGTTGCGCAGCGAGCGGGCCTGCGGGCCACGGGCCAGCGGGCGGCCATCCAGCGGGTCGCCGTAAGGATCGACGATCCGCCCGATCCATGAGGTGTCGGGCGCGATGGTGTTGCGCCCCAGATGCTCAACCGGATCGTCGATCGCCAGCCCTTCCATCGGCCCCTCGAGCAGGATTTCCGCCCCGTCGCGCCCCATCGCCAGAATCTCGCCACCAATGCCGCCGGCAATCTGCACCCGGTCTCCCAGTCGCGCCCGCATCGACAGCCCCTGCACGATCACCGTCGCCGCCTGCATGGTTTTCACCCGCCCGAAATGGCGCACCGGGCGGGTTTCGGCCAGATCGGCCAGCAGGCTGTCGAAAACACTCATGGGGTTTCCTTTCGGATTGGGGATGAAATCGTGCGCCGATGTGACGCCTCGTTACGGTTTCTAAACGAATCACCCTTAATGCTTCGTGTAAGCCAGCAAAGGGAGAACCCGATGTTTGATAGTCTGGACATTCTGCGCATGGCGCAGTCCTTCGCCGCTCATGCAGCGAGCCGCCAACAGGCGATCGCGCAGAATGTGGCCAATGCCGACACGCCCGGATACCGGTCGCGTGATGCGGTGCCATTTGCCGAGTATTGGCGCATTACCCAATCGTCGGGTAACCGCCAATCCGGGCAACTGATCCAACCCGACGAAACCCCGGCAACCATGTCGCCCAATGGCAATACGGTCTCCATCGAGAACGAGATGATGCGCTCGGCCTCGGCCCGCCAGCAGTATGAAATGGCGCTGGGCATCTATTCCATGTCGCGCGATCTGCTGCGCGCATCAATTGGCCGATAAGGAGCACGGAACATGAGCATTCTGGATAGCACGATGGCGTCCTCCGCGTCGGGGATGCAGGCTCAGGCGACGCGCCTGCGCCATGTATCCGAGAATATCGCCAACGCCGACACGCCCGGTTACCAGCGCAAGACCGTCCCGTTCGAGGCGATGGCGCTGCCCGGCGACGGGTTCGGTCAGGCGTCGGGTGTGCGCAGCGGCGCGGTGATCCTCGACCGCAGCGCCCTGACCCAGATTTACGACCCCGGCCATATTCTGGCCGATGAGACCGGCAATTATCTCGGATCGAATGTCGAGCTGATGGTCGAGATCGCAGACGCGCGCGAAGCGCAGCGTTCCTATGAGGCGAACCTCAAGATGTTCGATCAGGCCCGGCAAATGTCGCAAAGCCTGATCGGACTCCTGCGTAGATAAGGAGACACAGACATGGATATATCCGCCAGCCTTGCCGCCCGGTCCTACGGCGCGGCCCGACCCCTCACGGCCCCGGATCCGGAGGCCGCGGGCGGCCCCGCCACCAGCGCCGGGCGTTTCGCCGAGAGTTTCGCGCAGGTGCTCGAGAAGGCCGACACCTCGGCGCGGGCCGCGATGACCGGCGACGCCGATCCGCACGCCCTTGTTGCAGCGCTGTCCGAGGCCCAACTGGCCGTCGAAACCGCTGTTGCCGTGCGCGACAAGGTCGTCGAGGCCTATCTCGAGATCCTCAGAATGCCCGTCTGACACAAGGCCCGTCTGACACAGGGCCCGTCTGACACAATGCCCGTCTGACACAAGGATATCCGTCCGATGAATGAAGCTGCCGTATATGACATCCTGCGACAAGGCCTTTGGGTTGCCGTCGCCATGTCCGCCCCGCTTCTGGGGGTCGCGCTGGTTGCCGGTCTGGTTGTCGGGCTCTTTCAGGCGCTGACGTCGGTGCAGGAAATGACCCTGACGTTCGTGCCCAAGATCCTTGCGATGCTGATCATGTTCTGGGTGTCAATGAGTGCGATGACTTCGACGCTGGTCGATTTCTTCCAGATGCAGGTCATCCCGATCGTGTCAGGAGGATAATCCATGGAAAACCCGATTTATACGTCCCTGACCCGGCAGTCCGGCTTGTTGCGCGAAATGCAGGTCGTGGCGAATAATGTCGCCAATCTGTCGACCACGGGCTTTCGCCGCGAAGGACTGGTGTTTTCGGAATACATGCGTCAACTGGACCGTCAGGAGGCGCCGTTGTCGATGGCCGCCGCCAACGCCCGGCAGACGTATCTGACGCAAGGCGCGCTCACCATGACCGGTGGCACGCTGGATCTGGCGATCGAGGGCGACGGCTTTTTTCTGATTGAAACGCCGGATGGCGAGCGTCTGACCCGCGCCGGGAATTTCTCCACCAATGCCGCCGGAGAGATGGTAACGCCCGACGGCTTTCGACTGCTGGATGTGGGCGGTGCGCCGGTCTTTGTGCCCGGCGATGCCACCGGCATCACGATTTCCCGCGACGGCACGTTGTCCGCCGATGGTCAGCCGCTGGGTCAGATCGGTCTGGTGCAGCCCGAAGATCCCTCGCAACTGAGCCGCGCCGCCGGGGTCATGCATCAAACCGATGGCCCGTTGCAGCCGGTGACCGATCCGGTCTTGCTGCAGGGATATCTGGAGGAATCGAACGTCAATCCGATTTCCGAAATGGCCCGCATGATCGAGGTGCAGCGCGCCTATGAATTCGGGCAGAAATTCCTCGACCGCGAAGACGAACGTATTCGCAACGTCGTCCAAACCCTCAGCCGATAGGAGAGACCCATGCGAGCTTTACAGATTGCTGCCACCGGCATGAGCGCCCAGCAAATGCGCGTTGATAC
>Ga0316204_10010997_pt1 | contig 11475 bp, 12 predicted proteins | sample 6monrhotite_MG_2_FD_205661 | JGI IMG/M metagenome (GOLD analysis project Ga0316204, IMG submission 205661) | Microbial mat bacterial communities from mineral coupon in-situ incubated in ocean water Damariscotta River, Maine, United States -... | ecosystem: Environmental > Aquatic > Marine >...
CTGCTTCCCAGAACTCGCCACCAGGTTCGACTTCGGTCACGACCTTGCCGGGCCAGAGGCCTGATGCCTCCACATCGGCGATGGTGTCCAGCGCGACGGCCTTTTGATCGTCATCCAGATAGTAGATCGCAGAGCGGTAGCTCATGCCACGATCATTGCCCTGTTGGTTCAGGGTGGTGGGGTCGTGGATCTGAAAAAAGAATTCAAGCTGTTCGCGGAACGAAGTGACAGAGGGATCAAAGATGATCTCGATCCCTTCGGCGTGGGTGCCATGGTTGCGGTAGGTGGCGTTGGGGACATCGCCGCCGGTGTATCCCACGCGGGTTGAAATCACGCCGGGGCGTTTGCGGATCAAGTCCTGCATGCCCCAGAAACATCCCCCTGCCAGCACTGCGCGTTCGGTTGTCATGTCACGTCCTCCACTTGATTGATGTAGTTGCCATATCCCTCGTCGGCCATGTCGTCGCGGTGAATGAACCGCAACGACGCAGAGTTGATGCAATAACGCATCCCGCCCCGATCAGGCGGCCCATCGGGAAAGACATGGCCGAGGTGGCTGTCTCCATGCCGGGAGCGGACTTCGGTGCGCACCATGCCCAGCGACGCGTCGCGGTGTTCGGTCACATTGTCGATGGGTTTGGTAAAGCTGGGCCAGCCGCAACCGCTTTCATATTTGTCGGCAGAGGCAAACAGCGGCTCGCCACTGACGATGTCCACGTAAATGCCCGGATCCTTGTTGTTCAGCAACTTCCCGGTGCCGGGGCGCTCGGTACCGCTTTCCTGTGTGACGTGAAATTCTTCGGGTGAGAGGTTGGCAACAACCTCTGCGCGCTTTTTGTATTGAGCCATGGTTTTCTCCCTTGGTCTGGGTCCGCGCCATTAGATGGGGCTTGCGCGGATAATTCAAAGAGTTTGTGACGTTGACGCAAGGATATGTGAACCATCCTCGCATCCGGGGCGTCGCCGCACTATATCCAGAAGACGGTCATGCGCTGGATCATGATGGCATTGATAACTTTGACACTGGGGAGCACCGCAATGGCGGCAACCAAGGATATGACCTTTACCGATATAGATGGCGGTGTGCTGGACCTGAGCGCCTGGGCCGGGCAACCGGTATTGGTGGTCAACACGGCCTCGCAATGCGGGTTCACGCCACAGTACAGAGCCTTGCAGGAGCTTTACGATACCTACAAGGATCGCGGTCTGATCGTGCTGGCAGTGCCGTCGGACGATTTCCAACAAGAGCTGGACAGTGCCGAAGAGGTCAAGGATTTCTGTGAGATCACCTTTGGGCTGAACCTGCCGATGACAGACATCACCAGCGTGAAAGGCCCCGGTGCGCATCCGTTTTACCAAACGGTCAAGGCCGAGACGGGATTTGCGCCGCGCTGGAATTTCAACAAGGTGCTGATTGGTCCGGATGGGGCTGTCGCAGGCACTTGGGGCGCCACGGTGAAACCCACCGCACGGCCCATCAAACGGGCGATTGAGGCGTTGCTGGACTGATCTCTCGCGGCTAGGCTTCCTCTGATAATGGAGGACCGCGGATGCCTGAAAAAGAACCCGATCTTGATGCCGCCTATGCGCTAGAGACGCCCGATGACAATCGGCGGCTTTATGCGGATTGGGCGCGCACTTATGACGATGGTTTTGCCAAGGACATGAATTACCAGTTGCCGCGCCTTGTGGCACTTGTGCTGGCCGAGGTGTTTCAGGGGCCGGGACCGGTTCTGGATGTCGGTGCAGGCACGGGATTGGTGGCGGAAAACATGGTTATGCGTGATGCGTTGGCTGTGGACGCGTTGGATATTTCAGCGGATATGCTTGCCGTTGCGGCGGCCAAGGGACTGTACCGACAGACGATCGAGGCGGATCTGACCGGAGCGATTGATCTGGCTGATGGCGCCTACGGAGCGGTGGTCAGTTCGGGCACGTTTACGCATGGCCATGTGGGGCCGGATGCCCTTGACGAATTGCTGAGGGTGGCACGACGGGGGGCCTTTTTTGTGCTGTCCATCAATGCGGAGCACTTTGAGGCGCGGGGATTTGCGGCGAAATTCGCGGCATTGGCGGATCGGATCGACGCGCTTGAGCACCGGATGATCCACATCTACGGCCCCGATGCGCAGGACGATCACAAGGATGACCTTGCGCATATCGCCGTGTTTCAGAAACGGTAGCGCAGGTGATCATCCGGCACGCGATGCCGCAAGGTGCAGGCGCGACGAGCTTTATTCTGGCGGAGATACTGGAGATGTGGGGGGAGTGCGCGGGAGAGAACGCCCGCGCATGTTCTGGATCACTACATTGCACATCCCAACAGAAGCCCAAATAATCGAGGTAGAACGACTTACTGTTGGTGCGGTGCGGTTTGAGGCCAAATCGAGCCGCAACCTTACTATCCCAGATCGGAAATACGGCAGGGTTGACAAAATGCAGTAATTTGCTTGTTCCAATCCATGAGTTGTTTAGGAGGGGGTTTGATACCCTTCCCGAAACCAAGGACGCGGCATCATCTAAATCGTCGCAGCTTCGAAACTTTTGTATGGAAAGTGCGCCGGAAGCGAACTCGGAGAATTCCCAGGTTCTCAAGATGGTCGGCATCCATGCGTAGACCGCGCAACCAAGCATTAATAGATTTTCCGTTCGCGCATGATCTTCCAGCTTGTCAGCAGGCGTAAGTAGAACGTTGTACATTTTGGCATACTGGGGAGGCAGATCCGGAATAGCACTCGGCTGTACAATACGGTGCTGCAAGAACCTTTTCGCACGTTTGCAGTCCATTTTCATGCCCATGTCAGAAATCGCTCGCAGAAAATCAGAACATGTTTTTCTTCCGTTCGGGACGACTCGATCTTACGGGATTGGCTTTTGGCTAGACCGCCCTGCCGTTTGTTTGCGGCAACTTGCAGCATCGGTCAACATGGACTCAAAGCTGCCTTCAACCTGTTCTCATGACAATACGCTGAAGATGTGTTCGATCCTGACGAACCTGTCCAAAGGCAGTCGTCAGCGTCCGCCAAGACACGCCAAGCGGGCCAGCGCATCTGCGCTCAGCTTTTCCACCAACTCGCCCGCAGGCAATTGCAGGTTCATCGCAGCGGATTGACCGTAAAGCATGAAGGACGCGTCCTCATCCGGTGCGGCCTGCCGAATTGGGGTGCTGAGCGTGTACATGTGCATGAAATCGGGCAAGGGGTAAGGATGGTGGGCCATCTCCTGGGCAAAGCGGGAGCGCATGCCGCGTGCAGAGCGACCGGAATAGGCGTCGGTGAACATCGTATCGGTGTCACTGGCGTTCAGGATGCGGGAGCGCCGGGCTTCTTCGGTTGCCGCTTCGGGGCAGGTCAGGAATGCAGTGCCGATCTGAACGCCCGCCGCGCCAAGGGCAAAGGCCGCCGCGATGCCGCGCCCATCTGCTATGCCGCCTGCGGCGATCACGGGCACCTGCACCGCATCCACAATCTGGGGGATCAGCGCAATGCCGCCAATCCCCTCCGCAGGCGCGGTACGTTCATGCGAGCCGCGATGACCCCCGGCCTCCCAGCTCTGGGCGATGATGGCGTCGATGCCCGCTTCCTCAAGCGCGCGTGCCTCTGCGGAGTTGGTTGCGGTGCTGATTAAGGTGATACCAGCATCCTTGAGCCGATCAATCACCGCCGTTCCGGGATGGCCGAAATGAAAACTGACCACAGCCGGTTTGATGTCGAGCACCAGATCGAGATGTTCCTGGTCGAAACCGGCACCGATGTCAGGAAGGACAGAAGGTGGATCGCCAAGGTCGTATTTGTCGTACCATGTTTTGAGTTTCTTGCGCGCTGCCGCGAGCACCTCCGGGTCCGTTTGCGCGGCATCGCGGATGAAGAAATTGAGGTTGAAGCCCCGGTTGCTGGCGCGCCGGATCGCGGCGGCCTCATCCCGGATCTTGTCGATGGGCTTGCCGCCACAGCCAAGCGAGCCAAACGCGCCCGCGCTGTTGACGGCTGCAACCAGAGCGGGGGAGCATGACCCCACCATCGGGGCCTGAATGATGGGATGGGTGATGTTCAGAAGATCGCAAAGACGGTTGTCAGGCCACATGTCAGCATACTTTCCGTGGTTGTGGGCTCAGGTGATCGGCACCCGCCCCGGTCTGCCGGGTCGCCCTCATTGTGTTGATCAAAGCAGGGCGGGTGGCAACAGGGCGGTCCGCTCAAGTTGTCCGATACCATGACATAGGTCAACTTTTGCCCTGCGCTAATGGGCTAGGATGAGGCAGAACAGGAGAAACAGCATGTACAAGAACATCCTTATCCCCATGGCACCCGATCATAGCCATCCGTTTTCTGAATCCCTTGATATAGCGCGCAAAATTGCGGCTGATGGGGCCAAGATCACGGCGCTTTCGGTTGTCGAAATGATCCCCGACTACGTGGCTTCAATGCTGCCTGCCGGTCAGTTGAAAAAAAACGCCGAGAATATCGCCACAACATTGCACGACGAGGTGGGCAGTCAGGCGGGTGTGAGCGTCGATGTTATCAGCGGCCACGCTGGCAAGAGCATCGTGGATTACGCAAGCAAGCATGATGTGGATTGCATCATAATCGCGTCGCATCGGCCTGGATTGCAGGATTATTTTCTGGGCTCTACTGCCGCACGTGTTGTCCGTCACGCACAATGTTCGGTCCATGTGATCCGGTAGAATTGGAAAACCGGACGGCGCTCAACGTCGATCCGATTCCTTGTCCTGCACCATCAGGTCGGCAAGCTCGCGGCCCGGCATCCCATCGCTGGCGTAGCGGAATGTGCCCTCATTCATGACTTCGGTCGCGGCGCGTTTGAGCGCACCCAATGCGGCGCGCGCAAACGAGCCGCCGACGCTGATCCGCTTGACACCGGCGTCCGTGAGTTCGGCAACGGAATAGGTGGGTCCATTCAAACCCATCACGACATTCACCGGTTTGCCGACTTCGGCACAGACGGTCCGAATGGCCTCTATGTCCGGCAATCCAGGAGCATAGAGCACTTCCGCACCCGCCTCTTCAAACGCATGAAGTCGGCGGATGGTGTCGGTCAGATCAGGGCGACCCCAAAGAAAGTTTTCAGCTCTGGCGGTTAGCAGGAACGGCAATCCTCTGGTCGCCTCGGCAGCAGCTTCAATACGTTCGACGGAGTGGTTGAGGTCATAGATGGGTTTCGCCGGGTCACCTGTGGCGTCTTCGATTGATCCGCCAACCAGACCGATGGTGCAGGCCCGGATCACCGTATCTGCGCAGGCTTCCGGAGAGGCGCCAAATCCGTCTTCCAGATCGGCCGAAACCGGCAGAGTGCTGGCCTCTACAATGGATTTGGCGTTGTCGAGGATGTCCGTCTGGCTGAGGCTGGCAAATGAATCCCGTTTGCCCGCGGAAAACGCATAGCCTGCGCTTGTCGTGGCCAGTGCGGCAAACCCCATAGCCGACAGAATCCGTGCCGATCCGGCGTCCCACGGATTTGGCATGACAAATGCGCGGTCCCCGAAATGGAGCGCTTTGAATGTCTCGAATTTACGTGTTTGCGTTTGCATGGGTAGGCCCCTGAAAATTGGTTGGCCCATCATAGCAGGTCGATCAGACAAGGTATGGTTCTGTTTTTACCGCTTATCCACATCCGACCACAACACCTTGCCGTCTGATGCTTCCATGCCAGGCGGGTTGCCGTAGGCGGTTCGGTAGCTCTTGGAAAAATGTGACAACGAACGAAAGCCGCAGGCGACACAGACATCCGTGACGCTGAGGTCCGTCTGCCGCAAAAGGTTGCGGGCCTTTTCAAGGCGCAGGTGCAGATAGTAGCGTTTTGGGGATGTAGTGAGGTATTTGGCAAACAGCCGTTCAAGCTGTCGGGTTGAAAGGGTCACGATGTCGGCAATCTCATCCGGGCGCAGCGGATCTTCGAGGTTGTTTTCCATTACCTGCATGGCCAGCAGCAGCTTGGGGTTGCGTACTTCGGGGCGTGATTGCAGGGACATGCGTTGGCCCTGTGAATGGGCGCGTGGAACTGTATAGACCATCTGATCGGCGACCCAAGTGGCGATCTTGGTGCCATAATCCTGCTGCACACGGTAAAGCATCAGGTCCATCGATGCGGCGGATCCGGCACAGGTAAAGACCCGCCCATCAACGGAAAACAGCGTGTCTTCCATGATGACATCAGGCAGCATTTCGGCCAATGCGGTTTTGTATTCCCAATGGGTTGTGACCCGCTTGCCCCCGATCAGCCCCGCCAGCGCCAGCGTATAGGTGCCCGACGACAGCGCGCCGTAGTCCATGCCCTTGCGGGTTTCCCGGCGCAGCCAGTTCAGCACCGGCCTGGTGCTGCCGCGACCGGCGTTTTCGCCGGCACAAACTATCAGGGTTTCGTGCCGGTCCAGATCGGTCAGGGGGCTGTCCACTTCAACGCGCACGCCGTTGTAGGCGGCAACCGGGTGGCCATCTTCCGAGATCAGACGCCATTTGTAGAATTTCTTGCGCGAAGGATGGTGATTGGCCAGGGCCAAACAATCCAGCGCGCAGGAGAACCCCAAGGTCGAAAACCCCGGCAGCAGCAGGAACGCGTAGGATTTGGATTGTGTGGCTGGCGCATGCGTCATGAGGGGGGTCTTGACACACCGCCGGATCGGTTTGCCGCTGGTCTGCGGCATGGAATGGTTGCTTTACGTCCTATGCCTTGTTCTGACGCGAGATTTGCACAGCCAGAATCCCCAGGGCGATGACCACAACACCAAGGATGTCGCGCGCACCGAGGCTTTCTGACAAAAGCAACGCCGCAACGGCGACACCGAAGAAAGGATTGAGGAAATGGAAGGTCGCGGCGCGCGTTGCTCCGATACGGTTGACCAGCCAGAACCAGATGATCGTTGCAGCCAGTCCGGGCACGAGACTGGTGTAGGTAAAGGCAAAGAACAGCGGCCAGCTTGGGTTGACGCGAGGTGTTTCAAACAAGAGAGTTGCAAGGCTGAGGGCCACAAAACCCACCAGCATTTGCAGGCCGACAATCATCAGAAAATTGCCGCCCGATGTGGCCCCACGCACCAGCAGTGTGGCAATGGTCAGGGCGATCACCCCAATGACGCAGAGGGCCACGCCGACCATATCGACACCGCCACCCAGCCGCGCGCCCATGATGATGGCGACGCCCACAACACCGGCGATCAGACCGGCGATGCCAAGGGGGCGCAGACGTTCGCCAAAAAATGCCCAGACGGCAAAGCCGACGAGCAACGGCATGGTCGAAGCGATGATGGCAGCAAGCGAGGCCTCGACCGTTTGCATGGCGATAAAGTTCAGCCCGAGATACACTGCGTTCTGCAGAATGCCGAAAATGATTGTCGCGCGCCACTGCGCAGGTGTCAGTCGCCAGCTTTGCCCCAGCAACAGCGCAATACCCACCCCCAGCAAACCCGAGATAAGGTAGCGAAGCGACAGGGCAAACAGCGGTGAGGCATCCGCCACGATGATCCGCGCGGAAGTAAAGGCAGAGGACCACATGAAGGCAAAGGCCAGCCCCATGAGAATTGCACGGATGTCCATCAGATGTCCCGTTGTTGATTTGGGGCGACCCTTTCGCAAGTTGGCGGGGAGGGCAAGGGGAGATGGGCGGCGTAACGGGCGGGTGTAGATACTTTCGCAAGGTTACAGATCAAGCGCCGAGCGGATCATATCAACACCCCGTACCGGGGCAGACCCCTGACGGCACCGACCCTGTCAATTGCCAGCGGTTTCCATAGCCCCAATCGTCTCTTGCAACGACCGCCGCGCACCGGTTTGCAGGTATTCCATCGCTCTAAGAGAGGCTTCATGCGCTTCCAGGCTCGACCCGGCCACGCAATCCTCGATCACCCGGCAGAAATAGTCGCTCTGATGGCCATCCACGAAGGTGTAATGCACGCAGACGTCTGTCAGCCCGCCCACCAGCAATAGCGTGTCCACTTTGAGGCCCTTCAACAGAATCTCCAAATCGGTGCCAAAGAAGGCAGAGTATCGGCGCTTGCGGATCAGGTAATCATCGGGGCGAAAGTCCATTTCCTCGACGGCGATGGCGGTCTTGGGGTTGTCCTCAAGGCAATGCACATCCTCATCACCATCCAGCTCGCGGCCAAAATCGACCATTGAGGGGTGGTGTACTTCCTGAATGAAGATCACGGGAATGTCGGCCTCGCGCGCCTTGTCGATGGCACGGCGCGCCAACAGCATACGATCAGCATATCCGGGCATGTTGTCGATGGCACGCATATCTGATGAATCGATAAAGGTGCTGGCCTGAATGTCGATGACAACAAGCGCGGCGCGGCCTTCGATAAGGGCACGTGGAGTTTTGTTGAGATTTGCCATGTGTGTGCTTCATTTCTGCGTCAAGGACGGATCGGATTTGGGGATGGTCAATTGGACGAAACGCTTGAGATTTCCGTCTTTGGCATCGTGTTCATGTTGAGTGCCATATTTCGCGGGATCAGGGAAGCCGCGCCATCCCGATTGGCGGTGACACATTGCGGAAAACGTTGACAGGGCCGGCCCCACGATCGGCGCAGGGGTGGCTCGGGCAAGGCAGGCGTTTCCATTGAAACAGGATGCAACGGCAGGGCGGACACAGCGTCAGCGGGCCAAAAAAAAGGGCCGCCCGTGGGCGACCCTTTTTGAATGGTATCCTTGCGGACTTAGCCGTTCACGCTGTCTTTCAGCGCTTTGGCGATGGTCATTTTCACAACCTTGTCCGCTTCTTTCTTGAACTGTTCACCTGTTGCCGGGTTGCGGACCATACGCTCGGGGCGTTCGCGGCAGTAGATCTTGCCAACGCCGGGCAGGGTCACGGCACCGCCGCCGGACACTTCACGGGTGATCAGATTGCAAACGGCGTCGAGTGCTGCGCTTGCGGACTTCTTGTCTGCGCCCATCTCTTCTGCCAGTGCGGCGACGAGCTGAGTCTTTGTCATTGGTTTGGTTGCCATTGTATTATCTCCTTAGACCGCCCGAATTTAGGGCCTCACCGGCAGAATGTAGCGGTATGTTGTGGTATAGCACAACGGAATGTGGGCCGAAAAACACCAAGACTGCCGATTTTCTGCGGTTTTTTCGGTGTTTTCGTGGATCAGAGGAAGGCCGTTTCGTCAAAAGAGCGTAATTTCCGGCTATGGATCCGTTCCAGCGGGGTAGATCGCAGGAGTTCCATTGCACGGATGCCGATCATCAAGTGCCGCGAGACCTGAGTCTTGTAGAAGTCCGAGGCCATGCCCGGCAGCTTCAACTCACCGTGCAGCGGCTTGTCGGAGACGCACAGGAGGGTGCCATAGGGGACGCGAAAGCGGTAACCGTTTGCGGCGATTGTGGCACTTTCCATGTCCAGCGCGATGGAACGCGATTGGCTCAGGCGTTGAACCGGGCCGGATTGGTCGCGCAATTCCCAGTTGCGGTTGTCGATGGTCGCCACGGTGCCTGTCCGCATGATGCGTTTGAGCTCATACCCTTCAAGTTGTGTGACCTGCGCCACCGCCTGTTCCAGTGCAATCTGGATTTCGGCAAGGGCGGGGATCGGGGTCCAGACCGGCAGGTCATCGTCCAGCACATGATCTTCGCGCAGGTACGCATGGGCGAGGACAAAATCGCCAAGCGCCTGTGTATTGCGCAGCCCCGCGCAGTGTCCGACCATCAGCCAGGCATGCGGACGCAGAACGGCGATATGGTCGGTCGCGGTCTTGGCGTTGGAGGGGCCAACGCCGATGTTGACCAGCGTAATGCCCGAGCCGTCAGCGCGTTTGAGATGATAGGTTGGCATCTGCGGCATTTTCAGCGTGGGAGGGATTGGCGTGCTGCCCTCGGTGATCTCGATGTTTCCGGTCGAGACAAAAGAGGTGTAGCCGCTGTCCGGGTCGTCCAGTTGTTCGCGGGCGTAGTCCTCAAACTCGGTCACGTAGAACTGGTAATTGGTAAAGAGCACATGGCACTGGAAGTGTTCCGCATCGGTGGCGGTGTAATGCGACAGGCGGGCCAGCGAGTAATCGACCCGCTGGGCGGTGAAGGGGGCCAGTGGCCGCACATCGTCGGGGGCCACATAGGTGCCGTTCACAATGTCATCATTTGTTGTGCTCAGGTCCGGCACGTCAAAAACGTCGCGCAGGGTGAAATCGGCGGCACCGTCTTGCGGAATGTTCACGGCGTTGTCGCCGGTGACGGCGAAATGCACGGGAATTGGCGTGTCAGAGGCACCGACGATCACGGGTTGGTCGTGGTTTTCGATCAACAGCCCGATCTGCTGGATCAGGTAGTGGCGGAATAGATCGGGCCGGGTGATTGTCGCGGCAAAGCTGCCGGGGGAGGAAACGTGGCCAAAGCTCAGGCGGCTGTCGACGCTGGCATAGCTTGAGGTGCTGAAGCGGACTTCGGGATAGAAGGCGCGGATGCGGGTGGCGCACGGCGTCTGTTGCATCGCGGCATTGAAATGGTCTCTCAGAAAGGTAGTGGCCTGCGTGTAAAGGGCGGTCAGGCAATCGACGGCGGCCGTCGCGTCGGTGAATGTCTGAGGCGACGGGGCCTCGGGTGTCAGAATCTTCATGAATGCGTCTCGCCTTTTGTTTTCTTTTTGGGGCGGTCTTGCCCGTTTTCCGTGACGTCTTGATTACGTCACGATCACATCGGTGAATTCGAAGGTGCGCACATCCACAAGGCCAAGATCGCTGATCCGTAATTCCGGGATCACCACAAGAGCCAGCAAGGAGTGCTGCATATAGGCGTTGTTCAAGGTGCAGCCGCATGCCCGCATGGCTTGCATCATCTGTTCGGTTTTGGCCGCAACGCTCTGCGCGGGATTGTCAGACATCAAGCCCGCGATGGGAAGTTCGATCAGGGCCAGTTCCTTGCCATCGCGGTAGAGCGTGATGCCGCCGCCCACTTCCTTGAGCCGATTGGCCGCCAGCGCCATCTGATCCGCGTCTGTCCCTACGACGATCATGTGATGGCTGTCATGGGCCACGGTGGAGGCCATGGCCATTGCGCCCTCGTACCCAAAGCCGGAGACAAAGGCGTTTACCACCCCGCCGGTGGCGCGGTGACGTTCGACAAGGGCAATCTGGGCGACTTCGCCTGTGGCCTGCACGCATCCTTCGGTGACGGGCAGTTCAAATTGCAGCGCCTTTGTCGGGGCCTGGTTTTCAACAACTCCAATGACATTTGCGGTCACGGCATTGGCCCCTGCGGGGGCGTTGATGCGAAAATCCCCGCCGGTCAGGGGGCGGGCCATGTTCACGGTCTGGCGCGCGGTTGTAGGCCAATTGTAATGCGGGCACTCGACAAGGCAATCACCGTCCTGTGCGACGATTTCGCCACGGGCGATCACCGTTTCGATGGGCAGGGTTCTGAGGTCCGAAGTCAGGATCACATCCGCCCGCCGGCCCGGCGTCAGAGAGCCGATGTCGCGTTCAAGCCCGAAGTGGGTGGCGGTGTTGATCGTGGCCATTTGCAACGC
>Ga0316204_10010998_pt1 | contig 11475 bp, 10 predicted proteins | sample 6monrhotite_MG_2_FD_205661 | JGI IMG/M metagenome (GOLD analysis project Ga0316204, IMG submission 205661) | Microbial mat bacterial communities from mineral coupon in-situ incubated in ocean water Damariscotta River, Maine, United States -... | ecosystem: Environmental > Aquatic > Marine >...
TTCCCCGCCGTCTCATCCCGAGATGCTTGGACAGCTTGGCCGCTACGAGATCGAAAGAGTGATCGGCGCCGGTGGAATGGGGGTTGTACTCAAAGCACACGACACGGAACTCAATCGTCCCGTGGCCATCAAAGTGTTGGCTGCTTATCTTGCCCATAGCGGTGCCGCCCGGCAGCGGTTTTCTCGGGAAGGACGCGCTGCTGCAGCTGTTGTTCACGAACACGTCGTGTCGATCCATAATGTCGAAACACAAGCGGAAATGCCCTATTTGGTCATGCAATATGTGCCGGGGCAGTCCTTGCAGACACGAGTCGACCAGCATGGCCCGCTCTCGGTTAAAGAAATCTTGCGGATCGCCATTCAAGCGGCAGCTGGTTTAGAGGCGGCACACGCACAAGGGGTCGTGCATCGAGACGTCAAGCCCTCGAACATTTTGCTGGAAAATGATGTGGAACGCGCGCTGCTGACCGATTTCGGCTTGGCACGCGCTGCTGACGATGCGACGGTTACCCGCACGGGCGTCATCGCCGGCACACCTCATTACATGTCGCCTGAGCAAGGGTCCGGAGGCTCGATCGACGATCGATCCGATCTGTTTAGCCTGGGAGCGTTGCTGTATTTCATGGCAACCGGCCATCCGCCGTTTCGTGCAGAGCGAGCATTGGCTGTTCTCAATCGAATTTGCAACGATCGTCACCGTCCGGTCTGGGAAGTGAATCCCGACATTCCAGATGAACTGTCGGATATCATCGACCGCCTGTAGCAGAAAAAACCACACAAACGATTTTCCGGCGCCGCACAAGCCCGCAACGCGCTCTTGAAACTGTTGGAGAAACTTCAACAGCCGGGCGCAGTGCGGCGCCGGTTTGGTCTTCGCCGCTGGCTGCGCAAGTGGAAACCGCAATGGGTGGCAGGCTCAGTGGCGGTCGTCGGTCTCGCAGTCGTGATGCTGATGTTTAGTGGAATTCTTGATCATGGTCGCCCCGAGGCACAGTCGTCTCCGGACGTGGACAAACACAAGATTATTACAGAAGCAATGGAGGACGCCCGCCAAACGATTACCGAACTACAGACCGTCGACGCCGTACCCATGCAGGCATTTGTCGCCGAACTCAAGGGCGTTGAACGCGAACTGATAAAATTGGAAGAAGCCAGCTCCACCGCTGAGGCCGACACGCGGGTCGACAAAACCGACTGGATTCGCGAAGTTGAATCACTGAAACAGTACTTGTTAGAAATCGAAAACCGCCAGCCGAATATCCCTCAATCCCCAGGAGCAGAACGATGAAGTTCAAGATGACTTATGCAGTCGTCGCAATCACCACAGTCATTCTCACAACTGTGTTAATGGATGGAAGAACGCCCGTGTGGGGTCAAGAAGAACCAGACCGAAACACTTTCCATTTAAATCCAATCCGCCTGGCCCAAGCACAAAGATACTCTTTGACATTAGCAGGCTTGAAGCGGAAAAAGTCGACCGATTCACATATCCGCAAAGGAGTCGAGACGTACCAGGCGGCAAAAACCGACGAAGAGAAAGTGGTTGCGGAGAAGGCAATTTCGTCCGCTTTGTCCGAGTATTTTGAGGCAGATATGAAAAGTCGTGAACAGGACATCAAAGAGATCGAGGAGCGGGTTCAGAAGTTGCGTGCTCAATTAGAAAAACGCCGCGCTGCAAAGGCGACAATACTCGATTTGCAGTTGAAAGTGATGATCAATGAAGCAGAAGGCTTGGGTTTTTACGGTCGGTCAAGCTCCGTTCGTGGCACCCAGACTTCGCACGGCCGTAACCGACCCAGCAACGTTCAGATTCCCCTGGAAGCTCCTGCTGTTAAGTCCAGCTCACGTTAATCGGCACGCATACCGCTGCAAACGTGCCGTGAGGACCCACGCCATCGATTCACCCGGTGAGGTCTTGTTGGTCCGAGTTCGGTCGGCGACAGCCGCCGTTTATATTTAGGGCGGCATCCGTCGCAAGCATCCACAGATAGTCAGCAACTGCCCGGAGGAGTAACGCGTCACTCCTCCGGGCTATTGTCGGTGGGAGAATCTTTGCCCTTCGATGCCGAAAGCACCGCTTGTTGCATCCGGATTCGAGATCGTTCAGGAAGCAACTCGTCGTCGTCGCTAGCCAGCACCGCATCTGCGGGATTGTACTGGCGGACAGCGTCGTGAATTCGGAATTGCAGCCGATGGAATTGCCGGCAGGTTCTGCACATGGAAATGTGGAACCATAGGTTCATCCGCTCGCCTAACGTCAGCTTGCGTTCGAACGACTCTGACACCAATCGGGTGAGGTCCCTGCAGTTAAGCATCGTTTGTTAGTCCTCGAGGTACCAGCGACAGAATGGCCCAGAGATCCCGCGAGTTGCATGGATCATAGTCGATGTCGCTCCTTCAGTCAGGTCCCCAAGGTGCTTGGGGAAATCCGTTGGCTCCTCCGCGCGCCCATAGATCACTGGGGTTAGCGACGGGCGGTCCGGCGTGACTTCTGGTCATTCAAATTCCAGTTGTAGTCCAAATACGATATCCCCACGGCATTGGTTAGGGCGGCCGTGCGAGCAGCGTCATTGGGAAGCCATTTCGCAATCGTCTTGAGTTGTGCCGGTTTTCCGGCGCCAAAGTCAGCGTCAAACCAGTTGAGGATCGCCGAGAGGTGAAATGTTCTCGCCTGTGGATCGTAACGGAAGTTTTGGCGGCGACTAAAAAAATCCTTGGCGTTGGCTTCCAGTTGATCCTGGACATCCGACGTTGTATAGGCTTGATTGAGTAGACGCGGGCAGCCGATCGACGCGCAGACGATCGCAAAGTGAATCCGGGGCTCTCCCATCTTTCTCAAATGTTGATGCTCGATATTTTCCAGCGAATACGGTTTGCCGCCGACGTAAATTTGCAAATCCTTCCAGATGTTGTAGCCAAACAGTCTTGCCGTGTGGTTACGGATACTGGTCGTCGGAAATTCGCGCAGGATGCCGTGCACTGTCACCGCATTGTAAGCGTTGATCCAGAATGCGAGTTTCGCATCTTTGCTGGTACGTGCTCGAGGATCAGCTTGCGACAGTGCATTGAGATAACGAGACAACGACTGACGATCTGCATCAGAGGCATGCCACGCGGTGTAGTTCACATAGCCGTCTTTATCGACGTATTTGCGTAGCAGCGCATCCCACGGTGCGTGGTCGATTTGGTCCAGTGGGGTTCGCCCGGCGACACGTTTTCCGACGTAGATGGGATCCCCCGCTTGCGCCACGTCATGGCCAGCACCGACCAACGAAACCGTCACAATTACACCGATCAATATCTTGAAATATTTCATGACCAATCCTTTTTCTGATCCTCTGTGATTCCATCCCAAGGAGGATTTATCCAGCGGAAACTCCCGCACTTTGAAGGTGACGTTCACTCTGTACCGTAACTTACAGTCATTTTTCGAAAACCTGGTAAAAAGATTGGTTCAACCTCGGAAAATCCGTATTCGCCGCTAGGCGTGTCCCCGCATCGCCCTAAAGCAACGATCACGATGTCAGTGGCTAGGTGTATGTTTGGTCTCCAACACCGGTTCTTAAGGCCGTGACGAAGGCATTCTAGGTGGCGTTAACGCAATTTTTTTGATTTTTCGTGTAAGGTCCGAACGAATCGGAGCGTCAGCCGTTTCAAGACGAGATGCCCCGATATGTGTTACCGCGTATGGCGAACTCGTATCCCAGCCAATACCAGGGGGGGGCACGCAATCCTCCCCAGTCAGTGAGGACATTGCGAAAGAGAGGAGCAGCGAGGCGATGAACCAGATAATGCGAGGCTTGCGAGATTGTGCAACGCTGAAAACGCTCACGCCCACCCAGCGCCTGCGACTTGCTGAACGTTGCCGGATACAGGCGATTCCCCCAAAGGCGTATGTTTATCGGACAACTGACCAATCTCATCACGTCTATTTGCTGGTAAGTGGGCAAGTTCGGGTCGCCCATATCAACGAAGGCGGAAAACAATCCATCCTGACGCTAGTCATGCCAGGGCGATTGTTCGGCGAAATGGCAATTTGTTATACCGGGCTGCGTGATGAGTGTTGTGAGGTGATCGAAGCTTCAACGGTTGTCTCCATTCCTGTCACCCCGCTTCGTGATTTGATGCGAGAAAACGGCGATCTCTCGTTTGACATGATCACGCTATTTGGCGCCCGTCGACGCCGCATCGAAGGCCGTTTAAAATCCGTGCTGTTTCAAAAAAACCGGCAGCGACTAATGCAATTGTTGTTAGAACTTGCCGAGGACTATGGAACACCCCAAGGAACTGGAATTCGAATTGCGCTGGGGTTGTCACACCAGGAACTTGGAAGCCTGATTGGAGCCACGCGAGAGACCATCACGATCATTCTTGGCGAATTGCGAAACGAGCATTTGCTGAGTATTAACCATCGCGAAATCGTCATCACGCACCCCGCCTTTTTCTGCGACGAACGATTAATTGACATGGGGAATACTTGCAGCGATCCAACCAATCGCCTTCAGCAGGGGCAACGGTGAAAGGCTGTTTCCGCCACAGATCTTTCAAAGCGTCCCTGGAAGCTGCATACGGAAACAAATCGTGCCAATACCACGTGGAGGAGCGATGCATGCCGGAAAACCAACATCGACACGAACACTCCGAGATTCGTGACGGGCGTGATGAAGTAGGAGCGGTTGGCAATCAACCCCGCACAGGCGCGGCGCGGCGAATGAAGGGCTTTGTCGAGGTCTTGCTCATCGCATTGATTGTGGTGCTGGCATGGCAAATCTATTCGTCGATTATTGCGCGGAACGCTGGTTCCGAACGGAATACGGTGTTCCTAAGCAATGGCAATGAAGTAGCACGCATTAGTCGGATCGCGAACATTCCGTTTGATTTGTCTCATGTTACAGTGCCTGCGAACGAAATTCGTGATGGTGGTCCAGGCAAGGATGGAATCCCTGCATTGAGCGACCCTAAATTTCTGGTGGCGGCCGATGCGGACTATCTGAAACCGGAGGATCGGGTTATCGGATTTGTTGTTGGCGATGAGTCCCGCGCTTACCCGTTGAAAATCCTCACGTTTCACGAAATCGTTAACGATCGCATCGGCGACGTTCCGCTGGCCGTCACGTACTGTCCACTTTGCGACTCCGCTGCCGTATTTGATCGCCGTACGCCGCTCGGCGAACGCGAGTTCGGAGTATCCGGTCTGCTTTATAACAGCAATGTGTTGATGTACGACCGATCTGATACGGAGGAAAGCCTGTGGTCTCAGTTGCAAACCAAAGGGATTTCCGGTCCAGCGTCAAAACTCGCTCTCAAATCGCTTCCGTTAGAATTGACCACATGGCAGGATTGGCAGTCCCGTTATCCAATGACCAAGGTACTCTCGACGGACGGTCGCTATTACGGTCGCAATCCATATGGAAAGTACTTTGACATACCGCAGTTGATGTTTCCGGTGCAGCCCACGAGTGACAAATTGCCCACAAAGGCACGTGTGCTCGGCGTGTGGACAGAAAATTCCGCGCGGGCGTATCCTGAGTCCGTATTTAGCAAAGAACGGACTCGTATCGAAGAACAAATCGACGGTAAGAAGATCGTGATCCAATTCGACCCGCAGTCGCGCAGTATGCGCGTGGTGCAGGCAGATGAGGGCGTGCAGTGGATCTATTCACTGTGGTTTGCGTGGTATGCTTTTCACCCGGAGGCGACCCTCCTTGAGTGACGCGTTCTAGGGACGATGAATTGTTGGGATCGTATACGCGACCATTCTATCGTGCCATTCGTCTGCAATCCTTTGAAAAGGAAACACCAATGCAATTCAATAATGGCGGACATCCGCGGGGGCCAACAACGTTTCCGAGAACGAGTTTGGGGAGGCTCATTACCGCATTCCTCTTAGCCATCCTCGTCGGTTCGCCGCTTGGCGTGCGACAAGCAGCGATGGCTTATCAGGATAGCGAAGTTGTGGAGCCGGAGATTGACGCCGATTGCGGAACCGCTTCAGAGCAACAACCGCGCGTCCCCGAATCTGAGAAATTTTCCCCGATTCGCGTGTTGCCCAAAATGCGTCCGATTACCGATTTTGCCGTTGTTGATGCGACTGAGGCGTCGGAGACGGTCTTGGATGATGAGATGATCTTGGGTGTGGAGATTGAGGGGGCGACGCGGGCCTATCCGTTGAACATGATCAACGGTCCGTTCCGGGAGATTCTAAACGATGAAGTTGGCGAAAAGGCCATCGCCGTCACTTGGTGCTTTCTGTGCCACAATGGCATTGTGTATGCGCGCGATGTTCAAGGGGAACTGTTGACTTTTTCCGTTTCCGGGTTGTTGTGGAAACGTAATCTGGTGATGGTCGACGAAGAGTCGGACAGTTTATGGAGTCATATGCTGGGGCGGTCCATGCGAGGCGAATATGAAGGCACCGTCCTTAAGCGTCTTCCCGCTATGATGACCACCTGGCAGAAATGGAAGTCGCAACATCCCAGAACCACAGTGGCGATTCTGCGGCGAACGTCCCATCACTTCCAGGGTGATTTCTATAAGGCTCCTCAGCGATTCGTGATCGGTTTCGAAAACAAATCCAAAGCCCGCGCATGGGGGTTTGCCGATTTGATAAAACAACCGGTCGTCAATGAAGTGCTCAATGGTATCCCGGTACTGGTCGTATTCGATGCGACAAGCTTTACCGCATCGCTTTATAGCCGAACGGTCGATGGCCAGACGTTAACGTTTACGCGACGCGAAAAACAGTTAATTGATCGCGAAACGGGTCGGATGTGGGATCCGCTCTCAGGCAAGCAGGTGGGGACGGCCGCCTCGTCAACGCAACTGAAACGCTTGCCGGGTGTCGTGTCGTTTGCGACTGCCTGGAAGCAGTTTTATCCCCGTTCAACATTTTGGGGGACAAACATCGAATTTGGCACGGCTGATACGCCGAAAGTGCCTCAGGAATAATGGCTCCAAATGCAGCCGGCATGCTTTGGAGCATTGAAATGACGCGGTATGTCTCAATTGGTCACTGCCCTTATCGGTCAAACGGAATCAATCCAAAGATTTGTTGAGCCAAGTCGCCAATGTGAAATAGATCACAGCCCCCAAGGCGAATCTTCCATTAAAAGCAAGATGCCGCAACGCGCGGAAGTTCTTGTGTAACATCGCAATCCCATCAACAAGCGTGATTGAGTCTCTCCTCGTGCTTATTCAGTGCGAAGATGAACTTCCGCGAACGTTGTGTACGGCGATGTCAGTAACGGAGGATGTTGGCATCAACACACTAAAGTCCGCCGCAAATCCAAGAGAAAAACTGGAACCCGCGGAATGGGTCGACGCGTATGGAGATTATCTCTATCGGTATGCGCAGTCGCGACTGCGTGATGCGAACGCAGCAGAGGAAGTCGTGCAAGAGACGTTTTTGGCCGGGATTCGCTTTGAGTCGCAATTCGCCGGAGACGGATCGCAGCGTGGTTGGCTGCTCGGCATCCTCAAACGGAAAATTATCGACAATGTCCGACAACGGTCCCGATCTGCCCGCGACAGCGAAGGCGATCTAGAATCCGACCCGACCGGCAATCTCTTTGATGAACGTGGCTTCTGGAACAAAGGTGCCGCCACTTGGTCCTCTGTGCCGGAATGCAATCTAGAGTCGGCTGAATTGTGGCAGATCGTGCGTAGTTGTTTACGACAACTTCCGTCCGGCCAGGCCAATGCGTTTGTGTTGAGTGTCATGGAAGAGATCGACTCCGAACAAGTCTGCAACGAACTTGAGATTAGTTCGTCCAATCTTTGGGTGCGATTGCATCGTGCGCGCGTCGGCCTTTCCCGGTGTGTCGGTCGCAAGTGGAACCTCGGCCAAGCGGGCAGTGACGTTGCATAGTGCACACCTCATGTCAGAAGTGGTCGCCGTTTACGGAACCTGAGCTGAGGTCCGAACAACGCTCCGCTCGCCCCAACTCTTTGCCGATCCCTATTAACACCTCACCCGGAGGGGGAATTGCATATCTGCCTCGGCAGGGAGGGGGGGCTTGGGCTACTTCTTCAAGTTCAACAGCTTCGTCAACGCCTCACGGCTGGCTTGATAGTAGGTCAGGACTTGCTCGCGTTGCGCATATTCCCGGCTACGCTGAAACGCAATGCGTTCGTCAACCTTGTTCAGCAACCACAATATACTCGCTTCGTTACGGACCGGGCGCCCGCCCAGAGTGATATAGACGGGATTCGTGTGAGCTTCGGAGTCATCCCGACCGCTGGCACTCTTAGAAAAAGCACGCACCGCAACCCATGTTGAATCCTGGACCGTCAACGTCTCGGTCCAATCCACCGGTTCGGTGCGTTGTGCTCCGTCCAACCGCTTCCGGGAAATGATTTCTCCCCCCACGATTATCTGAATTTCATCGACAGGGCTCACGAGACTCTGCATGCGCACCCGCACCGACAGTTGAATTTCTCCATTGGGCAGTGCGATGGTGTCACCCGGCAGCTTATCGTTGACGGTCATTCGCAATAGCGGTCCGGTTGTGAAAAAGCTACGACCGGCAGCGGCGGCTTGATTCCAATTTTCAAAGGTCGGCGCTGTCGACAGATGCACGTAGGTTCGGCAATCCCCCAGAGCGCGGCAATAGGGATAGTCGGATGCGCCGACAGCGGGAAAGTGATAGCCCGCGTTTAAGATGTGATACCACCCCTCCAGCGAGATACCGCGGTATTCAGCAAATTGCAACAGTTCCACGCCGTCAGTCGCTCCTTGCGCGAAATCAATGAAGATCTCTTTGGAGTATCCGCCATGGGCATGGAATGCGAACCCGCCAAGTCCGTGCAATTCGTCGGCAACCATGCCGAACGGCGGCCAATTATTGGGATCCGTTTTTAAACCGTCCGCATCGACAAGACGACTCCCACCGATTAAGCAAATATGACCGAACGTCCCACAACGATATTCCTGGCCGGACGAGATCTGATAAGCGCCGCGGCGGCGAACCGAATCCTTCCCCAGTCCGTGCAGTTGGTGCCAGATTTGTTGATCCATCACCGGTCGATACGAACGCGGGTCATTCATGCAGAGAATATGACCAAAACGAATATCCTCGGCGGCTATTAAATCAAGGGCTCGCTGATCCTCTTCGTCGTTGCGACGATCAAGATGAATATGTGTGTCACCTGAGTACCAACCTTCAGTCGCCAAATCGACAGCTCGTGCCAGCGAAACGTCTACCTCGGTGGGCGGCCCAACCGCCACTCGTGTTTTGACAACGACTGGACGATACTCAAACCCCTTCCAGACTTCGATCCGCGTTTCGCCTGCCGGCACGCGAACCTCGCACTGGCCGTCACAATAGAAAAACCAACCGTAATAACGAAACGGACCCTTTCCCTGGCGATTCCCTAACCGCGAGAGGCTCCACGATGCCAGTGGATTGTCGGCCGGTTCGTAATAGTTTCCATCGGATCCCACGACGTTGACGCGGCAGAATACCGGTCGACCGGACTCGGTTACCGACAGACTAATGCGCCCGCTGCTCTTGGGCAAAACCGGCGCCGGTTTTCCCGCTTCCCGCGCACCGGGCACTCGATGGATCTCGACCTCGTCAAGCGGGGCGTTATCACTCAAAGCGGAGCGTCCCCACCACGCCGCCGCCAGCAAGATCACGACCGTCGATACCGCTGTGCTGACCTTTGAAAATGATTTCATAAACACAGATCCAAACTTTATTTGAAGCAATCGTCTTTCAGGTTACCAAACCGTTCCCTGCCGGGGAACTGCTATAAAGCAGCATTCAATGGGACGCCGCGTTCGTGGAGGCACGGCAGGATTTCTCAACACTCGAAGTGCATTGAGTCGGACGAAAACGGCGCCTCGTCGTGGAACGGCGCAACTTCTGAGTGTATCATCGGAGCTACTGACTGCCGGGACGACCAGAACAAAACCAAAAACATTTATTCATCATGGGATTGAAGACATGCGGACGTTCATCGTGATTTTCCTATTGCTTGTTCCGACGATCGCTTATGCCAAGGATACCGACGTGAGCATTACGCCTGATGTCGTGTATGGCCACAAGGACGGCCTCGCCTTGACGTTCGATGTCTTCACTCCGACGCGGGATCCAAACGGCAGCGGAATTCTGTTTATGGTCAGCGGTGGGTGGTATTCACATTGGGCGCCTCCAGAACAAATGCAAGGACTCTTTCAGTCGCTCACCGACAAGGGATTCACCGTCTTCGCGATCCGGCATGGGAGTAGCCCGCGGTATGGAATTCCCGAGGCCGTTTCCGATGTTCGCCGTAGCGTCCGCTTTATTCGCCAGAACGCTGAAAAATTCAAGATCGATCCGAAGCGTCTTGGGGTCTTCGGCATGAGTGCCGGAGGGCACCTCTCTCTGGTGCTCGGCACAACGGCCGACGACGGGAACCCGGATGACAAGGACCCCGTCGGAAGGGTCAGCGACCGCGTGCAGGCCGTGGTCGCGATCGTGGCACCAACCGACTTGACGATTATGGTCAAGGACTATCCGCAGCGATTGCCGGCCTACGCAAATTTCCCAGCGCTTGATCTCGATATGAAGAATGCAGAAGGTCATTCTCCGCTTAGACACGTTACTCCCGACGACGCGCCCACACTCTTGCTCGCGGGCGCGAAGGATGACCTCGTTCCAATCGACCATAGCCGCAAGATTCAAGTGGAGTTTGACGCCAAAAACATTCCGAACAAACTAATCGAGTTCAAAAACGCCGGTCACGGTTTCAACGGGGATGACATGAAACGCGCCACTCAAGAAATGGCCGCCTGGTTCGAAATACACCTCGCCCCACAGTAATCACCGTTGGGCCTTAGCATCCAGAGCTAGTGGCCGACCAAGCGGGGTGGGCGCGGCTGCGGCATGTCAGCCGCGCGCGAATGACGCAGATTACGAACTAGTTGAATGTAACTCTGGTTATTCAGGGGGAGTTGTTGTTTCTCCCGTCGGTGGAGCAGGGGGAAGGTGCGGCGATAATGAACTTAGCTAGGAATAGTTCCACAGATATGTTTGCATCAGGCGAAAAGTACGCGTTGCACTGTTCACGGTGAAACATGCATGTTGTGAAATCGGAAATTACAACCAGAATCCAAGTATCCAATTCCCGCTCAACATCGCAATCACCCACCAGGCAAACCAAACCATGAGGCGTCTGCCGAACAGATAATTCTTACAACTGACCAGCACGGCGAACAAACGGCCGAGGGGCAATTGTCATACCTGACCGCCTTCCTGGGCAACTGCTCGCATCCCAAATCGATGCTGACCTTACCCCGATGTTTGTACCACGCTCAGTGAGAGAATCGGGGTTCAATGGTTCGGCTGGGTTCTGGAGGGCGTAGTGTAGCGAAGCCCGGAAGAACGCAGCCGGCTGCGTAAGCGGCGGGGGTCTGATACTCCAATGCACTATGCGGTCGATGGTGGTTGTAGTCAAGTCGCCAGCGGTCGATCACCCAGCGGGCCTCCTCCA
>Ga0316204_10011000_pt1 | contig 11473 bp, 9 predicted proteins | sample 6monrhotite_MG_2_FD_205661 | JGI IMG/M metagenome (GOLD analysis project Ga0316204, IMG submission 205661) | Microbial mat bacterial communities from mineral coupon in-situ incubated in ocean water Damariscotta River, Maine, United States -... | ecosystem: Environmental > Aquatic > Marine >...
TGGGACATAACCCCCTCGAGGATAGGAAACCGAGCGACGGCGCCAAAACTCACCTTCATCTCGCACCGTTGCTCTATCATGGCAGGTCACACAAGAGGACATAAACAACCGACGCCCCACCTGCTGCTGCTCCGTTAAATCACCCCATGCCAGATCTAAGGCAAGCTCACCACTGACAAACGGAAAAGCTGAAGAAAAACGATCATGATTAGGCCAGCCATTAGCCTCTGTATGGTAGCGCGTATTAACGACCTCACCACTCATAAACTCAACACGCACAAAATCTACCACAGCAAGAATTTCATCTTCGCTTAAGATCTCCGAGAACGACATCATTGCCGTATTATCTCGACCCTGCTTAACCGCTACCACCATTGCCTGTCGCGTCAATTTATCAGGTGAAGCTTGAGTGAAATCGCGCGGCTTAGGGGATAGATAACTACTCGCCAATGTCTTCCCATCCCCACCATAACCATGGCAGAAATAGCAGCGATAATTATAGACATCACGCCCTAACTCATACAGCGTCTCAGCCTCACGCCCAGCAGCAACCACCACAGTAGAAGGAATAGACTCAATCAGTGCGTTTTTAGCTTGCGCCGTTAACTGCTGGCTTTTTTTTTCTCACTATCACCTTCGCGTTCACCTTCGCGCTTTCCGTCGCCCTCACTCAACGATACATCCTCTGGCTCGGGGACACGCACCTCAATAAAGCGAGTAAAAACAAATTCAGCAACATTGGCAATTTCCTGGGCTGTTAACACTTTATCCCAAGACGGCATAACCGTACCTTGTTTGCCCAGCGCAATAGCGCGATATAAAGCAGGCCGATTCATCAAACGCCGTGACTCTTCGGATAGAAAGTTTCTTGGCTTAGGCCGAATAAACTTAGCGCGCGGCCCATCACCATCGCCTTTCTCACCGTGACAAGTACGGCAATTGGACATAAAAAATGTCTCGCCCCACTCGGCTTGACCAACAAGCCCGCCAGCAAACCCCTGGTTCATATCAGCATCAGGTAATCTAACCGGCGGCGCAGGTACTGCCGCTTGCGCTTGACCATGCGGTGACGCAGCCCGTGGATGACCCGATGGCACTGCCGCACCCTCTGTCTGGACTTGCGCAACACGACCGATAAATTCCTTACGCACATAATCAACAACTGTTTCAACATCCGAAGGCGTGAGGTTGTGTGAAAATGACATCATTGCCGTACCAGGACGACCATGAGTCACTGAAGCAATCATACGCGCACGACTCAATTCCTCCATGGATTTCAACGTCGTAAAATCTCGAGGTGGGGGATTCAAACTCGTCTTTGTCCACATTGAACCGGCGCCATCATCACCGTGGCAAACCGCGCAATTACTCACATAGAGAATTTTACCGCGCGCCAAAGCCACCATATTTTCATCTAGCTTCACTTCGCCTTGTAGCATGAAGCTATCTTTAATATAGCCAACTACGGCCTTGATTTCCTGAGCTGACAACCGAGAAGAAAAAGACATCATCGCCGTCCCAGGTCGCCCGTGGCTGACTGAGTCCAACATCCGCTCGTCAGATAGTTCGACCTTAGCAAGTTTGGTCGTAAAGTCACGCGGGGGTGGGTTTAAGCCTCGTCGCGCACGCGTCATACCATCACCTAAGTCACCGTGACACACTGAACAATAATTTTTGTAGAGCTCCTGCCCATCAACTATCGCATTTTGCGTTGTCTCTTGCGTTGTCTCTTGCGTTGTCTCTTGCGCCACCACAGAGACACTCATGCAAGCCACCAGCATGCCTAACGCAATTACCCAGCACTGCCCCACCTGCATCCTTATTTTCATCATTCAGTTCACTCTTAAACTTACCTTGCCAACACTCAGTCAGCAATATTTCAGTATTCGTAAATAGAACCCTTTAGTGCGCACCATAAGCACCAAGTTCAATAACTTAGCTTAGAAAAACCAACTCGCATCTTTGCTGATGCGAAGATGCTATGATAAGCTCGCACTAAATAAAGGATTCCATAGCTGACACGCCCCTTACACAAGCATGCCCTGTTAAGTATAAGACAGAATAAGCACACGTTGTGTCACTTTGGAAGATAAAAATAGAATAACATGGACTTAGGTGTGAAACGACAATTCGCTTTCATCGCACTACTACTCTCTTCTACACTGCTTAGCTTAAGCGGTACGCAAGTTTATGCGCAAATCGATGCGGGCACCATCTTAGGTACCAAGCATGACTTTACTGGTTTAAACGAGCGCGTCGGCGTTGTCGCGATGGGGGGCTTAGCTTTCTCTGATTACGGCTCACCCTGCGTGTACTGCCACATTCCGCCCGAAAAAAACGGTGCTGACACTACAGAGCAGGGCGGCATCCCAGGCTGGAATCGTTTTGTCCCCGCGACAACAACCTACGATCTGTACGACAGCCGCACCATCGACAACAAAGTAAGAACACCCAGCCCAATCAGTTTGCTATGCTTATCTTGTCATGATGGCACAATGGCCGTCGATATGACCGTTTTCAAGCCGGATACGTTTAAAAGCAGCGAGGATACAGCACTACATCTACGCATCAATGGTGCAAACAACTTAATGAATTGTGGCAAATGCCATAATGGAACCGCCGCTCATGAAATTGAAATCAAACACCTAGGTACAGACCTCCAGAATGACCACCCGATTTCTATGACATATGCAGGGCTTACCCATCGCGACCCTGATTACCGACCACCAGATAGTCCTTATGGCTTTGAAAATGGGGTTAAGCTCTATGAAGGTAAAGTTGAATGCGCTACATGTCACAATGTCCACAATCCTGACGTAGACCTTCTACTTCGAACCAGTGCAGACCGCTTGTGCGAAACGTGCCACATAAAATAACCAAACAATTACTTCACAGCAAAAAGCAGCTCATCTCCTTGGCCTGCATTGCTGCGATATTAAGCGGTTGCTCCACCATGGAACCTGCCCCACCGCCACCACCACCGATGGTTTTCCCACCGCCACCGGCCGAAGCACGTTTCGTCTTCGAACGCAGCCTACGCTATAGCACAAATGTACAAGCAGAAGAATCGACCGCCGAAAAATTTAAGCGCTTTGCACTAGGCAAGCCTGCCAAACTAAAAGGTATTGTTAAGCCCTACGATGTTGCAGCCAAGCACGGCAAGGTATTTATTACTGACACCGTACAAAGCAGCATTCTTGTCTTTGACATAAACAACAGTAATTACTTCGAATTTGGACGAGATGAACCCGGCGCATTACGCAAACCCACGGGGATCGCCATTTCCAATCAAAACGAGGTTTTTGTGAGCGATGTTGCCAATAAAGCCATCATGGTTTATTCACTTGAGGGTCAATTCCTTCGTGCAATTGGCGGCTCTAAAATATTACAAAAGCCCACCGATGTCGCCATTGACTCGGATAACGATCGACTCTATGTCGTTGATACCGGGGGCATAGACAGCCAACAACATGGCGTACATGTATTCAAAGTCTCCTCAGGGGATTACATCGGCATGATAGGTGAACGCGGCAGCGAGCCTGGCCAGTTCAACCTTCCCTTGCAAGCTGCTGTTGCACCTGATGGCACACTTTATGTCGTCGACAGCGGCAATTTCAGGGTCCAAGCATTTCACCCTGACGGAAGCTACAAGCTATCCATTGGCAGCCTAGGTCGTTACCCAGGGCAATTCGCTCGCCCCAAAGGCATAGCAACAGACAACGACGGAAATATTTACGTCGTTGACAGTGCTTTTGGCAACTTTCAGATATTTAATGATAAAGGTGAGTTACTATTATTCATTGGTGAACGCAGCCAAGCGGGCAAACCCGCGGCTTACATGTTACCGGCAGGGATCAACGTTGATGAAAACAATCGGATATATATAGCGGATCAATTCTTCCGCAAAGTGGACATCTACCACCCAGCCACAACATCAACTAAATAAGCACACTCAGTATATTTAGCCACACAAAAACTCTTCTACTTTGAGTGAGTTGCCAGCTTCCAGCCCGACGATTTCAACCATATCTTAAACTCCGCAGCCGTCAAAGGTTCACTCACATAAAAGCCTTGTACTAAATCGCAACCTAACTCGACCAAACCATCATAAGTTCGCTTGTCTTCGGCACCTTCCGCAATCACTTGCAAGCCTATGTTATGCGCCAAATCAACAATCGACTTCACAATCACGGCATCATTATCGTTTACCGACATGCCTTTAACAAAGGACTTATCTATTTTAATCTCCGAGACAGGCAATTGCTTCAAATAAGCTAACGACGAATAACCCGTACCAAAATCATCAATGGATAATCGAATATTCATATCACCCAAGCTTTTTAATATCTCTTGCGCACGCAATGGATCAGCCATAATTGCCGTCTCGGTAATCTCCAGCCACAGATGATCTGTCCGCTTACAATGTCTCGCAACAATACGACCAACACGTTCAGGAAAAGATGTATCCTGCAGGTTTCTCACCGAAATATTCACTGACATTTCGACAACAATACCCTCATCACGCCACTCGGCATACTGCCGTAAAGATTCCTTCAACACCCACATCGTAATCGGCTTTATCAACCCCGTCTGCTCAGCAAGCGGAATAAATTCATCTGGAAACATTAAACCATGCTTAGTGTGTTGCCAACGAACCAAAGCCTCAACACCTACTACCTTACCTGTTTGCAGATCAACCTTAGGTTGATAATTTAAAACCAACTCATCCATATCGATAGCGGCTCTTAACTCACCAAGTAGCGCCAGGTTTCTTGGATTATGCTCATCCGTATTGGGATCATAGATAGAAAAACCATGCGTCTTACGCTTAGCCACGTACATAGCAACATCGGCAAGGCGCATTAACGTCATCTCATCGTCACCGTGCATAGGATATAAAGCGATACCAATACTCGCCCCAACATGCAGTGACTGTCCCTCCAGGGCAAAAGGCTGCTCAAGCGTCATTAGAATTTTCCTGGCTATTTTCTCAGCGTGCTCTTTGTCCGACGTTGCCAACAAAATAGCAAATTCATCACCACCTAAGCGAGCAACCGTATCCGACTCTCTCAACACATTGCGCATACGCTTTGATACCTGCTGTAAAATCAAGTCACCGTAATGATGGCCCAAGGTATCGTTAATTTCTTTAAAGTGATCTAAATCCATCAACAATAGTGCAAATTGCGTTTCATTGCGCTGAGAATAAAGAACCGCCTGCCTTAATCGATCAGCCAATAAACTACGGTTAGGCAAATCAGTTAGCGCATCATGCAAGGCCGCATGCTCAACGGCTGCGAGCTGCTCTTTCCTATCGGTAATATCTCGAGTAGAACCAACAAAATATATATCACCCTCTATATACATTTCACTGACACTGAGCTCCATTGGAAAGCTCGTTCCATCCTTACGCAAACCCACCAGCTCTCGTGACACGCGACCAATGACGTTTGCTTTTTTAGTCTTAGCATAAGTAGCCAAATAGCTATCGTGCATACTTGAATAAGGCTCAGGCATTAGATCGGAAACATTCAACCCAAGAACTTCTTCTGCTTTGTCATAGCCAAATATTTCAACTGCCGCTGGATTAACCGTTTCAATAACACCAAGGTGATCGATAATGATTATGCCATCAAGTATTCTATCCATCACCGATCGAATGCGTGTTTCAGATGCATGCAACTCCATCTGCATATGATTAAAAACATTAGCAACTTCACCTAGCTCATGCTTCCACTTCACAGGCAAAGATGCATCCCTATCGCCTTGACCGACACGAGTAATTGCATCGCGCAATATAACGATGGGCCGCGTAACATTAATTTTCAGAACAACAAATAATGCAGTACCTAAAACAGCAACTAAGGAAGTAAGAATAACCCACAAACCTTCGCTCATCTCTCGAATACGCCGCTCTCTAATCTCTGTAGGCAAACTAAGCTTCATGACGCCTCGTAATGTCGACTCATCATAACCATGGCACACCAAACATTCTGTATCCGCACGAATAGGCATCAACACCGTAATCTCATTCGATTGACCTAAATCAAAAGCGGTATGCCCCTGAAGAGCACGTTCAAACACGCTAGGATCTGTTATAACTGCTTGATGAGGAGGTGCGGGCTCTCGGACAAAGCGTGGGTACTGCAAAAAAGAGTTAACTGAGTCCACCGTCGTTAAATCAGTAAATGCTTCTTGACCATCACGCCTTAACACACGGATATCAACGACACCCGCCTCTAGACGCATACGATCCAACCATTCACGCGCAAGCGTACCCTGACCATTAAGCATCAGCGTTTGCAAGCTAGCTAGAAGGGTTTTAGCATGGACTTCAGCTTGAGAAATTTCTTCTTGAAAAATGGTACTACGCAGCTGCCGCTCGGTCCACATTCCTGCTCCAAGCATCAAAGCAAATAGAATAGCGGAGATCACTAGGGCCAATCTTGAGCCAAGACTCTTCATAGTTTTCCCGAATCAACAGCAGCACCTGACCTAATAGGGCCACTTATACTAATATAGCCATCAGTACACCGGACGACAAACACCACCTCGCTCGCCTTTGTACTTCATGGAGCCTTATACACACAATATCACTGTATGATTAATGTGTCAGCACCTTATAAAACTATGTCGTTTTCTGTGTTAATTATTTCCAGCTTAACGCCCAAACTAAGCTGACTATCGAAATACTCAACTCAGCCATTAATAATCGCAATTGTAACTAGGGTTATTTACCCGCCCATTGCTCGCCCGCTATACGCGCCACACCACCAAAGCTACCGACCCAAACACTGCCATCGTTAGCATTCGCCATGGAGAAAACATTATTTGCGAACAAACCATCACTCGTTGTTAATGTCTGAAATGTCTCTGTCTCTCGATCAAGCTGAGATAAACCTTTACTTGTCCCAACCCACAATTCGCCGGCTTCATTACCATATAACATAAAGATATGATTGCCTGGCAAACCATCCTGAGTCGTGTAATTTTGCCATTTTCCACCATCAAACTTAGCTAAACCACCCCCCCAAGTACCACACCAAACCACCCCATCATCATCCACTGATAACGAAATAATGTAATTAGGGTTGTAGGCGACATTAACATCCTCCAAACCTTGCTCTGCTTTTTGCTGGGCATGGTGTTTCGACGATTTAGCTGGGTCATTGGTGAACTGAATATCTTTCCTAACCAAAGCAAGATCAGCGCCTAAGCCATCTTTATGCTGCCAATTTTCCCATATACCATTTTTATAACGGGCTAGACCAGCCTCAGTCGCAAACCACATCTCGCCATCCACACCCTCCTCAACCGAATAAACCCAAGGGTTAGGCAAACCACCCAAGGTATTTTCAACGGTAAAGGTCTGCCAACTAGCGGGATCATCCAGTCTCGCCCCTTTAATAAGGTTTGCACCCGACCACGTTGCTATCCACAAATCACCACTACTAGTCACGGTCGTATCATAAACAAATTGATCAGCTAAACCTTGAGGGATATTGTAGTTAGTCCATTTTTCGGTTTTAGGGTCTAACACAGACAAACCACCACCATAACTACCAACTAGGATCAGGTCATTTAACTTGCCTACATGAAAAATGCCGTTAGAGAGAATACCCGCCTGAGTATTATCGAAAACGCGGTAGTTATCACTGCGCGAATCATAGCGAATAACCCCACCAGAGGTCGCCAGCCATATCAACGATCCATCTGAGAGGATGCTTTTAACGTTGCGACTACCAATATCAAAATGCGCTATACGTTCAGCAGCAGTACTCAACTTACCACCGCCCTCAAAAAGCTGTGCTTTAGCAATGGTGCCATTAGCGACAAAGTCGCTCGCTGGCAGCGCATCTATTGTTGTCGCCGCTTTTTTATCATCTGCCACACTAGTAACACTCGAGGCCACTTGCTCCGGTCCTTGTTGACCCAGCTTATAAGAAAACACAGCCACCGCAACAACGGCTACAAGCAACACGGCGATACCACGAGGATTATTCATCAGAACGTAACCTTATTTCTCTAGGCGCCATTCGAGCTACGCCGGATTTTGTACCCACCCAAAGCTCGCCATTAGCAACCGCATGTAATGCATAAACACTATTACTCAACAGGCCATCTTTACGGTCATAGGTATGCCAAGTAACGCCATCAAAGCTCGATACACCTTTATCCGTACCAAACCAGAACACGCCATGCACATCCTGGGCAATACTAAACACCACGTTACCGGCTAAACCATCTTCACTATTAAAACTATGCCACTTATCCCCATCAAAACGGCTTACACCCCCGCCCCAAGTACCCGCCCAGATATCACCTTGTTGATCAACTAGGATGCTAAATACATAACCAGGATTGTATGTTTCTTGCCCATCAGCCAAAACACCGAGATCGTGGCGCGACCTTGTCCCTAAACCTGTATTTGTGCTGATCGGCAGACTATTTACATTTTCTGCGCCAAGACCATCCTCATGCGTCCACGACGCCCAGTCTTTACCATCAAACATTGACACACCACCTTCTGTGCCAAACCATACTTGGCTATCCTTGTCAACAGCGATGCCATACACCCACTCGTTAATCAGCTCTTTTAAATACGTCTTAAATTCACCCGTCTCAGGATTGAAATGATTTGCCCCTGCCCACGTCCCCATCCAAATAGACTTATCTGCTTGCTCTGCAAAAGAATATACCCAATAATCAGCCAGACCGTGCATAGGGAAATATGTTTTCCAGCTATTGTCGGCGTGCTGTGATACGCCACCACCGTTGGTCCCAAACCAAGTTCGATTCTCACTGTCGTTTAAGATGGCAAACACATATTCATTCGCCAACCCTTCACGACGGGTGTATATCCCTTTAACATCACGGCTATCTAAATCAACCTCTAAGACACCGACTGATGTACCTACCCAGGCTTTTTTAGCTGCATCACTTATTTCTAAGGAGCGCACATACACCTCACGACCTACAGCAAACGCCTCTGCTACATAATAGGGCCGCTCCGCTTGCGCAGTCTCACTGTCCTCCGCAGGCGTATTTTGTTCGTCTTGTACAACAGGAAGCGTTTTCTGCTCAGCAACCACTGCCATGTCTTTCGTTTTTACGCTATCAAGCGTATCAACTACTGATGGTGGATTGTTCAATATCGCCTCATCTACCTCTTCAGTATTTGAGCTACACGCCACCAAACCAAAAGCAACTGATACACCACTCAATAAAACACAAACATACTTCTTCATTGCCATTAGCGATACATTCTCAAGTAAGCAACAACATCGCGAATCTCATCATCAGTTAATATACCTTTATAAGCTGGCATAACTGACTTCCCATTTCGAATTGTTTCGACTAAAACCTCATTGGAAAAAAACAAACCTTCACCACGAGTGAAATCGGGTATGCCCGGCATTGTGCCTTTACCATCATCACCATGACATGTAGAGCAGTTCTTAGTATATAATTGGCCACCTACACCCGGGTCGGCTGCAAAAACACTGCCACTAAAAGTGCCCACTAATAATGTTAATCCAAATAAACCCATTAATGTTTTCATATATCCCTCCGAGGTTACTCTCTCAACACTCTCTCAACACTCTCTCAACACTCTCTCAACACTCTCTCAACACTCTCTCAACACTCTCTCAACACTCTCTCATCACGGTGTTAAGCGTTCCTTTAAATCATGCACCACCTCTGCTGAATTCCAAACTTCCTCACCTGCAAAGCGGTCAAGAAGCCTACCATCAGGGGAGATGATAAACGTATACGGAAAAACATTTATCCCCAGCGCTGAATAATCTAAAACGCCTTCTTCGTTAAAGTATACAGGGAGAGTGATGCCTTTATCCGACAAATACTCCCTGACAAGTAGGGCATCTTCGTCGATAGACACGCCCAAAACGGCGAATTTTTCGTCGTCTAGTAGCTTATCCAAACTTTCAAGGCTTGGTAGCTCTCTGCGGCACGGTCCACACCACGTAGCCCAGATATTGACAACCAGTAGCTTACCGCGGAAATCAGAAAGTGCAACAATTTGCCCATCGAGCGAGCGTAATTTAAGATCGGGAAATGACTGGCCCTCGATCACCGAGGGCTGTTCTTGACCTATATCGTTATCACACCCTATCAACGACAGTAGTATGACAACACAAACTAAGCCTATATTTATTATATTCTTTCGCACTATGGGCGCAGACTAAATAACAAAACAAAATGTTACGGCATCTCTAATACAGAGTTGATCACTATATCTAGCTCCAGAGCACCTACCAGTACAGCGCCACTATTACCTTCCAAATCACCAGGTTGCGGCATCGCATTACCTGTTTTAGATATTCTCGCGCCAACAATAACATTCGGATAATTTGATAATGACATAGCCGGCATCATCGCCATAGTCTCATCAAGAATAAAATCAGCAGGTAAATCACTTACCTTCTTCCTAACTATGGCTAATGGCATTCTAGGGCCATCAACTGCACGCGCAAAGATAAATACTGTGTCATCAGGAGAAACCTTACCCAACATATCGTCTTGCAAGCTAACCGTACCAGAGATCACAGCCGGCACCTTCGACGCAGCAACAGGGGCTGTACTTTCAGCAGGCACCTCTATACCAGCATTCGCCATACGAAGCTCAATTTCAGCAATATTTGCAGACATTGCTTCTGCCTCTTGAGAACCAGGCGGTACTGCTTGTTTTAAACGACGCCAATACCCTAATGCTTCTAAAAACTCACCTTTATCATAATGATAGGTTCCTGCCAACCATAATGATTGTGTATTTACAGGATCAAGCTCAAGCGCCTTCATCACGTAAGTTATAGCCTTCCCTTCAAGTAAACCACCCATTGCCATGGCAATGGTATCTGCATAGTCAGCCATTAACTGGGCATTCGTTTCAAGCATAGGAATTGCTCGCTCAAAAGCCATTACCGCTTCTGCGTGCCGCGCCAAGTAGCGATAGGAACGCGCCAACATCAACCAGCCTTCCATATCATCAGGGTTTTGTTCCATACGCGCCGCAAGCTGAGCTACCATCGCTTCAACTTGAGCCCCTGTATCTGGGTGATCTTCGGCGGCCATCTGCGGGTCCATTTGTTCCGCTGCCGCAACGGGTGGCATTTCACCTGTTACTCCCGCAGGCTGTCCCCACGCCATATAAAGATAGATCGCGGTTATCGGCACAATAGCAGCAAGCGCCATAGCAACGCCTTTATTTGCTGGGGATGTAGCCACCAACGTTTCACCACCTTCAAGGGCCTTAACATCTTGCAGTAAACGACGCTCTATTTCTTGATAAGTCCTATCATAATAGTCCTTACTAATCGTATTGTTTTCCAAATCACTATCAAGTTCAGCTAACTGATTCTGATAAACGTCGATATTCAACTGGTCTTGTTTAGAATAAAGCTCAACCGGTGTCTTACGTACTAACGGTGGCACAATGAATAAAAGAGCTGCA
>Ga0316204_10011001_pt1 | contig 11472 bp, 8 predicted proteins | sample 6monrhotite_MG_2_FD_205661 | JGI IMG/M metagenome (GOLD analysis project Ga0316204, IMG submission 205661) | Microbial mat bacterial communities from mineral coupon in-situ incubated in ocean water Damariscotta River, Maine, United States -... | ecosystem: Environmental > Aquatic > Marine >...
TATAACGGCTCGGTTCAAAATGCGATCGCGCCCGTACTTTCGCGGGAAATGGATCTGGATATTCACGGCTGCTATTTGTTGCTGCGTGAGTTGATGAACAGCGGGCAGAAGAAAAAAGGTCTTATCGACAAACGTAACTATGACATCAATGCGCTACACTCTTTATGTGAATCCATTGCCGTCCTTGAACAATTGAGCACGCAATCCAATGGTTCGGTATTGGGCTATAATGAGAGAGGCGAGCCAAAACGCGATACCGCCGACATTAAAGGGCAGCAGAGTGAATCCCGTGATGCTGCACAGGCCGCTTGCCTAGAATTTATTGCCAATACCGGCACTGGATGGAACACCCCTCCCAAATCATGGGATAATGATTGCGCGCGCCGGATGACAGCCGCCGCCCTGACCCGACTGCTTTTCCTGCCGGTAGAACGAGAAGTCGGCATTTTTGAGAATTTCCGCCATGACGTGAACATGGGCACCAAGGATATGATCCAGCTGATCGATCCGAAAGGTGCGGCCGAAGGATTGCGCCGTCGCGGTCTTTTCTACAGCAAGAACATCACCCGCATGTATCTGCCCGGTGAGCTCAAACAAGCAGGCATGCAAACGCTGCTCCCGCTCTTTACCAGCACCCGCTTTGGCCTTGATCTGAGGCAAGATGATTTTCAAGCCGGCGGGATAGATATTCCCGTCATGCTGGCCAACGATCAGGAAAATATGCAGATTGAGATTACCGCCTACCCAACTAGCGAAGGCTATTATCAGGCGCTTATCCCTGCAGGCACTGGGCAACTCACAATTGCCATCATGATCGGACAGGTTTGCGACTGGTTTCAGGTGGAAGAAATTAGCTTTCATGAAATTGATCAATTCATGGCCAAGAAAGTTGACGACGATTCCGTTCCGGCCAATCCGATCTATGATACGATGACTGAGAATGCTCCGGGACTGCATCGTTGTTCGCGAGAAAGTGCCTTTATCTTGATCCCGCCACCCGCAAAACCATCAAGTGAATCTGTGATGCTCAGCTTTGTTTTCCGTCCCACGATTAAACGCGCAAATAGCGTGAAACTAAGAGAGGTTGCATAAACCATGAACGAATTGCTTATTCACTCCATGTCCGAATTTTCGGATATCATTGTCGATGCAATGGATATTGCCAATGTCTCCCGGATTGCAGAAATCGGTGCGGAATTTGGCGGTATGTCAAAGGTCTTGGCAGATCACGCAGCGGTTCGAGGCGGGCACTTATATAGTATCGATCCAATGCCCAAGCCGGAATTCCTTGGCTGGGCTTCAGATCATAAGCATGTGACACATATTCCAAAACTCAGTCTGGATGCCTTTGCGGATCTAGAAGACATTGATCTCTGCGTGATCGATGGCGATCACAATTGGTATTCAGTCTATCATGAATTGCACGAACTGGATAAAATTTTCCAACGGGACCAGAAGCCGTATTTTGCAATTTTGCACGATGTTTGCTGGCCGTCGGGTCAAAGGGATCAATATTATAATCCCGATGTTATTCCGGAGAAATATAGACATGACTTCTGCATGCATAGCGGAACCATACCTGGGTATCCCGGATTGGTATCGGAACGGGGTTTTCGGGGAATGGGCCAATTTGGTTTCGCGCTCCACGAAGGCGGTGAACGCAATGGTGTAAAATGCGCGGTTGTCGATTTTCTGAATGAAATGGAAAAAGGGGGACAAGAACTCGCCTATGCAGAGATACCAGCCGTCTTTGGACTCGGAATCATATTCGATGCTAAAGCCGATTGGGCAGAAGCGTTGGGTGAATATTTGGTTCCCCTCCACGCGAACCCACTAATTGCCAAGCTTGAGCAAAACCGGATAGCCAATTATCTGACCGTGCTTGATTGGCAGGATGGCCATATTAGCTAGATATTGTAACCGCCAAGCGTGTTAAAATAGCTTTCTTCTCGGAGCAAAAAACCCCTGTTCGGCCGCAATTGATAGCTTGCATCAAAAAACTAATTGCTACGGATGCTTCAAAAATGCGAGTGACGCCTCGATAATCGTAAATGCATTTCGGCTCGCATAGGATTTGTTATAGTTAGCCGCCTGCACCACAATCACCGCGTCATATTCCCGGAACATGGCGATCATATTTCCACCATTACCTTGCATATACCAACTTGATTGGAGACCTTCCGGTGCCCTAATCGGGGTGAACCACCACAAATAACCATAGTAGACAAATTTGCTGAGTTTGCGGTGAGGATATAGCATCCGTTTGGTCCACTCTTGCGAGACAATCCGGGAACCCTTCCAAACGCCACCATCAAGGACCATGCGTCCTATTTTGGCCAAATCCGCGCTACGCATCTTTATTTGGCCACCCGACTGTATTTCCCCGGTTTTCGAAGTTTTCCATATCACCTCGTTAATCGACAATGGATCAAACAAGCGGGTTTGTACAAAGGCATCAAATTTTTCGCCGGTCACAGTTTCGACAATCTGCCCGAGCAAAAACACACCCGCGGTGCAATAGGACCAACGGCCATAGCCTTTATCGTCGCGCTTATATCCATCTGTTAGAGGAAGATTAAGTGCGAATTCACGCCAGATTTTCTTGCGATACATTCGCTCTTCCTGTCCCGGAGAACGTTTGTCACTATCATTGCAATCAAGCGCTGATGACATGGTCAGCAAATCGCGAATTGTGATTTCGTTATGGATGTCACCAACGGGAGCGCCCAATAGCGGCCACGCCTTCTGATCGACAGATTCCAATCTGCCTTCATCAATGGCAATACCTACAGCCAGTGCAGTCAGCGATTTTCCTGCAGAGCGAATGTCATGCGGAACATTCTTATCCGCTTTGTTGAAATTCCGAGAATAGACGATATCGCCATGTTGCTCGATAGTGACGGAAACGATGTCACCAAGCCTTCCATCCTCAATATCAGTTTCCAACTGGATCAAAGATGACTGGCGAATATTAGATTCTGCAAAAACCGGTTGCATAGATAATAGCGATGAAATCAAGCCGAATATCAATGGGACTTTCATCTTATCGCTTCTATGGCACCGAACCTTAACGGCCTTCGAACAATCGGCCATCGAGAACCAAGATGTTTAGCGCTTAGCCAATCGAACATCGATTTTGCTTTCGAGACTGTCGGACTGCACTGCTATTTTTCTCGCATCCCGCTCACAGTTGCTCCAGCTGCGGTCAAAAACTCCACAGATGTTTTGAGATGCAACAAGCGCAAGCCGTTCTGCTTCATTGCTTCGGCCAAAGCAGGTGCAAACGCATCAGTGGATTCAACCGCTGTACTCCAACCACCATAGGCCGCTGCCAATTTAGCAAAGTCGGGGTTTTTCAGCTCTGTAGCTGATAGCCGGGCCGGATATTCACGTTCCTGATGCAGGCGGATGGTACCAAAGCTGCCATTATCGATAACTAGCACCAGCAAGTTCGCATCATATTGCATCGCGGTGGCAAGTTCCTGTCCGTTCATCATAAAATCACCATCGCCCGCCAGCGCAACTACCGTGCGGTCGGGGAAGCGCAGGGCCGCTGCAACCGATGCTGGCACACCATAGCCCATGGCGCCACTGGTTGGTGCGAGTTGGCTGGGTAAATCGCCATATTTCCAATAGCGATGCCACCAGCCGGAAAAATTTCCCGCGCCATTGCAGATTATGGTGTCGGCGGGCAGCATGTCCTGCATAGATGCAACGCATTGGCCTAGGTCGAGTTTCGCCGCTGTTGTTTGCGGAGTGGACCATTCCAGATAGTCTGTATGGGCCGCTTTTCCGGCATCGAAACTGAGTAGATCATCTTCCCACAGTGCGGCTTGTTCGGCGAATTCATTCATTTCCGCACAGATAGGCAAGTCAGTGCGATAGACATGGTTCAGTTCATCCGGGTCGGGGTGGACGTGGACCAATATCTGATCGGGATGATCCGGAGTGATGACGGTATAGCCATCGGTGGTTGCCTCACCGAGCCTTGCACCAACCGCGAGCACCAAATCCGCCGCTTTGATCCGCTCAACCAGTTTCGGGTTTGGACCATAGCCCAGATTGCCTGCGTAAACCGGGCTGCTATTGGGAAAATTATCCTGTCGCCGGAACGCCACCGCAACCGGTAAGCCAAGACGCTCCGCATATTGCGCAAAATAATGCCTGGCTTTGTCATCCCATCCGGCACCGCCGACGATTGCAATAGGGTCGGTCGCATCGCGCAGCATATCAGTGAGCGTGGTCATGGCATCCGGGCAGAGCGGTTGGGCAGGGGCAATGACTTTAGGTCGATCCAGCGCCTCCACCTCGTCGCGAAGCATATCTTCTGGTAGCGCTAGCACAACCGGCCCGGGTCGTCCGGAGCTGGCCGTATCGAATGCCCGTGCAATATATTCGGGAATACGGGCTGCATTGTCGATCCGTGCCGCCCATTTGGCCAGCGGGGTGAACATCGCAGTGAAATCGACTTCCTGAAACCCTTCCCGGTCCCGATCATTGCGGGCTACATCGCCGATGAAGAGAATCATCGGTGTGCTGTCCTGCATCGCGGTATGAACACCGATGCTGGCATTTGTCGCCCCAGGGCCGCGGGTTACGAAGGCAATGCCCGGTGCACCTGTCAATTTGCCATCTGCTTCCGCCATAAAAGCTGCGCTGCCATCTTGCCGCGTGGCGATAGTTTCAATTTCACTGCAATCGTGCAGGGCATCAAGAACCGATAGGAAACTCTCGCCTGGGACGGTGAAAATCCGATCGGTTCCCTGGATGATCAATTGATCGACCAAAACCTGCGCGCCGGTGCGTTTTATCATATAATGTTCCTCAGGCCTGATGGATGGCTTTGGTGACCATATAGGCTTTTAGCCCGTCGGGACCATCTTCACTGCCATGGCCACTTTCCTTGACGCCGCCAAAAGGAGCATCTCCCGGACTCACGGTAAGGTTGTTGACGGCAACCATGCCGGCTTCGATAGCATCCCCGACCAGATTGGCCGTGCGCAGATTTTCTGTAAAGGCATAAGCCGCCAATCCAAGGGGAAGTCGATTGGCTTGCTCAATCGCTTCATCAAGCGTGTCAAAGGAGCGCATGACCGCGACCGGACCAAAGGGTTCATCGTTCATGATCTTCGCATCAAGCGGAACATGCGAAAGCACGGTGGGATCAAAGAAGAACCCGCCATCATTCTGACGCCCACCGCCCAGGCGCACTTCGGCGCCTTTGGATTTTGCATCGGCAACCATAGCACCAACCGCATCGGGGCGGCGAGGATTGGCAAGGGGCCCCATGTCAACACCTCCAAAGCCATCGCCGACGCTGATTTGAGTGGCGCGCTCGGTAAAGGCTTTTTCAAATTTGTCGTAGATGCCCGACTGCACATAGAAACGGGTGGGAGAGACGCAGACCTGTCCGGCGTTGCGGAACTTTCCGGTTACCACCAGATCCAGCGTTTTTTCCATATCGCAGTCGTCGAACACCAGCACCGGCGCATGACCGCCCAGTTCCATCGTCGTACGCTTCATGCCCTCAGCGGCCAGTTTCATCAGATGTTTGCCGACCGGAACCGATCCGGTGAAGCTCACTTTTCTGATGACATCAGAAGCGATCAAGTGACTGGAAACCTCCGACGGATCACCAAATACGATTTGGCAAACACCGGAAGGTAGTCCGGCATCCTGAAGACAGCGCATCATTTCAATCGCACTGGCTGGTGTTTCTTCGGCTGGCTTCAATATGATCGAGCAGCCCGCTGCAATCGCCGGTGCCAGTTTGCGGATCGGGGTGAAGACCGGGAAGTTCCACGGACTGAATGCAGCGACAGGACCAACTGGTTGATATTTCACAAAACTGTTCTGACCAGTCGGCCTTACCAATACCCGCCCATAACATCGCTTGGCTTCTTCGGCCATAATGTCAAACTGGCTGGCAGATGCGGTTACTTCGCCGATTGCTTGCGGCAAAGGTTTACCTTGTTCGGCGGTCATTAGTTCGCCGATATCAGCAGCTCTTTCGCGCATCAGATCGGCGGCCTTGTGCAGGACAGTCGCCCGTTCGCCTACTGGTGTATCGCGCCATTTCGGAAATGCTTTCGCCGCCGCGTCCAACGCGCGATCGAGGTCTGCAGTGGATGCTTTTGGCAAATCAGAAATTGTCTGGCCGGTTGCAGGATTCACAACCTGATGCACATCACGATCTTCAACATCGATCCATTCACCATCAATGTGAAGTTGGAGAGCGTTGGGGTAACTGGACATGATATCTCCTGTAACTATCTGCCTTCGCACTAGACTTGTCCGATCTTTCCCGCAATGATTGTGAAGGGGTCAGGACTCACTAAATGCACGGCGTGGCGTCAAAATGACGAAGATATGCAGTGAAAAGGAACGCTGGAAGGGCTGGTTGCCCTTCCAAGGTCGTTTTTGCTGGAGATCGAAGTCATTTTGACGTCCCGAAGGATTTGATCGATTTGGCTTTGCGCAACGTCAGGAAAGCTTGCAATAGTCCCGCTATTCCTGCACTTTCCTTCCTCGCGTAAAGCCAAATCGCTTCAAACCACGCACCGTGCATTTAGTGAGTCCTGACCCCATATTCGAGAGGAAAATTCATGGAGATTGTAACAGAAGGCCTTCGCTTTCCAGAAGGACCAATCGCAATGCCCGATGGCAGCGTAATTTTGGTCGAAATAGCGGCACAACAGCTGACCCGCGTATTGCCCGACGGTTCGAAAGAGGTGGTTGCAAAAACCGGCGGCGGTCCGAACGGCGCTGCGCTGGGACCTGATGGTAAAATCTATGTCTGCAACAATGGTGGCTTTGAGTATCAGGATGAAAACGGATTTCTCACGCCTGCGGGTATTGCCAAAGATTATGTGGGCGGCAGTATTCAGCGGGTCGATCCGGACACGGGTGAGGTTGAAACGCTATACAATGATGGCGACTTTGGCTGTATATTGCGCGGCCCCAACGATATCCAGTTTGATGCCCATGGCGGCTTCTGGTTCACCGATCATGGTAAGACGGATTATGAGAAACGCTGCCATGACATAGTCGGAATATTCTATGCAAAGGCCGATGGTAGCCATCTGGAAGAAGTGATCTTTCCGTCCAATAACCCCAATGGCGTCGGTATTTCCCCTGATGGCAATACGCTCTATGCAGCCGAAACCTTCACCTGCCGATTGATGAAATTTAACATTACGGAACCGGGAAAAGTTGCTCCCGATGCAGGTCCGGGCGGCCCCGGTATTCCGGTCTATCGTCCGGAAGGCTATAAGTTTTTCGACAGTCTGGCGATGGAGGAATGCGGCAATATCTGCGTTGCCACCATTGGTGAATGCGGGATCAGCGTGATCTCTCCCGAAGGCGAACTGGTCGAATTTGTTCCCACACCGGATATCTTCACCACCAATATCTGCTTTGGCGGAGAGGATATGATGGATGCCTATATCTGCCTATCCGCATCCGGGAAACTGGCGAAGATGCGTTGGAAGAGACCTGGTCTCAAATTGGAGTATTTGAACAAGTGAAACATACAACAGTAATATGGGATTTTGGTGGAGTCATTACATCTTCCCCTTTCGAAGCCTTCAACCGGCTCGAAGCCGAAAAAGGTGTTCCACAAAATAGTGTGCGAAAAATCAACAGCGCTAATCCTGACACCAATGCCTGGGCGCGATTTGAAAGAGCCGAGCTGGACAAGGAGGGATTTGATGAGGCCTTTGCAGAGGAGGCAAAGGCAATCGGAATTGATCTGAGGGGTGGGGAAGTGCTCGCGGTTCTGGCGGGCGATGTGCGCCCCGATATGGTGGCAACACTGGACCGGTTGAAAGCGGAAGGTTTCACCATCGCTTGCATCACCAACAATGTCCCGGCCGGCAAAGGCGCTGGTATGGCCATGGATGATGGCAAGGCCGCCCAGGTGGCCGATATCATGACACGCTTTGATCATATTATCGAAAGCAGCAAGGCGGGTGTCCGCAAACCCGATCCGCGCATTTATCAGATGATGTGCGAAGCGCTGGGCAAAGAGCCATCGGAATGCATTTATCTCGACGATCTGGGCATTAACTGCAAACCGGCGGCGCAGCTTGGTATGGCTGCAATCAAGGTGTCTGGCGAGGAACAAGCACTGGGCGAACTGGGTGCGTTGCTCGAGATGCAGTTGCCATAACTGGTTCGAACTTGTTTCTGGAAATTGTCTCCACCTCAAATCGATCCGGATTTAACGAAAGAGTCGCTGATTTGTCATCAAATCGCTATACCGACTGCTGATTGCATTATTGCGGGGATTCGTGAGCAGCAGTTTGGATAATCGATTGGGCGGATTTGGCCGTAGTTTGAGGAAAAATGGTCTCTATCCGTTTCTTCTTGGGCTGCTGGCAATCTTGTTACTCATTCAGGTGATCCGACTGATTTGGACCGTCGTTACGCCGCTTGGCCCCGTTGGTGATTGGAAATCCAATGAAGTGCAAGTGATGCCGCCGCAGTCACGTTTATCCCTGTTCAGCATTTTCGATCCGTTTTTTCGCTCTGGTCCCGGCGCACAAAGCGAAGTCGTTACTTCGCTGCAGCTTACCTTATTTGGTATAAGGCAAAATACCGGGTCCGGACTTGGTTCGGCAATTTTGGCCGGCCCCGATGGCGTACAGGATAGCTATGCTGTTGGAGAGGAAATCCAGTCCGGTGTAATGCTTGATGCAGTTAATTTCGACCATGTCGTCCTGGATCGCGGCGGCGTTAAAGAGACTTTATATCTGGATCAATCTGTTCCGGCTGAAACTGTTGGCGGAGAAGCGCCCATAGCGGCCACAACCAATGCTATAGGTCTCGCGCCGGCGTTGTCCGCAAATGCTTCCGAAATTGCCGGCTTCGCACCGCGTAATGAAGAAGGGAAAATCACCGGAATAGTGCTGTCTCCGCAAGGAGATGGCGTGCTTTTTCGGGCAGCTGGCTTTCGCAGCGGTGACATCATTACATCTGTAAACGGAAAGCCGGTCACATCGACGGCAGATATCGATGCGCTGAAAAGACAGATTGCACCCGGTGCGCGCATTTCCGTCAATGTCGAGCGCGGTGCCAACACCGTGCCGATCTCCATCAAATTACCCAACAATCCGTCAGGCCAATAATGCGTAACATCTTTGCCTTTCTCTTGATCCTTTCCGCCTATGTGGCATCGCCGGTTCAGGCGCAGCACACATTGAATGTTCGTGATGCTGATATCCGCGCCTTTGTGCAGGATGCCGCCCGGGTCACGGGTCGTACTTTCATTCTCGATAGCAGGGTCCAGGGGAAAGTGTCCGTTGTGACGGACCGCCCCTTGTCGCGTTCGGAATATTTTGAGATTTTCTTGTCCACTCTGAGGGCCAATGGCCTTGTCGCAGTCCCGACGCGTGGAGGCTATCGTATCCAACCTGCTGATGGAGCAGCTACACAGCCTACACGGATCGGTAGTAGCGGCAGCCCCGCCAATCAGTTTGTAACCGAAGTCGTTCGGTTGAAATCCATCGTCGCGACAGAAGCGATAGAAACCCTTCGGCCGCTGGTATCGAAACAGGGTTCGATAACGGCGAACCGGAATGCCAACAGTCTGGTCGTTGTTGATTATGCGGATAATATCCGGCGCATTCGGGCTTTGGTACGGCAGATCGATCGCGACAGTGCCGCAAGCGAGATTATCAATCTGAAAAATGCCGGCGCACGAGAAATTGCGACTTCTTTGCAAGCCTTGGCAACCCAAGGTGGCGGTGAAGGCGTACGGACGCCAGTAACAGTCGTACCCATTGATAGCAGCAATAGCATCGCCTTGCGCGGTGATCCGGGTGCAGTGGCACGGTTTGCTACCATGGCACGTGAACTCGATGAACGAGCGGAACTCGGTACAGAAATCCGGGTCCATCGTCTCGGTTATGCCAATGCAGAGGCATTACTGCCGGTCATTGAACAGCTATTGGGGCAAGGCGGTAATGGTAGCGCGGCTGGCGCCACTGTTGCGCCAGCGGGAGGCGGTGAAGGTGCTTCGGCAGCGACAGCAACATCTTCTTCCGGTAGCGGTATCGCGCGCCGTGGTCCGGCTATCGTTACCCGTCTGGAGGGCACCAATGCTTTAATCGTTGCAGCCAACCCCGATGTACAGCGCATGGTTGGTGAATTGATCCGGCAGTTGGATGTGCGGCAGGAACAAGTGGTTGTCGAAGCGATTATTGTTGAGATTTCTGAAAGCCTGGCAAAAGAGCTAGGCGTGCAATGGCTGGTTGGTGGTGAGAATGTGCCGTTTGCCGTAACCAACTTTTCAAATGCTTCGCCCAATATTGTTGATGTAGCAGGCGGGCTGTTGGCTGATCAGTTTAATACCACAACGACAACAACAACCAACACCTCTACGACCACTTCGACCAATAGTGCTGTTGGTGATGCATTGCAGCAAAATGCAGCTGATGCGGTCCTCGCTGCCAGAGGTGGTTTTGGCGGCTTTGCAACCAGTCTGGGTGGCAATGCTGTGCTTGGCGCAATCATCAATGCGGTCCAAAGCGACACGGATAGCAATGTGCTTTCCACACCCTCGCTGACGGTGAATGACAATCTAAAGGGCAGCATATTATTTGGCCAAGAAATTCCGGTTTCGACCGGAGAGGCACTTTCAGGTAATTTCGATAACGCCTTCCGCACGATCCAGCGTCAAAATGTCGGGATCGAGCTGGAAGTGACACCGCAAATCAACGCGGGTCGCGAAGTGCGGATGGAACTCAGGCAGCAGGTTAGTTCTATTGCTGGCCCGGTTTCAGATGATTTTAACGAACTGATCATCAACAAACGCGAGATCAATACGACGGTGACCGTTGGCGATGGAGAGATTGTGGCATTGGGCGGATTGCTCGATGACAATGAACGCCGCACCATTCAAAAGGTTCCACTGTTGGGCGATATTCCGATCCTCGGTGAACTTTTCAAATCGCGCGGTAAGAGCCGGGTGAAGACCAATTTGATGGTGTTCATTCGTCCGACGATATTGAAAGATCCAAATGATGCGCGGGCCTTTTCCAGTCAGCGTTATGGCTATATTCGGGATCGGCAATTGCGCCGCAATCCCGATCTGGAACCGTCGCTGGACGCGCTGGTTCGCGACTATCTGGGCACAGTACCACCTGGCGCAGCTGTGCAGCGAGCGGATGACCAGATTATCTATGCACCGGGACTGGCGCCGCAAGCGCCAACCAATATTGAACAGACATCTCCGCCGCCGAGTGAAGCTCCACCACAATAGGATCGGGACGTGAAAATCGCCAAGGGATCAGAGCAAATAGATGAAGCGGAATTGCCTTCCATTGCACCCGTGACTCTGTCCAACATTCCCTATCCATTTGCTCGCGATCAAGGGGTATTGCTGTTTCGTGGAGATGGTGATCGAGTATCTGTGGCGTTTCGATCGGGAGCTGATCCGATGGCGTTGCTTGAGGTACGCCGGTATCTAGC
>Ga0316204_10011002_pt1 | contig 11471 bp, 12 predicted proteins | sample 6monrhotite_MG_2_FD_205661 | JGI IMG/M metagenome (GOLD analysis project Ga0316204, IMG submission 205661) | Microbial mat bacterial communities from mineral coupon in-situ incubated in ocean water Damariscotta River, Maine, United States -... | ecosystem: Environmental > Aquatic > Marine >...
ATTAAAAGAAGCTAGAGCAGAAAGAGAAGAAATGCTTAAAGAAGCGCGTGAAATCAAAAATAAAATGATTGATGATGCTAAAAATGAAGCAAGAGAAGAAGCTAATAAATTAGTAGCACAGGCACATGCATCAATTCAAACAGAAAAGAAAGCTGCAATTGCCGAGTTAAAATCGCAAGTAGCTAACTTATCTATCGAAATAGCAGAAAAAGTGGTTCGTGAAGAATTATCTAATAAAGATAAGCAAGTAAAATTGGTTGAGTCTATGTTAGGTGAAGCAACTTTAAACTAAACACTCATGAGTAGAGCAGCAATACGTTACGCAAAAGCAGTACTTAGTTTAGCAAGTGATCAAAATGCAGCAGAAGTTGTAAATAACGACATGAAGCTAATAGCGACTACTATTAAAGAAAACGTAGAATTAAGTCAAGCACTTAAAAATGCAATCATTAAATCGGATGCTAAAATAGAAGCTTTGACTAAAATATTTCCAAATATAAATAGTATTAGTTCTAGGTTGTTCAACTTATTAATGTCTAATAAAAGAATTGACATTCTTGGTGATGTTGCATCAAAATATACAACGTTATTTGATGAGTTAAATGGAAAAGAAATTGCACAAGTAACTACTGCATTTCCTATGGATAACGGTCTAGAAATTAAAGTATTAGCAAAAGTAAAAGAGTTAACAAGTAAAGCTGTAGAGCTAGAAAATATGGTGGATGAAAGCATCTTAGGTGGTTTCATTTTACGTGTTGGAGACAAGCAGTATGATGCTAGTGTGTCTAACAAACTAAATAAGTTAAAAAGAGAATTTACATTAAACTAAGATATTTATATCTAAACAAATAAGTAAGATGGCAGAAGTAAAACCAGCTGAAATATCAGCAATCTTAAAGCAACAACTAGCAGGATTTGAAGCTACAGCGTCATTAGACGAAGTAGGATCAGTATTAACTGTAGGTGATGGTATTGTACGTGCATATGGACTTTCAAACGCTCAATATGGAGAGTTAGTAGAATTTGATGGAGGTCTTGAAGGAATTGTACTTAACCTTGAAGAAGACAACGTAGGTATTGTATTATTAGGGCACTCTAAGGCAGTTGCTGAAGGTTCTACAGTAAAACGTACTGGCCGTATCGCATCTATTAATGTAGGTGAAGGTATCGTTGGTCGTGTTGTTGATACCTTAGGAGCACCTATCGATGGTAAAGGACCTATCTCTGGAGACACATACCAAATGCCACTAGAGCGAAAAGCGCCTGGTGTTATTTATCGTGAACCAGTAACCGAGCCTTTACAAACTGGAGTTAAAGCAATTGATGCGATGATCCCTGTTGGACGTGGACAACGTGAGCTGGTTATTGGAGATAGACAAACTGGTAAAACAGCTGTTTGTATTGACACTATCATAAATCAAAAAGAATTTTACGATGCAGGAGAGCCTGTATTTTGTATATATGTTGCTATTGGGCAAAAAGCCTCAACAGTAGCTTTAATTGCTAAAACACTAGAAGAAAAAGGCGCATTAGCTTATACTACTATTGTTGCAGCAAACGCATCAGATCCTGCTGCAATGCAAGTATATGCTCCTTTTGCTGGGGCGTCTATTGGAGAGTATTTTAGAGACACAGGTCGTCCAGCATTAATTATCTATGACGATTTATCAAAACAAGCGGTTGCATATCGTGAGATATCTTTACTATTGCGCCGTCCACCAGGACGTGAGGCGTATCCTGGAGACGTATTCTACTTACACTCGCGTTTATTAGAGCGTTCTGCAAAGATCATTAATAACGATGAGATTGCTAAAAACATGAATGACCTTCCAGATTCATTAAAGCCAATTATAAAAGGGGGAGGTTCATTAACAGCATTGCCAATTATTGAAACACAAGCTGGAGATGTATCAGCATATATTCCAACAAACGTAATTTCTATTACAGATGGACAAATCTTCTTAGATGGAGATTTATTTAACTCTGGTGTACGTCCAGCAATTAACGTTGGTATTTCTGTATCTCGTGTTGGTGGTAATGCACAAATTAAATCCATGAAAAAGGTAGCTGGAACATTAAAATTAGACCAAGCACAGTACCGGGAACTAGAAGCATTCGCAAAATTTGGATCAGATTTAGATGCCGTTACTTTAAATGTAATTGAAAAAGGAAAGCGTAACGTTGAAATCTTAAAGCAGGCACAAAACGATCCATTTACGGTTGAAGATCAAATTGCAATTATTTATGCTGGGTCTAAAAACTTATTGAGAGATGTTCCTGTTGAAAAAGTAAAAGAATTTGAAAGAGACTATTTAGAGTTCTTAAATGCTAAACATAGAGATGTTTTAGACACTTTAAAAGCAGGAAAATTAACTGATGAAGTTACAGATACATTGACAAATGTAGCAAAAGACTTATCAGCGAAGTATAAAGCATAATTATCATTCTCACTATTGTGAGATTCATATTTAGAATATGGCGAACTTAAAAGAAATACGTAACAGAATTTCATCGGTATCTTCAACGATGCAGATTACCAGTGCCATGAAAATGGTATCTGCTGCAAAGTTAAAGAAGGCACAAGATGCTATTACTGCAATGCGTCCTTACGCGAATAAGTTAACGGAGCTTTTACAAAACCTCAGTGCGACGTTAGATGCAGATTCTGGAAGCAAATATGCTACCCAAAGAGAAGTGAACAAGGTGCTTATAGTGGCTATTACTTCCAATAGAGGTTTGTGTGGTGCATTTAATTCAAATATCATAAAGGAAGCAAATAGATTAGCAAATGAAACGTATGAGAATCAAGAGGTTTCTTTTGTAGCTATTGGGAAAAAAGCCAATGACGCATTGTCTAAAAATGGAGATGTTGTTTCTAATAATAGTGATGTATTTGATGATTTAACGTTTGATAATGTAGCGGAGATAGCCGAAATGTTGATGGAAAAATTTGTAGAAGGTGAGTTCGATAAAATTGAAATCGTTTATAACAAATTCAAAAATGCAGCAACGCAAATTGTAATGACTGAGCAATTTTTACCAATTGTGCCAATGGAAGGAAATTCAAATAGCAATCAAGATTATATTTTTGAACCAACAAAAGTTGAGATTGTTGAAACATTAATTCCTAAGTCATTAAAAACTCAATTGTATAAGTCTATTAGAGATAGTTTTGCGAGTGAACATGGAGCTCGTATGACTGCGATGCATAAAGCAACAGACAACGCAACAGAGTTAAGAGATCAATTAAAATTAACCTATAACAAAGCTCGTCAAGCTGCAATTACTAACGAAATCTTAGAAATTGTTGGTGGAGCGGAAGCATTGAACAATTAGACGTAGCGCGAGCAAAGTCAAATGCTTATAAGAGCAGAAGCACTTAATAATTAATTAAGAGCATCAAAAAATAATTAAGGGCCTTACTTTTTAGTAAGGCTTTTTTTATGGCATAGCTCTTGATTTAGTATCTTTATAATAAATAGTCAAATAAATGAAAACCCTAAAGCAAATATTTAAATTATCAATGTTAACAGTCATTATGTCTAGTTTTTCTCAATGTTCAAGTGCACAAAAGCTTCAAAAAGAAGCACCAACAACCTTTGGAAGTATATACTGTAAACAATGGGTTTCCGGAATGGTCGATGGACCTTCAGGAATGGATATTTTCATTGAAATAAAAGATTTAGAATTCCAACCAGATAGCGTTTATTTTAGAGAGAAAGTAACAAAACTAAATAAGCACTCACAAGAAGAAGATGTTTACGTTGGTCGTTTTACATCACTATCTACTCAAAAACAAGATATTGTTATTAGCAGTGACTCTAAAGCTGAATATGGTAATAAAATGCCAGAGAAACCAATAAAAATCCCATTTGAATTAGCACATAATGAGTGTGTGATTAGTTATAATGTCAATGGAAAAACGAAGTATTACAAGCTTACTAATGTAGCTGAAATACAAATGGTGGAGGTTCCAATGTCACCATCGTCTAATAATAACTAATGTTGCAAAACGTTTACTAATAACGTACTTTTAGCTACGTTAAAACCCAACTTTTGAGCGCATTTCAAAAACTCTTTAAGCAAACATTTATTTATGGATTAGCAACCGTTTTACCTAGGATGCTTAGCTTTTTGTTGGTGCCACTATACACTACAGAAGGTGTCTTAACTTCGGTAGCAGAATATGGAGAAGTATCAGTCATCTTTTCATATTTCGTAATATTTAATGTTGTTTTGGCTTATGGTATGGAAACAGCTTTTTTTAGGTTTTTCAATAAAGAAGAAGATAAAAATCAAGTTGTTGGGACTTCTACAATTTCACTAATTGTGTCTTCTTTAGGCTTTTTTGCCTTAGCATTGATTTTTCAAAATAAGATAGCCTCCTTTATTGATATTGATGTAAGATACATCAATTTGGTTATTTGGATTTTACTATTAGATGCCTTGGTCATTATTCCATTCGCATGGTTAAGAGCCAATGAAAAACCTAAACGCTATGCAATCATTAAAATTTTAAATGTAGCTATCAACCTTGGTCTTAATTTATTCTTCTTATTAGCTTTAAAAGACTTGGCTTCTAACAATTCTGTGTTTGAAAGTATATACAAGCCAGATTTTCAAATCAGTTACATTTTTATAGCCAATCTTATTGCAAGTGCTGTAACATTATTGTTAATGTTGCCATTTTACAGTAAAATTAAATATGTGTTTAATTCACAGCTATGGAAAACCATGTTTCGTTATGCGTTTCCTGTGCTTATAGCAGGTGTTGCTTTTTCGATAAATGAAACATTCGATAGAATTTTACTTAAGGAATTACTTCCAGCAGATGTTGCCGAAACCGATATTGGGATGTACTCAGCCTGTTACAAAATAGCTGTATTTATGACGCTTTTCGCAACAGCTTACAGACTTGGTATAGAGCCTTACTTTTTTAGTCATTCAAATAGTAAAAACCCACAAAAAAACTATGCAAAAATTTTAGAGCTATTTGTAGCATTTGGTTCTGTGATTTTATTGAGCGTCGTTGTTTTTGCAGATTTACTAAAACCATACATAGTAAGAAGTGAAGCTTATTGGGAAGCTATGTGGATTGTGCCAATAATCCTATTAGCTAACTTTTGTTTGGGTATTTATCATAACTTATCAGTTTGGTATAAAATTACCGACAGAACAAAATTTGGCGCATATATTTCAGTTTTTGGAGCCACCATTACCTTAGCGATCAACATATTTTTCATAAAAGAATATAGCTATAAAGCATCAGCAATTGCCACTCTTATTGCTTACAGCGTCATGATGCTATTATCTTATTACTTTGGCAGAAAGTATTACCCTATACCGTATAACCTTAAAAAAATAGGATTGTATTTATTTGTTTCTATCTTGTTTTCAGTGATTTCATTTTATTATTTTAGAGAAAACTATTTAGTTGGAATACCATTGTTATTAGTATTTTTGGGTATCACTTACGCATTGGAAAAAAAAGAAATTAAACAATTATTGAGAAGAGTATGACTATTAAAATAATCAACAAATCCAATCACGCATTGCCACTTTACGAAACTATTGCGTCTGCGGGAATGGATTTAAGAGCAAGCTTATCAGAGTCGAGAACCCTAAAACCACTAGAACGAAGTATTGTAGGTACAGGCTTATTTATTGAGCTACCAATTGGTATTGAAGCACAAGTACGTCCAAGAAGTGGTTTAGCAGCAAAAAAAGGAATAACAGTACTTAATGCTCCTGGAACGATTGATGCTGATTATAGAGGTGAAATTGGCGTGATTCTTGTTAATCTTTCTAATGAAGATTTCACCATAAATAATGGCGAGCGTATCGCACAATTAGTGATTGCGAAGCATGAGCGTGCAGATTGGGAAGAAGTAAACGAGCTTTCTGAGACCGAAAGAGGCGAAGGAGGCTTTGGTAGCACAGGAACTAAATAATGTGTTAAAAAGAGCTTAAACAACCCCGTAGCGCTTTTAAAATATGTAATTTAGTGGCAGATATAATGAAGCTGAAAACTCAAATACTGTTATTGATTCTTGGAATTATTTTTATTCCACAAACACTTTTTGCTCAAGTCGATTTCAACAAAACACCTAATGATGATTTAGGAAATTTCGAAGATGAGTTTCAAGAACACTTCTACGAAGCTTTAAAACAAAAAGGCATAGAAAACTATGATCGAGCAATTAAGTCATTATTAAAATGCTTAGAGTTAGACGATTCTAAAGCAGTTATATATTTTGAATTAGGCAAAAACTACACACAACTTAAAAACTTTGGTGCAGCCGAAGAAGCCTTAAAAAAAGCTATTGAGAAAGCACCAGATAATGAATGGTTTTTAGATGCACTTTACGATGTGTATTACCAAAAAGACGATTTTAATAAAGCGCTAAAAACAGTAAAAAAATTAGTGAAATTTCATCCAGACTATAAGGAAGATTTAGTATCACTTTACATTAAAAATAAAAAATATAAAGACGCCTTAAAAACTTTGGATGAGCTCGATAAGGATTATGGGATTTCAGAAAGACGTGATTTTATGCGCAATCAAATTTATAATGCAACTGGAGGCGATAAAGAACGAATAGAAAATCTTGAAGAGCGTGTTGCCAACACTCCAAATAATGAGGCACTCTATTTACGATTAATTTATAGATATAGTGAATTAGGCGATGACGAAAAAGCCTTTAAAACCGCAAAAGAGCTTCTAGAAAAAAACCCAAATTCACACATTGTACATCTAGCATTGTATAAGTTTTACTTGAGCGATAATATCCCAAAAGAAGCCATAAACTCAATGAAAATTATACTTACAAGCCTAAAAATTAAGCCAGATGCCAAAACCAAGGTGTTAAACGATTTTGTATCATTTGTAAAAAGTAACCCACAGTATGAAAACGATTTATTAGAAGTTACAACTATGGTATCCGATGATAATAACGGAAAATCAAATATTGAATTAGCACAATATTATTTACAGAAAGGAAATAAAGAGATGGCTTTAAAGCATTATGAGATGGCTTTAAACAAAGATTCTGAAAATTTTGAAGTTCTAAAAAACGTGATTTTATTATACATAGACAGTAAACAACATCAAAAAGTTGTCGATTTAGCAACAAAAGCTTTAGATGTATTTCCATCACAACCTATAATTTATTTAGCAAATGGTGTAGCATTTAATCATTTAAATCGTCCTAAAGATGCTATAGAGACGTTAGAAATAGGTGTTGATTATGTGATTGATAATGCTCAAATGGAAATAGATTTCTATAAACAACTTAGTACTGCTTATAGAATGATTAATAATATTACTAAAGCTAATGCGTTTTCTAAGAAAGCCGAAAACGTTTTAATTAAGCAATGAAAAAAATAACCTACATAGTATTGGCAATTGTGCTTTTGATAAGCTTTGGGTGTAAGTCAACCAAAAGCATTACTTCCAATGGTGAATTGGATAGTAAGATATCTTCAAGACAATTAATAAAAGAGCATGCTAAAACTTTTACTAAATTTAAAACTCTTCAAGCTCGTGTAAAAGTAGAATATTTGCAAGGAGATATGGAGCAAACCCATAGTATTAACCTTAGAATGGAAAAAGACAAAACCATTTGGTTAAGTGCCACTTTAGGGATTGTTCGCGCAAAAATAACACCGACAAAAGTGAGCTTTTACAATAAGTTAGATAACACCTATTTTGATGGCGATTTCTCATTAATTAGTGACCTTTTAGGAACCGATTTAGATTTTAACAAAGTACAAAACCTGTTACTTGGCGAGGCTCTTTTTGATTTAACAACTAATAATTATAAAGTAGATGTTTTTGACAAGTCCTATTTGCTTCAGCCAAAAAGGCAAAGCGAATTACTTGAGATTCTATTACTTTTAAATCCATCGCATTTTAAAATGGATTCTCAGCAAATTTCTCAAACCCTTGAGCAAAGAATATTACAAATTGACTATAAGAACTATCAAGAGGTTGATAAACAAGTATTGCCAAAAAACGTCAATATTATAGCTGTGGAAGGTAATTTTGAAACTCAAATTAATATGGAATTTAAGTCAGTTTCATTAGATAGTGATTTAAGGTTTCCTTTTCGAATTCCAACAGGGTTTAAAGAAATTGTTGTTAAAAGATAAAGAAGGTGAACGTATCCACACATAAAACATACTTCTTTTTAATTCTATTCCTTATAGGCACATTTGTACAAGCACAAAGTGCAAAACAAAAACAATTAGAAGAACGACGACGTGAACTAACACGTCAAATAAACCAGTTTGAGCGCCTAATGTCGCAAGGCAAAAAGGAACAAACAACCATTTTATCTAGTCTTGATAATATTAATTACAAAATTTCAGTAAGGCAAAATTTAATTAGAAATATAAATCAACAAGCCAATAATTTAACGAGGGAAATTAACAACAATCAAAAAGAAATTACCAATCTTAGAAACCGTTTACAGATTTTGAAAGATGAATATGCAGCAATGATTGTCAAGTCCTACAAAAGTAGATCTGAGGAGAGTAAAATCATGTTTTTATTGTCATCTAGTAATTTTCAACAGGCATACAAACGCTTACAATATATTAAGCAATATGCCAATTATCAAAAAAAACAAGGAGAGGAAATCAAGCTACAAACCATCAAACTCCAAGAGTTAAACAAAAATCTTCAAGCACAAAAACAAGAGAAACAAAAATTAATTGAAGCCAACAGATTAGCGAAAAAGGAATTAGACAAAGAGCTAAAAGAGTATGAAGGCTTAATGGCTTCGGTAAGCAAAAATATAAGTAAGTATAAATCTCAAATTAGAACCAAGCAACAAGAGGCTGATAGGATAGATAAGGAGATTGAGAAAATAATTAGAGCAGCTATCTCAGCGTCTAATAAAAAAGCAGGAAAATCTTCCTCTTCAAAAACATTTGCCTTAACTCCTGAAGAGGAATTATTGGCATCGAGCTTTGTCGCTAATAAAGGAAAATTACCTTGGCCTGTTAGCGAAGGGTTTATTAAAGTGCCTTTTGGAACAAAACCTTCACCTATAGACAGAACAGTTAAAATCACTAATAATGGTGTTAGAATTGAAACTAATAAGGGAGAAAAGGTACGAGCTGTTTTTAATGGAACCGTAAACTCTGTGGTAAAGCAAAATAATGGTAATAATATTGTAATGATTCAACATGGAAATTATTTCACTATTTATAAAAACCTATCAAAAATCTATGTCAAAAAAGGAGATAAGGTTACTACTAAACAAGACATAGGTGAAGTTCGCACTAATAAAGCATCGGGCGAAGCCATATTAAGTTTTGGCGTTTGGAAAGGTCTTGAAAAACAAAATCCAGCGTATTGGATTAAGCGATAGTTTATACTCTTACAAATGTATATCCTTTTTTAGTTTTTCTGTAATGTTTGCCATTCCAAAAGTAATAACGCTTTCCTTTTACAATTACAATTTTATGATGTTTGGGAGCTACTTTCACAACAGTAATTGTATGCGCAGGTCTTACTGCAACACGTGACACACAAGAGGTAGCAGAAAATAAAATGACAATCCCGAAGATTAAAAAATAAGTTCTCATAGCATTTGGGTTTTGTTACTATAAGACTTATTGAATTCAAAAAGGTTTAATCAAAAAACAAGGCTTTAAGCTCTGTAGCTTCATCTGGTTTCATTTTTCCTGCAAGTACTAGGCTTAATTGTTTTCTCCTTAAAGCACCGTCAAAACGAATTTTCTCTTCTTCTGTTTCTGGAATGATTGCAGGAATTTTAACTGGACGACCAGTTTCATCCACAGCCACAAAGGTATAAATGGCTTCATTAGCCTTGGTACATTCACCAGATTCTCTATCATCTATCCATACATCTAAATATACTTCCATAGAAGATTTGAATGCTCTTGACACTTTCGCTTCTACGGTAACGACACTTCCTAGCGGAACAGGGTGCTTAAACGCCACATGGTTAACCGAAGCTGTAACCACAATTCTTCGTGAATGACGTCTTGCAGCAATACTAGCGGCACGATCCATACGAGCCAATAGCTCACCTCCAAATAAGTTATTTAAAGGGTTAGTTTCGCTTGGTAAAACCAAATCGGTCATTGTTGTTTTAGAATCGTTAGGATGTTTAGCTTCCATGTACATTTTATTTGAAATGCAAAGGTAAGCCCCTTTTAAAAACTAAAGAAGTAAAATTTAATTAAGTTTTTGAGCTAATAACCAAGCATCAGGATTGTGAGTTTTTTTAATTTTATAAAGTTCACGTTGTGCTTCAGCCCTTGTGTCGTAACTAGAATACACTACTTGATGTAGCCCATATTTGTTTGCGCCTATTTTTCTAGCACTAAAACCTTGAGCGTGTAATTGCTTTAATTTTTTATCACAATTTTCTTCTATTCGGAAAGCACCAGCCACTATATGAAAATTGCCGCTTTGCTTGGCAACATTTAGTGTAACGCTTGGTAATGGATTATCTATTATAAAAGTAGCTTGCTGAATTTTGTTTTCTATTTCTTGGGTTGCTTCTTGTTGCGCTATTTGGTTTTGAGTCTCAATTTGATTGAGATAATAATTTGATGCTCCAAAGCCACCTAAAGTTAATGCTATAACAGCAACAGCAGCATATTTTAAGTAATTTCGTGATTTACGTTTTTCTGGTGTAATTGCGATAGGAGCAACTTTTTCAATGGTTTCAACTTGCTCTTTATAAACTTCTCTTGATATATTTGGAGATACAAATTTTGCCAATCCAAAAGCATCAGTTAAATAGTTTAAATGGTAAGAAGGTTCAAAAGTTATTTTACCTTCATTACTTAACGTAATATCACCAATGTTTTTAAACGTTAAGGTTTCTCCTTGGGCTAAATAAGACTTTAAGGATTTTGTTTTTTTTGCAATCTTTTTTACAGCAGCTTCGTAAGGTAGTTTTTCGACATCAGCAATGTAATTTGCCAACAAACCATCATTATTTTTAAGTTGTTCATTAAACGATAATACTTTTTTTGGAGGGTAAAAAGTATTACTAGAAATATCAACTTTTGCAGACACAGGTTGTGTTAAAAAAGCTCCAAATTCTGGAATAATCACACACTCATATCTGTATAATAAATCACTTATATAGGTTTCCAATTGCATAGAAACAAAGTTAAAAATTTTTCAATCCGTAAAAAAGTTCCTCCAACTATTTATTAACAATATAATTTTTAGTTTCTTGTACGTTGTAATTCAATGATGTATATGTCTAATACCAACTTATTATATGCTTTAGCCTTACAAAACGCTCCAAATATTGGAGACATTACAGCCAAAAAACTCATTGCGCATTGTGGTTCTCCTGAGGCTGTGCTAAACGAAAAGAAACAAAACTTGCTTAAAATTGATGGTATTGGTACGTATGCCATTGGCGATTTACATAAAGACATATTACTGCAGAATGCTAGAAAAGAATTAGAATTTA
>Ga0316204_10011003_pt1 | contig 11470 bp, 10 predicted proteins | sample 6monrhotite_MG_2_FD_205661 | JGI IMG/M metagenome (GOLD analysis project Ga0316204, IMG submission 205661) | Microbial mat bacterial communities from mineral coupon in-situ incubated in ocean water Damariscotta River, Maine, United States -... | ecosystem: Environmental > Aquatic > Marine >...
AACGCGATACTATTATTAAGGATGAGCTCAAAGAAAAGAACATTAATACACAGAGTTTCAATAGTTCTCTTTTGAACGAACCATGGGACAGCGTCAAAGATAACGGGACACCCTATCGAGTTTTCACCGCATTCTGGAAAGCCTCTCAACGAAGAGGTATAAACATTTGCCAACATCAACCCCCCGGCCAACTCACATCTATTCCTAAACAAATCCAAAAAAACCATACAATCCTCATTGATGATTTGAAATTACTACCACAAACCCGATGGGATACAGGATTAGAACAAAATTGGAAACCAGGCGAACAAGGTGCGCTAGAACAACTGCAACAATTTTTGGATGACCCAGTTGAAGATTATCCCAGTCATCGCGACCTACCTGCAAACTCAGGCACATCATCTCTTTCAGCTCATTTACACTTCGGTGAAATCAGTCCTTGGCATATCTGGCAGAGCACTGAATCCATTGCGTTGAGAAATACTCAACCCGGCATTATCAATGCCTGCGATGCCTTTTTACGACAAATAGGCTGGAGGGATTTCGCCCATCATTTGCTCTATCATTTCCCTAACACCCATAGCCAACCACTTGATAAACGTTTTAATTCATTTCCATGGAAAAATAGCAGCAAGATACTAAGAAGCTGGCAACAAGGTCAAACCGGCATTCCAATTGTTGATGCCGGCATGCGTGAACTATGGCAAACCGGCTGGATGCATAATCGCGTTCGTATGATTGCTGCATCATTACTAACTAAAAACCTTTTAATCCCCTGGCAAGAGGGTGCAAAATGGTTCTGGGATACGCTAGTTGATGCCGATCTAGCCAACAATACCATGGGATGGCAATGGACTGCAGGTTGCGGCGCAGATGCCGCACCATACTTTCGCATATTCAATCCGGTGCGACAGGGTGAGCGATTTGATAACAATGGTAGTTATGTGCGCAAATGGATACCCGAATTACAAACTCTGCCAGACAAATGGATTCATCGACCATGGGAAACCCCTATTGATATTCTAGAACAATCACACATTGACCTTGGTAAAACTTATCCCAACCCTATAATCGATCTTGCTGAGAGTCGAAAGATAGCTCTTTCGATCTGGGATGAAATAAAGCTAAACCGGTAAACGCATATGCATCCTGCGTACAGCAGCAAGAAAAAGCGGATCAATGCACCCGGAAAGAACATATATAGTAATAACAGATCAATACTGGTGCAGATACAAACAAATATCTTCTCAAATTGTAATTAATAAAATTATTAATTACGATATTTATATTACTATTAATATTTTTACAGCTTATTACTTTATAATCGAAAACATATGACTAATGTAACCATTTGGATCTCGCTAGCTTTCATACTCGGACTGGGTGTACGTCATATAGGTCTGCCGCCATTAGTTGGTTACCTATTAGCAGGATTTGGTCTCAGCGCGCTAGGCTATGAGAGTGATCACTTCCTCGAAGAAATAGCTCATGCCGGAGTACTGCTCCTACTGTTTAGTGTTGGTCTTAAGCTTCGTCTATCAAGCTTATTTAAAATTGAAGTACTCGCCGGCTCAGTAATGCACATGTTACTCAGTGTGACAATTGCGGCACTTGCTTTACACTTTTTTTCTGATCTTGATTTCCAAACTGTCATATTAATTTCATTAGCATTATCTTTTTCCAGCACAGTCATCGCCGCAAAGGTACTGGAGACGAAAAAAGAACTTCGTGCTTTCCATGGGCGGGTTGCGATTGGAATCCTGATTGTTCAAGATATTATTGCCATTGGATTTCTAAGCTCTAGTGGCGTACAGACCCCATCACCATGGGCTCTATTGCTATTTGGTCTGCCTCTGCTGCGCCCACTCATTCACAAATTACTTGAATGGAGCGGGCATGATGAACTGGTTATATTGTACGGTTTGTTACTAGCACTTGTTTTAGGTGGCGGCAGCTTCAGCTACCTCGGTCTCAGCTCGGAATTAGGCGCCCTATTAATTGGTGTTATTTTAAGCAACCACCCGCGAGCATCTGAAGTATCCAATGCCCTATGGGGGCTAAAAGAAATCTTCCTTGTTGGCTTCTTCCTGCAAATCGGTATGTATGGGCACCCCGATCTAATGACAATAATGGTGGCACTTGCGCTATGCTTATTGCTTCCGCTAAAAGCGTTATTATTCTTTTTTATACTATTAACCTTCCGATTACGCGCACGCAGCAGTTTCCTTGCCAGCCTTACCTTGGCTACTTATAGTGAGTTTGGTTTAATCATTGCCAGTGCTGCAGCAAAAAATGAAATCATTACAAGCAGCACGCTAGTTATGCTCGCCGTGACCGTTGCTTTTTCCTTTGCCATCGCTGCCCCCATCAATCGCATTTCTCATAGTTTGTATGGGCGCTATGAAAAAACACTGGTTCGCTTTGAATCCAATAAGCGCCATCCTGATGACGCCCCTATCCAACTCGGTAATTCACATATACTCATTATTGGCATGGGACGAGTGGGTACAGGTGCCTATGACTTTTTTACTAAAAGAAATGAGCGTGTTATAGGTATGGACTCCGACCCCGGTAAAGTTCAAAAACATAGCACCATGGGACGGAGAGTTGTTTATGCTGACGCAGAAGACTCAGGCTTCTGGTTGAAACTAAATTTAAAAGGAGTGCGCGCCGTCCTACTTGCTGTACCAGATATAGAAGCAAAGACAATTGCTGCCGAACAATTAAAAAAGATCGGGTATAACGGAATTATTTCTGCCACCGCATTATTCAACGATGAAATACTGCCTATACAGGAAGCCGGAGCAGATCTCGTTTATAATTATTATGATGAAGCTGGAGTAGGCTTTGCAGAACACGTTTGGGAAGAGTTAGCATTAGAGTCAAAAAATGAGTCCAACAAAAATTCATCAGAATCAACCTGAACACTTTTCAATATTCTGTTCAAACTAAAGGTAATAGTTCAACTCGTAACCACATTTAGGGCAGATCGTTTTTCTGGCTAACCAAACCCAAAAACTTAACAACGTAGCTGGTAAAATTAAAAAAGGCCAATAACCCTGCACGAAAAAAGCCAGGGGCACTATCCAGATGATTATTACCAGATATAACAAACTGGAATACCTACGTTGGAACTTGCCCTCATAACTACATTGCTTACATTGCATTTTACTAATCTATATCAAATTTCTGAGCATGAGTTCTCTTGGGTGCGGGTTCAAATAAACCTGCTGACTCGCAAACCGGTGTGGGTTTCGACGAAAATGATGCTGCAGCAAGGTAAGAGGAACAACTAATGGATATTCACCTCGACTATAAGATCTGATTGAATCCAGTAGCTCAGCCCTATCTTCCGAATCGAGACAGCTTCTCAGAAACCCAAGCAAATGCTGCAAAACATTCGCATGTGTCTTACGGTTCGCAGGCTTTTTTAAAGCCTTCATCACCGCTTCGATATAATAAGACGAAAATTCCTTCACATCATTCCGGTCAACCTGAGACAGCGCACGACCCAACTCTCTATATATCTGTTGATGATGAGAAAGGATTAAATACTTATGGCGCGTATGAAAGTCTATTAGTCGCGCTTTACTAACGCCCGTTGCGATTAAGCTCAGCCAACGATCATATACATACACACGATTGATGAAATTCTCGCGTAACACGTGATCATTGAGCCTGCCCTCTTCTTCAACCGGCAAAAGCGGATTCTGTTTCATAACCTCAGCTGCAAATACCCCTGTGCCTTTACGCTCTGGCATGCCCGTATCCGCATAGACCTTTACACGTTCCATACCGCAGCTGGGAGAATCTTTTTTGAAAATAAAGCCACGTAAATATTCAATCGTCGATGCCACTTTTTTACCATGGTCTGATAGTTTTTCTGTGTAATCGACTGAAGCATCTCGTGTTCCTAACACGCGAATATTACCGTTATCATCTACCAGACGTATTGGTTCTCTTGGAACACTCATTCCAACAGCTACCTCCGGGCAGTATGAAGAAAAATTGAAGTGCTCACTCAATTTTTCATCAATATACGAGTTACGTTTATGGCCACCATCAAACCTAACTTTTGCACCAAGCAAACAGGCACTCACACCTATAATGATTTTTTTGTCGGTTTTAATTTGTATGTTATTATTCATATGCGTGCCTCTAGTTGTGTTTTACAGTAGCTTTTCAATCAACTCGATTAATTGAGGATTATTGGGATCAATCTGACTAGGAAAACTGCTCACCATATTCCCCTGACGATCGATCAGATACTTATGAAAATTCCATTTAGGTGCACCTGCACCTAATCTGGCAAGATGTTGATAAAACGGCTCAGCAGAGGGTGACCTTACCCGTGATTTTTCAAACATAGGAAACTGCACACCATAGGTCAGTCGACAAAATGACTTGATTTGTTTTTCCGAACCCGGTTCCTGACCCGCAAAATCATTGGACGGGAACCCTGCAACCACAAGACCGCGATGCTTGTATTTATCGTAGAGCGCTTCAAGTCCTGCATACTGATCGGTATATGCGCATTTACTAGCAGTATTGACTACCAACACGACCTTATCTTTAAATCGCTCGCATAAATGCACTGGCTTTTCACCCGTGAGCGGTCTTTTGTAATAATCAAATATGGCCACACATTCCTGTGCACGCAAATCTGCCATGGGTAATGCCACTATGACAAAAATAAAAACTATATTTTTCATTTGCTTACCTAAAAACTTAGTTGATTGCTTCACTTACAAGTGGCTAAAGCATGGCTTTCACTTTTGACAATAATCATACTCTATGCAATAATTATACAATACATATACAATATTACAAGTATTTGTATAGCTTTTTATTCGCAAGACTAAGGATCTAATCATTAAATAAAGTAGAATTAACATTATTTCAATGCCATTTGTCTTGGGAATCAGGTGTTGCCAGGCATAATGGCTATTTCGTAAGCCTTGAGACACAATAATGGAAAACTTGACTACGGCCGACAGATGACAAATATTCAAACAAGACGTTACTCGACCGGTTAATAATTATTACCGGCACCCAACAACAGACAATTACCAGGAGTACCACACAATGAAAGGCCTATTAATTATCGCACATGGCAGTAGACGAGAATCGTCTAACAATGAGGTGCGCACCTTAACTGAGTCCATCAAAACGAGAGTAGATAGTCAATTTAATATTGTTGATTGCGCATTTCTGGAATTAGCCGAACCCTCTATACCTGATGGCATTGCGCTGTGTATCCAACAAGGTGCCACAGAAGTCATTGTCATGCCTTACTTTCTTTCTGCAGGCAGACACGTTATAGAAGATATCCCTGAAGAAGTTAGCAAGGCTCAAAATAACTATCCTGACGTTTCTATCACGATAGCTGATTACCTGGGCTCTATGGCAGGAATACCCGATCTGATTGCATCACAGGCAACGCATGCCGCCGCTCAGACCACACAGACATAAATATGTTAATTCTAACCACCTCTCCAATCACGGTAATAATGTCAAGCATCTTGAGTGTGATCTCTAATTACAAAACCACAGGTACGATGAACTGATATGCTTCGTTCCTTCATAATAACTTGTCTAGCATTATTGACAGTCGCGTGCACTGGTCTACCAGATTCAGTGCAACCGATACAAGGCTTTGAAACAAACCGCTACCTGGGAAAATGGTATGAGATTGCAAGGCTTGATCATTCATTTGAGCGTGGGCTCAGTAACGTAAGCGCCCAGTATAACCTGCGTGAAGATGGTGGCATACGGGTTATTAATCGAGGTTATTCCACAAAAGAGAAACGTTGGAAAGAAGCCGAAGGAAAAGCATATTTTGTTAACCAACAAAATCGTGGACACTTGAAGGTTTCTTTTTTTGGTCCGTTTTATGGTTCTTATGCTATCTTTGAACTAGACCATGAACGCTATCAATATGCATTTGTATCAGGCTATAACAATAGCTATCTATGGTTACTGGCACGCACACCTGTCATCGACAAAAAAATAATCAACAACTTCATCAAGCAATCCCGCTCTCTCGGCTTCGACACCGATCAACTTATTTTCGTTAACCATGATCTACAGCAAGCCAGATAAAAATTGCTGTAATAAAGAATATGAATACGACAACAAACCACATTGGCATACTGATCATCGGTGATGAAATTCTTTCAGGTCGCCGCCAGGACAAGCATCTGCAAAAAATTATCGAAACGCTCCACCCACGAGGTTTACAGTTATCATGGGCAAGATATTGTGGCGACGATATTGAAAATTTAACCCAACAATTTATCGAGATTAAACAGCAGGGACACCTCTGCTTTTCTTTCGGAGGCATTGGCGCTACGGTTGACGACCTAACGCGACAGTCAATTGCAAAAGCACACGGTCTTGAGCTTAAACGCAACCCTGAGGCAACCAAAGAAATTGAAACTCAATTTGGAAGCGGAGCTTACCCTAATCGTATTCTAATGGCCGACATACCCGAAGGTGCGGAGATCATACCTAATCCATACAATCGTATCCCGGGTTTTTATTTAGGCAACATTTATTGCTTGCCTGGTTTTCCACAAATGGCCTGGCCTATGATGGAATGGATATTGAACACAAAATATCAACATTTGACTCGAGCAATAGTTGTTGAACACGCGCTTACACTTCAAAACGTACATGAAAGCGATTTAATTGAATTACTTGACTTAATACAGAACGAACATCCACTGGTTAAAATATTTTGTCTTCCGACATTGGCTAAAATTGGTCACAGCCAAATAGAACTTGGGGTAAAAGGCATTGAACATGAAGTTAATGAAACGATGACGGCCTTAAAAAATGCATTGTTAGAACAAGGTTTAACGTACAGTTAATTTGATATCAAACTGAAATGAATTATTTTTAATCCGTAAACAATACAAACATTACCTGATCGTTGCGAATGCCCCACTAATTAATGACAGCACCACCATACCTGTCAATGGTATTCTCAACTTCGGGTACCAAGCAGGCACCAATCGTTTTTTTACTGCCATTCCATCAGCTATACAAAGTACAACAAAACTGACAATCAAAATTGAATAACTCCAGGGTGAAACAATATTAAGAGACAACCAGGCTACAATCGCAGGCACGATACTCAATGCTAATTGCATAGAATGCGCTCTATCCTTCATAGCAACACCCCAATGAATCGCGCCCATGAAGGTAAGAATGCAAGCGGAATATGTAATCAGAAAATTAGCGGCTGTTTGTAAAAAAGCATCGGGTATCAGCCATACACCAAAACCAAATAAAACAAATGGTATCAGACCAAAATAACCCAGAAGCAGAACCTGTTTAGGGATTTGATTATCAACACTCATAAATCATGATCCACTAACTATTTTGGAGCGGTGATAACAATGGTTCTTTTCTACACTCAGGCTTCACCAGTAACATGTGCACATTACCAATAACTTGTTCCTTAAAACCACCTTCGCAATAACACAAATAGAACTCCCACATACGAATAAACGCCTCAGGGTAACCAAGAGCACGGACATCATCGAGTTTTTCTAAAAAACGTTCACGCCAATGTTTTAATGTTGTTGCATAATGTGGCCCGATATCTTCAAGATGAAACAATCTCATATCAGTATAGTTTGTGGTTGTATCGACCATAGCTGATACTGACGGGATAAAACTACCCGGAAAGATATATTGCTTTATGAAATCTGAAGATCTAAGTGCTGACTTATAACGCTGATCAACTATCGTAATTGCCTGTAATAACATCATACCATCGGGTTTGAGCAAATGACTGCATTGTCTGAAATAAGTCGGGAGATACTGATGACCAATGGCCTCAATCATTTCAATCGAAACCAATTTATCGTAGCACCCTTCAAGCTCCCTGTAATCCTTACACAGAACAGTAATCTTGTCTGTAAGGCCTGCTTCCGTGACACGCTGCATGGCATACGCATACTGCTCACTGGATATAGTAGTTGTAGTAACATGACATCCATAATGTTGTGCTGCATGTATCGCAAAGCCGCCCCAACCAGTACCGATTTCAACAACATGATCACTGGCTTTAAGCTCCAGCTTATGACAGATACGTTCGAGCTTGGCATATGACGCCTGCTCCAGATCATAATGAGACTGCTCATACACCGCACATGAGTACATCATGTTTTTATCCAGAAATAGTTTGAATAATTCATTACCCAAATCATAGTGTGCTTCAATATTCTTTCGGCTTCCTTTTTTTGTATTACGATTAAGCCAGTGAAGTGCGCGATATAATGGTTCCCGGACGCGTGAAAAAGTGCTGTCCATATCATCAAGAACAGAACGATTAACAAGCATTATTCTTACCAATGACGTTAAATCATTACATTCCCATCTACCTTGAAAATATGACTCACCCGCTCCGACACTACCGCCGAATGCAATGTCGCTATAAAACTGTGGATCATTAACGGTAATAACCACCGACCCAGAGAGTGATTCTGTCACCTGTCCGAAGCATTTAATCTCATCGCCATCTTGAATGACCACTTCACCCTGAATAATATTAGCCATACGCGCGAGGAAGCCTCGCTTAGCCAGCTTATCTATGAAACTGGAATTTTTCTGGTTACGTTGAACAGTTGGTAAAGGTAATAATCTTGTATTATTCATTGATCTTTCGCTGATAACAGCGCCTCCTTCTTGTCTGGGTGTGTATGGAACGGTATTTTTTTAAGCCATAGTCGAAACGCTTGATAATAGATAGCAGTAACCACCTTTAAGGTTATTACTGGGAACCGTATCAACGCGCGTGATAAAGTTCGTGAAGTAATTGCATACGCCTGCATCTTCATAGTTGCATCAAATACTGGCACTTCATCTTTCAAGTTACGCATATGTACAACCAGTTCATTTTGCGGCATTGAAAAAAACCAATCATAATGAATCTTCATATCCATGAACGGTGACACATGAAATTGTTTATCAAATTTATAACGCCGATTATAGCCATGACCATGATTCAAGTGTTTATCCATAACGTAACAATGCTGCTCATCCCAAGGCGTATTATTTACCTCGGCTACTATATATTCGAGTTCCTTATCCTCTTCGTCATAACAATAATAGAAACTCACGGGGTTAAACCCGTAACCAAAATAACGTAAATGTGTCAGCAAGCGAATGGGGCCAACTGGATAGTCACCTGTCTGAACCTGTATCAATTGCCTAATAGAAATATCTAGTGGCGTGTCCGGGTCACCATAGTGTTTACGGCGATCGAAATAACCAATGTTCAATCTACTAACAGACCAAAACCAGAAACGATTAAACAGATGCGGCAGCTCTTCAAGGTCGAGATACATCATAAACATGCCATATTCAAAAGCATGTTCACGCGGTTTGTAGCGGCGATGCCTAACCCGCCCTTCGTATATGCAACTGTGCATGCTGTCGCTCCTTGAAATGTTGTAGTGCGTTAAGGGCACTAACGACACCGTCCTCATGAAATCCATTACGCCAATATGCCCCACAGAAATAAGTAAGATTGACCCCGTTAATTTCTCCCTGGCGCTGTTGCGCTGAAATACCTTCCGATGTAAATACAGGATGATTATATTCCATGCGTTTAATAATTTTTGATTCATCTATGGCTGCAGTATGATTTAACGTAACACAGAAGGTTTGCTTGGAATTCAGGCTCTGTAAAATATTCATATTATATGTCAAAGCAGCCAGCCCAGTATTTTCCCGTAACAAATGATAGTTCCATGCAGCCCAGGCCAATTTTTTCTTTGGCAATAAACGTGTATCAGTATGCAATACAACCTCGTTTCGCTGGTAAGGTATGGCGCCCAGTACTTCACGTTCAAGCGATGTTGCATCATTAAGCATCTTTAAAGCCTGATCGCTATGACTAGCAATAAATACAGCATCAAAACATTGCAATTCATCATCCGTTTTTATTTCTACATGAGTAGGAAGTCTTCTGATATAGCGGACCGGCTGGTTGAGACGAATTCGATCCTTAAACCCTTGTGTAAGTTTTTTTACGTATTGCTGCGATCCACCTTTGATGACATGCCAAACAGGCCTGTTGCTAACATTTAACATCCCGTGATTATGAAAAAAACGGATAAAAAATCTTGCAGGAATTTTAGTCAAGGTTACTGGGTCTGCGGACCAGATTGCCGAACCCATGGGAATGATGTAGTTATTTATAAATGGCTGACTATACTTCTGTTGCCGTAAATAATCACCAAGGCTTATTTCGTTCTCATTATGCTCTAGCAGTAGTGGGGCCTCACGGTTAAACCTAATGATATCCGCTATCATTCTATAGAATGAAGGGCGCACAAAATTACGTCGTTGAGCAAATAAAGAATTGAGTGATGTGCCATTATATTCCAGCCCTGTCGTTTCACATTTCACACTAAAACTCATGTCAGACGCCTGCATACTTACATCAAGCTCTTTCATAAGCTGTATAAAATTGGGATAGGTCCAGTCATTAAAAACGATGAATCCAGTATCGATTTGATATTGCTGGTCATCCATTTCTATATTGTGAGTATGTGTATGCCCTCCAATATAGTTATTTGCTTCAAACACGGTGATATCATGTTCTTTTGCCAGGTGATAGGCTGCAACATTACCGGCAATACCCGTTCCAATGACTGCGATTCTCATAACCTTGTATCTCCCTGCTGCAATACTCGGGCAGGAACGGGTCTTAAGTCGTGAATTAAACCCATCTTTTCCATCAGTAGCAGCATGTAATAAGTCAGATCTATTTCCCACCAGAAAAAACCTTGCCTGGCAGAACCTGGGTAATAATGATGATTGTTATGCCAACCCTCACCAAAGGTCAGAAGTGCAAGCCACCAATTATTGCGGCTACTATCTTTAGTGTCGTAACGCCGGGTTCCATGTGTATGCGCCAAGGAATTGATCGTGAATGTAATATGGTAGAGCACCACGGTTGATACAAATCCCCAGACTAGCATTTGCAGGCCGCTCGTTTCTGCCGCTGGATACATCACTGCCAACCATTCACCAAATAAATATAGCGCAAATGCCAGCACCAAAGGCACGACAATATCAAAACGATCTAACCACCTAAGCTCTGGATATTTCTGAAAGTCCTTGATGCGTTCATTCTGCGTCGCAAAGTTGTCGATTGATAAAAACCACAGCATATGACTCCACAAAAAACCATGCTGATGTGGCGAATGAGGATCACTTCCCTTGTCAGCACAAGCATGATGGTGACGATGATGCGATGCCCACCAAAGCGGTCCTCGCTGAACTGCACTGGCACCGATCAATGCAAAAATAAATTGCACAGGTCGCGTCGTCTTGAACGATTTATGTGCAAAGTATCGATGATAAAATCCTGTAATAGCAAACATGCGAATCGCATAGAGGGCAATTGCGGTAACTACGGCTACACCGCTCCAACCAACCCATACAACAC
>Ga0316204_10011004_pt1 | contig 11470 bp, 5 predicted proteins | sample 6monrhotite_MG_2_FD_205661 | JGI IMG/M metagenome (GOLD analysis project Ga0316204, IMG submission 205661) | Microbial mat bacterial communities from mineral coupon in-situ incubated in ocean water Damariscotta River, Maine, United States -... | ecosystem: Environmental > Aquatic > Marine >...
GTTGATGTTCTCAGTGTATACAAAATTGTTTGATCGATCTACATTTAATACGTCTCCACCATCAAATACATCATAGAATTCAAAGGTGTTGTCAGTTTCAACTATTGAAAATTTTGCGCCTACACTAATCTTTCCACCCCAAAGGTTTTGAGCATAGTCTGCTTTTGCACTGATGATTTGGATATTTGTTGGCGCCAACATTCTAAAATTATTCTCAAAAAGAGTATCTCCGTTACTGTCCAAGTAAAGGTTTGGCTGATAGTTGTTTGATTCTCTGGCGTATTGTGCATAATCTGCATCAATAGTCAATTCATGACCAAGAGTGTCTGCAAAACGGTAGTTTAAATTACCAGCAACCTGGTAGTTTAAGCCTGTCCCTGTATTATCGGCTACGAGTCTTTGATCAATAACACCTGTGTTTGAAGGTGTGATATCAGTTGTGGTTGTTCCTTCTCCCCTTGCGTCAAAGTAATTTCCGCTCGCCAAAACTCCAAAAGTGTGTCTTTTATTAATGAACCAATCTGCTCCAATTTTCGCATTATGTGCACCAGTATAGTTATTGCTCTCTGTTTTTGAATCATATACCACACCATATTGATCTCTTTCCATATTCATGAAGTGATAGTTTTTCCCAAAGCTATTGCTGTATGATGTATATACATTCAATTTCTTTCTTCTGTGGTTTAAAGAAATAGAAGAATTAGCATGGTGATTTCTTCCGTATGCATATCCAGCAGTTATTGTTCCGTTGGTACCTAAGTTTTTATCTCTCTTCAGGATGATGTTGATGATTCCCGCACCACCAGCTGCGTCATATTTTGAAGAAGGCTGTGTGATTATTTCTATGTTGTCAATATCTGCCGCCTGAAGTGTTCTCAGAAAATTGATTAAATCATCACCAGATAGGATAGCTGGTTTGTTGTCTATGTAAACTTGAACACCACTTTTACCTTCAACTATGATGTTGTTACTGTTGTCAATAATAACTCCTGGTGCCTTTCTCAATAAATCAAATCCATTTGAACCAGTCGCATTTATTGTGTTATCGACATTAAATACTGTCTTATCAGGATGAATTTCAATTACTGGTCTCACTTGTGAAACGGTCACCATATCAAGTTCGTCATCAGCCGCTAATTGAATCTCTTTCAAATCAACATCAGCTCCATTTATTTCGAAAACTTCTGAGTTTTGATCTTTATATCCAACCATTTTATAGGTAGTGAAAAAGCTTCCATTTTTTAAGCCACTGACATTGAAAATTCCTAAAGTGTCGGTGACACCAACTCTGGTAACTGAAGAATCAGCTGCATTTTTTACAAGAACTGATACGAAAGGAACGGGTCCCTCTACAGAAGCAATGAAGCCCTTTACTTTATAAGTGCTTTGCGAAAAACTGATTGCAGATAATAGCATGATAAAAACTACCAGACTAATTTTTTGAATTTGTGGACGTCTCATTCTTTTGATGGATTTGTAATCTTAATGCAAATATCTGCAAAGCTAAGAACTCTTAGATGTTAAAAGAATACGAACGCTCAACAAATAGTTCTAACGCTCAACTTAAAGGTTGAGTGGTTTGAACATTAGTCACATATCATCTAAGATAATTACACTTCAATCAAAATAAAGCGAAAGCATAGCAAGTGAGTAGTAACCAAATCGCCCTAATGACGTACTATTAATTAATATCCTTAACTTAGTATTATAGATGTTATTACAAGATTACATAGCAGCACTTTTAAAAGAACACAATTGTGTCATTGTTCCTGAATTTGGGGGTTTTGTAGCTAATTACCGTTCTGCAGTTGTTGATGAATTTCAAAAAAAGATTCATCCGCCATCTAAAAGTGTTCTTTTCAATCCTCATTTGACAACAAATGATGGCCTGTTGGGTAACTATGTTTCTCACCAAAAGTCAATTGATTATCCTTCAGCCCTAATTTTTATTTCTGATGAGGTTAAAAACTGGAACTCAAAATTAACAGAGGGTGAAAGAATTGAAGTAGGGGAGATTGGTTTTTTGTATTCAAAGAATGGTAAAATCCAATTTGAACAATCAAGGGAAGTAAACTTACTACTAGCAGCTTACGGATTAAAAACAATTGATTTTGTTGACTTCAGTCATAAAACAAAAATAGTTTCTGTTCCTAAAGTTGAGAAAGTAGAGGAGAAGAAAGTAGAAGCAAAGCCAATAATAGAACCGAAGCCCGTGGCTGAAAAGCAGGTAGATTTCAAAAAACCGGTTCAAAGAGAGGTAGTCAAAACTGAAGAACCTAAAGAAAAAGCGGTTGAGGTGATTGCATTGAATGTTGCTGAACCTCTTGTGGAAAAAACAGAAGCTTCTGAAAATGATGCTGAAGTAATTCCTATTAAAAGGAGTAGGCTAGGAACAGTAGCAAAGTATGCTGTTGCTGTTTGTATTGTACCCGCCTTGTTCTATTCATATTGGATTCCAATGGAGACGGATGCATTAGACACTCAGTCAATTCAAGTTTCTGATTTTAATCCTATTCATAAACAAGCTCAACGAACGTATCGATCAAGAATTTCTGAATTCAAATCAGAAGAAATCACTGAACATCAAAGTTGGGAAGATTTAACGGCCGGCATAAATTCAGATATCTACAATTTAGAGTATTCTGAAGATTTTTACGTGCCAATTCAATTATTGAGAGAAGAGGTTGAAATCATTGAAGATATTGACAAAACAGATGTTGATTTAGATCCTGTTAATACAACAATAGAATCAAATGATGTTGTTTCTTCGGGTAATTACCACGTTATATCTGGATGTTTCGGAGTGAAATCAAATGCTGAGAAGTTAGTAGCCGATTTAAAATCTCAAGGTTTTAATGCGCAGATAATTGACAAAAAAGGAGGCCTTCACCGCGTTTCGGCAGGTGGATATTCTTCTCGTCAAGACGCAAAAAAGGCGGTTAACTCAGTAGAATCGAGCGGTTTTTCTGGCTGGGTTTTGAAGAAATAATCCTCCAAGACTAATTTTATCCTCAAAAAAGGACATTTATCCTTATCCAATGCCTTTAAACCACCTTTTTTAAAGGCGACTAGTATGTTTTCATTAAATTAGCGACAATACCAATTTAACATTGAATATGAAAAAGACATTTGCACTGGTTTTAGGAGGGTTAATTTCCTTTGCCGCGACTGCTCAAAAAGCAGATATCACAAATAAAGAAGGAAGTAACTATAAATTTAAAAAGGTAGTTCATTTAGATGCTACTCCAGTACAATCTCAAGGTTGGACAGGAACTTGTTGGAGCTTTTCTGCTCTTTCATTCTTTGAATCAGAATTAAATAGAAGAGGCAAAGAAATGCCAGTTCTTGCTGAAATGTACATTGTATATCAAGCTTACTTAGGTAAAGCTGATAAGTATTTCAGAACTGACGGAAATACAAATTTTGACGAAGGTGGAGCATTTCACGATATCCCTTGGGTGATTAGCCGTTTCGGAATTGTTCCAGAATCTGCATTTTCTGGTTTGAACTATGGGTCTGAAAGACACTTACATGGTGAGCTTTCTGAGATTTTGAAAGGTGCAATGAACGGTCTTTTAAAAGCGAAGAAAGATTTAGGAGATAACGATCAAATTACTCCAGTTTGGAAAAACGCTATGCGCGGAATTTTAGATGCATACTTAGGAGCAATTCCTGAAAAAACTGAAGATTTCAAATTTAATGTTGACGGTAAGGAGTACAATCCAATTTCATATAGAGATGAATTGGGATTAGACATGGATGATTATATTTCACTTACTTCATTCTCAAATCACCCTTGGAACGAAGAATGTAGATTGGCTATTGCTGATAACTGGGCATGGGGATCTGGATACAATGTTACACTAGATGATTTATGGGGAGCTGCTGAACATGCATTGATGGAAGGTTACTCTTTCGCATGGGGATCTGATGTTTCAGAAGATTACTTTAATTACAGATCTGGTTTAGCAATCGTTCCTGAAGATAAATCAACTATTTACGTATCAGGAAAAAACAACAAGAACTTTTCTGATGGTGGTTCTGACAAAAAAGCATCTTGCTTTTTGGAGCCAGGTAAAGAAATGGAAATTACACAAGAAATCAGACAAAGAGCTTATGATGGTAAGCAAACAACTGATGATCACGGAATGCATGCTGTTGGAATCTATAAAGATCAAAACGACACTAAATATTTATTAATCAAGAATTCTTGGGGAACAACCAACAATGATTGTGATGGATATTTCTATGCATCTGAAGCATACTTCAAGTACAAAACGATTAACATCTATTTACATAAAGACGCTTTGTCAAAAGAGATGAAAAAGAAACTTGATATCAAGTAATTATTCAAAATTTATAATGAACCCTGTTCGGCTTGGCTGAGCAGGGTTTTTTGTTTATATAAGAAAACAGAACGTTAATTATTTATTTAGCGACCTTCAAAAGCGTTCATTTACTCTCATTCATTTTGAATCAAGGCTGATTTTCACTAAATTAGGCAGAATCAAAATCTATGATATGAGAAAAACATTTACTCGATTATCGTTATTGGCGGTATTTTCTTTAAGCTTTTCTGCAGCTTATGGTCAAATTGCTCGACAGGGCGGAGCCAATTTAACGAAGACACAAACAACTACTAACTCAGTTATGATCAATGAATCTCCGGATTTAAATCATGAACACGACGGGCACCACTGTCTATCTGACGCACTTACCAATGAATGGGTAAGCAGCCAAGGAATCCAAGAGAGATATGCTCAAGAGCAAATTCGTCAAAATCAGGATGCGCACGCTTCGCATAGCGACAGAGCGACATATACTATTCCGATTATATTTCACGTAATTCACAATACGAATAACCCAGCTGAGAATGTTTCAGAAGCTGACATCAATAACTTATTGAACGCCGTGAATGCTGATTTCACTGCTTCAAATGCTGATATTGGTAACTTAAGAGGTGGTTTTGGATGGACTGGTGCTGATGCTGATATTGAATTTTGTATGGCTCAAAAAGATCCATGGGGAAATCAATTAACTGAACTCGGTATTAACAGGGTTTCAACAAACGAAGATTATTACAATCCGAATACTGAATCAAACAAAATGAAAGGTAATACTGGTGGAGATACTGGTACTCCTGGTTGGGACAGAAATTCATACGTGAATGTTTGGATTTGTGACATTACAAACGGAGCATCTTCTGGTACAGCTGGATATGCTTATAAGCCTACAGTAAGTTCTTTACCTCCAGCTTCTATTGATGGAATTGTAATTGATTACAACCTAGGTATGCCTCCAACAAATAGAGTTTTAACTCACGAGATTGGTCACTACTTAGGATTATCTCACACATGGGGTAACTCAAATACTGCTTCTGGATGTACACAAGATGATGGTTTAACTGATACACCAGTTACTGCGGGACCTTCGTTTGACTATGCTGGATCATGTGGTGGTTCGCAACAAACTTGTCCTGGAACAGAGACTCAATATGAGAATTTCATGGATTACTCAAACTGTACCGTTATTTATACTCAAGAACAAGCGAACTTAATGGATGATGTCTTAAACGGATCTCGTGCTAGCCTTTTGGTTTCAGATGCATGTACTCCAATTAATCCTCAGCCTCCAGTAACTGATTTTGTTGCTGATATCACAACTGTGATTCAAGGAGGTTCTATTAACCTAACTGACTTATCTACTAATTATCCAACTGGTTGGACATGGACAATTGCTCCTGCTGCTGGTGTTAGTTTCATTTTAGGTTCTGATGCTAATTCACAAAATCCAACAGTACAGTTCGCAAATACTGGAACTTATACTGTTACACTAAATGCTTCAAATGCATACGGTAATGATGATGAGATCAAAACTTCTTATATCACAGTTGTTGCTTCAGGAGCAGGTACAATTGATTGTGACACATTAAGAAACTGGGACCCATCAGGTTCTGTTTCTCAAGTTTCAGGACCTTCAGGTCTGCTAATGGGTAATAGTGTTAATGGTACTATTGATATTACTGGTTGGGCTGAAGAGTATACCTTCACTTCAAACACAAATATTAGAAGATTACGTTTCTTGCCTTGGAGAGTTAATGACGCCGGAGGTTCGATAACATTCAACATTTATAGTGACAATAACGCCGGAGATCCGGGAACTGTAGTTGCAAGTACAACAATGGATTTAGCAGATATGAATGAAGGCTTCTGGAGTGAAGTTGATTTTGCTGGAACTGGATTTGCGGTAAGTGCAGGTCAAAACTACTTCATTGGATATGAACCATCTTATGTAAGTACAGATTCGTTTGCACTTTACACAAGCTTTAATGGGACGGGAACTCCTCCTGGAGAGACTTTTTGTGAGATTCCAGGAACTGTAGACGGACCTTGGCATCCAGTTCAAGATCTTTATACAATAAGTGGAAATCCTGCCCATACTCAATTTGTTTTGGATGTATTAGTGTCTGACGGACCAGCTCCAACAGCATTAGCTTCATGGCCAAATAGTGAAACTTGTGAAGGAATGGAAGTAACAATGAACGGATTTGGGTCAGCTAATACAGATTCATATTACTGGGATATTACAGATGGGACTAACGACTATTTTTATGATGAAGGAAACCTGACTACACCATTTAATGAAGGAACTTGGACAATCTCGTTAGAGGCTGACGGTTCTTGTATGACGGATGTTGACGGACCATTTGTTTTAACTGTTAATCCTCCTTTGGGTGGGTCATTCAATACAACTGATGAAAACTGTATTGCAGCAGACGGAGGAATTGTTGTTACGCTTACGGGTGGTGACGGCGGTCCTTATAACTACTCTATTAATAATGGAGCAACAACTGAAACTTCTGGTACTTATACCAACTTAATTTCAGGAGATTACACATATATCTTTTCAGATAATGCAAATTGTGAAATCACAGGAACAATTACTGTTGATAATGCGAATACATTCTCACCTTCAATTACACCAGACGCAACAATACCAGCTTCTACCCCAACTGATTTAACGGTAACAGGTGGAGCCTCTTGGGTATGGTACGCTAATGATGGTGGTGGACCAATTGAAATAGGAACAACTCAAACAGTAAATGTTGCTCCTGCAGTGACAACAACATATGTTTGTAACGTAACTGATGGTTCTGGTTGTGAAGCTGAACTTGAAGTAACGCTTACAGTTGACACAGGTGGAGGAATAGGTGAATCTTTAGCTAATTCATTCTCTATTTACCCAAATCCAACTGAAGGTGAATTCCAATTGATCTTCGGATTAAATGAGCCTAGAGACATGCATATCGAAATCATCAACATTTTAGGTGATAAGGTGTTCGTTAAAGATTTCAATGATATAGAGAATCAAAAAGTAAACTTCAATATTGCTGATATGGCATCAGGAATTTACTTTGTGACAATCCAATCAGAAGGTGAAACAGTAAGTAAAAAGATTGTTTTAAGATAGAAATTATCAACCAATTTGAAGCGGAGTTTCCTTTGGAGGCTCCGCTTTTTTTGTGCCCAATAACTAAAAGTCGGCTTTGAGGCTAATCATAAAGTTTCTGCCCGGAGCTGAAATGCCTGAAGAGAACTGAACATAGTGCATATCCAAAATATTTTCTGCTGCCGCTTGTACTGTGAAACTCTCATAAAAAGTATAGCTGAATCTTAAATTAAGTGTCCACCAAGGTGGTGTACCCTCTTCGTTTGGAGTGAGGTCAATGTTATCTCCTCCAGGCGTATAATCAGATAAGTTCTTTCTAAAATTATAAAAGCTGTAGATAGCAGTATTCATTTTCGGTCCTGCGTAGCCAAAAGAGATTTTACCGAATTGAGGTGGAATATGTTCAAGTGGAGTATCTGCCGCTAAATCAATTCCCTTAGTGAAGTTATGAGAATATAAAAACGACAATCGATCAGTAAAATTCACCTTTAGATTTGCCCCTGTGCCGTAAACGATTGCATTATTTGTGTTCACTATGGCTTGAATTTTTGTGTTTTCACCATTGTAAACGATACTGTCTTCTCCGTTTAAAGTGAAGTCTCTTTGAACCATGGCGTTTAAAATGTATGTGCTGTAAATTACCGCTCCCAATTCAATTCTATCACTTGCTAATTGTCTATGAGCAGAAACTTCTCCCCCTAAGGCAAATTCAGGGGTTAATTGATCGTTCGGAACTACAGTGATTCCTTTCTTTTCGAAAACTTTTCCGTAGTCATCAATGTTTGGGGCTCTGAAACCAGAAGTACCTAAAAACTTTATGTTTGTTGAGGTATCAGGTCTCATTACGAATCCGACATTGCCAGAAGGAGCCATTGCAAAAAGGTTCACCTCATTGAAAGGCAGTTGAAGAAATGTGGTGTCACTAAAATCTGAATTAGCATATATAGCTGAGAATCTTAATCCAGCTGTAAGAGAGGCATTGTTCTTAAACTTTTGTTTGTATTCTATATATAACCCTGATGATAAGTAATTACTTACCTGAGGATATCTTCTTTGGGCATCAGTTGATAATCCTGAAATAATGTTTTCTTCAAATGCGGTTGAGTTAACGAAGTTGTGTTGTACTTCTAATCCATAAAATAGAATACGGTTTTTGGTGAAGATGCGGTTGAAATCTGCGTTTACTGAAAACACATGAACATCTTCTTCTTGGTGTTCTCTGATGTCACTTCCGAAAGATCTACTGATTCTATCTTCATCAACTTTTTGGTAAGCCGCCGAAAAAACGCCTGAATGGTACAATTTGTTTTTAGGATTGTTTGGATTCTTTGAAAAGTCAACTTTAAATTGGCCAAATAGTCGTTTTTGAGGGCCATAATACCACTCTGCAAACCTCAGACTACCATCTTTATACTCTGTTAGTTTATCATACCTGTTAACGGCTGAAGATGTCGAGTACTGAAAGTTGAAAGTATATTTTAAATGACTGTTCGATTCATAGATGAACTTCTCCAATATATCGAACTGATTGTATCCAGAATTTGCCTGCCATAAAGGGTTAAGATTTTGTACAACTGAATCTTGTCCATTTGATTGAATGGCAACATCATTATGGAGTGCATAATTTGGGTCTCCGTGAAAATCGCGATTGCTTCCCATGATTACGTCCCCGAATTGACTGGCCGTGATTGAGCTCAATAAGGCCCATTTCTTTTTTCCAGTCGCGAAGTCAAAATGACCGGTCATACTTCGGTTGTTTGAATTCAATCTGAAATAGCTACTTCCTTCAAAGTATAAGCTATCTGAATTTGAGATTCTAGGGTCGCGTGTATGAAAGTGAATCACACCTCCTAAGGCGTCACTACCATATAGCGAAGAGCTCGGTCCGTAAATGATTTCAGTGTGATCGAGAACTCCATTGTCAATTGTAATAGCATTTTGAAGATGTCCGCTTCTGTATATTGCATTATTCATTCGGACCCCATCAATTACCAATAAAACTTTATTCGCTTCAAAGCCTCTGATGATTGGACTTCCTCCACCTCCTTGAGATTTTTGAATTAAGACATTCCCAGTGTTTTGCAACATGTCAGCAGAAGTAGCAGGATTTTCTAGTTTGATGATATCTCTAGATATCTTGTCAATTTGCCCTGCTTCATCTTCTTCGTCAATATTATACCTCAGTGGGTAGTCGTAGTAAACTGTTGGTAGACTGTTCTCTTTTTCGGTTAGAACTATTTTTCCCTCTTTTATTTCAGATTTTTTAATTCTTAAATCTTCGAACTTGACATGCTTAAATGTGATGAGGTCATCAGTACCAAATTCTGAAAGGTCTACTTCACCTTTTTGATTTGAAATGACTCCTCTTTCGTTTTGTTTTGAAAAAACATATACTTCTTTGATGCCTTTGCCATGTTTCTTGTCTATTATTCTTACTGATTGTCCGAAAGAATTTAGCGAAAAGAAAAAGCTAAGAATGAAAAGTAGCTTCCAAGACCGAAACGCTTTGGATTTCTTCAAAATTATCAAAGATGACTTTATAATAATTGAGTAAGTCATAAACTAATTCTCTGCGATCTTTAAGTGTGACATTTGGGTCGTTTCTACCATCAAAATTCATGCCCGAAAACTCTAAAAGTAAGTCAGATTTTTCTTTTGAGAGATAGAAAGGATGATTAGGTTGATATTTAACATACCTACCCTCTTGTAAATCAAGGTAGATACCGTTTTCATCTACCTGAGGATAAAAGCCTAAATACTTTGTTAATTGGTATAAAAACTTGATCGGGAAGTTGGCAGTTGTATTGCTCAAATCTAATATTTCAAGAATACTTCTCAGGAATGTATACAAATCATGGTCGGCATCTTTTTCTTTTAAGGTCTTATTCAGAACTTCATTCATGAAGAATACGATACTTGATTTGAAAGGGTCGAATGGAATTTCTTTGAAAATGATGGAAGGTTCGATTTTGCTAATCTTACCTAAAGCAGAGTCATTTCTTTTATAATATTCAATGGATAATATTGCTAAAGGACTTATCAAATTGCCTTTTTTACCTTTCCGTTTTGCTCCTTGAAAAATGAAGCTTTGAACACCTTCGGCAGTTAAGAATTTGATGATTAAACTACTTTCAGAATAGTCTGTTTTTTGTAAAACAATTCCTTCAACAACCCCTGTCATCTCTTAATTGATAAAGAGAATCTTTGCAACTTCTCTTCCTTTACCGGTAACCGAAGCTGACCAAACTAAATACACGCCTGATTTCGCACGCTCACCTTGAAGTGTTTGTCCATCCCAAATAACTGTACCGCCGTTTGAAACAGTTTTGAATACTACGTTTCCTGAAACATCTGTCACCTTGACATCAGATTGATACCCCAAACCTTGAACTGTTATCGGCCCTTGGTATTCAGGTCTCACTGGGTTTGGGAAGACAGTAACATTATTAAACTCGGGATCACCTAACGAAGCATCAGTTCTCACAGAAACAAGTCCTGATTCTGTTGCAAAATAGGTCTCACCGGTTAAGAGGTCTGTTCTAATGTCAAATACATTGTTAGATACTAGAGGGCTGTTCTCTTTTGTGTATCTATAAATCTCTTCTGTGCCATCAGGTGATAAACAAAACACACCTGAACCGCTTGTTCCAATCCATTTTCTATTTCCACCATCAACTGTTATTGAAGAGATGTCTGATTCGCCTAAAAGTTTTTCGACTTCTCCGTCCACTTCAATTAGGATTGGATTTGAGTCGTACTCTCCAAATCCTCCATCAAAAACATTAGAAGGATTGTAAAGAACTGTTAATCCGAAGTCAGTTCCTATCCAAATTTCACCATCCACATCTTGCGCTAAAGATTTAACTAATATTGAAGGAAGATTTCCGTATCCTTCTGCAGCAGATAATGTTCTCCATTGATCATCAGATGGATCATCAAATGTTCCACCATCACTGAACGCTACTAATCCAACTTGATTAAGACCAACCCATTTTACGCCATCATTGTCAATCATTAATTT
>Ga0316204_10011006_pt1 | contig 11469 bp, 22 predicted proteins | sample 6monrhotite_MG_2_FD_205661 | JGI IMG/M metagenome (GOLD analysis project Ga0316204, IMG submission 205661) | Microbial mat bacterial communities from mineral coupon in-situ incubated in ocean water Damariscotta River, Maine, United States -... | ecosystem: Environmental > Aquatic > Marine >...
GAAACGCCGTTGCCGATGCCGCGTGCGGTGATCTGCTCACCCAGCCACATCAGGAACAGGGTGCCGCCAACCAGCGTGATAACCGTGGAAATACGGAAGAACCAACCTGGATCATGGGCCAGATCGCCGGCCTCCAGGCTGATCGCCAATCCATAGGACTGCATCAGCGCCAGCATCACCGTGCCATAGCGGGTGTATTGGTTCAGCTTGCGCCGCCCCAGTTCACCCTCTTTGCGCAGGTTTTGCCAAGGGCCGTACATCGACGCCACAAGCTGCACGATGATCGACGCCGAGATGTAGGGCATGATGCCCAGGGCGAAGATCCCCATACGGGAAATTGCCCCGCCGGTGAACATGTTGAGCATGCCACCGATACCGGCCGCCGCGTCATTCATGAATTCGCGCAACGCACCGCCATCAATACCGGGCACCGGGATGTAGGTTCCGATCCGGTAAACGATCAAAAGACCGATTGCGAAGACGATGCGCTGACGCAGGTCTTTTGCCTTGACGAGGGTGGCCCAGGAAGTGTTGGCCGCCATTTGCTCTGCAGCTGATGCCATGGTCCGTCTTTCTTGCATGACGGCGCCGCCAAACCGGTTCCCGGTGGCGGCGCAGGAAAACCTATGAAGATGATGTAAGGGGCCAAGCGCCCCGTCACAACACCTTATTCGGCAGCTTCTGCCGCCACGGCTTCAGTTTTCAGCGAGCCACCGGCTTTTTCGACCGCTTCGATGGCGGCTTTTGACGCACCGGCGACCGAAATGTTCAGTGCACGGGTGACCTCACCCTTGGCCAGAACGCGCACACCGTCCAGTTTGCGGCGGACCAGACCCGAAGCGACCAGCACCTCGGCGTTGATCTCAGCGCTGGCGTCGATTTTGCCGGCCTCTACGAAGGCTTCGATGGCGCCCAGGTTGGTGACGGCCCATTCTTTGCGATTCGGCTTGTTGAAGCCGCGCTTCGGCAGGCGGCGATACAGCGGCATCTGGCCGCCTTCATAAGAATTCAGTGCAACGCCCGAGCGTGATTTCTGACCCTTGATACCACGGCCAGCCATCTTGCCTTTGCCCGAACCCGGGCCGCGTGCAACGCGCTTTTTCTTGCGGGTGGCGCCTGCGTTATCGTGAAGTTCATTCAGTTTCATGTCGCTTCTCCTTGGCCGGAAGTCCCCACCAGCGACGGAAAGGGGAAACACGGCATTTCTTGGTTGTGAGTCGCCCCATTGTGCGGGCAGACCGGCAGCGTATAGACGGGAAGCGCGCGGCGTTCAAGCGCCGTTGACGCATCAATGGGCGTCAGGCCCCGGCCCAACTGCGGATCATCCCACGGCACGCCTCTATTGCAGGGCGGCCAGCGTCACTGCTGTTTGATGCGCGGATCAGAACGTTCAGTCCGATCGTGTTGCTTTGCAAAAGTTGCGCGCCGGTTTGCGTGTCGAAATCGGTTGGAAGCAGGCCGCGTCGCTTCAGATGTTCCAGTGCGGCCTCAAACCGCCCGCCCAGCAAGGAATAATACCGGGCGGCCCGCTGATTGACCTCAGAATTGGCGCCACCGAATTCAATGAGGGTGTTGATGAGCAAACAGCCAAACGCCATGCAGTCTGGCATGACAGGTGGGGCCAGGAACATCATGTACCAGTCTGCCAATTCATCCAGCGACTCAGGCTCGGTGGGCGGCGCGAAAGTCTCAAACATGTCCAGGTAGCGATCAACGGCCATCAGGAACAACGCCATCTTCCCGCCGTAGGTCGTTTGCAGCGTGAACCGCGTGATGCCCGCTTCGTCTTCGATCTGACGCGTTCCGACGGCCGCATACCCGTATTTCCAGAACATGGCGATCGCGGCCATCAAGGCTTGCTCAGGGTCCAACTTTCTGTTTCGCGCCACGCTTTGTCCTCCCGCTCTCCATCTAACCAAGTGGCTTGATTCATTCTATCCATTCGGTTAGCTTACTTTGATCCGGGCCAACCGGCAAGACCTCCTAAGCCAAATGACATTTAGTCACCACCAACAAGGACACCGCAATGACACTAACTGCCGCACTTATCTGGTTCGCCCTAATTTCATTGATCCTGGTCGGGACAGAGATCATGTACACCTATGCGACAAAGGGAATTCCCTACGGTTTCTCCGCCAACCGCGCCACGCCAGAATTGACCCCATTCGGGGCACGACTGAAACGCACTTATCAAAACCAGGTCGAAAGCGCGTCCTACATTCTGCCAGCCTTGATCGGCGCCAGCCTGGCGGGCCTCTCTGGCCAGGGGGTTGAATTGGCGGCCCTGTTGATCGTCATCGGGCGGGCATCTTTCGCGGCGCTCTATCTGACTGGCATATCCTTTGTCCGCGTGCCTGCGTTTGTGCTGGGGACGTTTTCGTCAGCCTATCTGATCTATGTCGCGCTGACTTCGGGCGCATTGTAAGCGGCATCGGCAGCTACCACGCATCGTTACGCTTCCGGCAATTGGTAGCTGCCATCGGCATCATGCGTTTCCCGGCCGGTCAACGCAGGCGTGAAAATGCACACGATCCTCATGTCCGTCTCGGCGCGCAAGATGTGGGGGTCATGTCGGTCCAGCACATAAACAGCCCCCGGGGCCAGCGGGTGAAATACGCCGGTGGCCACCTCCTCCACGCTCCCCTGCCCTTCGATCACGTAGTTCGTTTCGATGTGATTTTTGTAGTGCAGGTGTTGGCTGGTGCCGGCTTTGCAGATTGTGTCATGCACTGAATACCCCAGCCCATCCGATGCCAACAAAAGGCGGCGGCTCTCAAATGATGCACCTTTGACGTGATTGGGGGTCTCAAGGACGTCGCGCAGGTATTTGACGAACATTAGCGAAGCTCCGTTAGCTGGGTGATCCCAACCTTCATGCCGCGCGTCGGGCCAAAACAAAACCCCGGCCAAAAGGCCGGGGTTTCTTTGACTGAAGCCGAAAGCTGGAAAGTTCCCAGCCGAACGCTCAGGCTTTTTCTTCGATGATCTGCACCATGTGCGAGATCGAATTCACCATTCCGCGCACGGAGGGGGTGTCTTCCAGCTCGCGGGTGCGATGCATCTTGTTCAGGCCCAGGCCTTTCAGCGTCTCGCGCTGCTTGGCGGGACGGCGGATCGGCGAGCCGATTTGTTTGACGACGATGGTTGCCATGCTCTGCTCTCCTTACGCGTCTGCCGAAGCGGCTTCGGTTTCGGGCTTCTTGAGGATATCGCCGACCTTCTTGCTGCGACGCTGTGCAACCTGACGGGGCGATGCCTGCTTCTTGAGGCCGTCGATCGTGGCGCGGATCATGTTGTAGGGGTTCTGCGAGCCAAGTGACTTCGCAACAACGTCCTGCAGACCCAGCATTTCAAACACGGCGCGCATTGGACCACCGGCAATGATCCCGGTACCAGGAACAGCCGTCCGCATGACAACGCGGCCCGCGCCGTGGCGGCCCTCGATGTCGTGATGCAGGGTGCGGCCGTCACGCAGCGGCACACGGATCATCTGACGCTTGGCCTGCTCGGTCGCTTTGCGCACAGCCTCAGGCACTTCTTTTGCCTTGCCCTTGCCAAAGCCGACGCGGCCTTTTTGGTCGCCAACAACGACAAGTGCGGCGAAGCCGAAGCGCTTACCACCCTTGACGGTTTTCGACACACGGTTGATTGCGACCAGGCGATCCTGGAATTCCGGGTTTTCATCACGGTCGTTGTGGCGACCCCGACGGTTATCACGTTCTGCCATGACGGCATCCTTTCGAAGGTGGCGCGCTACTCGGCGCCTTTTGATCACGATCCTTGGTGGCCCGTTTAACCGGGTCCCGGATCATCGGACGGGCGCGAACGCCCGCCACCGGTGAATGTAGGGTGCGTGCTGGCACGCACCGTCAGATCAGAACCTCAGACCACCTTCACGCGCAGCGTCGGCCAGAGCCTTCACCTTGCCATGAAACAGGAAGCCACCACGGTCGAAATAGCATTCCTCGATGCCGGCCGCTTTCGCGCGCTCGGCGATCATGGCGCCAACCTTGGTTGCGGCGTCGATGTTGTTCACACCGACAACGCCCAGCCCAGTTTCCAGCGTCGACGCTGCTGCAACGGTTTTGCCGTTCAGATCGTCGATCAGCTGGGCGCTGATGTTCTTGTTGGAACGGTGAACCGACAGGCGCAGACGGCCGTTGGCGGTTTTCCGCAGTTTGTTCCGTACGCGCTGACGACGCTTCTGGAACAGCTTCATTTTTGTGTTCGCCATCGTAAACGCCCTTACTTCTTCTTGCCTTCCTTACGGAAGATATACTCATCCTTGTAGCGGATGCCTTTGCCTTTATAGGGCTCGGGGCTGCGCCATTCGCGGATGTTTGCGGCAACCTGACCCACGACCTGCTGATCGATTCCTTCGATCACGATCTCAGTGGGCTTCGGAGTGGTGATGGTTACGGTGTCGGGGATCGCGAACATCACGTCGTGGCTGTATCCCAGCGACAGTTTCAGGTCTTTGCCCTGAACCTGCGCGCGATACCCCACGCCGACCAGTTCCATCTCTTTCTTGAAACCGCTGGTGACACCATCAGCCAGGTTGGCGACCATCGAACGGGTCATCCCCCATTGCTGACGCGCCCGCTTGGAGTTTCCGCGCGGTTTCACCGAAACAGCGCCGTCTTCCAAGATCAGATCAACATCATCCGAGGCGGTAAAGTTGCGGGTGCCTTTCGGCCCTTTAACTTCGATGGACTGGCCCGAGATCGTCGCAGTGACGCCTTGGGGCAGCTCAATAGGCTTCTTGCCAATACGAGACATGTCAGCCCTCCTCAGAACACACGGCAGAGCACTTCGCCGCCAATATTGGCTGCGCGTGCATTCGCATCGGTCATGACACCTTTGGAGGTCGAAACCACCGAAATGCCCAGGCCGTTGCGGATCTGCGGGATTTCATTGACACCGGCGTACACACGACGGCCGGGTTTGGAAACGCGGGCAAGCTCACGGATCGCCGGTTCGCCCGACGCATACTTGAGCTCGATCGACAGTTCCGGGTGGCCTGCAACCGAGGTGCCAGCTTCGTAGCCACGGATGTAGCCTTCGTCGCGCAGCACATCCAGAACCCAGGCGCGCAACTTCGACGCCGGCGTGCGGACGTTCGACTTGCCGCGCAACTGCGCGTTACGGATACGGGTCAGCATATCGCCGAGAGGATCGTTCATCGACATGATCTGTCCTCCTTACCAGCTTGACTTGACCATGCCCGGGACCTGCCCGTGCGAGGACAGTTCACGCAACATGATGCGGCTGAGTTTCAGTTTGCGATAGTAGGCGTGGGGACGCCCGGTCAGTTCGCAGCGGTTGTGCAGACGTGTTGCCGACGAATTGCGCGGCAACTGTGCAAGCTTCAGGTTCGCTTTAAAGCGATCTTCCATCGGCAAGGATTGGTCGTTGATGATCGCTTTCAGGGCGGCACGCTTGACGGCATATTGCTCGACCAGGCGCTGGCGCTTCTTCTCGCGTTCGACCATGGATTTCTTGGCCATTATACTCTCTCCTTCCGCGTCAGCTGTTGAACGGCATGTTGAAAAGCTTCAACAGCGCCTTGGCTTCCGCGTCGGTCCCCGCGGTCGTGCAGATGATCACGTCCATACCCCAGACTTCGTCAACTTTATCAAAGTCAACTTCCGGGAAAACGATGTGTTCCTTGATGCCCATGGCGTAGTTGCCACGGCCGTCAAACGACGAACCCTTAACGCCACGGAAGTCGCGGACGCGGGGCAGTGCGATGGTGATCAGGCGATCCAGGAATTCATACATCCGGTCGCCGCGCAGCGTGACTTTGACGCCCAGAGGCATCTCTTCACGTACGCGGAAGCCCGCGATAGAATTCTTGGCCTTGGTGATGACAGCCTTCTGACCGGCAATCGCGGTCATGTCAGCTTCTGCCGATTTCACCTTCTTGGTGTCCTTGACAGCTTCACCAATCCCCATGTTCAGCACGATCTTGTCGAGCTTGGGGATCATCATCTCGTTTTTGTAACCGAACTCTTCTGTCATGGCCGCACGGATGCGGTCCTTGAAGTCGGCCTTTAGACGGGGCGTGTAGGTTGCGGTGTCCAACATCAGATCACCTCTCCGGTCGTCTTGGCAAACCGCACCTTGCTGCCGTCTTCATCACGGAAGCCCACGCGGGTGGCCTTGCCGTTTGAATCCAGCAGCGCGAGGTTCGACAGGTCGATCGGCATTGCCTTAGGCAGGCGGCCGCCCTGTTCGGTCTGGCTTTGCTTGGTATGACGGATCGAGACGTTGATCCCGTCAACGATGGCTTTGCCGGTCGACGGCGATACAGAGGTGATTTCACCCTGTTTGCCTTTGTCCTTGCCGGTCAAAACGACGATCTTGTCGCCTTTTTTCAGTTTCGCAGCCATCAAAGCACCTCAGGAGCAAGAGAGATGATTTTCATGAAGTTCTTCGAGCGCAGCTCGCGAACCACCGGGCCGAAGATACGCGTGCCGACCGGTTCACCCTGATTGTTCAGGATAACGGCAGCATTGCGGTCAAAACGGATGGCGGTGCCGTCTGCACGGCGAACTTCCTTGGCAGTGCGAACGACGACTGCCTTGCGGACGTCACCCTTCTTTACACGGCCACGTGGAATGGCTTCTTTGACCGAGACGACAATAATGTCGCCTACGGACGCATAGCGGCGATGCGAACCGCCCAATACCTTGATGCACTGAACTCGGCGTGCGCCGGAGTTGTCAGCAACATCCAGATTGGTCTGCATCTGGATCATGGAGTTTCTCCCGACCTTTGGGCAGGATGCCCAGGGTTTCGATCAAACCGAAAGGTTTGCGATCAAGCCGAAGCTTCGACCACAACCCTCCAGCGCTTGGACTTCGAAATCGGTGCGCATTCTTCAATGCGTACGGAATCACCGACCTTGAATTGGTTTTCCGCATCGTGAGCGCGATATTTCTTCGAGCTACGAACGGTTTTCTTCATCACCGGGTGCGTATAGCGGCGCTCGACCAGAACCGTGATGGTCTGCTCGTTCTGATCGCTCGTCACGGTGCCAGACAGGATACGTTTGGGCATGTGCGTGCTCCTCAGTTTGCCGCCGCGTCAGCGGCTTTCTGGTTCAGAATGGTTTTCACCCGGGCCACATCGCGGCGCACCACGCGCTGGCGCGCAGTATTTTCCAGTTGATTGGTTGCAGCCTGAAAGCGGAGGTTGAAGGCCTCTTTCTTCAGGGCGATCAGCTGATCACGCAGCTGGTCAGGCGTTTTGTCACGCAGTTCGTTGGCGTTCATGCGCCGTGTCCTTTCCACATCACCAGAGGGCCCGCTTTGGGTGACCCTGTGCCCGGTGGAGTCCATGATAAACCCACTGATTCCAGAGATCGGAATCGGCGGGATGTGCCCCTCTAAGTGAGAACCGGGCAAAGGGCAAGGAAGAATGTCGATTTACCGGGGGATCAGCGGTCCGTGGCCAGAGTGTTTGCTGGCTTCACCCGTGATGCCCATTCGTCGCAGCGGAGCCACCGCAACTTGGCTGGCATATTCATTGGCACCTGCAACCTGTGATCCCCCCTCGCCCCCGGCGGCGTCCTGGGGTAATCAATCGCCATGTCACAAATCGAATCCCTCTTCGCGACCCGCCTTTACCGCGCCAAGCTGGCTGAGTTTTCCCCTGCTATCGACAGCCGAGAGCTTGATGCCTCATGCCTGTCAATCGCCGAGGACGATGAGGCCGGGCAAGACTGGTGCGAAGAACATGGGTATCCCGGCTACACCTCTTACGCGTCACTGGCGGATCTGCCGTGGCGCTTTCCGATCTTCGCGGATCTGGTCAAGGTGCTGGACCAGCATGTGATGGCCTTTGCCAAGGATCTTGAATTTGACCTGGGCGAGGAGACGCTGATCCTGGAAGATCTGTGGATCAACGTCTTGCCGCAGGGTGGGCTTCATCCGTCGCACATCCATCCGCATTCGGTGATCTCGGGCACAACCTATGTGGCGATGCCTGACGGCACCTCGGCCCTGAAATTGGAAGACCCGCGCAGCGCCCGCATGATGGCAGCCCCAACGCGGCTCAAAGGTGCACGGCGCGAATTGCAGACATTTGTCTACATGAAGCCTGAAGTTGGTGACGTGTTGCTCTGGGAAAGCTGGCTGCGCCATGAGGTGCCGATGAACATGGCCGAGGACGACCGCATTTCCGTGAGCTTCAATTATCGCTGGGGCTGAAGGCTGCTTCACCGTTTTGCAAACGCTGGAACGTATCGTGCTGCGCCTCAATCCTCGTCGACTTCTGGACCTGCCCAAAGCCCCCACGTTATCCTTGGGCGACGAAGTTCAGATGACCTTGGACATGATGGACGACATTTTTTCGAATTTACCTGTGGCCGTTCGCTCGATGCTCAGCGGTTCGTATTTCCATAATTTCCGCTGATCGGTTAAGACCTGCCGAAATTCCGTGCCCCTGCCCTTCAAAGGAACCCGCCCCATGACCACAGCGACTCGCATTGTCCTGTCCAGCGACCACGCCGCAATCGACCTGCGCCAGGCCATCGCCGCGCATATCGCAAAGCAGGGGTATGAGGTGATTGATATCGGTCCGGTCTCACCTGAAAGCACGCATTACCCTGCCCACGGCGAAGCCGCCGCCCGCAAGGTCGCGTCAGGTGAATGCGACCTGGGAATTATCCTGTGCGGCACCGGGCAGGGCATCATGATGGCGGCCAACAAGGTCAAGGGCGTTCGATGCGGTGTCTGTTCGGATGCGTTTTCGGCGCGGATGATCCGCCAGCACAATGACGCAAACATCCTGGCACTTGGCGCGCGGGTGATCGGCGAAGGCCAGGCCCTGGATATTGTCGATGCGTTTTTGGGGGCAAGCTTTGAGGGCGGGCGCCACGCGACGCGCGTCGACATGATCACAGCGATTGAAGAATAGTCCGCCGGACATTGCAGTCTGTCTTGGGCGCCCACGTCCGTGGTGCCCAATGGATTCCAAGGCCAAAGGCACCTTGGTGCTTTGGCCATCGACGCGGGTGCTAGTCGGCAAATACGCAACGGATTGCTGCGCGCGTATCGGCAGATAACCCGTGTTGTCGTGCGTAGGCCACAGCCTCGTCTTCCTGCCAAAGCCAAGCCACAGGAACAAATCGCTGCCCCTGGTCAATCTCTTCGGCACACTGAGTGGCATCACTGGATATGCTGAAAGTCTCAACCCAAACAGATTGCCGGTCCTCAGAGAAAAATTGCACCTCTACCCCGGTTATCCCCGTGTCTTCGGGGGTCAAAACATAGCGGCCACCAACCTCAGCTGCCAGCGCAATTGTGGCGAACGCCGCAAAGGCCAATGCAAATGCCAGCCGTCTGCCCCACATTTTTGTACCCTCGGAAAATTCTTGGCTTCGCATCGCGTATTCCAATGCTCAGCGTTTTTCATTGACCCCAGTCGTAACCCATTGAGTCCAAGGCAGGGGATCACACTTGGGTCAGGGTCAGCGTTTGCTATGCCGAAATCGTCCGAACTTTGGGCAAAAGTAGACCCCCGCCAGTTTCCCGGCGGGGGCATTGATTTGTCACGGTCATCAGTTGCGCGGTTGCGCGAACGTCTTACCAGTCTTCGCGAACCACAATGCGGGTCTTGATCGGCAGCTTCATCGCGGCAAGGCGCAGGGCCTCGCGCGCGACGTCATCGTTCACGCCGTCGATTTCGAACATTACGCGGCCCGGCTTGACCTTGCAGGCCCAGCGATCGACCGAGCCCTTGCCCTTACCCATCCGCACTTCAATCGGCTTTGCCGAGATCGGCAGGTCCGGGAAGATGCGGATCCAGACACGACCTTGACGCTTCATGTGACGCGTCATGGCACGACGGGCAGCTTCGATCTGGCGTGCGGTGATCCGCTCAGGCTCGACGGCTTTCAGGCCGTACGAACCAAAGTTCAGATCAGATCCGCCTTTGGCCAGACCGTTGATACGGCCCTTGTGCTGTTTGCGGAACTTCGTCCGTTTCGGTTGCAGCATTTCCTATCTCCTCACGACCGGTCGCGGCGCGGGCCGCGCGGAGACCCACCACCAGGTGCATCCTGAAGCTCTTGATGCCGGCGATCGTGCGCCTGCGGGTCATGCTCCATGATGTCGCCCTTGTAGATCCAGACTTTGATCCCGATGATCCCGTAAGGGGTCGAGGCCTCAGCCAATGCATAGTCGATGTCGGCGCGCAGCGTGTGCAGCGGCACACGGCCTTCGCGATACCACTCGGTCCGTGCGATTTCAGCGCCACCCAAACGGCCGGCGATGTTCACACGAATACCCAGCGACCCGGCACGCATGGCGTTCTGAACCGAACGCTTCATCGCGCGACGGAACGAAACCCGACGCTCAAGCTGCTGTGCGATCGACTCGGCCACCAGGGCAGCGTCCAGATCCGGCTTGCGGACTTCGACGATGTTCAGGTGCAGTTCGCTGTCGGTGAAGTTCGCCAGCTTGCGGCGCAGACCTTCGATATCAGCGCCTTTTTTGCCGATGATCACGCCCGGACGTGCGGTGTGAATGGTCACGCGGCACTTTTTATGCGGACGCTCGATGATCACACGGCTAACGCCGGCCTGCTTGCACTCGGTCTTGATGAACTCGCGCATGCGCAGATCTTCCAGCAGAAGATTGCCATAGTTCTCGCCATCGGCATACCAACGGCTGTCCCAGGTGCGGTTGACCTGAAGGCGCATCCCGATGGGGTTAACTTTCTGTCCCATTACGCTTGCTCCTCGCGCTCACGCACCGTGATGGTGATCTCGGAAAACGGCTTCATGATCTTGCCAAACCGGCCACGCGCCCGCGGACGGCCACGCTTCATCACCATTTTCTTGCCCACCCAGGCTTCGGCGACGATCAGGTTATCGACGTCCAGACCGTGGTTGTTTTCTGCGTTCGCAACCGCCGACTGAAGACACTTCTTCACGTCGATGGCGATACGCTTCTTCGAGAAGGTCAAATCGGACATCGCCTTTTCAACCTTCTTGCCGCGGATCAGACCGGCGACCAGGTTCAGCTTCTGCGGCGACGTGCGCAGCATGCTTGCCTTGGCCATGGCCTCGTTGTCAGCAACGCGGCGGGGATTATTCTCTTTACCCATGGCGTTATTTCCGCTTCGCTTTTTTGTCAGCCGCGTGACCGTAATAGGTCCGTGTCGGCGAATACTCACCGAACTTCTGGCCGATCATTTCTTCGCTGACGTTCACCGGGATGTGCTTTTTCCCGTTGTAGACGCCAAAGGTCAGCCCAACGAATTGGGGCAGGATCGTCGAACGACGCGACCAGATCTTGATCACTTCGTTGCGGCCGGATTCTTGAGCTTTCTCTGCTTTTTTCAGCAGATAGGCGTCAACGAAAGGGCCCTTCCAAACAGAACGTGCCATGGATCAGCGGCCCTTCTTCTTGGCGTGACGCGAGCGGATGATGTATTTGTCCGTCGCCTTGTTGGAGCGGG
>Ga0316204_10011007_pt1 | contig 11469 bp, 6 predicted proteins | sample 6monrhotite_MG_2_FD_205661 | JGI IMG/M metagenome (GOLD analysis project Ga0316204, IMG submission 205661) | Microbial mat bacterial communities from mineral coupon in-situ incubated in ocean water Damariscotta River, Maine, United States -... | ecosystem: Environmental > Aquatic > Marine >...
CACTGGCTGGCCATCATGATCAAAACCAACATTTCCTGACCATAAATCACCATGCAATAAAGAGGGTTCAGGCCTATATGACTCAAAATAAAACCCCAAACTATCCAATAACCGCTGCCCCTTATCCTGTATCGACTTATTCAAACCCTTACTCGCGGCCAAACGTAATTGATAACCAAATCGTTGTTCACGTATAAATGCTATCCAGTCATGTGACCAATCGTTACCCTGTGGTGTAATACCAATCGTATTATCTCTATGCCAACCATAACCTCGCCCATTAGAGGTAAATTGATGCAAATGTGCTAATTGTTGGCCAAGCAATACGTCACTCGAACCACCTCCACGTAAGAATTGAATATTCTCCAAAATTAAATAGGCATGTGACTTTGTTTCCCCATAGCCAATAACAGTTGGTACGCGAATCACTCTAGCTTTAGCCAGCTCAAGCAAGCCCTCTGCTTCGGCAGCAAACATATCCAGTTGCCCGATACGATTTAGCTTGAGAAAAAACACTCGTCCACACTGCCCCTCAAGACGATAGGCATCATTAATATCACCCCCAGCTACCGAACTATGATTTACCATATGAAATGGTAAGCCGGTACTTGAGCTGATATCAGCGCAGATAGCTTTTTCATCAAACATCGTTAATTCCGAATCCCAACTAAGTTGAATACATATAGCCAAACAAGCGACTCCCCTTTCCTAAAGAGTACCAAGAGACAGGCAAAAAAAAAGGGGTACCGATGAGGTACCCCTAAATAAATATATAAGGAGGAGAAACTAAAAAATGCAGAAACTACGTCTATTAGCCAACTGGCTTGTATATATAACATTGCAATCAGCATGCCAAATGAGATAAACAACAAATCAGTCACTTACTGGCTAATTTTACCTGCATCGCGGCAAGATATTGACCTGTCGCGTCATTAAGATGACGTACAGCGACTACACACTTTAGTGATTTACTTGAAGAGTTGGCTATAAGTTCTATTATCTATTGAAAATAACAGAATAAATCGTCAGGATGACGCTGCATGCCGACTGAAAGTGATACAAGCACTGAAAATCTCCCGCACCTGCTGGTCGTAGATGACTCTCGTCTGATGCGTCGTGCCATTGGTAAGATTTTAGGTAAAGAATACCGCATCACCGAAGCAGAAGATGGCAAGGTCGCTTGGGATATATTGCAGTCCAATAATGACATTCAGGTCGTATTTTCAGATCTCTCCATGCCCAACCTGGATGGTTTCGGTCTACTTGAGCTGATTCGCAATAGCGATGATGCGACTATAAATGAATTACCCGTCATTATTATTACCGGCGCAGATGATGATGATGCCATCAAACATAAAGCACTAAACAACGGTGCATCGGATTTCATAAGTAAACCATTTGAATCTGTACAGCTTCGAACCCGAGCTCAAACCCATATTCGTCTTGAAGAAACACATAAGAAACTTAACCAAACTGAATCTGAACTTGAAGCACAGGCTACCGTAGATAAACTCACCGGTCTGAGTAACAAGAAATATTTCGAAAGCCATATTGTTAAAGATCTTTCTTATGCAAAACGTCATCGTTGCGAACTGACATTAATATTTCTTGAGATCAATAATTTCCAAGCATTATTCCTTAAACAGGGAAAAATCATTGCTGATGAGGTGTTGAAAAAAGTAGCCGACATCGGCCGTGAAAATATTCGCAACGAAGACACGCTTGCACGTATTGGTCTTTCTAAACTGGCTTTCATTCTACCTGCTGCTAACCGCATTGGCGCAAAACGTCTTGCCCAGCGTATTAGCCAACAAATAAGTGAATTAAAAACGTCTAATAGTTCATTATCGATTTCAACCAGCATTGGTATTGCTGCCATTAATATTAATAATGACATTAAGGTTAGTGATATAACTGATCTTGCTGAAAAGAATTTACAGCTAGCCCATCAACAGGATGGTAATAGCGTTGTAATTGAAGAAAATGATACCGATGAAAAAGAAGCCACAACACCTGAACCTATAAAAGACTCTACAGAAGAAAAAATTGCCGTATTAGAATCGTTGCCTGATATGAACACAGCAACACGAATGGCATCTGGCGACGAAGCCGAACGACTTCAACCATATCTTGCCGTTTTATTAAAAGGGATTCTGCCGCTTCTAAAACTATCTAATAGCAGCCTTAAACTAGAAATAGATGATGCAATCAGTCGTATTGAAAAATATTTAGACTGAATAATATTAAATTTATTTTCCTCGTTGCATTTCAGCATATTGCAAAGCTAATTTTGCCTGACTCACAAACTGCACAAATCCCTGTTGCATCGTTTCAGTTATCGGTCCTGATAGCGAACCATTATCTACATAAAAAAGACCTACCGGCTTATTTCCCGCTCGAAGAGCACTAATCATAAATGATGACGCCCCTACCTCTTTGATAAAGGCATCCGGCACCGCACCTTTCCATGCGGCATCATTCACATCATTAATATATAACTCATTGCCTTCACGGAGCACCTTTACAAATAGGTTTTTTCTGTCACGAACGTGCAAATCAAAATAGCCTTTCAACGGTTCTAATAGATTACCAGCACCTAAACGCATCTGTAACTCTGTATGATCAGCGTTCAATAAACATAGTGCCACTCGCTTAAAACCAATACCTCGATGCAACCCATCTAACACTTTTCCAAATACATGATGTACGCCTGCAGCAGAAGTAATTAACCCTGTAATTTCCTGCAAAATTGACAACTGCACTTGTAAATTACTTTGCTGTTCTTGGCTTCTTATTTCTGTTGGTTTTTTATTACGATTCTCTGCCTCTACAGTATTCTGTTTTTCTTCTTGCTTTAGTACATTAACCTCTACTTCGCTTACTGAAGATTTTTTTCTAGAAGAATTCTTCTCCAACTCCTCATCAATTAAATCCCCCTCTTCTAACATACCACCTTGTTTCGCGCGCGTTCCGGCAAAGAACGCAAGTTGTCTTGCTGTTTTATTTAATAATGCATCTTCACTTGCTTTCACAGGAGGCATTAATAACTTCACATCCAAACCATAATCGCTTGCAAGCTCACAACTGGTACGGAAAGTTTGTTGCATACTCTCTTCAATTTCATTGCGCTCAATACCCACTGCATCAGCCAGGTTCTGATATATGTCGCCTAAACCTTGTTTCGATCGATTATTTCTTGCATAAATTATATCCAAACTCTCATGTGAAAGTGATGCAAGCGCATTATTGATCTCCGTTAAATCTCTTAATGTTTTATCTGATGTTTTTTTATAAGGCCCCATCGTTTTAACGACACTATTACTGAAGCCCCATTGTTCTGCCAATTTTCTACCAATCAAATAAAACGAACCACCTAATTGTTGTTGTTGAATCTTCCCCCAACTAATATCGGTTTCTCTACATTGCCGTAACATATCGTCATATTTTTCAGGTAAGGCATAGGCAACAATAATTTCGCCCAAGCCATGTAACAAACCGCATATATAACTTTCTTCAACATCTTTAATTCCTGCCTTCTCAGCAACTTCTCTTGCCATACCTGCCGTCAGAAATGCATTCACCAACATTAAATTCATATCAACACTGGGATGTTCAGAATTAAAACTATCAATTAACTTAAGCGTAAGACATAGGCTACTAATTGTTTCAAAGCCAAGCAGAATGACGGATCGAGACACCGATGCTATTTTTCCAAAACCACGATTATAATAAGGTGAATTGGCCAACTGTAATAGTTTGGTAACCAAATTCGCATCTTTCATTACCTCAACAGCAAGTGACATGGCATCACTGTCTTCATCTTTACTGACGCGGCGAATTTTATTCAAAGAGGCGCTAAAAATCGGCAAATCACCCAACTTCGACATACGAAACTCAATTTGCTTGAGTATTTCTCGATTATCTACCTCATCAACTAACTGTTGTTTCTGTGCTGCCATTCAAACTATCCTGCTAAAGTGTTATATAGAGTATCTTTATAAAGATAGTTATCGACGCACCCAGCTAAAGCATTAATTTTGGGACTATGGCAGGAGAGCCATGATTAGTAACAGCAAAAATAGCTTATCGCGACGCATATCGACCATGGCCGTGGCTGTTAGCGTGATCGCGCTTGCCGAGTTTTTGTTGCTAAATCTAATGTTTGGCGTCGAATCCAGCCTCAATGACCGCTTTGTGCAAAGCCAAGCCGCTAAGCTCGTACCCGACCAAGATATCGTGATTATCGATATCGACGAATACAGCCTATTTGGCATCGCCCGCAAGGAGGGCTATGGCCGCTACCCATGGCCACGTGAATTACATGGGCAGATCCTGACCAATATACTCAAACAAAAACCCAAAGCCATTATTTACGACATTCTGTTTTCTGATCAAGATAATGAAGCCGAAAGTAACAGTGAAACCAAAACAGATAGTGACGATGCCTTTGCTAATATAATTCGCCAAACCAATAACGTTTATTTCCCTATTCTCAGACTACCCGCTGAAAATGACTCACTCAGTGAATTGGAACTTAGCAAATTTGGTTCCGCGCTCGGCTTTACCGCCACTGAAAATGCTGACCCCACTGCCCGAATTGCACTGCAACTACCCGGTATCGCCGCTGCCATCGACACTGGCCGATTAGGTAATGTTGAATATATTGAAGAGGCTGATGGCATAGGCCGCCGTTATCTGCTTTACACCGAGGCCTATGGTTGGAGAATACCATCACTACCAACAAGGCTGGCGCGCGATCTGGGATACCCGATCTCCAATAAAAAAAGCATGTTGTTACATTGGCGTGGAGGCAAACATGCCTTCCAGCGCGTTGCCTTTTACGATCTTTATGATGACTTTTTTAATCGCCAATCACCACTACGTGCTAACGATGAGTTTCGTGACAAGATTGTAATTATTGGCGCAACCGCACCCGCACTGGGTGACCAACGCAGCACCCCCATCGATAGCCTCTATCCCGGTGTAGAAATACTCGCCACAGCTATTTCTAACTTAAAAAATAATCGTACTATGCGGGAACCCCATCCTGCTATCCCGGATATATTTCCTGCTACTATTTCAAACGCAATTGCAAAGGGAATCTTCCCCTCAATAATTACTTTGGCCATAATTTTCAGCCTGCTCTATGCGTTCAACCATATTCGAAATTCATTTAAGATTTTCACTGGTTACCTGATTTTTTCAGCCATTGTGCTTCTTATAAGCTACCTTGCTATCGGTGCGCTGATTGTTATTCCTATCTTTAGACCACTTCTTTTTGGTTGGCTTTATTATACCTTGGCAGCACTCTATGAATACCTGGATGAAAAGCGCACCCGTGAACGTTCTATGCAAATGTTTAGTCGCTTTGTCGACCCGCGTGTTGTCAATGATCTTGTCAGTGAAGGTGAAGAAGGTCTTAATAAATATTTTAATGCCCAGCGAATTCAATGTACCGTACTATTTTCCGATATTCGCGGCTTTACCACTATGTCTCAACATCGTGAACCAGAGGAAATTGTGAACTTGCTTAATCAATATTTTTCTCGTCAAACCGATGTTATTTTTCATCATGGAGGCACCATGGATAAATTCATAGGTGATGCCATTATGGCCTTCTGGGGAGCACCTATCGCTGATCCTAATCATGCGCAACATGCCGTAGATGCTGCACTTGATATGGTAGAGGCGTTACAGTTATTCAAAATCTCACTGGGTGGCGAATTAGGCGACAGCTTTGACATTGGTATTGGTATACATAGCGGTGAAGCGGTGGTTGGTATGATTGGCTCCGAAACTAAACTGGATTACACCTGCATTGGCGATACGGTCAATACAGCCAGTCGCCTCGAAGGACAAACCAAAGGCCGCGCCAGAATACTCGTTTCAGACGCGACAAAAGCACTTTGTAATGATAATATTACCTTCGTAGATCATGGAGCGGTCTCTGTTAAAGGGCGCGACGAATCAGTTAAAATATTTGAACCGCAACGCACGGTTTAATTCACATCACAGGGGGTGATCGTGAGAAAATTACTTTATTTTTCTACTCTTATTTTTGTTTGTCTAACATCTTCGCTATCTGCTGCAGATAAATCTGCCGTCATATCACGTGACACCGAATTATTTTCTAAGCCCTTTAAAGATGCAGAGACCATAACCCAGCTATCTACGCAAACAGCCATTATTATCCTTAAACGTAAAGGCGGTTGGTATCAAATTAAAACCGATACCAACGAAGGTTGGGTACGACTAACTCATGTGCGCCTTGCACGAAAGAATAAAGCCCAACAAGATCCCGACAATAATGTTGGCGAGATACTTAGTGGCCTCGCGACCGGCCGTGAAAAATCAGATCAAGCCACTACCGCGACTGCCGTAAAAGGACTCAGCGAAGAAGAATTGCGCAATGCAGAACCAGATGTCGATGCACTCAATGCCTTGGATAATTTTGCTGTTAATGAAAATGCCGATAATGAATCAGGTCTACAAACTCACAAGGTTGACTATTTGGCTGGCGATGGCCCCGAAATAAAAAAAACCAGCCCCAATGAGGAAGATGAATAATGAAATTCTTTCTCCACTTAACTAGTCTTTTATTCCTGGTTTCATTTAGCCTTTCGACCCCTGCACTTGATTTTGGTGGATTTGGATTGGGTGGCGGAGGAAACGAAGAAGAAGGCAATAGCATTGATATTGGTGAACTCTTTGATGGCATCAAAGATATCTCCAGAACGATTACCGGCATCGACGAAGAAGCTGAAATTGAAATTGGTCGTGATGCTGCCGCAGTACTTTTAGGCGCGTCTAAACCCGTTAATGATCCTGACTTACAACGTTACGTTAATAAAGTTGGCCGCTGGGTAGTCAATCAAACTAGCCGCCCACACCTTCCATGGCGCTTTGCCGTGCTCAGCTCTGACCACGTTAACGCCTTTGCCACACCCGGCGGAAACATCTTTATTACCGATGGCCTGCTACGCACACTCAATGGTGAAGCCGAACTAGCTGCGGTGCTCGCACATGAAGTTGCCCATGTAATTCAGAAACATCACATCAAAGCAATGTCGAGCCTTAACACCAGTGGTCTCTCAGGTGTGCTGAAACTTGCCGGACAAACTAGCTCAGGCCAAAGTAATCAACTAACAACCGCCATGGTCGGGCAAGTTAAAGATATGTATCTACGCGGCCTCGACAAGGATGATGAATTTGAAGCGGATCGTATGGGTGTGGTGATTGCCTCACGTGCTGGCTATGACCCATTTGCGCTGGTAGCCGTGTTACAGACCCTCGACAGCATTAATCCTGAAGATTCCAGCCTTGCCCTACTCTATAAAACCCATCCTCCTGCCAGCGACAGGCTCGATAGACTGGATTCTTCTTTGGCCCAATTTGAAGACCCTGTCGAAGAATCACCACTACTCGAAAAACGTTTCAATACTTACGTAGCCCGACGTCCTTAGTAGAGCCTGTGAAACATTCTGTGCCAGATGGAACCTTCATTTATACACAGCACGTTTACAATCAATAGATTAGCGACATAAAACTGTCACAAAATGTTAACAAACGCTATAGTTATAGTGAAACTTATTGAAATCACTCGTTTTTTATGAAATGTCGAAAATCTGAACAATCTAATAAAGATCGCTATTTTTTACTCAAAATCGACCCAATAACAAGTTTAATCCACAGAGTTATCCACAGAAATTGTGGACAACTTTTATTCCTCTAAGCCGCTCAAACACTTAGGTAGTTTTACTAAATAAACGGCTCAGATTTACCATTCAACTACCTCGTTAAACATCGCCCACATCATGTTAAAGTGCCCGCATGCAGTCTGCTCGTTATCTTCAAATCGCTATCGGTTCACCTTTACGACGACATTTCGATTACCTTCCTCCCGAAGGCTCTAAACTGTCTGACTGGCAGGTCGGAATCCGAGTCCAAGTGCCTTTTGGTCGCCGTACCGAAACGGGCATATTGGTCGGTGTTAGCGATCACAGTGAAGTACCTGCAGCAAAATTACGTCCCGCACTGAAAATCCTTGATGACCACTCATTACTCAGCGAGGAAATGATGTCGCTATTAAAGTGGGCAAGTGATTACTATCACCATCCGATAGGTGATGTCTTACAACATGCTCTACCCGTGTTATTACGCCAAGGTAAAGATGCCAATGCGCGTACCGAAACTGTTTGGCAAATCAGCGAAACAGGCAAGGTCGCCGATCTTGCTGATTTAAGCCGCGCACCCAAACAAGTCGCCTTATTAAAACAACTGCAACTCAATGCTGATGATGTGCTTAGCAAGGAAGACTTCAACCAACAACACAGCAATTGGCGTGCGCCATTAGCGGCACTCATAAAACGCGGCTGGGTTGATGCCATTGAACGACGCGGATTACTTCCCGACACCGCGATACCCGATCAAGCACCTGAATTGAATGATGAACAAGCAGCAGCTATCGATGCCGTTTGTGCACAACATGATGAATACCTATGCTTCTTGCTCGATGGTGTTACTGGCAGCGGAAAAACCGAAGTCTATCTTGGCATCATTGCACAGGTACTCGCGCAAGGTCGCCAAGCACTTGTATTAGTTCCCGAAATTAGTTTAACGCCACAAACCGTGAGTCGTTTTCAACGTCGATTCAGAGTACCTATTGCGATGATGCATTCTGGTCTCGGCCAACGTGAACGTCTTGATGCGTGGCTGGCTGCACGCAGTGGTGAAGCCGGCATCATTATCGGTACACGCTCTGCCTTATTTACGCCATTAGCCAATCCTGGCGTTATTATTATTGATGAAGAACACGACTCTTCATTCAAGCAACAAAAAGGCTTCCGTTATCATGCACGTGACTTAGCCGTTTTACGTGCGAAAAGGCTAGGAATCCCTATCATATTAGGCTCTGCGACACCTTCGCTAGAAAGTCTCGCCAATGTTGATCAAGGGCGTTATCAACAACTGATATTGAACCATCGTATTAGTCGCACAACACCGCCGCCTGTTCGCACCATCGATCTACGTGGCCAGCCAATCGAGAGTGGTCTTTCGCACAGTCTGTTGAAAATAGTTACCGAGCATTTAGAACGCGATGAACAAGTTTTATTATTTTTAAACCGTCGCGGTTATGCGCCAACGCTTTGTTGTCATGACTGCGGTTGGATCTCGGACTGCCCGCGTTGCGATGCCAAACTCACCATCCATGCTGCTAGCCAGCATCTGCGTTGTCATCATTGTGGCACAGAACAATCCATGCCAGCTCACTGCCCCGAATGTAGTAGTACGGAACTACGCGCACTTGGCCAAGGAACGGAACGAATCGAAGATGCCTTACAAGCGCATTTCCCTGCCGTTGACGTGCTACGTATTGATCGTGATACCACGCGACGTAAAGGCGCGATGCAGGCCATGCTCGATAGAATCCACAATGGCAAAAAAGCCATTCTCATCGGCACACAAATGCTGGCTAAAGGTCACGACTTTCCGAATGTCACCTTGGTTGGCATCCTCGATGCCGATCAAGGCCTGTTCGGTATCGACTTCCGCGCCAGCGAATCCATGGCTCAACTTATCGTGCAAGTAGCTGGTCGTGCAGGTCGTGCTGAAAAACCCGGCCAAGTGTTGGTACAAACCTACCACCCCGAACACCCGTTACTACAAAACCTGTTAAAACATGGCTATCCCGCCTTTGCTCAACAAGCAATGCAAGAGCGTCGCGAGATTGTCTTACCACCTTTTGCATCAATGGCTTTATTACGTGCCGAAGCCAGCCAGCGAGAGCTCCCCATGGCCCTTCTAAGTAAGGCCTATGCAACGGCGATAGCCTGCAATATTAAAGGCATCGAATTATTCGGCCCGCTACCCGCGCCCATGGAACGCCGCGCCGGACGCTACCGAGCCCAACTGCTGATTCAAGCCGCCGAGCGCAAACCTCTGCAACATCTATTGAAAGTCTTACTACCTGAACTTGAAAAATGGCCTGAAGCCAGAAAGGTTCGCTGGTCAATCGATGTCGACCCCGTCGATACCATGTAACCTCATACCATTGCCATTACGAAAAGTCATTATAGATGCCGTGTCGACGCCTCGATTTTACAAAGTAAAATCATCGAAGGAGACAGGGCATCTATGATGACGAATTATCATCAATTTAGTGGTTTTCTGCTTTTCAGGCTTGCATGCCGCGCAGCGTCAAGGATAATAGCCGCCCATGAAAGATGAACTACAAAAACTTATCCATACCGCCCTTGCTGGCATGGCCAGTGCCGGCGCACTGAATTGCGACATTCCCGATAGCATCAATATCGACCGTACTCGTGACAAAAGTCATGGCGACTTTGCCACCAATATTGCCCTCGTGCTATCCAAGCAAGCGGGCATGAAACCTCGTGACCTCGCCGAGGCCATTGTCAAAGCACTGCCTGCCGACCCCAGCATTACCAAGGCGGAAATAGCAGGCCCTGGATTTATTAACTTCACCCTCGCTGATGATGCGCAATCTTCTGTGGTCGGCAAGGTGCATGAGCAAGCAGACAAATATGGTTGCAGCGACTTAGGTGCAGGGCAAAAGATCCAAATCGAATTTGTTTCTGCCAACCCAACAGGTCCATTGCATGTAGGACATGGTCGTGGAGCTGCCTATGGCGCCTCACTCGGTAACTTGCTCAGGGCCGCCGGTTACGATGTTCACAGCGAATATTACGTAAACGATGCAGGTCGGCAAATGAATATCCTCGCTGCCAGTGTCTGGTTACGCTACCTTGAACTAGCCGTACCTGACTTTTGTGAACAGTTCCCTGTGAATGGTTACCAAGGTGACTATGTACAATGTATTGCTGCGGCATTGCGTAACGCCCACGGCACACGTTTCGATCATGATATTAATACGGTGTTTGCCGATCTACCTGCCGATGAAGGCACAGAAGGCGGCGATAAAGAACTTCACATCGATGGCATCATCGAACGCGCCCGCAAATTACTCGGCAATGGTGATTTTCAAATCATCTTTGATATGGGCTTGCATGACATCACCGATGGCATTCGCGTTGATCTCGAAGACTTTGGTGTTCATTACGAAAACTGGTATTCAGAACGACAGCTACATGATAGCGGCAAGATCGATGACTGCATCGAACGCCTTAAGGTATCCGGTCACGTCTACGAAGAGAAGGGTGCATTATGGTTCCGTTCTACTGATTATGGCGATGAAAAAGATCGCGTTGTTGTGCGTGACAATGGCATCAAAACTTATTTCGCTGCCGACATCGCCTATCACATGGAAAAACTTGAACGTGGTTTTGATCGCGTTATCGATGTTTGGGGTGCCGATCACCATGGTTATGTGCCACGTGTAAAAGCCGCACTCTCTGCCATCGGTTCCGATCCATCAAAACTTGACGTTTTACTTGTACAATTTGCGATTCTTTATCGTGGCGGCGAAAGAATGCAAATGTCGACACGTAG
>Ga0316204_10011008_pt1 | contig 11468 bp, 11 predicted proteins | sample 6monrhotite_MG_2_FD_205661 | JGI IMG/M metagenome (GOLD analysis project Ga0316204, IMG submission 205661) | Microbial mat bacterial communities from mineral coupon in-situ incubated in ocean water Damariscotta River, Maine, United States -... | ecosystem: Environmental > Aquatic > Marine >...
TTTACTCGCGCGCCTGGGTGGTGATGAGTTTGTTGTTGTAGGCCTTGAATATAACAGCAAAGAACAATGCCTTTTAGAGGCAGAGGCTCTGGCTCAGAAAATTTTAAGCACATTAAAAGAAAGCTATCTTATTGAAATGCACCACTTGTATATTAGTGCCAGTATCGGTGTTAGCCTGATTGATGGCATTGGCAAGGATGCAAATCATTTAATAAAAGAAGCTGATATAGCGATGTATGAAGCTAAAGCAGCTGGCCGTGATGGCGTTATTATATTTGATGAGGAAATGAAAAAGCGTGTTGAAGATAACCTTGAGGTAGAACAACTATTACGTTTTTCACTCGAAAATAATGAAATATCCCTCGCCTATCAACCACAGCTAGATGAAGATAATAAGATTGTAGGGGCAGAAGTACTGGCTCGATGGAATAATGAAAAGCTTGGCTCAGTAAGACCTGATATATTTATCTCTATTGCTGAAAAAACAGGTTTTATTATTGAACTTGGCCATTACATAATGGAAAGCGCCTTCCAAACATTGAGTCAATTAGAAAAGCAAGGTATCACACTTAATCAATTTTCAATTAATGTCAGTATGCGCCAGTTTTTTTATTATGACTTTGTTAATAATGTAAATGATTTATGCATTAAGTATTTATCTGAATCATCCAGACATAAAGTTATCTTTGAAATTACAGAAAGTGTAATTGCTGAAGATGTCGACAGTGTTATTCAAATAATGAATGAAGTTGGAAAACTAGGCATTCGTTTCTCTATGGATGATTTTGGTACTGGTTATAGTTCTTTAAGTTATTTAAAACGTCTACCAATATCTGAAATTAAAATTGATCGATCTTTTATCTCTGAAATAGATAAAGAAGAAAATGACCAGATGATGGTACACAGTATTTTAAATATGGCTAATCACTTTGATTTAGCGGTTGTTGCTGAAGGCATTGAAACGACCGAGCAATTCAACTTTTTAAAGGCTAATAAGTGTGAGCTTTATCAAGGCTTCCTTTTCTCTAAACCTGTCACAAAAGATGAATTCATGACGCTGTTTAGACAATAGAATGGACGAGGTATATTGTGCAAGAATTCATAGGCTGGATATTACTGATTATAGGAAGTGCTTTATACATCGCACAAATCATATCATCTATCAATTTTGAGCTAGCACAACGCCTAGGTATTCAGGAAAATGCTGAGCATACCGACCTGCTATTACAAAGAGCAGAACGCTACACCGCTTATTGGGACTTAATAACATTAATATGGCTACCACTAGCTGGCGTTCTTATGATTATTAATCATCAATGGTGGCCAATCATCTCATTGTTGGGTGGTGCGATTTATTTAGATACCTCAGGTAGAGAAGCGGCTAAAAACATCAGCTTTCGACATGAGGGAATTAAAACCGGGACTTTTAAGCAACAAAAAATATTCTTTGCCAGCTATATTATGATGCTGCTGATAGCTATTGTAGTAATAATATATTCTATTAGCGCTTTGATAGAACGTATATAATAAACGCTACTCAATTGAGCTGATTAGACTGCACCTATAGAATCTAATCTAGTTAAGTTAATCTCTACCCCAGTGGACCATACATACATCATGCCTGAAATCAGCCTTACCACCCCTGCGCTATTATTTCCTGCGGTATCCTTGTTACTCGTTGCCTATACCAACCGTTTTAATGCTATATCGTCACGTATTCGAGCCATGAGTGCCGCTTATAAGGCAACACCTAGCGACTCTCTAATGGCGCAAATACAGAGCTTACGTAAGCGTGTAAAAATTATTCAATATATGCAGGGATTTGGTGTGGGTAGTCTATTCTTATGTGTCGCCTGTATGTTCGCACTGTTTGCCGGCAATCTATTTTTGGGCAAGCTGGTGTTTGCCATTAGCCTGGTCAGTATGCTGCTATCACTCGGCTACTCTCTATGGGAAGTCATGGTATCTGGTCAGGCTCTCAATTTAGAGCTCAATGAACTGGAATCAAAAGCCGAATAGTTAATCTTATTCGTTAACTATTAATCAATAACAAAATTTGCCAAATATATTGTTGAGTTAACCATTAATGAATAACAATCAGCAGCGAGATAAAGATGTTCGACGCATCATATTGATTGAAGGCACAGTTAACCTTGTAGTACTTGGTGCCAAAACCGTTGTAGGGTTTTCAACTGGATCACTAGGTATTTTAAGTGACGCTATTCATTCATTAACGGATGTCATTAATAACATAATAGCCTGGATGGTCGTTCGACTGTCTAGTACACCACCCGATCGTAAACACCCTTACGGACATAGAAAGTTCGAAACTTTAGCGGTCTTTTTTCTTGCATCACTATTGGTATTACTTTCTTTTGAGTTAGCCTTACAGGCAATAAGCAAAGATGATACTGAGATAGTTAACTCCGCATGGGGAATGGCAGTGATGCTAGCGATTTTAGTTATCAATATTAGCGTATCCATCTGGCAACGGATGTGGGCACGCCGCTTAGAATCAGATATTCTACTTGCCGATGCCAGCCATACTTTTTCAGATGTACTAACAACAATTGTGGTAATCGTAGGTTGGCAACTATCTGCTATGGGTTATGTATGGCTGGATCGAGTGTGTGCTTTAGGTGTTTCTGCGCTGGTTTTATATTTAGCCTACTTATTATTTAAAAAATCTTTACCCATACTGACAGATGAATACTCAATAGAGCCAGAGTTAATATCCAAGTCTATTGATAACATAGATGGTTTACGTCAGGTTCGTCGTATTCGCTCACGCTGGATAGGTGCAGATAAATCGATTGATTTAATAGTTTCTGTGGACCCGCAACTCTCAACCGAAGAGTCTCATGAAATCGCCTCAACTATAGAACAGCGTATAGAAGAGAAATATGGCATAACTGACATTTCCATCCATGTTGAACCCTTTAATGAAAATGTTAATAAAAAGTAAATATTTTCAATTTTCAACTCATTAACACAACAATATTTGAGAAATCCTCGATCAGGCATAGCTATTAAATTCTGTATTATTCAATACAGAAAAACCTCATCTATATCATTCTGTGAACCACATATCGTATTTAAGCGATAAAAAACGTCAAAAATGTGATATTCATCCACAAATACATGAATTTACACTCTACACTTAATTAAGAATATCAAAAGTGGCGAATACCATGCAAACAGCTAGAAAACTAAATACTCAAACCAACCATCCTGTAAATGATAGCCAGCATTCAGCACGTCTGGAAAATATTTTACTAGGGAAAGCCCAGCCTAAAAAAGATATTGCTGTCGGCGTAGGTTATGATGACATTTCTATTGAATCCAGACTACAGGCCGAAAACGAGCTTGAACAAGCACTTATTAAAATGTTTGGATACCAGTAATAAAGCGTACGAAGAATAACGCCGGGTTTGATCCCCACGGTCTGCCCGGTTGTTGTTTTAATTCATTTTGTGCCGCACAACTCTTCATAATTCGGCTTCTAAATTCGTCCAGACCTCCTATCTCTGTTGATAATCACTAATACATCAACTTCTATCTATTACAACACACAGCAATAACATATCGCCAGGCGTACGGCACTCAGGCATTAATTATTCGCAAAAATAACTACATAAAAAAGTGTTATCATTTGACGCAGTAAAGTCTTATTAGATCTCTCATCAATAAAAACCATACGCACCGGGCACTAATTTTGAACACTAAGAAAGAAGCCTTATTAGCTGCACTTGAAGAAAAAAAGTCTCTGCTAAGCCATTCAACTAAACACGCCAGTAGCTGGAATGTTATTAAGTACAAATCTCCAGGCAATATCCAGACATCTAAAAGTTATGTAAAATTGTTACAAAAAGAAATCAAACAACTTGAACTTGAATTAGCTACCCTTGATAAATAAAACACGGTTACTTGATGACATCATTCAAGCACTAGAGGCACTCTATCAAGATGCATATGATGCTGCTATGCGGGCTTATGATACGGCTACAAATGAAGAAAATGAAGCCGAAAACAAATATGACACTTTAGGCCTGGAGGCTTCATACCTTGCACACGGCCAGTCCAGGCGAGTAACCGAATGTAAGGCTGATTTAAATGCCTTTAAAAAACTACAAACCACTGAATCTAGCTCTAGTAGGGATATTAAAATCGGATCCGTTATCTATCTATTAGATGAAGGCGATAAAGTATTAATACTTTTTTTAGGGCCAGCAGCAGGCGGGCTCAATGTAAAATCAGCTGAGGCGAATATCACTATTATCACATCGTCTGCACCGCTAGGAAAAAGCTTACTTGGGCACTCTGCCGATGATGAGGTTGAATTAAAAATCGGAGATACAAAGAAGCGCTATACAATTACTGATGTCTTTTAGACTTAATAGACAGTTTGCTAGGACATAGTCAATAAACTAGAGTTATAAAAATCGCCCAAGCCACAAAAATTTTAATAAGCTACTAACAGTATTTAGTATAATTATTAGGCACTCATTAACATTTAATCACTGTTTGCTAAATATCAATATTTCACACTACCCACAGGCTATAATTAACACGTAATTTAAGGATACTGATATGACTAAACACAGCCCAAGCAAATTTATTACCGATGGTTTGAATGATGCGTATGAAAAGCTCTTGATGCTCTCAATCAAAGAGGCTCAACTGTTAAAGAAAAAAACTGGACCGGCCTTACACAAGATCATTGATGAAATCAGTCAGAAATCTTCTGAATTTGGTGAACTATCCAGTGTTGAACTCAATAAGGTATCGGACTATCTAAAGCGTGATTTACATGACGCAGCCACCTATATGGCAGAAAATAATGCCGAATTTAAGCAATGGTTATCCATGGATGCTGAGCTTATTGAAGATTATTTATATGACCATTTCAGTCAGGCAGCCGATCAAACTACCGTTGAACTTAATCAGCTAAAAGCAAACGCCGAAATGGCTGAATACCACACGGGTGAAATCACAGGCCCCGGTGTATTGGTGTGTGATGCATGTGGCGAGCAGCTTCATTTTGCTAAAGCCGGTCACATTCCCCCCTGTGCAAAATGTCACGAGACACGATTTCACCGCTTATTATGCAATTGAGTTACGCCTGAAAGCCCGCCCTATTCATGTTTGTATAGAATATGGGCGGCACAGCTTAAATCTTAACTCTTCTAAATGTCGGCCTTATCTCGCCTGATAGGGCAATTTCTAAGCCATATAGCCGCGTATTTATTTATCTATATACTACAATTTAACAAATTGCCTTATTGCAAATAAGCATTATCATATAGGCATACGAACTTCTGTTTCCCCTACCTATAAAGCAAGCTTAATTAATATACACACCGTGACATATAGGCTCAATTTTTTGAAAACAATGAAATTACTATTCATATTCATCGCCCTCCTGCCTGGTCTATACAGCGGTACTGCGTATTCTCAAGAGGAAATTGCAGTACCTGCCGCAAACGATAATGAGTTAACAGTCAGCCGCTATAAGGCATCTGGTGACCACTTAATAGTTTGGTTAGCACCAGAGTATGGGTTTCGCGATAATCATCACTCGATGGCGCAGATGTTATCTGAACAAAACATTGAGGTATGGCAGAGCAATATTGTTGAATCCTTATTTCTAACGCAAAGCGTCAATTCATTACGAAAGTTAGATGGAAGCTATATTGCAGACCTCGTTGAATATGCACACAATTTAACGGGTAAAAAGGTTATTTTGGTAGCTGACTCTTACGGAGCAATTAATGCGCTTATTGGCGCACATCAATGGCAGTCTAGAAACCAGGAATCAGCTTATCTGGTTGGAGCAATACTCTTCTCGCCTTATACCTATGCATATATCCCACCCCTGGGGCTTAACCCCATTTTCATGCCTATTATTGATGCCACAAATATTCCCATCATGATTTATCAGGCCAAGGGCAGCGGCAATATTAACCAGTTCAATAATGTAGTTACTCGTCTGCAGCAGCACGGCAACCCCGTCTATAGTAAATTTGTGCCTGATATTATGAGCCTGTTTTATAGCGCAACACCGACCACTTTAATGAAGGAACATGCGCTTACATTAATACCGAATATTAAGAAGATGATTAGCGTATTAGAACGACATGAAATACCTAAAACACCAATGCCGTTAAAACCTCTCCTTGTATCCAAAAGTGGTATCGATATTGACCTAAGAAAATTTAAGGGAGATATGACACCACTTAATATTAACTTAATAGATGCGCATGATAAGCCCTACATTAGAAATGACTATACTAAAAAAATAACCGTAGTTAATTTTTGGGCTACCTGGTGCGCACCTTGTGTTGAAGAAATCCCATCACTCAATCGTCTAAAACAAAAAATGAGCGGGCTCCCGTTTGAACTTATCTCTATAAACTACGCGGAAGATAAGAAAACAATCAATGAATTCATGAACACAGTAAAAGTAGACTTTCCTGTACTTATTGATAAAGAAGGGGCATTTGCCAAGCAGTGGAATGTTATTAGCTACCCGTCAACATTTATAATAGGTACAGATGGGAAAATAAAATACGGTGTGAATTCAGCCATTATGTGGGATGACCCAGATCTGATCGACACCATAAAAGCATTATTGCCAACACCTGATTAGATCGGAAGAAATTGTATTGTTTATCCGTAAACAAATATCGCTGTAAAGTAAAACAGGCCAACATAATAATTAAGAAAAGCAGACACATCAGATTGAGATATTCTCCTAGTCTTTTGTGTCCTCCTGATCTTTTATCTCTTCTTTTTTAATCGCATGCTTCTTATCAAAATACTTCATCATACCCGCTGAACCAACAACGAATAAAATTGCTATTACGAAAATAATGATGAACGTTTGCATATATTAATCCTGTGTATAAGCATATTAATTTGAATGCGTAAAACAGCTAGAAACCCCTTCTGGAATTATATATAAATATTTATATATCAATAGTTTATATCATATTTATTATGTAAATTATAATTACTAAGTCATGCTTTATTTCACAGCATTGGTGAAAGTTTTTGCCATACCGTTTCAACAATTAGTGGCTGAGCCTGAGCCGTGGGATGAATTCCATCAGACTGCATTAGTACCTCCTTGCCCCCCACACCTTCAAGTATAAAAGGTACGAGTGATATGGAATAGTTGTCTGCCAAATCTAGATACACCTGATGGAATGACTGAGTATATCGCCTGCCATAATTGGGTGGAATTTTCATACCCGCCAGTAAAACCCTGGCCCCGGCAGTGTTACTTTGTTGAATCATTCTTTCAAGATTTTCCTGCATAATGCGAATCTGAATGCCACGCAAGCCATCGTTACCACCAAGCTCAATAATAACGATGTCTGGCCGATACTTTTTAAGCAATGCAGGCAATCGATTTACACCATTAATTGTAGTGTCGCCACTAATACTTGCATTAATAACTTTGTAGGGTAATTTTTCATGTGCTATTTTGTTAGCTAATAAATTAACCCAGCCTGTTTTGGGGTTGATTCCATAGGCCGCGCTAATACTATCACCTACGATTAGTATTTTTTTCAAATCCATGGAACTAGACACTGCCACTCCACTCAACATATACCAGGCAATTAAAATAATACGAATCATGCAAACCACATCTGATGCTGTAATTGAAGTAAACAACCTGATCAAACAGGTTCCCGCCGTTAATAAACTCGATAACGAACAAATTGATATCCTGACCGGTGTTAACCTGGAAATCAAGCGTGGCGAAAGTCTCGCTATTATTGGTGCCTCGGGTTCAGGAAAATCAACCCTGCTTGGTTTATTAGCAGGGTTGGATGATGCCACAAGTGGCGAAATCCTGATTGAGGAGCAAAACATCAGCCTGATGACTGAAGATGAACGAGCCAGCTTACGTAGTGAAAAAGTCGGCTTTATATTTCAGTCATTTCAATTATTACCTAGTTTAACGGCACTAGAAAATGTGATGCTGCCACTAGAACTACAATCCAGAAAAACAGCCTCAACAGATGCTCAGCAGCTATTACAGCGGGTAGGCTTAAATGAACGACAGCATCATTACCCAAAGCAATTATCTGGTGGAGAACAGCAACGCGTCGCCATTGCACGTGCATTTATTACACAACCCACTATTTTATTTGCCGATGAGCCAACGGGAAATCTGGACAAACTCACCGGACAAACCGTCATCGACCTATTGTTTGACATGAATCGCGAAAGAAATACCACGCTTATTATTGTTACACATGATGAAGTTCTCGCACGACACTGTGATCGTTGTCTTACACTACAAAACGGCGTGTTAACACAATGCGAGCCAGTTGATGCTTAATGAATTTCGCTTAGGTGCTCGACTTCTCAAAAGAGACTGGACTGCTGGTGAATTAAAAGTTTTGCTATTTGCTTTAATTATTGCGGTTACTAGCATGACATCCATTGGCTTATTTATAAAACGTATAGATAATGTCATGCTTGATCAAAGTGGCGAATTCTTAGGCGCAAACCTTGTAATTCAAAGCCCAAATAAAATCAGTACTGAAACTATTGATTATGCGCAAAATCTCAATTTAAACACCAGTCATTCCCTAAGCTTCAGCAGCGTCATTGTTGCAAATAACACATTCCAGTTAAGTCATGTAAAGGCTGTTGATGGTAATTACCCATTACTTAGTCATATTAAAACATCAACGGACCTATACGGGCACGAAACTAAACGTAACAATGGTCCAACCTCAGGTGAAGCATGGTTAGTACCGCGACTGTTTAGTCTGCTTGATATTAAACTGGGCGATACGATTGAACTGGGTGAACGTCAGCTTAAAGTTACTGCTGTTTTAAAACACGATCCCGGCCAGGCATTTAGCTTTATGTCGATAGCGCCTAAATTGTTAATGAATATAAATGATGTAGAAAGCACCGGCATTGTACAACCTGGTAGTCGTTTAACTTATACAGTCGGTATAAGTGGTGAGCCATCAAACAGAAAAATATTTGAACAATGGTTGTCTCCAAAACTCAATAGCAGCCAAAAACTTATGGGAGGCACTGAAGGCTCCGAAGCCGTTAATTCTGCAATGGATAAAGGCAAACAATACCTCTCTCTGGCTTCTATGCTAAGCGTTATGCTCTCAGGGATCGCAATTGCCATCGCAGCCAATCGTTATGGGGAACGTCACTATAATCAGGCCGCATTAATGCGCTGCATGGGCGCCCAGCAAAAAAATATTATACGTATATTTTCTAGCCAGCTTTTTATCTTAGGCGTTATTGCATGTGGTATAGGCTGTTTACTCGGCTATGCCTCACAACAGATAATTGCACAACTATTAAAAGATTTTTTTCACACGGCATTACCCGCTGCAAATCTCACTCCCCTGCTTAATGGTTTTATATCCGGCCTTATAACCCTGTTTTGCTTTAGTCTGCCGTCACTACTGCGATTGAAATCAATTCCGCCTCTAAAGGTATTACGTGATGACCTGGAACCATTGTCATTAAGTTTATGGCTCATATATGGCGTGGCCATATCATGTATCGTTGGCATTATGTGGTGGCAATCCGGTGAATTGGAACTTACCCTACTGGTATTATTAGGTAGCATCGCATGCGGCGGTGCTCTGTTTGTTATTTCAACTTTATTAGTTGGTGTAAGCAAATTAATACTCCCGGGCTTAACTGGTCCATGGAAGATTGGTTTACAACAAATAATTCGCCACAAAAAACAGAATCAACTACAAATGCTCGCTCTGGGTTTGTCACTGATGATACTGATGCTAATATTTTTAATTCGTAATGATTTAATGCTTCGCTGGCAAAATCAATTACCTGAGCAGGCTCCAAATCATTTCATTATTAATATACAGAACAATGAAGTCACTGCTGTTAAATCATTCTTACTGCAAAACAACATTAAAACCGAAGGGATCTACCCGATGGTGCGTGGACGTATAGTAAAAATTAATGGCGTGGACATTCTGGACAAAAACAATGATAACACTAAACTCGACCAGTCTTTGAAGCGCGAATTAAACCTCTCATGGAATAATTCTATACAGGAAAACAATCAGATAATCTCTGGAGCATGGTGGGATAAGAATAATCAGAGTAAGCCTTATATATCCATTGAGAAAGGACTTGCTAAGCGCCTTAAAGTTGATATTGGAGACAGTGTCACTTTTAAAATTGCAGATCAGGAAATAAGCGCAAGTATTCTCAATATTCGATCGGTACAATGGGATTCGTTTCAGCCTAACTTTTTTATTATATTTCCGGATGGCATTATCAATAGCTTCCCCGCCACCTACATTAGCAGCTTTTACTTAAGTAGTGATAACAAACAATTATTAAACGACATTATTAAAAATTTCCCGACAATTACCGTACTGGAAATAGATGACATAATGGACCAGGTAAAGGCGATTATGCAGCAGGTTAGCTCAACCATTGGTTATGTTATGTTATTTGTGTTATTTGCTGGCATTGTGGTATTAGCTGCAGCTATGCAATCAAGCATGGAATTACGCATACAATCCGCTGTCATTATGCGTACATTGGGTGCCAGAAAATCCTTCCTGCAACGCAGCCACTTAACTGAATTTGCCTTACTGGGTTACTTATCGGGTTTGCTGGCTGTTATAGGTACCGAAATTATTAGTTATTTTTTATACACCAAAATATTCAGCCTAGTTTTTGAATTGCACTTTATGCTGTGGATTTATGGCCCATTATTCACCAGCATACTGATTGTGTTGATTAGTCTCTTTTATATGCGTGACATTACTAAGCTCTCGCCAATGAAAGTGTTAAGATATACGTGATAATTTAAAATAGCTGGTTACTGAGTTCAATAACTATAAATAAAACAGTTGTTATAAATCCAGCAACTGGAATCCATGTTGAATAAACCCTTACATTTTCTGGGTATGGATTTTTCGATTTTATTTTAATCAGCGATAAATTCACCAATGCAAATACACTCAACACTATATAACTGGTTATTGTTGCCAGGGTAACAAGCTGAAACAGTAAAGACAGTATCAGGATTATCGAAACTACCAATACTGTAGATACTATAGGCGTATTCGTTGTTGCATTCACATCGGATAAAAATTTTGGTAACCAGCCATTTTTTGACATTCCATATAGTAATCGAGATGCCATAATCATCTGGATTAACGCGCCATTTATAACAGCAAACAAACCAATCACACTCAGCAATACCGGTTTTTGATTGGTTATTTTCTGATAAACGTCAGCCAATGGCGCATTACTAGCAGCCAATTGTTGAGGCTCAATGACTAAAATGGAAACAATTGATACCAGTGAATATAATAACGTTGAGACTACCAGAGCAATGATAATGGCACGTGGCATATTTTTTTCTGGCTCTTTCACTTCTTCAGCGACATTAACCATATCTTCAAAACCTAAGTAGGCATAAAAAGCCA
>Ga0316204_10011009_pt1 | contig 11467 bp, 10 predicted proteins | sample 6monrhotite_MG_2_FD_205661 | JGI IMG/M metagenome (GOLD analysis project Ga0316204, IMG submission 205661) | Microbial mat bacterial communities from mineral coupon in-situ incubated in ocean water Damariscotta River, Maine, United States -... | ecosystem: Environmental > Aquatic > Marine >...
CACCCCCATTTAAGCCGTGTCGTCTTAACGGCCGGTAAACGGCACCCGGAAATTTCCCCAATTTGCGACAGATCAAGGCCCGCCCCCGGTTTGCGCGGCAATCTGGGTGGCATGGATACGCGGAAAATGCCCGAAACTGGCTTAGGTATGGCCCGGACTGTCAGCAAAACAATCACTATCTCGCCGCCCAACCTGGGGCGCACAGGGTTTCTTGCCCTCGAACAGGAGATGTTGGGCGCATCGGCCCCGTCCTGCCGCAACTGGCTGTTGCAGCGCTTTGAAGAGGGGCATCAGGTTCGCATGCTGCGCCCGCCGGGCCGCGGGTTTATCGAGTTTGCGCCCGGGCGCGTCTCGTGGCGGGCGATCAATAGCGCGGATCAATGCGTGGTGGTGCAATGCCTGCACGCAGATGACCCGCAAAGCGCGACCGATCTGTTGCAGGCGGCCGAGGACTGGGCGCGCTATTTCGACTTTGCCGCCGTCATGGTGGTGGCCGGGGCGCATCGCTGCCTGCCCTCGCCCGAGGCGGTCATCGCGGCGGGGTATTCGGTGGTGGGTGAAACGGCCGGCGGCGTCAGCCTTTATGGCAAGATCCTGCAAGGCCCCGTGCCGCTGCCCTCGCTGCCGCAGAACTGGCGGGCGCGGTGGGCCGCACTTGGGCCCGGTCTGGTGGTGCAATGCGCCGCAAGATCGCCCGAGCGTCTGGATTTCGCCCATGACCTGGTGGCGCGCGGGAAAACGCTCGGGCTGCCGGCGCGGGTCGATCTGATCGAGACGGCGGCGGCGGCGCGCAAAGGCCTGGCCACCCCTGTATCGCCGTTCTCGGTGGTGCTGAACGGGGATTGCCTTGACGACGGACAGCTCTCGGATTTCCAGATCTGGCAGGCGGTGCGACAACGGGCGGCGGCGGCGTCACGCTGACGGCAGGGTCGTTATCGCATTTTTTGGAAAAAACCTTCACCACTTAACGCTGCCTGAAATCAGGGATTTAAACGCGTCAGGCGATGCACCATGGCCCGGATGTTGCGCAAAGTGCGTTCAGTCGCCCGCGAAACTGCACAGCGCATGCACGCTTTGGCCCATGCCCTCAAGCCGCTTGCGCCCGCCCAGATCGGGCAGATCGACCACAAAGGCCGTGCCCACCACCTGCGCGCCAAGCCGCTCAATGAGCTTGATTCCCGCCTCGGCGGTGCCGCCCGTGGCCAGCAGGTCATCAACCAGCAGCACGGTTTCGCCGGCGGCCAGGCAATCGTCATGGATCTCGACCGTGGCGCGGCCATATTCCAGTGTATAATCCTGTTCCACCGTCTTGCCCGGCAGCTTGCCCTTCTTGCGGATCGGCACGAAGCCCACCGATAGCTGATGCGCCACCGCGCCGCCCAGGATAAACCCACGCGCCTCAAGTCCCGCGACCTTGTCGATGCGCTGACCCACAAACGGGGCCAGCAATTGATCTATAGCCAACCGGAACCCGCGCGGGTCCAGAAAAAGCGTCGTGACATCGCGGAACATGATGCCTTCGTGCGGGAAATCGGGGATCGTGCGGATATAATCCGCGACGCTTTTCTGGGTCAGCATGAGCTCGGGCCTTGTTGCTGGAATCAGATGGGAACATATCGCGCGGGCGCGCCTTGGACAGCTCTTATAAACGCGGGTAGTGGCGGCGCAATGCCTCAGCATCCTGGCCACGCAACCAGACCACCGAATTGCCATCCTCGGCAAAGATCGAATCGGTATAGGCGGGCGATTGCACATCGGTCGGCAGGCCCATCGCCTGCACCAGTTCCTCCAACACCACGGATGCCACTTCGCGCCGCCGGATATCGCGCGACAGCGCAATCGCGGCCTCCTGAATTTCGCCGCCAAGCGACCGTATCGCCACCCGACCTACGGCAAGGCGTTCACCGTCCATCTCGGCATTGCCGGTGCCGGTGATGGTGCCACCTTGCGGGGTGTCGACCAGATAGACGGCGATATCGGGCGTGCCTTCAAAGATGCGCTCCAGCAGCAGATAGGCCCCGGAGCTGTTGATCTCGTCAATTGCGGCATCCAGTGCCGCATCGACAAGGTGCATCTTGTAGCCGGGAAAGCCATCGTCGATCTGGGTGATGCCGACGCTCAGGGTCAGGCGGCGTGTTTCGGACCAGCGGATTTCCGGCTTGGCGCAGACACCGCCGGGCGGGGCCGCGCAGGCCACCAGTCGGTAGAAAGCCTCATCGCTGACACGGGCCGGGATGGTGATATATTCCTGAGCCGTGGCCATTGCCGGAGACAGCAGGAACGAAAAAAGAAGGATTGCGCGCAGTATCATGGGGCAGATGTGCCCCAGGCGGCGCGCATCGCGCAAGTCGGATGGTGGCATTTTGGTATCGGGTGTTGCGGGCAGGTCTCGGGGGTGGGGAGATGGGTGGATGTCGGCAATGCAGGTGTGTCAGAGATTTGGTGTCATGGGGCAGGATTGCCGCAGTTAGACAAGGGATGAAGGCGGATAGCCTCTTGCAGGCCTGACAACAGCCGGTCCAGGGTTTGGTCACCTCTGCCGACACTCAGATTTCGGCGACGGTCCGAGATCGCATCAGACAGATCACGCCAGGTCACCCCGGTAATGGAAAGGCGGGCCAGAAAAGCCTCCATCGCGTCGCGATTGGCGAACAGATACTCATGCATCCTATGGTTTCTGACGGCGGAAATCAGATGATCGGCCATGTCCGGGCCGATGGTGCCAATCGGCACGCCGAACTGGGTGCTAAGGGTTGCCATGGGATCGGATGGAACGATTTAAAGAAGGCCCAGATGCGTTCACGCGCCCTGGTTTTCCTCTTCCATCATCAACAGGCCGATATATTTGGCAAGCTGATCCAGCGATGTCTTGGCGTTGAATTTCAGTTCGACCGCCAGCACCGTCACGGGCGACACAAGCATTGCGTCCGGGGCTGTGATATTCTCATGCTCGCCCCAGTTATAGCGCGGTCGGATATCCTGTCCCAATGCCTCCAACCCCTGATGGCCGGGCATCCCGGCAAGCGGGCAAAAGAGCGCCGCCAATTCTGATGGCGGAAGGATGGCAGTTGCGATGTCGAAGACATGATTGAAGGTCTCCTCCTGCCGCTGCACATAGGGCCAGAATGCGTTGGTTTTGCGTAGCCTGCGATAGAGCGGGCCGTCAGGGTTCGTCATCTCCTGCGGCACAGAAACCCGGTCGTCTGACTTCACCCAATATCGTTGCGGAATGGATTTCAGACCCAGATATTGCGGTGCCCAATAGAAATGCTCGACAATATCCCAGTAGATGCGCGCCCACCCTTTTGGCCTGTGCTGGCTCACAACACCCGCACGGCGATGGCATCCAATCGGGCCACCAGAACAGGGTCGCGTTTTTCATGCGCGGTCATGATGGCGTGATCGAGCGCCCGGTCGCAGCCGTCCGAACACGGGCCCCGTGTGCCGTTCAACAGGCCGGGTAGCTGCGCCACCAGCGCCCGCGCCTTTGTCGCGTTGCCGGTCAGAACCCGAATGATATCGGAGATATCGACCGCGCCGTGATCGGGGTGCCAGCTGTCGTAATCGGTGATCATGGCGAGCGAGGCATAGCAAAGCTCGGCCTCGCGGGCCAGTTTCGCCTCGGGCATATTGGTCATGCCGACCACGTCGCAACCCCAGACATCGCGATAGAGCCGCGATTCGGCGAGCGTCGAAAACTGCGGGCCTTCCATCGCCAGATAGGTGCCGGATCCGTGCAAGGTGACGCCGACCGTCTCGGCCGCCGCCACGCAGGCCGCGCCGAGCCGGGAACAGGTCGGATGCGCCAGGCTGACATGGGCCACCAGACCGGGGCCGAAAAAGCTTTTGTCACGCGCGAAGGTTCGATCGATGAACTGATCGACCAGCACGAAATCGCCCGGGGCCATATCCTCGCGAAACGATCCGCAGGCCGAGACCGAGATCACATCGGTCACGCCCGCGCGCTTCAGCGCGTCGATATTGGCGCGATAGGGCACGGTCGAGGGGGTATGGACATGGCCACGTCCGTGTCGCGGCAGAAAGACCATCTTGGTGCCGTCCAGATGTCCGATCAGCAGCGCATCCGACGGCGCGCCGAAGGGGCTTTCGACCGCCACCCATTCGGGAGCCTCCAGCCCGTCGATTTCATAAATGCCCGAGCCGCCAATGACCCCGATCACAGTTTCCATCCCATGGCCCTTTCCGTCGCAACCGATGCCCGGACGGTAGCCGCAAAGGGGCCGGGGCCTCAATCGTTCAAATGCACGCGCCGGGCGGTCATTCGCCGGGACGGTTCAACGAAAAAAGCTCGGTCACTTTGGTGAAATCACGGTATCCCATTCTGCCGACGGGCTGGAAGGCCGTGACATCGAAAATGCCGTCCACCAGGCAATCGTCGCGCATGTGGATGCCGATCACTTCGCCAAAGACGACGGTGTTGGCCGCGCCTTCGATCTGCACGATCCGGGTCAGGCGGCATTCCATGCTGGCAGGCGCGTCCGCCACGCGGGGCGCGTCGATCAGGCGGCATTCGGCCTTGGCGATACCGGCATCGGTAAATTCATCCACCCCGCGCGGCCAGGGCCCCGAGGTTTGGTTCATCACCTCGGCGCTGGCAGATTCCACCACGTTCACGCAAAAGACGCCAGTGTCGCGGATATTGGCGGTGCTGTCTTTCACGCCATCCTGATCGGGCTTGGCGGAGGTGCAGGCAAACATCACCTGCGGCGGCTCATAGGCGACCCCGTTGAAAAACGAATAAGGGGCCAGGTTGTCCGCGCCGTCGGCCCCGCGCGTCGAGATCCAGCCAATCGGGCGCGGCGTGATCAGCGCGTTGAACGGGTTATGCGGCAGCCCGTGGCCGTCTTTGGGTTCGTAGAACATATGCGGAGGCCTCCAATCCGGTTTGGCAAGGAGGTAACGCCATGCTAGGGGCGGTTCCAGTCGAAAATCCTCAAGGGACGGGTTGGCTTTGTATCATCTCAGCCATGAAGAGCCGGAAGATCACTGGGAAGTGGAGGCGCTTTACGACCTCTGCTTTGCGCCGGGGCGTGAGGCGCTCAGCTCTTACCGGCTGCGCGACGGCACAGATCCTGTATCGCGGCTCTGTCGTGTGGCGCGCGATGGCGATGGCATCCTTGCGGGCGCGATCCGTTTCTGGCCGGTGCGGGTTGGCGGGGTGCCGGCATTGTTGCTTGGCCCGGTGGCTGTGCACCCGACCCGCCAGGGCGAAGGTCTGGGCGGTGCATTGATCAATGACAGCGTCGGACGGGCCGCCGAAAACGGCTGGGCACGGGTGCTGCTGGTGGGCGATGCGCCCTATTACCGGCGCTTTGGTTTTCACCGGCTTTCAGGTGTGATCATGCCGCCGCCGACCAACCCCGACCGGGTGCTGGGCCACGGCGATTGGGAGGGGGTTCGCGGCCCGGTAACCGCGTGGGCGGCTGATGTGTAGGGCATGGCGTTTGGATCCGTCTGCCAACCCGATATTCGCGTGCCACATGGCTGTTGAGGGCATCTTGTGGCTTTCAATGATGCACGGGCCACCCCACTGACGCGCGGCTTTGCCTTGGTTCGGGTCGGGCGATTACCCCTGCCGACGCAACCAATCCATCACCGGGTCGCGCACCGATTGCGCACCGCTGGCGCGCGCCTCGTTGATGACCGCGCGCGCCTCGCGCAGGTCGACGCGCCGGAGCAGGCTTTTGACCGGGCCGATCGAGGCCGGACGCATCGACAGGGTGCGCAACCCCATGGCCGCAAAACACAGCGCCTCGACCGGGCGCCCGGCATCTTCGCCACAAAAGCTGAGCGGGGTATCGGTCTCGGTGCAGCGGCCCACGATCTGTTCGATAAAGGTCAGGAAACTGACATTGAGCGTGTCATAGCGCCGCCGCACCCGTTCGTTTTCACGGTCGGCGGCAAAGAAAAACTGTTTCAGGTCGTTGCCGCCGATCGAGATGAAATCGGCCAGCTCGAAGAACTGGCGCGGCGCGAAGGCCAGGCTGGGCGTTTCCAGCATGGCACCGATTTCGACATCTGCCGGTAACGTGTGTCCAAGTGCTGCCTCGCGGTCCAATTCACGCAGCAGATGGTCGCGCGCGGCGGTAAATTCCTCGAATTGCGCGATGAAAGGGAACATCACCGTCAGCGGCCGGCCATTCGCGGCCCGGATCAACGCCTGCAACTGCATCCGCATGACGCCGGGTTTGTCCAGCCCGACCCGGATCGCGCGCCAGCCAAGCGCCGGGTTGGGTTCATCTTGCCGCTTCATATAGGGCAGCACCTTGTCCGACCCGATATCGAGGGTGCGGAACGTCACGCGTTTGCCGCCAGCGGCATCCATTACGCGCGCATAAAGTGCGGCCAGCGTGCCCCGGCGCGGCACCGTGCTGCGGGTCAGGAATTGTAATTCGGTGCGGAAAAGCCCCACCCCCTCGGCCCCCGAGGACTGCAGCGACGGCAGATCGGCCATGAGGCCTGCATTCATATGCAGCGTGATCCGGGTGCCATCGAGCGTCTCGGCCGGCATGTCGCGGATCGAGGCATAGCGTTCCTGGGCGGCGGCGCGCATCGCCATTTTATCACGAAAAGCGGTGGTGACGGCATCTTCGGGGCGCAGATGCACCACGCCCTGATCGCCATCGACCAGGATAAGATCGCCGTTCAGCGCCTCGGTGGTGATGCGCCCCGCGTTCACGATCAGCGGAATGGCCAATGCGCGCGCGACAATGGCGGCGTGGCTGGCGACCGAGCCTTCCTCCAGCACTACGGCGCGCAGCGAGCGGCCATATTCAAGCAATTCGCCGGGTCCGATATTGCGCGCCACCAGCACCGGATTATCGGGGATCTCGGCACCGGATTTGCCGCCCTGTCCGGTCAGTTGCCGCAACAGCCGGTTTGACAGGTCATCGAGATCGTGCAGGCGTTCGCGCAGATAGGGATCGGGCACGGTTTCCATGCGGGCGCGGGCAGTGGATTGTTCCTTTTCGACGGCGGCTTCTGCCGACAGTCCGCGGGCGATGTCTTCCTCCATCCGGCGCATCCAGCCGCGCGAATTGGCAAACATGCGATAGGCTTGCAGCACCTCGTGCTGGTCCTTGTCGCCCTTGGGCGCATTGTCCAGCATCTCATCGACCGAAAGGCGCAACTGATCGACCGCCGTGTTCAGGCGAACCCGTTCGGCCTCGGGGTCATCCGCGATCGGGTTGGTGACGACAACGCGCGGATTATGCAGGAAAACCCGGCCCTCGGCGGCCCCTTCCTGACCGATGCCGCCATGCAGGACCACCGATTTCTGGTGGCGCGCCGACATCGCCTCGCCTTCGCCGACAAAGGCCCCAAGCTCGGTCATTTCGGCCAGAACCATGGCGACCACTTCCAGCGCATAGACCGCGTCTTCGGAATAGGAGCGGCCATCGCGGGACTGCACCACAAGCACGCCCAGGTTTTCGCCGAGCCGCTGGATCGGGACACCCAGGAAAGAGGTGAACCTCTCCTCGCCGGTTTCGGGCATGAAGCGGAAACCGGGTTCGGAGGGGGCGTTGGCGGTGTTGACGGGCCTGAGACGCGCCGCGACCCGGCCCACCAGCCCTTCACCGACGCGCAGCCGGGTGACGTGGACGGCCTCGGGGGTCAGGCCCTCGGTGGCGCATAATTCCAGTGTTTTGGCATCGCGCAGCAGATAGATCGAGCAGACATCGGTGCCCATGCTGTCGGCAATGATATGCGTGATCCGGTCCAGCCGTTCCTGACCGGCACCGGCCTCGGCCAATGTCGCCTGCAACCGCCTGAGCAGCCTGCGACTTTCGCTTTCTGTCCCGTCGGCCATCAAGACCCCCGATTGCGGACCCCCTCGTTGCGGGCGGTCTGTCCGTGCTCAAGGCATAGCGCGGCGGTGGGGCAGGGCGCAACGGGGTAGGGCCCGCACGGGCGGGAACAGGCGTGTCAGGCGGGTCCGGCCCGGGTATTGCCCGGCGCGCAGCCTGAGATGCCCGATTTTTTCGCCAAGACGACAGCGATGGGCGCGATCATGGCAACGGGTGCTGGCAAAACGCAGAGGCCGGTGGCTGCCGTCAGCCTGCCTTGTCCAGCTCGAATGCGTCATGCAGCGCCTGCACCGCCAGCTCCATGTATTTGCGGTCGATCAGGACCGAAACCTTGATCTCGGACGTGGTGATGACCTTGATGTTGATATTCTCGTCGCGCAGCGCCTTGAACATCCGCGCCGCGACACCGGCATGGCTGCGCATCCCGATGCCCACGATCGAGACCTTGCAGACATCGGTATCGGCGACCAGCCCGTGGAAATTGATCTCGCCGCGATCCTTGGCGTCATTCACGGCCTGCTCGGCGCGGGCCACCTGATTGGTGGGGCAGGAGAAGGTCATGTCGGTGCGGCCTTCCTCGGAGATGTTCTGCACGATCATGTCGACATTCACCCCGGCATCGGCCAGCGGCCCGAAAATGGCGGCTGACACACCGGGGCGGTCGGCGACCGACACAAGCGTGACCTTGGCTTCGTCCTTGGAATAGGCGACCCCGGCAACTGCATTGCTTTCCATGATTTCCTCCTCGTCGCAGACGAGGGTTCCGGCCTCGTCGGACTGTTCCTCGAAACTTGACAGTACCCGCAATTTCACATGATAGCGCATCGCCAGTTCGACCGACCGGGTTTGCAGCACCTTGGCCCCGAGGCTGGCCAGTTCCAGCATTTCTTCGAACGCGATCTTGTCGAGTTTGCGGGCCTTGCCGCAGATGCGCGGATCGGTGGTGTAGATGCCATCGACATCGGTATAGATATCGCAGCGCTCGGCCTTGAACGAAGCGGCAAAGGCCACGGCCGTGGTGTCGGACCCACCGCGGCCAAGCGTGGTGATGCGGCCATCATCGCCGATACCCTGGAACCCGGCCACAACCGCGACGCGCATGCCTTCGCCGAATTTGGCCACGATGTTGTCGGTCGGGATCTCTTCGATGCGGGCGGCGGCATGGGCGGAATTGGTTTTGAGCGGCACCTGCCAGCCCTGCCAGCTGCGCGCCGGCACATCCATTTCCTGAAGCGTCATGGCCATCAGACCCGCCGTGACGTTTTCGCCCGATGAGACCACGGCATCATATTCGCGGGCGTCGAAGAGCGGCGAGGTTTCCTCGACATAGCCCACCAGCTTGTTGGTTTCGCCCGACATGGCCGAGACGATGACGATGACGTCATAGCCGTTTGCCACCTCGCGCCCGACACGTTTTGCGGCACGTCGGATGCGATCGAGCGTGGCGACCGAGGTGCCGCCGAATTTCATCACCAATATGGGCATGGCCCGGCCCGTCCCCTTTGAATTGTCGCGCGTGTCATAAGGCGGTGGCGCGCGGGTGACAAGGGTGCCGCGACGCGGGTGTCGGCGTGGGGCCGATATGGTAGCGAGCGTTTGGCCGGCTCAGGCGCCCCGGGGGAGGGGAGCCATCGCGCGGCCAATTGGGGCCCGCCCCAAACCCCGAGGTATTTCCACCAAAATGAAAGGGATCAGGGCAGGTGGCGGGCGGCTTCGCGGGTGGCGAAGGATTTCATGTCCGGCCCGTGGGTGGCGAGGAAGGCGCGCACCGTTTCGGGGTCGCGTTTGGAGAGATCGCGCAGCCACCAGGCGACCGCTTTCTGGATGAACCAGTTGGGGTCGTGTGTATAGGCGGCGGCCCAGCCAAGGATGCGGGCGCGGGCGGCCTGTTCGGCAGGTTTGGGATGGCGTTGTTTGGTCCAGGGCAGCGTGAAGGTGAGGGCCGCGCGTCTGGTCCAGAGATGGGGCGATGTGGTCCAGGTCTCGACGGTGTCAAGGCGGGCGGGATCGGCGGTCAGCCGGCGTTGGCCCGCAAGGGCAACGGCATCGGCGATGGCCCAGCTGTCGAGATCGGGCAGCCAGCTTTGGATCAGATCCCAGGCCGGGCCGTCATCTGGTTTGATCCGGGCCTGTACCAGCAGCTTGGCGGCGGTGATGCGGGCCTCGAAAATATCGGTTTGCCAGAGCGCGTCGGCAAGCTTGAGCCGGTCGCCCAGGGTGAGGCTTTGGCGCAGATCCCGGGCGAGATCATTGCAGAACGCGTTCGAGAGGCCGAGATAGCGGCGCGGGGCCTTGTGATAGGCGGCCATTTGCGCGGCGCGTTCGGGATCGGCGGCGGCCATCAGGGTGGCCAGCGTGTCCGCCGCAGTCATGATCCGCCCGCCGGTCGCCGGTGCTCGGAAGGCAATGACCGGGGCAGGCGCGTTGCCATTGCCGGAACCGGGTTTTTGCAATCGGTCATTCCACCGTCACGGATTTCGCCAGGTTGCGCGGCTGATCGACATCGGTGCCTTTGTGCACCGCCGTGTGATAGGCAATCAGCTGCGCCGGGATCGAATAGAGGATGGGGGCCAGGAACGGGTCCACATCGGGCAGGATCAGCGTTTCCCAGGCATCGCCACCTGCCATTTCGGCACCCGCCGCGTCGGTGACCAGCAGCACTTGACCTTCGCGCGCCATCACCTCCTGCATATTTGAAACGGTCTTGTCGAAAAGCGCATCGGTCGGAGCCATCACCACCACCGGAACGGTCTTGTCCACCAAGGCGATGGGCCCGTGTTTCAGTTCACCCGAGGCATAGCCCTCGGCATGGATATAGCTGATTTCCTTGAGTTTAAGTGCGCCTTCCAGCGCCAGCGGGAACATCGCGCCACGGCCCAGAAAGAGGACGGTCTGCGCGCGGCTAAGCGCCCAGGTGTGGCGTTTGATCTGATCCTCCAACGCCAGCGCCTGATTGATCAGACCGGGCAGGGCGCGCAGTTGGGTCAGCAACTCGGCCTCACGCGCGGCATCGATCCGGCCTTTCTGACGCGCGGCGAGGATGGCGAGATTGGCCAGCACCGCAAGCTGGCAGACGAACGCCTTGGTCGAGGCGACGCCGACCTCGACGCCGGCCAGGATAGGCAGCGCCAGATCGCTTTCGCGCGCGATGGAGCTTTCGGCGACATTGACCACCGAGAGGATGCGCGCGGCGCGGCCTTCGCAATAACGCAGCGCGGCCAACGTGTCGGCGGTCTCGCCCGATTGGCTGACAAAAATCGCCGTGGTGCGGCCCGACACCGGCGGCTCGCGGTAGCGAAACTCGGAGGCGATATCGACATCGCAGGGCAGACCGGCAAGCTGTTCGAACCAGTATTTGGCGACCAGACAGGCAAGATTTGCGGTGCCGCAGGCGACCAGAATCAGGCGGTCGGTCTTGCTGAAATCGACCTCCCCCTCGGGGATGACCACTTTGTTGTCGCTGGCATAATGGGCCAGGCATTCGGATAGAACCGTGGGCTGTTCGAACACCTCCTTGGCCATGAAATGCTTGTGCCCGCCCTTGTCGATCTGGGCCGATTGCGCGGGGATGTTGCGAATCTCGCGGTTGGCGGGGCGGTCCTCGGTGTCAAAGATCTGGGCTCCCGCGCGAGTGACAT
>Ga0316204_10011010_pt1 | contig 11467 bp, 9 predicted proteins | sample 6monrhotite_MG_2_FD_205661 | JGI IMG/M metagenome (GOLD analysis project Ga0316204, IMG submission 205661) | Microbial mat bacterial communities from mineral coupon in-situ incubated in ocean water Damariscotta River, Maine, United States -... | ecosystem: Environmental > Aquatic > Marine >...
CCTTCGGCAAGTAATGCATCTACTTCAGTGGATACGTCTCGTACCAGTCTTAACTGAGTATACAGCTTAAACTTGACAGATTTGGCGAATTTTCTCCACTTATCGAGGTCTCCACCGTAAAATAAATCATCAGCACCTACAGTTGCTAGGTTAACATTATTCAGACTCAATATCCCAGAATCCAATAATGCCATGACTTCATCATATACCGCTTCATCATCATCATAAGAAGCCGAAGGATTTACCGTACCCTGAAATGCTTCAGAAAAAGGAACGTCACCATAGGTATCCACCAATTGGCTAAATATGTACCCTTTCATAATTTGAGCAATCCCTTTATAATCGTTGGCACCGGCATTTCCGGCTTGTGAAATAATTAGCTCGTTATCCATCAATGCGCGTGTGTAAAGGATATTCCATGCAGTAATGACTTCAAAATCTGAACCGTTCACCGCATAATCCTGCTCAGTAGTTCCTCTTTGGAACACCTGATGCATATAGGCTTGTGGAATCGCAGAAAGTCCACCAATTGAATTCCCTAAAGCACCACCCGCATCAACCTGCACAGATGTCAATAACTGAGACAAAGGAGCAGTAATAGGGTTATTAGGATCTTCATTGATGTTTAAAAAATCATCACATGAGGACATGTAGAGCAGAACTCCGCTCATCATCACTATTTTTATAAATATATTCTTCATTATTTTCATGGTTAAAATTAAAATGTAACCCGAAGATTAAATGCAAATCTCTTGGCAGAAGGTGTAGTCGAAAATTCGATACCCTGGTTATTTCTAGCTCCACCAAACTGGTTGGTTTCCGGATCAAAATTCTGATCTTCATGGAAACCAGGAGCGTGAAACCAAAGATTTCTCCCGGTGAACGCAACAGTAACATTTCCAAATGGAGTAGAGTCTAACCAACTGTCCGGGAAAGTATAACCTAAATAGACTTCTCTTAACCGATAAACTGTGGCATCGTAAACATTCCATTCGTTGGAGCCGTTACCTGCGAAAGTCTGACCAAAATAAAGTGTATTTACTTCAATCATCGTTGAATTAGGAATCTGCTGACCCTGATCATCCAAAATTGGCAGCAGGGTATTAGGATCTCCATATACTCCAGGAATAATCACATTGGTTTCCCGGTCAGCCTGATGCTTTAATACTCCTCTGGATAGTCTCTGCTCGGCAGTATTAGACCAAAGATCTCCACCTTCTTTCCAGTCAAAGACTGCTCGAAGAGTGATCCCCTTCCATGAAACAGTATTGGTTAGACCAACTATAAAGTCAGGATTAGGATTACCAATTAATTCACGTGTTGTACTTGGAATTAGCTGTCCATTGGATGGGTCTACTAAAAGTTGACCATCCGCAGATCTTGCATCTACAGAACCCAGCAACATACCAAACTCTTCGCCTTCTCTATGAACACCAATTACGTTTCCTGCAAATGCAGATCCGATTTGGATTTCATTTACCCCAAAACCTAATTCTTCAACAAGGTTTTTATTCTGAGTATAGGCGCCGTAAAGATTCCACTCAAATCCATTGTCTAGCCTTACCGGAGTAAAATCTAAGCCAATTTCAATACCCTTATTGCTTACTTCACCAAGATTAACAATCGCGCCACGGAAACCTGACTCATCAGGAATTGGCGAGTTGATAATTTGATCCTTAGTAAGTCTGCTATAATAGGTGAAATCTAGACCTACTCTACCGTCCCACAATTTACTTTCAAATCCAACTTCCCACTCTGAAGTAATCTCAGGTTTCAATAATGGATTTGCAGCAGTTTGCGCAATAGTAGCACCAGGATTTCCATTGAATGGCTTTTGTGCAGTTGGCCCGTTAGGCGGAACCAATCCAAAGGCATTGTTCACAACCAACACATTTGCCGTCAGGTATGGATTCGTATCGTTACCAACCTGCGACCATCCACCTCGTACTTTTAGAGCATTCAGAAAATTAGACTGAATTCCTAAGGCTTCGGTTAAAATTAAAGATCCAGTAACTGCAGGATAAAAGAAGCTTCGATTTGCTTCTGGTAATGTAGATGACCAGTCATTTCTACCCGTTACAGTAAGAAATGCATAATCTCTATATCCAACAGTTGCGTCTCCATAAATACCAAATATTCTCTTACGACTGAAAATCCCACCATTAGGAATTACAGCATTGGTATTATCTACGTCATCAATATCAAACACTACATAACCTGTACCCTGATACCGTTGACCTTCACTAGTACGCTGATTTATGTTCACTCCAAGGTGAGCTCCCAAAGTAAAATCCTGAGAAAGGTCTTTTGATGCGGAAACAAGGAAATCAGTATTTAATTCCAATTGATTCACTGTATTTGTATTAATTTGACCAGTAACTGCGGTTGTACCATTAGGTCGTTGAAATTCATTAACCGAAGTAGTATATCCATTAACACCCATTTTTGCAGTCAAATTTAACCAGTCAAAAACATCGTATCCCAGATCAAATGCAGCAGTGTAACGATCGGTATTGGAAACAATTCCTGTATTCTCAACCGTCCAGTAAGGATTATTAGCAGTACCCCTTCCTACCATGAATTCACTACCTAAGTCGGTAGGATTCTGGAAAGGTTGTCCCTGCAAATCCCAGTTTCTTCCTAATAACCCAATTCTTGTAAATAGAGTAGGGTTTGATCCTCCCAGATTACCCACACCTGTAAGTGCACCATCCTGAGAAGTCCGTCCAAATGACAAGGTTGCCCCCATGGAAAACCCATTGTCCAGTTGAGTTCTACCTCCTACACTAATTGTGCTTCGGGTGAATTCAGTATTAGGAATAAAGCCCTCTTGATTAAGGTGAGATAATACAGCTGTAATATTTGAAAACTCATTACCCCCTGAAATTGTGACAGAATTTTCTATAATCTTACCATCTTCGAAGAAATCCTTTACATTATTTGGATAGGCTCGGTATGGAACATTAACATCAAATTGACCATTGAAACCCGGTCTTCCAAAATACCAGTGAGGAATAGAATCCCTAGCCGCATAAGGTCTGGTTCCTTTAAAAGGATCACCCCATGACCCGTTGGCCTGTTGGTATGCAAAGTTAGTTCCTGTACCGTACGTGTTCTGATAATCAGGTAGGTTAGAAACTTTTTCTATTGAATAGGAAGAACTAAAGGCAATTTCCAGACCTTTCTTTGAAGATCTGGTTGACCCTGTTCTGGTAGTAATTAATATTACCCCATTGGCTGCACGAGATCCATAAAGAGCAGCTGCTGCTGCACCTTTCAGTACTGTCATCGACTCAATATTATTTGGATCAAGGTCAGATATCCTAGACCCAAATCCTCCTCCTCCAGTAAGACCTCCAATATTGGAATTTACTCCATTTTGTGCATCAATATAGTCGTTGTTGTAAGGTACTCCATCAACCACAAATAATGGTTGATTATCGTTGGTTAGGGAAGAGTTACCACGAATAGTAATTCGGGTAGAACTACCCGGAGCACCACTGGAACCCTGAATATTAACCCCGGCAACTTTACCAGAAAGGGCTCTCAAAGGATCTGGCTCAGAAACCCCCTGAACCTTGTCTCCATCTACTTTTTCGATAGAGTAACCCAGAGCTTTTTTTGAACGCTCAATTCCCCCTGCAGTAACTACTACTTCAGATAAAGCAATAATATCTTCTTCCAATATGATATCGATCACGGATTGATTTCCGATTTCAATTTCCTGGGCTAAATACCCTATATAAGAGAAGACTAGTATTCCTCCGTCTGCGGGCACAGTGACCTTGTAGACACCACTTACATCCGTGACTGCTCCTGAAGTAGTCCCCTTCAGAATCACGTTTACACCGGGAAGCTCTGTCCCATCTCCGAGGGCAGTAACTTTACCAGTGACAGTTCTCTCCTGACCATATGCAAATCCGCTGATTAGCAAGGCCAGAAAGCAACTAAGAAACAATCGTAAATTTGTTTTCATAGGCTTAGGTTTAATAGTTAAAACTTAATTTCGCAATTAGGTGGGCTCATGGACAGCTTAAATCTGTATCCATAAAGACTCCTCCTTTTGCTCAAAGTTGAGTATAAAAACCAAGGCTAAGTATCCCCCCGTAAGAGGGAAATTTAGGGGGCCTATGAGTCCCCAAGAATGGGGTACTAGGAAATGAACTTATTCTTCTGTGCTTTCTCGATAGCTTCCGCCTTTGAGTGCACCTGAAGCTTGAAGTAGATGTTTTTGATGTGCGACTTAACGGTCTCCTTGTGAATAAAGAGTTCATTAGCGATTACCGTATAGCTCTTTCCTTTAGAAAGTAATGCCAGCACCTGAGTCTCTCTTTCAGAGAGTGGTGAATCTTGATTTATCTGGAAGGACTCGACCACCATACGAGCAATATTAGTACTCATTGGAGCACCTCCTTTAATGACCTCGTCTATGGCATCCAGGAGTTTGGAATGATCTGTATTTTTGGTCATATAACCGCTTGCACCAGCACAAAGAGCCTGAAACACTAAATCAGAATTTTCATGAATGGTGATTACAATGATGTCTGTATTTGGCAACATTGCCTTTAGCTTCTTAGTCCCTTCAATTCCATTCATTCCAGGGAGTTCGATATCCATAAGGATTACATCAGGATCAAGTTTAACTGCTTTCTTTATTGCGTCTTCACAGCTGGAGAATGTTTCCATTACTTCATAGCTGTTCATGCTGTTAATTAAGAGCTCAAATCCCTCTCGAATTATGTCATTATCTTCAACGATAATGATCTTTACTGTGGTTTCCTCCATGGTAGTTTCGAAATAGTTCATTGCAATTTAATTTAATTAATCATCGATTGTAATCCCCCAATAAAGGGCATATATCCTAATACGTACAATTACCCTTCATGTGACGTAAATGTCGTGAAAATATCCGAATCAAGAAAATTCACGTAATCCGCGATAAACCTAAAATCTTCAAATACGTTAATTGGGACGAGTTTTTGATTGTTTTAAAATTACCTTTCCAGGACCTAAGATATTAAGAATGTAGAATCCTCTTCATGTCTATAAACTATCGGAAAGGTAATTTTTTTGATTGTTTTTCCGAGCTCTAAAGACTCAATGCGTACAACTTCTTCCAGTTCTGTTCGAAATTAGCATATATATGTTCATTTTTGAACATTATTAATGTAACTTATGACGCTTAATTAACACCAAAGGGACATTTAACCTTTGGCACAAATTATGACCTAAAGTTAACGAATTCAAAAAATCAAATGGAAGTGAACGAAAAACAACTTGGAAAGATATTGATTATCGATGACGATGAAGATGTTTTATTGGCAGCAAAATTACTCCTCAAAAAACACGCACATGAGGTTATCATAGAGAAAAACCCAAAAAAGATACCCTTTCTTTTAAATAATGATTCTTACGATGTCATTTTGTTGGACATGAATTTTAGTAAAGACATTACCAGCGGAAAGGAAGGATTTTATTGGTTAGGTGAGATTTTGGAAAGGGACCCTAAAGCAGTAGTAATTCTTATTACCGCATTTGGCGATGTAGAAATGGCTGTACGTGCATTAAAAGAGGGCGCTACAGATTTTGTATTAAAACCCTGGCAAAATGAAAAATTACTGGCCACAATTTCGGCAGCAATAAAGCTCAAAAGGTCTTATAATGAAGTAGCCAAACTAAAACAAACTACACGACAACTTGAAAAAGACATTAGTAAACCCTTCAAGGAGATCGTTGGAGAAAGCGAAGCCATAAGAGATGTATTTAAATTAATTGAAAAGGTAGCCGCAACCGATGCTAACGTACTCATATTGGGGGAGAATGGAACCGGGAAAGAATTAATAGCCCGTGCGCTTCACCAAAGATCTTTGCGTGAAAACAAGGTATTTATAGGAGTCGACATGGGTTCTATTACCGAATCTCTTTTTGAATCTGAGTTATTTGGCCATAAAAAAGGATCGTTTACCGATGCGAAAGAAGATAGAGCTGGAAGATTTGAGCTGGCCAATGAAGGTACACTATTTCTGGATGAGATAGGAAATCTCAGCATGCCTCTTCAGTCCAAACTACTTACTGTAATCCAAAACAGAGAAGTAACGCGAATTGGAACCTCAAACCCGGTTTCTGTTGATCTTAGATTAATTTGTGCAACCAATATGCCGGTATACGAAATGGTGGAGGAAGGCACTTTCAGACAGGATCTTCTTTACAGAATCAATACAGTAGAGATAAAGTTGCCTCCCTTGAGAGATCGAAAGGAAGACATTGGGATGTTGACCGATCATTTTATTGAAATATATTGCCGTAAATATCGAAAGCCAGATAAAAAATTGGGAGCGGGAACACTCAAAAAATTAAAATCCTATCATTGGCCCGGGAATATCCGTGAATTGCAGCATGCTATTGAAAGAGCCATTATCATGAGCGATGAAAGTGTATTGCTACCCGAAGATTTTCTCCTGTCTTCGAGAAACAATGAAACTGCCACTCCGAAGGAAGATTCATTTAATCTGGAAGAGGTAGAAAAATCCGTAGTACAAATGGCCATCACAAAACATGCAGGAAATATTTCCAAAGCAGCAAAGGAATTAGGGTTGACGAGAGCTGCCCTTTATCGCAGACTAGAAAAACATGGCCTATAACAGTTTCAGGTTTAATATTTTTCTCAGGGTAATCTTCTTAACCATTACCCTGTTCCTGTTTTCCTATCTGGTAAACAACAACTCCCTTTTGATAGGATTCTTTATGTTGTTGCTCAGTGGATTCCAGGTATTATCCCTGATATTATACATCAATAAAGCCAATCGGGAATTGATTGATTTTATCGACTCTATTAAAGACGAGGATCTTTCTAAAATTTCTGAACATAATGTTGACTCATCTGAAGTGCTAAAAACTGAGTTTCAACATGTACTAAAAAAGATGCAGGAAGTTGGTGCAGAAAAGGAGGCACATTACCAGTATCTCAAAAATATAGTACAGCATTTAGGGATTGGCATTCTTACATTTAATAAGCAGGGAGAAATTCAAATTATAAATACAGCAGCGAAAAGACTTTTCGGAATTACGCAGCTTAGAAATGTAAAGTCACTTCAATCACTAAGTCCAATCCTGGTGGAAAGCTTTTTTCGCTTGAAAACAGGAGGAAGAGATCTCGTCAAAATAGAAAATGATGGAGAAATTATTCAATTGGCTGTATATGCCATTGAACTCTCCCTGAAAAGTGAAGAATTCAAGTTAATCTCTGTACAGAACATCCAAAGCGAACTGGAGGAAAAGGAAATGGAAGCCTGGCAAAATCTTATCCGGGTACTTACTCATGAAATTATGAATTCCGTGACGCCTATTTCTTCTCTTGCTGCAACGGTAGATCAAGAATTGGTGTCTCAACTGGAGAATGGCATGGAAATTAATCAGATCCCAAATGAGGAATTGGGGGACCTGCATTTAGCAGTTCAAACGATTCAAAAACGAAGTGAGGGATTAATTCGATTTGTAACTGACTTTAGAAATCTAACAAAAATTCCTATTCCAAGGATTAAGAGTTTTCCAGTGGCTGAATTATTTCAACGACTAGAAGTTCTCTTTAAAAATGACCTGAAGAAAACTGGAATCCATCTCGAAGTTGTAATGGAAGAGGGGTTAAAAGTCAAAGCAGATCAGGAATTAATTGAACAGGTGTTGATTAACCTGGTAAAAAATGCAATCCAAGCCTTGGAAGATGAAGACCTGGATGAAAAGAAAATTTCCTTACAAGCTTACTCTGAACGTAAAAATCATGTAATCATGAAAGTCATTGACAATGGCCAAGGAATCGACGAAGAAGCTCTTGAGAAACTGTTTATTCCATTTTTTACTACTAAACAAAATGGGTCCGGAATCGGATTATCCATATCCCGTCAAATCATGCGGCAGCATAAAGCAGTCATTTCTGCCACCTCTGACAATGGCAAAGGAACGGAATTTACATTAAAGTTTTAGATTTAATGATTCATATAAAACTGATTTTCATTAGTTTTGGGATTCAAATAAAAAACATTGCTTAAAATGGGAGATATCCACGAAAAGATTACCACAATATTAGTGGAGAAGCTGGGCTTAGCTAGTACAGAGGTCACAGCAAAAGCAAATTTTGTCAAGGATCTTGGAATTGATTCATTGGACTATGCAGAATTAGTTATGGAATTTGAGCAAAACTTCGACATAAAGATTCCAGATGATGATGCAGAAAAACTACAGACCATTGAAGATGCTGTGCAATACATCTCTGAAAAAATGGCTTCATAATAGCGCATATTCACTTTTTTGTATAGCTTAATCACGCTCTGGGCATAGATAAATCCATTTTACAGTGAATTATCGCTATATTCGTTTATGGCGTTGATCTCCAAAAAAAAGATACCTTATCCTGTAAGTCACAACCTCAGATCCTATTTGAGAAAATTTGGCAGACAGAGTCGATTACCCATCTTATATGAAGACCTTATTCGCTATAATAGTGCTATCCCCTTGTACGATCATAGTGGAAAAGATACTCTGTGGGAAACTGTTTTTTATTCACAAAGTGAAGCAGAACACTTAAATCAAGGTCTAAAGAAAATTTACTCCATGCTTACGGCTGATGGAGATGTTTCGGTAATTCAGCACCTGTACATCGACCGTATCGATATTTGCCCTTTTGGCAATTCCAAACCATTTCGGATCCGGGTGGTTAATAATATGAATGATAATTTTGACTATTATTATATCAAAACCGCTGATGCAAGTAGGGTTTATGGATTAGAATTGGAGCATTTAATCTCACCTAATAAGATTAAATATCTGGTTGACCATAATACACTGATCGAAGAACATATTGCCGGTCTTCCTGGTGATCAGTTCATCAAGTACTATCTTTCTGACCCCAATTTAAATACCATTAGGATTGCCAAAGAGTTTGTAAAATTTAATGAACGATGTTTCTATCGATTGCTCGGAGATATGCATAGCTCGAACTTTGTAGTTGACATCACCCCTGATTTTGAGGAAGTTCATTATCGAATCAGAGCCATTGATTTTGATCAACAGTCTTATGAGGGTCGTAGATCCATATATATGCCTCAGTACTTCAAAGAAAATAATGCCATTATCGAATTAGGGATGAAATTAATGACACCGGAGTCTATGGCGCAATATCAACTGGAAGAGCGTTCTTTGATGATACACCGGATCAAATCTTCTCGATTTAAAGTTAAAGAGCTTATTGATTCCATGGTTCAGGATGAACTATCTACAGCTGGACACATCCAATCTTTGAAGCAAGAACTTGCAAAATATCATGAGGAACCTACCTTTAATAACTGTCAAACTATGGGAGAGATTGTTAAATTAAATTTGAAAATGCTAGTCAGGAAAACCATTCATGAGGGGTAATTTCTTATTTATTATTGCAATTTATGTATTGGTGAAAGGGTAATTCCTATTAAATTTTTAAATTGGTTCGCATCAGCATAAATTGAATCCAGCCAGGAAATAAGGTAAACTAACTTTATAAACCAAAACTTAAAAAACATGAAAAAATTAGTTGCAGAATTTATCGGAACCTTATGGTTAGTTCTAGGGGGGTGTGGAAGTGCTGTATTAGCCGCTGCATATCCTGAGCTTGGAATTGGATTTGTAGGAGTAGCCATTGCTTTCGGATTGACCGTAGTAACCATGGCTTACGCAATCGGACACATCTCCGGATGCCACTTAAATCCTGCAGTTTCCATTGGATTATGGGTTGGTGATCGTTTTGACAAAAAAGAACTACTGCCTTATATTCTTGCACAGGTGTTGGGAGGGCTTGCAGGTGCAGCTATTTTATACAGTATTGCCAGCGGGAAATCCGGGTTTGAGTTAGGGGGTTTTGCCGCAAATGGATACGCAGAGCATTCACCTGGAGGATACAGCATGCTTTCCGCACTTATTACTGAAATAGTGATGACCTTTATGTTTTTAATGATCATTCTTGGAGCCACCCATTCTAAGGCACCAAAGGGATTCGCTGGTTTAGCCATTGGACTTGGCTTAACCTTGATCCATTTAATCAGTATTCCAGTAACCAATACATCTGTAAACCCCGCAAGAAGTACAAGTCAAGCAATATTTGCAGAAGATTGGGCCTTAGGTCAGTTATGGCTATTCTGGGTTGCACCTATTGTTGGAGCTATTCTAGCCGGATTAGTTTACAAGTATATCTCGCCTGAAAAAGAATAATAGTTTAAATGAAGGGAATAGTCACTGAATTAGCTAATAGCCTAATCTAATGAATCTAATAGTTCAAAAATTAGATCCACAATTAATCGCGATCTCAAAGGAAATTTATTCGGTATTTCAAGCCTCTTATGCAGTCGAAGCTGAGCTATTAAAAGCCGTAGATTTCCCCCCGCTAAAGCGAACATTGGAAAAGTTTGTCCAAAGCAACAATGACTTCTTTGGAATATGGAAAAATGATAGGTTAGCAGCAGTAGCTGAGATTAGTTGTACAGAAAGCCAAACCCATATTCAAAGCCTAGTTGTTCATCCTATTTATTTCAGAAAGGGGCTTGCCACAAAAATAATGGATTTCATTTTGGTCCAATTCGGCGAGAATACAGTTATGGTTGAAACAGGTTTGGATAATTTACCGGCAATCAGGTTATATGAAAAGTATGGATTTAAAGAAGTGTCTCGTTTTGACACCCATCATGGAATAAAAAAAGTCAGATTTGAATTGTCTACCCTCAAATAAATTCTCAGTATTCATGCTGTTAAACCTAGAATTGTGGATATAGTAACATCAATAACTCCTTACCCGAAAATTTACAGACCTGTTATTTTATGGATGTTTATATTTATAGGATTATTAGTAATTCAGAGTTGTACAAAAAAAACAACTTTACCAGATCCACTGGAATCTGGATGGAATGGCAAGGCAGTATGTGAAGTCCTTGAAGACAGTCCCCAACTAAGGGTTCTAAAATGCACTTTCCCGCCGGGAGTGGGTCATGAGAGACATTTTCATAAACCACATTGGGGCTATGCTATTTCTGGCAGCAAATTCAGGATGACTGATACCACAGGTACCCGGGAAATTGAAATATCCAGTGGTAGCAGCTTTCGCAAGGAAGCTATTCTCTGGCATGAGGCCTTAAATATTGGAGACAGTACGGCGGTATTTTTGATTATTGAACCCAAGTAAATAAGAAAATTATCCTCTTTGATACTTAAGTTTGACAACTCCTGACCCATACGTTTTAGTTTCCAGTAGCTTGAACTGTTGTAAATTTAATGTTCCCTCAAAGAGACTTATGCCTTCGCCAAGAGCCACCGGCATAATATAGAGCCAGATTTCATCCACCAAGTCTGCATTCATGAACAGCGTATTCAATTGACCTCCTCCTACCAGCCATACATCTTTACCCTCCTCTTTCAATCTGGGCAGTATAAATTCAACTGGGTTTTTTGA
>Ga0316204_10011011_pt1 | contig 11466 bp, 4 predicted proteins | sample 6monrhotite_MG_2_FD_205661 | JGI IMG/M metagenome (GOLD analysis project Ga0316204, IMG submission 205661) | Microbial mat bacterial communities from mineral coupon in-situ incubated in ocean water Damariscotta River, Maine, United States -... | ecosystem: Environmental > Aquatic > Marine >...
ACGCTGTTATAGCGCTGGCGAACTTCACGGCGACCTTAAAGGATGAAAATGCAAGTCCTGCGGAGCGGGCGTTGGCGCTGCGCTATATTATTCATATTGTTGGCGACCTGCATCAGCCGCTGCATGCAGGCAGGGCACAAGACCGCGGCGGCAACCGTATTGACGTTGTGTGGTTTGAGGAACTTACTAACCTACACACAGTTTGGGACGAGCGTATTATTCAACACAAACAGCTTTCCTATACGGAATGGACCAATTTTCTTGACCGGAAAATACAGCCGGAAAATATTGACGAATGGCAAAAGGCCGCCCCAACCGATTGGGTGGCAGAGCTAATCAGCTACCGGGGTGATATATACGAAAATGGCCACGGTATTCTTTCGTGGGAGTATGTTTACAAATATACGCCTTTGATTAAAAGCCAGCTTTCCAAGGGCGGAATTCGGCTCGCGGGCTATCTGAATACGATATTCGCGGATTGATATAGGCGAGTCGGCACCAATTGAGCGCCGGACCCTCTAAGCTAAAGGCCAAGTCGGGTTTTATCGACTTGGCAACCACAATTGGCACCTACAACTAGTGTATTTTTGCCCTCAAAACTCCCTAAAAACAACATACTGTGCCTTTTGCACCACGGGTGCGGATATTTGGTGGTTTGGCCGGGCGTCCCAACCAGCCAAATCTTGACAGTTTCGTCAGAAACCAGATTTTATTGTTCTGCTGAAATATTTTTGCGCGAAATGCCTAAAACAGGCCCTTCGGTTTGGTGACACCAACAAGTCAACTCAAGGCGAAAAAGGTGTCAGAATGAGGCGGAAAATAAGTCGGTTGAAAGTGATGAATATGTCAATTTTAGCCAACTCAAAAGAATGGTTGCATTAATTTTTTTGGCGGGGCAATTGTCCCCAATATGTGTCAGCGAGGGGTGCTATTTGGGTTGCCTCTTAGATAAAGCATAAATGGAGCTTAGGGAATGAAACGTCAAATGAGAACTGCTTTATATAGCAGTGTAGCCTTGGCCGTAATGGCAGCAAGTGTGCCTGTGATCGCGCAGGAAATCACTTCTACCGTTCGCGGTACAGTAACTGGGCCAGATGGAAATGTAATATCTGGCGCGACAGTAGTTGTAACAGACACTCGCACCGGCAGTACCACAACAACAACCAGCAGCAACAGCGGTAGCTTTAGTGTTCGGTCGCTTAAAGTTGGTGGGCCATACACAATTCGCGTGACCAGCGGTGATTATGACGCCGCGCTCGTGACTGGTGTGATGACAAACCTTGGTAGTGCCGCGAACTATGATATCCGCCTACAGGCATCGGTTGGTGACTTTGAGGAAATTGTAGTTTCAGCGCAGTCGATTTCAGCATCTATCGTTGCGACAGGACCAAGTTCAACCTTTAACCTTGGTGATATCTCGGCGCTTCCTTCCATTAGCCGCCAGGTCCGCGATGTAATTCGCATCGACCCACGGGTAAACATCAGCCGTGGTAGCGGCGGTGAAGGTTTCGGTATCAACTGTCTTGGTGGTAGCAGCCGCGTGAACTCATTCACGATTGACGGTGTGCGTGCCAACGATCCGTTTGGTTTGAATTCATCAGGTAATATTTCACGTAGTGCCTTCCCAATTCCATTCGACACAGTGAACGCTGTTTCGGTAGAATTTTCTCCGGTTGACGTTGAATATGGCCAGTTCACTGGTTGTAACATCAACGTTGTAACAAAATCAGGCGGCAACGAATTCCACGGCTCTGCATTCCTGCTTTATAACGGCGACAAAATCACTGGTTCGACCATTGATGGTGAGGATGTGACCGGCGGCGCATCATTTGACCAGTATGACTGGGGTGCGGAACTTGGTGGCCCGATCGTTAAAGACAAGCTGTTCTTCTATGGTTCATATGAAGAAACCAGCACATCTGACCTTCAGGAAGAAGGACCTGCTGAGGCTGGCTTTAGTAATGCAAGCACATATACGCTTGATCAGGTAAACCGCGTGCGGGATATTTTGATTAACCAATATGGCCGTGACCCAGGCGAGATTGTTCGCACACTTCCAAATACAAGCCGCCGTTTCTTTGGTCGGTTGGATTGGAACATTGCAGATGACCACCGTTTGGCAGCTACATACAGCCGCCTTGAGGAAAATCGCACCCTCGGTGACGATATCAATACTGGCCGTGGTAACTTCACGTTCTCGGATAATTTCCAAACACGTGGTTCTGTTTCTGACACATATGCTGTGCGTTTGTTCTCTGACTGGACAGAGAATTTCTCTACCGAGATCCGGGCGTCAAAATCAGACGTGGTGGATAGCCAAAGCCCTATCGGCGGCGGTGAAGCTCAAGACGATACGCCTCTGCCGCGTATTGGTATCGGACTCCCTTTTGGTAACGAGTTTTTCGGTACTGATTTTGTTTCCGGTCCGGGTACATTCCGTTCGGCAAACAAACTGAATACCAGCACCACACAGTTTAAGTTTAAAGGCGATTATGCTAGCGGTGACCATCTTGTCACATTTGGCTATGAATTCGATAAGCTTGACGTGTTTAACCTGTTTATCATCAACGGTACCGGCACAATTCAGTTTGGTACTTTCGGTGATGCCGACGCTGACATTGACGCACTTGAAGCTGGTATTGCCAGCGGTATTCGCATCAATTCATCTTTCACAGGTGATCCAAACGACGCTGCGGCTGAGTTCTCTCGCACCATTCACACGCTCTATATGCAGGATGAATGGCAAGTCACCAGCGATTTCAGTTTGGTATTTGGCGCACGGTATGATTTCTATAAATCAAACGACGCACCACTTGAAAACCCTGAGTTTGTTGGCCGTTTTGGTTTTACGAACACAACATCATACGACGGTTTGAATGCATTCCAGCCGCGTATTGGTTTCACTTGGGATTTGCCTGAGAAATTTGGCAATACTACTGTAACCGGTGGGTTTGCCAGCTTCTCTGGTGGCGATCCAACCGTTTGGTTTGCCAATGCTTACCAAAACTTTGGTGGCGCCATTGGCTTTGGTGATCACAACTCTTGTGAAGAAGCTGACTTGAACGTCCTTGCGGGCGGCTCGTTTTCTGGTATTCCGCAGTGTGCTATTGATGCCGCTCAGCTAAATGCACAGCAAAACCTTGGTGCGGTTGCAGCAGTTGATCCAAACTTGAAACTGCCAACAATGAACCGCTTTAGCCTGGGGGTTAGCCACTATACTGAAGATACCGGTTCTGATTTCTTCGACGGCTGGAACATCAAGCTTGACGCCATATACGGTGACATCGTGAATGGGTATGATTTTGTCGATCTGTCGCTTACCCAAACGGGTACTGCGCCTGATGGTCGTCATATCTTCTCACAGTTTGACTTCAGCGATCCTGGCTTCCAGCCTGGTTGTAACGCCCAATTTGTAGGCGTTCGTGAAGGCTTCTCTGGCGCTACCAGCGAATGTTTCCGCAGTCGCGGTTCAAGCAGTGGTCAGAACATTCTTTTGACCAACGCAGTGAACGGCGGCGGGTACCAATTGTCGCTTGCAGCTCAGTTTGCCAAGCAATTTGTAGTTAGTGATACTGCAACATTCGATTTCAGGGCTGGTTATGCCTACTCTGATTCAGTTGTTGGTAACGCTGGCGGCAGCTCAACAGCAGGATCGAACTTTGAGGAAGTTGTTACTTCAAACCTCAATAATTCGAAGCTGGGCACGTCACCAAATAACAACAAACACAATATTACGTTGGCTATGACCTACAGTGATGAACTGTTTGGCGATGATTTGATGACATCATTCTCTGCCTTCTTCCGGGCGCGTTCTGGTCGGCCACTAACCTATGTGTTCGATGCTAATACAGACCGCGATACATTTGGTGATAGTGACGCGGAAGCGCGTAGCTTGCTTTATGTGCCAACTGGTGAAAGTGACCCGCTGGTTACTTATGCTGATGGCTTCGATACTGCTGGTTTCTTTGCATTCCTTCGCGACCAGGGCCTTAATGAATTTGCGGGTCAGATTATCGACCGCAGCAGCTTCTCACAGCCTTGGACAGCAGACATCGACCTGAAGTTTACGCAGGAAATCAATGTTGGTTTCTTTGAAAACGATAAGTTTGAATTCACGCTAGACTTCGAAAACTTCCTGAACTTCATCGATAGCGGTGCTGGCGTTAAGCGCTTCATTCGCCCTGGCGATGTAGGCGAGGCTGTGCCGGTACTTGGTGCAACCATTAATGACGGTGTTTACGAATACAGCGGGTTCAACGCTGATAGCGTGATCCGGTTCAACAACGATGTAGAAGATACATTGTGGCGTATTCAGGTCGGTCTAAAGTACCGCTTCTAAATACACTATAATTTCTACTGTAAAACAGGGGCGCCCGGGAACTTTCTCGGGCGTTCTTTTTTGTCAGCTCTTTACCGGCTACCAGATGGGCAAATGGTGGTGGCTAATGGTGGTATGTTCGGAGGGTGGCAGACTGTGCCTTTTGCAACACGATGGAAAAAATTAAATAGTTAACGCCCGTTAACCTTGCCGACCATTCTTGACACTTTCGTCAGAAAGTTGTGATGAATGGTATAGGTATTTTTGCGTTTGACCCAGCGATGGGAGCTATTTTTGAAATGGCTTGTAGGGACAGCGCAGAAAACTTTTGTTGGGGCATATGTCCTGATTTGAACTGCGGGGGGATTAAGAAAATGATTTTCCCGCTGATTCAATAAAAATTGGAGCTTAGGGAATGAAACGTCAAATGAGGACTGCTTTATATAGCAGTGTTGCGCTCGCCGCGATGGCAGCAAGTGTGCCGGTAATAGCGCAGGAAATCACATCAACAATTCGCGGAACTGTAGTGGACGCCAGCGGTAATGCGCTAGCGAACATGGAAGTTACCGTTACGCACGATGCGTCTGGATCAAGAAGAACATTCACAACAGGGAATAACGGTGCGTTTCTCGCTCGTGGTCTTCGTCCAGGTGGCCCATACACAGTTGTTGTGGCCGGCAATGGTTCGTTCCAAGGCCAAACCATTAGCGGACTGACCCTGATCGTTGGTCAGCCTATGCCACTAACCATCAGCTTGGCTGGTGACGGCGCAAGCGTAGAAGAAATCCAAATCACAGCATCTCGTGTAGCTGCTCTTCGTGGTGGCGGCGCTTCTACATATGGTTCTGATGACATCGCAGCGGTTGCTTCCACAAGCCGCGACATTAAAGATACATTACGTCACAACCCATTCGTAACGATTGGCACAGGTGACAATGCTGCGCTTTCAGTTGGTGGTGCGAATAATCGCTTTAACAGCCTGACTGTAGACGGTATTCGCCAGGATGACGACTTTGGATTGAATGCTAACGGGTTCCCAACACAGCGTTCGCCGGTCTCTGTTGATGCTGTTGAACAGATCAGTGTAGCTCCGGCACCTTTTGGTGTTGAGTTCAACCGCTTCACTGGTGGTCAGATTAACGTCGTGACCAAGTCTGGTACTAACGAATTCCACGGAACTGGCTTTTATTCATACCGCGACGCTGGCCTTGCTGGCGATAAAAGTGGCAACGGTGACGGTGACCCGACAAATGACGGTGTTGACCTCGGTGTGTTCGAGAATAAATTCTATGGCGGTACATTTGGCGGCCCAATCATCAAAGACAAATTGTTCTTCTTTGGGTCATATGAGAAATTTCAGGGTACTACGCCGGTAACAGTTGGCGCAGAGGGTTCCGGTTTTGCAACTGAAATCCGTGACGTAACCCAAGACGATGTTGAAGCCATTGATGCGATTGCATCCAGCGTTTACGGCATCGACAATATGTTCCCTGGGGACGACGGCATTGCTGTTGAAGACGAGAAAATCCTGTTCAAGATTGACTGGAACATTTCTGACACCCAGCGTGCATTTGCGTCCTACCAGTACACGAACGGTAACTCACTGCGCGCGTCTGACCATTCCGGCAGCCGCTTTGCCTATCTTTCACACTGGTATAACCGTTCAGAAAAACTGAAAGCCTATAACTTCCAGCTTTTCTCTGATTGGTCTGACAATTTTTCTACTGAAGTAAAAGTCGGCTATAAAGAAAACGTAACCGGTCAGGTTGGCTTGGCTCTAGACCAAGGTATCGGTGAAATCCAGGTGGAAACACCAGATGGTGGCCGCGTTTATATGGGTATTGATGACAGCCGTCACTCTAATGCTCTTGATAATCAAACGCTTCAGATCAAAGTCAAAGGTGAATATCTTTGGAATGATCACACTTTCACAGGTGGTTATGAGCGCGACAGCGTTGATGTATTCAACCAGTTTATTCAGCGTACCCGCGGTATCTGGCACTTTGATTCCATCGAAGATTTCGCTGCTGGTACACCTGACACATTTTCTTACCAGAATGCTGTAACCAATGTGGCAGAAGATGGTGCTGCTCAGTTTGAGTTGACCACGCACACTTTTTACGGTCAGGACCGTTGGGACGTAACGAACGAGCTGACGATTACAGCTGGCTTGCGTTACGACCTGTATAAGCAAAGCGAAACACCGGCTGAGAATACCACCGTTTTAACTCGTACGGGTATTAACAACACGGCAACTTTTGACGGTGTTGGATTGTGGCAGCCTCGTTTTGCGTTCAATTATGATTTTGACGATAAAACGACTATTCGCGGCGGCGCTGGCCTATTCAGTGGCGGTGATCCTTTGGTTTGGATGTCTAATGCCTTCTCGCTTGATGGCGTGACAATCTCTTCTTTCTTCACCCGTGACGGTGATTTGATTGCAAATCCAAATTTCACAGAAGTACCGCAGTTTGCCAAAGATGCACTTGCAGCAGGTGCTGGTGACGTGGCCTTGATCGATCCAAACTTCAAGTTGCCGTCGATCTGGAAGTTCAATCTTGCTGTAGAACGCTATGCTGACCTAGGTTTCCTTGGTGAAGACTGGCATTTCACAGCAGAAGCCATTTGGGCGCGCAATAAAAACGCGGCTGATTGGAAAGAGCTAACCCGTGTGCAAGTTGCAACAGCGGCAGATGGGTCTCCGATCTATGACGCTGGCAATGACTATGTGATCTCGCTTACTAATAGTGATGGTGGCAAGTCGGACGTATATGCTTTCTCTTTCGACAAGAGCTGGGATAATGGCTTAAGCGCCTTTGGTTCTTATACCTACACCAACTCCGAGATTGCGAACGAAGGCACAAGCTCTACAGCATCGTCTAACTTTAACTTTGCTGCACACCTTGACCGTAATAACCGTCAGGTAGGAACTTCACCGTTTGAGAGGCGTCACCAGATCAAATTGGGCGTAACGTACCGGAAAGAATTCTGGGACGACAATGTTACAACAATTGGTGCTTTCTACTCAGGACGTAGCGGCAGGCCTTATTCCATTACACTGGATGAGTTTATGCAGTTCGGTGGCGACCGTTCGATCGATACTGGTGATGGACACTTGTTGTTCGTACCAAATGCGAGCGACACAGCTATTGCTGGTGAAGCGGGTGCAGATTCTGCGCTAGTGGTATTCTCGTCAGCAGAGGTTCAAGCTGACTTTAACCAGCTTGTTTCTGACTTTGGTCTGGAACGCGGCAGGTCAGTTGATCTGCAAAGCGAGCGTGGCCCTTGGGTGAACGATCTAGATCTTCGTTTCTCTCAGGAGGTTCCGGTTGGAAACTTTGGCAAGATTGAGCTTACTCTTGATCTTGAAAATGCGCTTAACTTCCTCGACAGTGACTGGGGCCGTGTTGAAGAATCTAACTTCGCACAGCAAGCTTTGGTTGATACTCGGGTGAATAACGCAACAGGCCAATTTACATACACTAATGTAGATTTGGATCCTCGTTTCTCATTCCGTGACACCGATTCTGTCTGGAAAGTGCAGTTTGGCATTAAATACAAGTTCTAATATTGAGCCTGCAGCATAAAACAATAATTGCGCCCGGGGATTTTCTCCGGGCGTATCTTTTCTAGCTTCGTTTATTGATCTATAGTCTTTCAAACATCATCACGGTGTTTTGGGTCTTGAGGAATATATGACAAAGAAGAGCGGTTCAGGGAACGGTCACAAGGCGAATATCCGCCGTGAGAATGAAACCAAAATACTAGCCGCAGCTGAAACGGTTTTTGCTGAAAAAGGCTATAAAGGCGCGAGCGTAGGCCTTATTGCCGAGCGTGCTGGGGTGCCAAAGCCTAACGTCTATTACTATTTTGGTGCCAAAGAGGCCTTGTATCACCGGGTAATTGAAGGGGTCGGCGAAGCCTGGCTCCATGCCGCCGACAAATTTGACGAAACCGATGACCCTAAAACCGCAATTCTTTCCTATGTGAATGCCAAAATGGACATAGCCCGTGCCCGGCCGCACGGCTCCCGGCTATGGGCAATTGAAATGGCGAGCGGGGCACCCTTTATACAGGAGTATCTGGCAAATGTGGTGAAGCCCTGGCTTGAAAGCAGAGAGAAAATTCTTGAACGCTGGATTGCGGAAGGAAAATTAAAACCCATCACGGCGCGGTATTTTTTCTTCATGATCTGGGGAACAACGCAGCATTATGCCGACTTTGAAGCGCAGATCATTGCAATGAATAACGGCGCGCCGCTATCAGACGCGCAATTTGAAGATGCCAAGCAGACCGTGGTAACAATGGTTTTACGTAGCTTGGCTATACTCTAAATCGCAATTAGCGTGCGCCCTGGCAAATAGGGGCCTTGAGAATTACCCTACCTCTTGCCTGCTGCAGCAACAGGTTTGTTAATTATCGTGATTAATTGGGCGGCAGCAAGCTTCATGTCTATGGTTGATTGTTTCGTGCCGTCTGGGCCTTTCGTTGGTGTCAGGTAGCCATCACGGTATGCAAAATCTGATCGTGCGCCGTTCTGCATAATCAACGCGAACCCTGAAGGATAATCATAATCGCAATTTGCCAAAATTATCGGCCCTGCTTGCGCTGCCGCGCTCCCGCCCAATTGGCCCAGCAGGTACGGAGCAATGTCGAGATGGCTTTTCAGGCGTGACAAAGCGCCTGTCGCATTTGCATTTTGGTCAATAAGCAGAAAAGGCACTTTCACTTGCTCATCGGAAAGCCTGGTGGCGTGCCCTGTACGCCCCGTGGTTTGGAATTCTTCCCCGTGATCAGACGTTACGATAACAATGGTATCATCCAGTATGCCCTTGGCCTCAAGCCAGCGCATCAGCTTGCCTAGCTCGGCGTCGAAGCCCTGAAGCGTGCTCTTGTATCTGTCTAGGTTGCTTTCGCCGGTTTGGTCGAGAGCCGGATCATATGGATAATGGGGCCCAAAATAATAACTAAGATGGAAAAAAGGGTCGTCGGTTAACTGATGTTTGCTAAGCGTTTCCATGGTCTGTTTTGTCACATCAATGTCGCGCGTGATTGCACCCTCTGCTGCACTAACGTAGCGGGCGGTTTGTGGCGGAAATATAATGCTGGCAGTGTCGTACCAATTCAGTGATTTCGCCTCTGAAGTGCTAAGGCTATATCCGTTTTCAGCAAGGGCTGGCATAAGGCCCGCCGCGTGTGGGGTCCGTCTGGCGGCGCCAAAGCCTGTGGGCAAAGCGCCTGTAAACATTGAATAAAAACTAAAATGGGTACAATTTGAAGTGCTGTAGTGGTTCAGGGACATTGCGCCCTTTTGCGCCCATGCGAACAGGTTCGGCGTAAGGGAGGGCTGGGCTGCGATATCTTTACTGCGCACACTGTCAGCGACAATCATAAGGATATTTCTGCGCGGCTTTATAAAGGTTTTTAACGGCGTAGGCCCTGGTATTTCAATGTTTTGGGTGCGGACGGCGGAAAAAGGATTATTATTTTTCGGTGCCCCAAAAATACTCAATATCTTGTTGCGGTAATAGGGGTGTGGCGCGGAAAAAAACGCCAAACTCCGTCTTGCATCCTCAATTTCAGACATGCCTCGATAAAAAAGTATGCCGTACAGGCCTTGAGCGACCATGCCAAGCGCCAGCGTTAGCGCCAATAGGTTGCGGCCACGCATAATCACAGATGGTGCGCTCAGCCGCCGCGCGCCGTATATGCATGCAGCTATGGCTGAAATAATGGCTATGCCTACCGCACTGGTGCTGATGCCCAGTTCAGCAGCCACATTTGGCTGTACCATCACAGATATAACGAAGGGGTTAAGGTGCAGCCCGGTTTTATATTGTACCAAAATATCAGCAGTGAGCAGAAGCACAGTGACAGCAAAAATAAGCTTTCCCACCCATATATTTAGCCGTTTTGCCGCCAAGCGCAGCAGCATATAAAGGCTGATGAGAAATCCCGTGTGGAACACTGCCAGAAGCCCGGCAAAGGATATGGTGAAAGCGTGCCAGTTGGCGGCAAGCACCAGCGCTGCCAGAACAATCACTTCAAAAATGCTATGTCGCCGGGCGGCTTGTTCCAAAAGTCAAATTCCACTTTTCCTGAGCATGCCAATAAGCTGGCAGAGAATACAGAGGAACGCAAACGGCGTTTGCATCAAGGGGGCTGACAGCTATTGGTTTAATTGCTTTGTCAGTCGCTTGCTGTTGCATCAAGTGTGGCGATATCTTCGACATATTTCTTGCCGCCCATCCAAAACAGGTATCCTTTAATCATCGCGATGCAAACGCCTGCCGTCATGGCCCAGTGGAGGCTTTCAACGCCTCGCATTGTTGTCAGCATATCGCTGAGCCAACCTACAAAAAGAGGTCCGCCGCCAAGCCCGATAAGGTTCAATACAAAAAACAATAGCGCGGAAGAGAGGGCTCGTTTGTGTGGGCCCACCAGCCGGTGACAAACTGCAATGGAAGGTGCCAAATAGCTGGTGCTAAGCACTACTACGGCAAAATATAGGCCGAGCATAAGCTTCAGGCTTTCTACGTGGTAAACGGCAACACCCAACGGAATAGCAGATATGCCAAGAATTCCAGGCAGCCATAAATACCATCTCGGGTCTTTTGCACCAAAGCGGTCTGTCAGATAGCCGCCTAAATATGATCCAATAATGCCGCCTCCACCGCTTGTTAGACCAAGCGTCAGGCCAATTTCTGAAAGGGGCACCTGATGATAGCGTACCATGAAGCTGGGCATGAAGCTGCTGGTGCCGTAACTGATAAAGGCGGCCATTGCGCAACCAAAGGCGATATAGGGGAACGATTTGAGTGCCCAAATGTTTTTGAGTAATTGCCCCATTTTTTCCGGAAGGTCAGGCACCGGCTCGGTGCGGCGTGGCTCTTTCACGGAGAAACGGACCAACAAAGCAAGTAAAATTCCTGGTAGCCCCACGATCATGAATGTATAGCGCCAGCCGTATGCTTCGCCAAAATACCCACCAAGAGAAAATCCAAGCATCACGCCCAGATAGAGGCCTGCTGAATATATGGCTAAGGCCGTTGCACGCTTATGCGATTTAAACATTGAGGAAATCATGGAGTGCGCGGGCGGACTGCCGCCGGCTTCGCCTATGCCTACACCAACTCGGGCTAGGGCCA
>Ga0316204_10011013_pt1 | contig 11464 bp, 9 predicted proteins | sample 6monrhotite_MG_2_FD_205661 | JGI IMG/M metagenome (GOLD analysis project Ga0316204, IMG submission 205661) | Microbial mat bacterial communities from mineral coupon in-situ incubated in ocean water Damariscotta River, Maine, United States -... | ecosystem: Environmental > Aquatic > Marine >...
TATTCAGGAGGCAAATATAGAGAAGTTCGGAGGGAGTGTCAAAACCAAATCTACTGCGGGAGCGATCGTCAAAGGCTTTGTACACTAAGTCGTTACGCCAGATTCAACGAACCAGGCTCGTAGCACTGAACGAACCTCACTGACTCACCTATTCATTGATGAAAACGTGTGTGTTGTCGCGTTCACGTACCAATCGTTCCAGGGTCTGCAGTTGAATCTCACCGTTTGGACCGATGAGTTTTTCCGCCGCTGAGTCGGGGGGGACAGCTGAACCCCATTGCGAAATGACGTCGGACACAACGCGCGAACGATTCACAGTCTCATCTGAACCGTTGTATTGGAAGTCCGCAAAACCCGACAGGGATTTTAATGTGGTGCCCGCCACCAGTCGCACTGCAGCATACGGATCTTTAAGGAGCTGTCCGACGAAGGGTGCCTCCCAAGTATCGCCCGAGGCTTCTTGAGCCGGTTTCCAACCCATGTGCCAGGCGACAACGACACGCTGCATGGCATCACCTTTCAGGATCCACAGCAGGCTGGCTGCGACCGATTGATCGTCATCGTTGAGTTTCACTTCAGGCGCACCATACCAGTCGGTCAGGTGTTGTGCGGTCCAGTCAAGCGTCTTATCGAGATGGCACAAGTTGCATGCATTGGGCCGGCTGCCGCGCTGGCCCGTCGAATACACGACCGGGCTGTCGACACGGTGGCTGCGGATTCCCTTGAGCAGCGCGAACGATGAGTGCGGCATGTGGCAGTTGAAGCACAGGCTTCCCGAGGACCCCGGGGGGTGGTGCGTGTGAGATTCGATCTGATCTGTGTATTGCGTCTCGTCGTGGCACTGCGTGCACGCGTGGTTGCTGTCCATCTGATCGGCCAATTGGTACGTCGGGTCGCTATGGTGCATGGAGTGGCACGACAAACACGACATCTGCGATTCGCCTGATCCATTGAGAAAACAGGACGAGTCGATCAATCCGTTGAATTCATCACCGCCAACGCGACAGGCACCGTCGTTCCAAAACTGATCCTTCAGGTTGCCCCCCAACTCGTCTTCGGGTCGCAAGATATTTCTCAGGTCTTCAATGTCGTTGCCGGCCCGGAACGGCAGCCCAGCTTGATGGAACGACGTCATGTCCTTCCCCGGTACATCTTTGCAGTGACATTGTGCACAGACATGACTTGCTCGGCTAGGCGTCAAGCGAGCCGGATTGACAATCGGATCGGCATCCGGGTTGACCGGTTGACCAGACAGCCTCGCGGCATTTTGCAACGAGACATGCTGTTCCGCCGGACCATGACACGCCTCACAAGAGATGCCGAACTCGGCGACCTTGGTTTCGACAACCGGCGATTTGTCTGATATTCCGGGAATGCCTCCGACCGCGTGGCACCGGATACAGAACGTATTCCAGTGCGAAAACTGCCGCCCTGGCTCCGGCTGCAGAAAGGAATCCTCGGAGGGAATCCACTGGCCATCGGTGATGGAATAGAACCATGGTAACTGAACCAACAAACGCGACGGCTTACCGGCGACCCAATATGTTTGAAAATTGTGTGACCCGGTCGTCATGATGATCTGCCGTTCAACAAGCGGTGGATACTTGACTTTCAGCAGATCGATGCCCTGGCTTTGCTGCTCCATTTCCCAGTCGGGATCGGCCATACGGACCCAGAATTCGTCATCGCGCCGGGAGAGTTCCCAAGTCCGGCCGCGGCCCGTTAATGTTACGTTATCAAACGAGGGGACCACAGATTCTTCGGAAGCAGTCTGCGTCATCTTGCTGTGATACGAGTCGCGCCAGCTTGCGTGATTTTCCGCGTGGCAGTCCAAGCAAGCCCCGGAACCGACGAAACCGCGATCGGCGTTCACGGTGGGGACCCATTCTGTATGATCCGCCTTCGCCATCGGGTCCGCGGGGCGACTGGCCGGCTTATCGCTATTTTCAGAATGAAAGGCAAACCAGGCGATGCCTCCACCTAGCACAATAACCATGAGCATCACGACTACACCAATTTGTCGATTCGAGTGCTCGGCTTGCATGATAAACAAACGCCTTTCGAGCGATTAGTGATGCGGACGAAAAAGGCAATCCAGACCAATTTCAGAGAATGGAAACCCAGCGGATGCCCAATGCCGCTGCGTCGGCCTCGGGTCTGCTGCCAGACTATCAATCGTACTATTGAATTCCCGGTTTTTCCATCCACTTTAAGCTCATCACGCAGTTTCTGACCACTCACCTCACCGCAAATCGCAGCGCAATCTGTTCCGGTCACGGCCCGTTGAAAAAGTGTTTTCATCGCACTTATGAAACCACCGCCATCCGGCCTGCTTTTCATTTTGACGTGAGTTATGGATAATCCTAGAAACCCCCTACTACCGAGGAGGCCAAAGCAGTGCGACACCCCTTCAGGCTTTTCGGCATTCAACTTCTTTGTGCGAGCATGTTTGTGCTTGTCGGGACGGCACGGCTTAATGCCCAAGACAAGAGCGTTAAGCCGGGCATTAACAAGGCCTTCGAGAATCCTGACGTTGCCAGCTTTATCGGGCGATTTGAGCGCGAGGGGCGAGATGCCTTCGATCACCGGCACGCGATCGTCAAAGCGTGTCAACTCAAGCCCAGAATGGAGATCGCCGACATCGGAGCCGGAACAGGGCTGTTCACTCTCATGTTCTCCAAGGCGGTTGGTGCCAAGGGACGCGTCTTTGCCGTGGATATTTCAGAGAAGTTTCTGAAGCACATTGAAACCGCCGCCAAAGATGAAGGACTGACGAACATCACCGGCGTTGTCTGTAAGCAAGATTCTGTCAACCTGCCGCCAAACTCCATCGATTTGGCATTCATTTGCGATACGTACCACCACTTCGAGTTTCCCCGAAAAACCATGCAGTCGATTCATCGTGCTCTCCGGCCCGGTGGGCAGGTTGTTTTGGTCGACTATCACCGCATCGAGGGTGTTACACGCGAATGGCTAATGAACCATGTCCGCGCCGGGCAGGATGTCTTTACTAAAGAGATTCTCGAATCAGGCTTTCGACTGGTGGAGGAAAAGAAAGACATGCTCGATGAATCGTATTTCATGCGGTTCGAGAAGGTCGCGCTGAAAGATGCCAAAGACAACGAAGGCTAGGTGCCCAGTCGCACCCCATTGCGTTACGCTCCCCAGGGCGATTTTGCCAAGGAAGGAATCATGCAAGACGAATCCAACAACTCTGAACAAAAACCGCCTCGTCCCGTCTGCCCGGTCTGCGGTGGCGAACTTATTGAAATCCGAGCGAAGTTACAATGCTCGCGCTGCCATACGATTTGCGAGACATGTTGTGAAGGGGGGCGGGGATAACTTAATTCCGGTGGAAACGGGCGAACAACCGTCGGTCGGCAGGGACGATGAACTGATCACATATGCATGGAAGCTGAAGAGGAATGACCGACAACACTTTCGGACCCGGTCCCACATCAAACACGGTAAAATCTGCGGATGGTAAAGTCCTGCCGGTACCCGAAGGCTGGGAGTTGCTCCCGCCCGGCGATGCCGCTCTGACCCGTCGAGTGAAGGCCGCCGGGGATCACTGGGTCGTGCAAGAGAAGAAAGGCAGAAAAGTCTTCTCTAAGGGCGTCTGGGCCCCGGTCGCCACGATTGATCGGATTCGTTTGGAATTGGAGGCCGAGCGATCCACAGACGCCTATGCCAAGCGCAAAGTGGCTGCCGCTCGCCGCCGAGAAAAAACTCAAACTGAATATGTTGATGAATTCTTCGGGGCAGTTGTAGCATTCCTTGATTTCCATCCCGATCACTCCGATCTGGCGGAGCAGATGGCTCGGGCCATCACTAAACATGCCACACCAGTCGGAAGTGGAACGGTTGCTCGTACAAAGAGGATTCCTGTCGAACAACGGGCCGAAGCAGCCGTGATTGCTTGGATGAGGCATCAAACAACCGCCTACGACTCCATGCCCATACCGCGAGTCAAAGGCAAACGGCGTGAAGTCCGACGCATGCTGGCACAACATTCCAAAGGGATCTTGATTCAGTATCGGCGAGGAGCGTCAATCTCCGTCGACTGTCCGCTTCAGCGGGCATTGGCAGAAAACACAAGGGGAGACAAAACGTCGTGAAAACAGGTCGTTATCGCCATTACAAAGGCAACGAATACATCGTCATCGGTGTTGCTCGTCACAGCGAAACTCAAGAAGAATTGGTCGTATACCGGCAGGACTACGGCGAACGAGGGCTTTGGGTGCGTCCCAAAGAGATGTTCTTGGAGACCGTCGAAGTGGCTGGACACCAAGTGGCCCGTTTTGAGTTCATCGCTGAAAATGGCGAACAATGAGCAATGTCGTGATTTGCAGGAAAGCAACTTGATGCTCTCGGGTGGCAAACAATGCCGCCAGCCGGCAACAATACGACAAATGGGAGAAGTTACCGTCGCACCACATCATTTCCGTCAAAAGGACTTATAAATACACCCGGCGGGACTCGAACCCACGGCCTACGGTTTAGGAAACCGTCGCTCTATCCAGCTGAGCTACGGGTGCGGAATCAGGCGTCGTTGTGGAGGACGCCGGAACTTGGCCGACTCATGCGTGAGCAGCACGATCGGCAGACAAAATGTTATCAATCAACGGCCAGCCAAGCCAGCCAGCAGCGGCGGGAACTGGCGGGCGGTTCCCTGAGCAAGACACAAGGCGGCCATTCTGAGTTCGTGACATCGAGAAGGCCATGAATTTCCTCAAACTTCTTGCCTATTGATTTACCAAGGAGTCGCATGGTCCGCTTATCGTGATCGATCCGCAATCTGGCAGTCGGCGAACCGGTTTGCTAAATTGGAGTCATCTTCTACGATCATATGAACGAGCGGCGCCACGGGGCCGCTCCCCCCATGTGACGAACTCTCGAAAGCAATGACATGACTACGTCAACACCCGCCACCGCCGATGTTCCTGATGCCCAGGGGCGATTTGGCGAATTCGGCCGGCGATTTGTCCCAGAAACGTTGATGCAGGCTCTGGAGCAGCTCGAACAGGAATACGAATCGGCCATCAGTGATGCGTCCTTCAAGGCCGAATTGGATGACTTGTTGCGGCACTTCGTCGGACGGCCCAATCCGCTGTATTTCGCCCGGCGGTTGACCGAGCATTGCGGCGGCGCGCGGATTTTCCTCAAACGCGAGGATTTGAATCATACCGGTGCCCACAAAATCAATAACACGCTTGGCCAAGTGTTGCTCACTAAGCGGATGGGTAAGACGCGGGTGATTGCCGAAACCGGCGCCGGCCAACATGGCGTTGCCACCGCCACCGCGTGTGCCCTATTCGGTCTGCCTTGTGTGGTCTACATGGGCGAGGAGGATGTGCGACGACAAAAGTTGAACGTGTTCAATATGCAAACGATGGGGACCGAAGTTCGTCCAGTTTGCAGCGGTTCGCGCACACTCCGCGATGCCATCAACGAAGCGATGCGGGACTGGATGGCCAGTGTTGCAGACACGCATTACATCTTGGGTTCGGTTGTCGGTCCGCACCCATTCCCCCGTATGGTCCGCGATTTTCAATCGGTCATCGGCCGCGAAACCAAACAGCAATGCCTCGAACAAATCGGCCGGTTGCCTGATGAGGTGATCGCCTGCGTGGGAGGCGGATCCAACTCGGCGGGCATGTTTTATCCGTTTGTGGAAGATCGAGACGTCCAGTTAAGCGGCGTGGAACCGGGGGGTCGCGGCCCCAATCCCGGCGATCATGCCTCGACGCTCAGCTACGGTGAAAAAGGGGTGCTGCACGGCAGTTACAGCTATGTCTTGCAGGATGCGGATGGACAAACCGACGACGTGCATTCCATTTCCGCCGGACTGGATTATCCCGGCGTCGGTCCCGAACACAGTTATTGGAAAGATACGGGGCGCGTGCAATACGGCCCTGTCAGCGACGATGAAGCCCTGGACGCCTTCGGCACACTAGCCCGCTTGGAGGGCATTCTCCCGGCGCTGGAAAGCTCGCATGCCATCGCGCAGGTCATCAAAACAGCCGCCGCGCGCAAGCCGGATGACGTCGTCGTCGTTTGCCTATCGGGTCGCGGCGACAAGGACGTCTACGAGGTCGCACAGTTGATGGGCAAAGAACTGTAGGGGGGCGTCGCGACGCACCTTTCTCGCAGAGGACGTTTGATTACCCCAGCGAATCAATTCGTCGCAAACGCATTGATGAATAGGATTTGCCACAGAGTTCACAGAGGACACAGAGAAAAATCTTGCGTCGCAACCGTTCTTCTCAGCGGTGAGTTTTCTAGCGTAGGATCAATCGCGATACAACTTTCGATTAGACACGGCTCGGCCGGAGCCTCGCCCTCCCGGTTACGTTTTCATTCATAACACCCACATTTCCAACTTCATTGAAACACCAGATTTCATGGCCACAATCAACGAACACTATTCCAAGCTCGCTGCTGGATACCTTTTTCCCGAAATCGGCCGTCGCGTCTCGGCTTTCACGCAAGAGAATCCCGACGCAAATGTGATCCGTCTGGGGATTGGTGACGTGACTGAACCGCTGCCGGCGGCATGTGTCGCGGCTATGCATAAGGCGGTCGATGATATGTCGGTGCGGGATTCGTTCCGCGGGTATGGACCTGAGCAGGGTTACGAGTTCCTCCGCACGGCAATCGTCGAACACGCATTCAAACCACGCGGCGTGGAAGTCGCCGCCGATGAAGTCTTCATTTCCGACGGCTCCAAATGTGACACGGGAAATATCCTGGACATCTTTGGCGAGGATAACATCGTCGCCGTGATGGATCCGGTCTATCCGGTGTATGTCGACACCAATGTCATGGCAGGGCGGACCGGCGCCGCCGGGGCGGACGGTCGTTATGCGGGATTGGTGTACGTGCCCGTTACCGCTGAGAACGATTTCGTTCCGAGTCTACCGGATGAACCGGTGGATTTGATCTACCTCTGTTATCCCAACAATCCCACAGGGACGGTCGCTTCGCGGGAGACGCTAAAGCAATGGGTCGATTACGCCCGCGCGCACGATGCGATCATCTTTTTCGATGCAGCCTACGAAGCCTACATCACCGATCCGGAAATTCCGCATTCGATCTATGAGATTGAAGGTGCCCGCGACGTTGCCATCGAGTTTCGCAGTTTCAGCAAGAACGCTGGTTTTACGGGGACGCGCTGTGCCTACACGGTCATTCCCAAGGAACTGACGGGAAAAACATCCACCGGCGAAGACCAGCCGATTCATCCGCTGTGGAATCGTCGGCACTGCACCAAGTTCAACGGAGTTTCCTATCCGATTCAGCGCGCCGCTGAGGCCGTCTTTACGCCTGAAGGTCAACAACAGATCAACGAGCTGATCAAGTTTTACCTCACCAATGCTGGGTTAATTCGCGAAGGCCTGGAGTCAGCCGGGATTACGGTGTACGGCGGCGTGAATGCGCCCTACGTCTGGCTGAAGACCCCCGGCGGCGCGGGAAGCTGGAATTTCTTCGACCAACTGCTGTCCAAAGGACATCTGGTTGGCACACCCGGCAGCGGATTTGGTGCCGCCGGCGAAGGCTACTTCCGTCTCAGCGCGTTTAATAGCCGTGAAAACATTGAGCAGGCGGTCGAACGCTTCCAACGCGTGGTGGGCTGACACGGCGGTTGCGCATCAGTCGGGCAGATCGTGCACCAGTCGCACGAGATCGACGACGGTATCGACCTTCATTTTTTCGAGCACATGCGCGCGGTGAATGTCGGCGGTTTTGGGGCTGATGCTGAGGTCGTGCGCGATTTGTTTCGTGCGGCGGCCGGCAACGAGTAGCTCCATGACCTGGGTTTCCCGCGGCGTCAACGATCGCAACCGCGCTTCGGTGGCTGAAGCGCGGACCGCTTCCATGCGTTGTCGCTGATCCAGCCGGATTGCTTGCCGTACACGCTCCAGCAACAACTCGTCGTTGAACGGCTTTTCCAAGAAGTCGACCGCGCCGCCTTTGACTGCCTTGACCACATTGGGGACATCAGCGTATCCAGAAATCACGATGGTCGGCAGCAGGATACGCCGCGCGTTCAGTTCTTTCTGCAGCTCCAGTCCCGTCATGTGATCCATGCAGACATCTAAAATCAAGCAACCTGGACGGCAGGGATCGTACTCCCGCAAGAACGTTTCCGCGTTGCCGAAACATTCTGCCTGAAGGCCGGCGGACCGCAGGAGTCGGTCGAGCGATTTGCGCATGCCCGGTTCGTCATCGACAACAAACACGGTCGGATTGGTGCTGGTAGTATTCAAGATCTTCCCTCGATTCGACGTGAACAACACGCCGGATTGAATTCGACAGACATGCTATGTACCCGATTGGTCCGGAGCCGATTCTGCGACGTTGAACGGGAGGGTGAACGTAAATGTCAGTCCGCAATTCGCGTTAGGCGCCGCTCGCAACTGGCTGCCGTGCGAACTAACGATGGAACGACTGATACTCAATCCCATCCCCATGCCGTTTTTTTTGGTTGTAAAATAAGGTGAAAAGATCTTCGCGTATAGGTCGGGAGACAAATTCTTGCCGTTGTCGGCGATACTGACGAGGACTCCGGCTTCCACCGATCGTGCTTGCACGATCACTTCCCGCTCACTGCGACGATCCTCCAGCAGTGCATCAAACGCGTTGCGAACAAGGTTGACCACGACCTGCTGAATCTGAATGCGTTCGACATACACTTCCGGTAAATTGTCTTCCAAATCGAGCCGTAAGACAATTCCATGCCGCCGGATATCCGAATCGAATAAGCGGGTTACTTCGTGGACGAGGTCTCGCAAATCAACGGCCGTCCGATTGGGTTCAGCCTTGGACGCAAACCGATGCAGAGAATGCAGGATCTCTCCGGCGCGCATGGCTTCGGCGGCAATCTCCTCGATGATCTCCAACACTTCGTCGTTGGGAAGCGTCCCGTTGCGTAGACTACGGGCGACGGCATGCGCGTTATTTGCGATCGTCCCCAGCGGCTGATTGATTTCGTGTGCTAGGCCTGAGGCCATCTCACCCATCGTTCCCAACCGGAGTACATGTGCCAAATCGGCGTGAAGCTGCCGCGTCCGTTCCTCAGCGCGACGCCGCCCCGTGATGTCACGATCGATGGCAATGAAACCAGTCGGGTTTCCGCTAGGGTCATTAACCAGCGAAATCACAGTTTCAGCCCAGAACTTGGTGTCGTCGGTACGATGCTGGCGAAACTCGCCATGCCAGGATCCCTTTTCGCGAACCTGCGCCATTCGCCGAATTTCCCCTTGCGAACCATCCGACCGGGCGACTTGCGTAATCGGCTTGCCCACCACTTCATCGGATTGGTAACCGTAAAGGTTTTCAGCTCCCTTACCCCAATAGACGATCCGGCCGTCCAGGTCGGTCGCTACGACCGACTCGCGCACACTATCGAGCAATTGGGCGTGAAAACGCAACTGCCGGTTGGCGTCGACGAGTTCGGCTGTCCGTTCTTGCACACGTTGTTCCAGTGCATCGTGCGCGGCCTGAATTTTGGCTTCAACCCGTTTGCGGTCCGTGATGTCATCGTAAATGTAAGAAAACCGGGGGCGCTTTTCCGGCGATTTACCGATCATTTTGACCGTTCCCGACAGCCAGCGCCTGCTGGGGTCATCCGGCCGCATGTATTCGAAACGGACTGTCTCGCCGGTTTGTTCCGCTTCTTGATACTTGGAGACCCACAGCGCGCTTTCGGCCGGACTGATACCTATTTCACGAGCGGTTTTGTTTTTCATCGCTTCGGGAGTGGTTCCCAGGTGCTGGGCCGTTGCCTCGTTTTCGGAGATCCAACGGATGTCGTCGCCGTCCAACTCAACGACTCCCATCAACATCAGCCCGCTCTCATAGAAGCTACGGAGGATGGATTCCCGCTCTTCCAGAATCATTTTTGCGCGTTTTTGCGAGGTGATGTCACGTGACGTTCCGATCATACCCCGCGCCTTGCCTTTGTCGTCCTTGAGCAGCCAGCGGGTCGATTCCAACCACCGCACTTCACCGTCGGCGCGAATGATCCGATATTCGTGCGGACTGCTGGGTACCCCTCGGAAAATCTGCCGCAGTCTTTCTCGTACGGCAACGCGGTCGTCGGGATGTACGGTCTCCAGAAACGATTCCTTCGTTGGCACGAATGACTCCGGCGACCGTCCATGCATGCGGTACAGTTCTGCCGACCAGGTCACGATTGTTTCACCGCGTTTCCATTCAAAGCTGCCCACCCGGGCGATCTTTTGCGATGCGGCTAATAACCGCTCGCTTTCGCGCAGCTGAATTTCCGTTTCTCGCCGTTCGGTGATGTCGGTCACCACCGACAGCGAGCCATCGAATCTGCCTTGTGCATCGAACAGCGGCGTGGGGGAAAAGATCGCCGAGACATGCCGGCCTGTCCCGCTGGTCCAAGTCATCTCATATTGGGAAGCTCCGCCGATACTGCGTTTGGCAAATTGCTCAGCAAGAATCTCATGATTTTCCGCTCCCACGATATCCCACATCGATCGGCCAATCACCTCGTCCATCTTGTTGCCGCCGATTTGGCAGAGTTGTTCATTCACCGAACGGACGATTCCGTGAGGATCCACGACGATCAGCCCATCCTTCATGATCTTAGCCAGTTGGCCGTTGACGATCTCCGTGTTTTTAATCTCGTATTCCGCCTGTTCGCGACTGGCACGGACCCGGGCCACCACTTGCAGTTCGTACACGGTATCGTCCACGTTCATGACTGGCGTCACGAAGCCATGCTGCCATCCTAATTGCCCCTCCGTTCGGACAACCTCACAAACGTGCGACGTGACTTGCGGTTTCTGAAACAAGGAATTCAGTTTGGCGCGGGCCCTATCTCGTAGGGATGGCTCGAGGAACATCACATAGTCGCGCCCCAGCAACTGTTCCTCGGATTCGTTGAAGTATTCACAGAACATGCGGTTGACGAACGTCAGCGACAACGACTCGTCGATGCGGCAAATAATCTCTGTTTGGTTGTTGACGATCGATTCGTACCGCTGTTCCCGTTTGGCGACGGCATCGCGACTGAGCTTCAGTTGCGCGGTTTCTTTTTCAAGTTCCTCGATCCGCGCGCGTAGTTCCGCAGTCACATCCGCGCCGGTCTCAAAAGCTTGTGACATCTCACGCCCTTTTCAATTTACAACGCCCATTATGTCCTCTGAACAGGCTTGCCTTCTATTATTTCCCGTTCGATGCCTTGGCACCACCCGAGATCCCGATTTTCACCAAAGAGATACATCATCGGGCAGGGAGAAATTTACCAACGCGGGTGAAAATCTTACATTGATTGTCGCCGGCGACGTATCTCGCTAAAGCGACTCTAAAAAAAACAAATGACGTAAGTGCTGTCATGGTCCGATCTCCAAATATCTCAATCTTGGTCGTGAGAAGTGTTGCCAACAAACCGGCACGGCAACTGCATTAGTCCCCCTCAGAACACGACGGG
>Ga0316204_10011014_pt1 | contig 11464 bp, 10 predicted proteins | sample 6monrhotite_MG_2_FD_205661 | JGI IMG/M metagenome (GOLD analysis project Ga0316204, IMG submission 205661) | Microbial mat bacterial communities from mineral coupon in-situ incubated in ocean water Damariscotta River, Maine, United States -... | ecosystem: Environmental > Aquatic > Marine >...
CTTCTGAAAAATTCTCGATGCGCGATGCGATTGCGGCAGCAATGTCCCGATCAAAGCGTGAAATCCCGCATTACTATCTCTCGCATACGACCGATATATCGGCCGCAGTAAATTTCGTTGCAGAAACAAACAAGAACCGGGCGCCTGAAGAGCGTTTACTGCTGGGTGCCTTATATCTGAAGGCGGTTGCAAAGGCCCTGTCGAAGTACCCGGAATTCAACGGCCATTTTACCAAAAATGTGTATCATGAAAGCTCTGCTGTTCATGCTGGCATGGCGATCAATATTCGTGGTGGTGGCCTTGTTGCGCCGGCAATTCATGACACAGAAAGCCGTGATCTGGATGAACTGATGACCGCGATGCGTGACTTGATCATCCGTGTACGCGCTGGGCGATTTCGCGCGCGAGAGCTTTCGGATGCGACGATTACGATAACCAGCCTAGGCGACCGAGGCGTCGACCAACTGTTTGGTATCATATACCCGCCCCAAGTCGCGATAATCGGAATTGGGACGCCCGCTCGCCGACCATGGGTGCACGACGGAATATTGGTGCCGCGCGAGGTTACAACACTCACACTTGCTGCCGACCACCGGGTCAGCGACGGACACCGAGGTGCTCTGTTCCTCAGGGCTATTGATAAACAACTTCAATCTCCGGAGGCGCTATGACACCCGCTGAAATTCAAATTGCTTTGAAAGAAGAACTGCATCGTATTGCGCCAGACATTGAGGTGACAGAGATCGACCCTGCTGCTGATTTGCGAGAGGAATTTGATATTGATTCAATCGATTTCCTGACACTCGTTACCGCACTTGGAAAACGTTTTAATCTTGCAATGCCGGAAGCAGATTATGCGCATATGGGTACATTCAATGATTTGCTGACCTATCTTGTTGGTAGTCTGCACAAGTGACTCCGGCGCACAAAACAGTTACGAGAAAAAAACCGCTATTTGTGTCTGCTGCCCCGGCCCACAGGTCCAGTTTGCGACTGTGTTACGCTTTAGAATACCTCGTGCACTGTATCGAATTTGAATGGCTCTAATCGCTAGTTCAATACTGGGGGTGCAGCAAGTTTTTCGAGCACAATTGATCTAAATCAGCACCGCCTTCGTTGAGTTGGCGCATTTTGTAGCTGCGAGGCAATGTTAGGAGATAGACTATGAAACCGACTGTGACGTGGGTCATTCTTGCAAATGCGGGCGTTGCACGAGTGGTTGTGAACGAAGGGCCGGGCAAGGGTTTTGCAGCACTCGAAGGCATGACTTTTGAAAGCGAACCTCCCGCCGAGTACTCCGATGAACCCGGCATGGGCCACAGCCGATTTGGGCACGGAAAGTCAGCTGTTGCTCAGCCAGACCCGAAACGACAGGCGGAAGCCATCTTTGCTGCGACGCTCATCGGGCGACTGGAAGATGGCTTGCGCAAGTCTGCGTTTGATCGGCTGATACTCGTTGCTGCACCGCATATGCTCGGAACGTTGCGTGCAGCCATCAAAGGTTCCCTAAAAGACAAAGTGCTTGCTGAAGTCGCCAAAGACCTGACGCATATCCCGATTGAGGACCTCTCCGATCATCTTGAAGACGTTATTGCTGCCTGAACATCAAACAGGAGAACCATAAGAGGGTGGTGAAATGGAAAGGCAATTTGCGAACATGTTAGAATTTGGACAAGATCAAACGGTGGGGTTTGTCGTTGCGCCATCTCGAATAGCTGATGCACACCACATCCTTTTAGAAGCCCAGGAAACGCCGGAGCCTCCTACGCCTGAGGCCCCCCAACCGGTAGACCCTGTTCCCGAACCTCAACCTAATGAAGATCCTTCACCTACGGAGCCTTACCCACAACCACCAACGCCGGAGATCCCGCAACCAGTGGATCCTCCGCCTGAATTTCGAGAGGTTTGATAAAAGTCAGACCTTGATCGGACGCAGCCAGTAACTTTGTATGCGATTAATTTTTGGCAGGGCGCTGTTCTGAAAGCCAATAATTCGTCCGCCGTATCGGAGTAAGCAGAAATAAGTTTCGCAGCTTTATCTGGCGGAGTTAGGAGTAAGTCACCTTGAACAATGTAAAAATTGAAAAACGTAATGTTATCCTGGGGAGTAAATCACAGGAAGGCATTCTTAGATTGCCCGATGACGCGCTCGGTCTTGTTGTTTTTGCACATGGTGCTGGCAGCAGCCGCCTGAGTCCGCGCAACAATTATGTTGCGGATCGTTTGGCCGAACGCAGCATTGCAACTTTGCTTTTCGATTTACTGACTGAAGCGGAGGCGGCTGATCGTGAGAAGGTATTCGATATCCCGCTGCTCAGCGGTCGCTTGTTAGAAGCAATTGAATGGGTCCGCGATCAACCCGAGCTTTCACAGTTAAAGATGGGTTTGTTTGGCGCGAGCACTGGTGCTGCAGCCGCGCTTGTCGCGGCGTCTTGGAAAAAAGAGTTGATTGTGGCTGTTGTCTCGCGCGGAGGCCGCCCCGATCTTGCGGGTGAAGAGCTTTCAAACGTAACCGCGCCCACATTTCTTATAGTCGGTGGGGCGGACTATCAGGTGATAAAGCTGAATGAAGATGCTGCGCATCAGCTTACTTGTGACCACAAGATGACCCTCGTCCCGCACGCGACTCATTTATTCGAAGAACCGGGAACTCTGGACTCAGTGGTAGATTTGGCTGCCGATTGGTTTGTAAGTAGTTTTGCAAAATCTACGGCAGAATAGTGATTGTTTGTCGTCTGGCAGAATGCATGGGTTCATGTGCCAAAGTTCGGGACTAGTACCGCTGCTCCCTGTAATCGACCGTGCTTCAGATCATCGAGTGCACGATTTGCGTCTTCCAGCGGATACGCCTGTGTCACTGTTTGCACACCTGCCTTTTCAGCCAGCGGAAAGAACTCTTCACCGTCCTGCCGCGTTAGATTCGCAACAGACATTATATGCCTCTCGTTCCACAAGTCCGCATAGGGAAACGTAGGAATATCGCTCATGTGAATGCCACCACAGACGACGCGCCCACCTTTGCGTAGCGCTTTGAGCGCTTTGGGAACGAGTGCCCCAACCGGGGCGAAGATCAGCACAGCATCGAGCAATTCAGGTGGTGTCTCGTCTGAACCACCTGCCCAGACAGCGCCGATCTGCCTGGCAAAATCCTGCGCAGCAATGTCATCTGGCCGTGTCAGCGCATAGATTTCGCGCCCCTGCCAAACAGCTACCTGCGCTATTATGTGCGCTGCTGCCCCAAAGCCACAAATCCCGAGCCGCTTTGCATCGCCTGCCATCCGGAGGCTGCGATACCCGATGAAGCCCGCGCAAAGTAATGGTGCCAGCGCGACAGGGTCTGCATTTTCCTGCAGCGGGAAAACAAAACGCGCCTCTGCTATGCATTCTTCGGCGAACCCGCCGTTTAATGTGTACCCCGTAAAACCCGGATTATCGCAGAGGTTTTCCTTATTGCCACTGCAATAGTCGCAGGTTCCGCATGTGTGGCCGAGCCAGGGAACACCGACCCGCTCGCCAACGCAAACACCGGATACTTTTTTGCCTGTTGCAACAACCCGTCCAACAATTTCGTGACCGGGGATCAGAGGCAGGGCGGGCTTGGTCAAATCACCGTCAACAATATGAAGGTCGGTCCTGCAAACACCGCATGCTTCCACCTTAATTCGAACCTGATCGGGCTTGAGGGGTGGAAGTGCTACGTCTTCAAGCCGAAGCTTTGAATTTGCAGCGTGTAAAACCATTGCGCGCATAAGCGTTCCCCCAGATCTTCCTGGAAACAGATTACATGCTCGGCCCTTGCACAAAATTGACGGGGATCAAAATAAACCTAAACCGTTCTTTCTTTCCAAAAGATCGCGTCGGTCGCGCTGGTTACTATTTTGATGTCTGATATTGTTGATGTAAGTAAGTATATTTCCTGGGCTCTGAAGCGTTAGCGATAGTCGTCCATCTGCAGGCTAAGGTCAGCAGTGAGAGGTAAGATTTCGCTTTGGAATTCTGAGATCAAAAATTATTAGCACCCTTTGGGTTTATTGCCGGTTTGAAATCCCGCCATCCCGGCAGAGAAGTATCCAGAAACTCTTTCAATTCATCCAGACCTGCGGCGTGTAATGCACGGTCAAGCAATCGTAAAACCCGCGGAATATGTTTGAGGTAAGTATCTTTCCCGTCGCGTCGACTAAGCCGCACAAATATTCCGGCGACTTTTGCGTGCCTCTGTGCCGCCAGAAGGTAAAAGTCTTGCAGGAACGATTTCTGATCCAGTTCGGGTCGAAGATTGAAGTAGCGTTGAAGCAGATGGCTTTCCAGCCCGTCTGACAAGTCGCGCCTGGCATCCTGCGTCAGTGACATGACATCATAAGCAAATGACCCGATTAATCCGTCCTGAAAATCGAGCAGCCCGCAACATGCCGCACCAGAGCGGTCGTTAAGAAGTATCAGGTTGTCCACATGGAAATCACGCAGAACGAGCGTGTCTTGCCGCGCGGCCACATCGCTGAGGGCATCGCGCCATAGCGCCTCGTATTGCGCACCAAACGTAGCGAGATTGGCGTCGCGCCGAGCCTCCGGCGCGAACCATTCTGACAGCAGGTTTGTTTCTTTGATCAGGGGTTCCATATCGTAGAAGGGTGCTACAACACCGGTTGCTTTGGGGTGCTCGTGCAACGTGGCAAGCATATCGATCGCCAGTTCATAGAGCGCTGCTTCGTCCCAACCGTCATTTAAAAGCTTTGTGTAAGTTTGGTCGCCAAAGTCTTCGATTAACGCCAGTCCGAGCGAGGCGTCTTCAGCATAAATTTGGGGCGCGGACAGCCCAAGATTTTCAAGGTGTCGGCCAATTTGGACATAGGCCTTGAATTCAGGAGCCTCGGCGCCTGTCACCATCAAAAGCGCTGGGCCAAACGGCGTTTCCGAGTTTCGGTAATAACGACGCGGGGATGCATCAGCCGGTAACTGACGCCAGCCCTCTGCTTTAACACCCATATTCGCGAGGAATGCAGCGTTTTGCCCAGACAAAGTGATCATCGGATCGTGTAGACCTTCTTGAGAGTTTCGTTGCGCGTGCAAACCCACATCCAAGTCCCTGGAAATAATACTTCTGAATCCGAAGCAGTCTCAACACACTTGCCGCGACCCATTCACAAATACAGCGCCCTTTCTGAAAGACCAAGGCGCAAATGAGGGTTTGAAATTTGAAATTGAAAACCCAAAAGTAGCGGTCTGAACGACGAGTAGTGTCATTTCTAGAATAGTGATTTCAGTCAACTCTCGGGATCATGTGTACTTTGGGACAGTCATAAGAGCGCCTGCGATCAGTTCGTTATCTAAAATCTTGTTGACGAATCCCCAAAATTGACACCCTATCACTTAGAATTGGACACAATTGTCCAGAGCGTTCGACAGGGAGAAAAAGATGAAATCACATTATCGGGTTGTGGTTATCGGCGGTGGGGTGGTTGGGTCTTCCATTCTTTACCATCTGGCGAAATTGGGCTGGTCAGATGTTTGCCTGATCGAACGTTCTGTTCTGACGGCCGGGTCGTCCTGGCACGCGGCGGGTGGTATTCATGCACTGAACGCCGACCCGAATATTGCTGCGCTTCAGGCCTATACGATCGACCTGCTACCAAAAATCGAAGAAGAAAGCGGCCAAAACATCGGCCTGCACATGACAGGCGGCCTAACCATGGCAGGAACGCCTGATCGTTGGGAATGGCTGCAATCAGCTTACCGTGTGTTTCAATCCATCGGTATCGACGACTGCCGTCTTGTCACACCAAAAGAGGCGGGGGAACTGAACCCAATTATGTCGACCGAAGGCTTGCTGGGCGGTATGTGGGCCGACCGCGAAGGTTACATCGACACCACTGGTACCGTGCATGCCTATGCCGGCGCCGCCAAAAAGAACGGTGCCGAAGTGATCGAACACAACCGTGTTCTGGAACTGAACCAGACGCTGGAAGGCTGGGACGTTGTGACTGAAAAGGGCACGATTTCTTGCGAACATGTGGTCAATGCGGGCGGCCTCTGGGCCAAACAGATTGGGCGCATGGCAGGGGTTGAATTGCCAGTCTCGCCGCTAAAGCACCATTACCTCGTATCCGACACTATACCGGCGCTCGAAGAACTGGACTTCGAAGTGCCGATGACCGTGGATCTCGAAGGTTTCACCTATATGCGTCAGGATCAAAAAGGATTGCTGCTTGGCATATACGAAATCAACCACGAACATTGGGCGATGGACGGTGCGCCTTGGGATTACGGCATGGAGCTGTTTCAGGAAGACACGGACCGGATAGAAAAAGAATTGATCATGGGGTTTGAACGCTACCCCTGTTTGCAGGATGTCGGCGTTAAAACATGGGTCAACGGTGCCTTCACCTTCTCGCCTGACGGCAATCCATTGGTCGGCCCTGTCCCCGGCAAGCGCGGATACTGGAGCGCCTGCGCCGTGATGGCTGGTTTCCTGCAGGGTGGCGGCGTTGGCAAAAGCCTTGCGGAATGGATGATCCACGGCGAACCCGAAGCGGATGTTTATGGCATGGACGTTGCGCGCTACGGCGTGTTTGCGGAAAACAAGCAGTACATCAAGGAAACCACCGGGCAGTTTTATACCCGTCGCTTCGTGATGACCTATCCTAACGAACAACTTCCTGCGGGCCGTCCGCTGAAGATGGCCCCGGCACATTCCGAGATGACAGAAGCGGGCTGCAAGTGGGGGGCAAGCTGGGACCTTGAGGTGCCACTTTATTTTGCGGAAAAGGGGTTTGAAGAAACACCCTCACTGAAACGGTCTAACGCATTCGATATTGTCGCGAAGGAATGCAAAGCAGTGCGCAATGGTGTGGGCCTATTGGACATCTCCGGATTTTCCCGGTTTGAGGTCAGCGGACCAAACGCCGAAAACTGGCTGAATCGGATGTTTTCAACGAAATTACCGAAACCGGGGCGCGCAAGACTTGCCGTCATGCTGGGTCATGATGGTCGGCTGAAGGGTGACCTGACCCTGTTCAACTGGGGCGACGGAACATGGTGGATCATGGGGTCATACTACCTTCGGGCATGGCACATGCGCTGGTTCAACGACCACATGGAAGACGGAGTAAATCTACGTGATTTGGGGGAAGATTCCGCCGGGTTCTCGCTGGCGGGCCCAAAATCACGCGCGGTGATTGAAAAACTGACAGAAGGCTCTATCGGTAATCTGCCGTTCATGGGGTGCGGTGCCTTTGACATTGGTTTGATCCGCGCAAAGGTGGCCCGCATGTCCGTCGCGGGCGAACTTGGCTTTGAGATCAACTGCCGGATGGGTGATCATATCGCCCTGCGTCGCGCGCTTTTGGAGGCTGGCGCTGAAGAAGGGATTCGCGAATACGGGTTTAATGCGTTGCTTAGTCTGCGGCTTGAAAAAAGCTTTGGCATCTGGTCGGCTGAATTCACCCAAGGCTACACCCCCGGCATGACAGCGATGGACCGCTGGATCGACTGGGAAAAAGAAACGTTCATTGGACGGGATTCTGCAATAGCAGAACGCGACGGCAATGGACCTGCCCAAGTTCAGGTCACTTTGGAAGTTGATGCCGGTGATGCTGACGCGAGCGGGTATGAGCCGATATGGAACGATGGTGTCCAAGTCGGTTTTGTAACCTCGGGCGGCTATGGTCATACGGTTGGCAAATCATTGGCCATGGCGCTGGTGAACTCGGAAGTCGCCGCTGAAGGTTCAGAGTTATCAGTTCACGTGGTCGGGGTTGAACGCAAGGCACGCGTCATACCTGCTTCGCCCTATGACCCAGAAGGAAAGGCCATTCGGGGATGACTGAGAGCGCCGCCTTGCCCCCAAACACGAGACGAAGGCGCAGCCGCCAAGATGGCGCAACACCGGGTCGCAAAGTTAACTATCGCAACCTGCGCAATCCTTTCCCGCCGATGAATATATTTTCGGCGGACCGGATCGCTGCAATGCACGAAGCAGCATTGGAGGTTTTGGAGACTCTCGGAATCAAAGTGCTGCTGCCAGAAGCCCGGGCGATTTATCGCGGGGGTGGCGCTATTGTGGACGAGAGCACTGAAATGGTGCGCATCGGACGCGACATGGTTTTCGCGGCTCTGGAAGCTGCCCCCAGATCCATTCCTATGTCCGGAGGTGTCCCTGCACGTGATATTACGCTGGAATTAGGAAATCTGATTTTTCAGCCCGGCGCAGGTGCCCCGCATGCGACAGATCTGGAACGGGGGCGTCGCCCCGGCACAGAGCGTGACTTTCGCGAACTGACCCGACTGACCCAGCATTTTGATGTGTTCCACATGGTTCCGCCACTTATAGAGCCGCAGGATGTTCCGATGAACCTTCGTCACTACGCGATGATGGACGCGCAGTTAACGCTTTCAGATAAAGTGCCGTTCATTTTTTCCCGCGGGACCCCGCAGGTCTTGGAAAGCTTTGAAATGCTCCGCGATTTTCGCGGACTTTCTGACGACGCGTTTCACGATGGGGCCCATTGCTATACGATCATCAACACGAACTCCCCGCGCCAGATAGATGTTCCGATGGCACAAGGGATTATCGATTTTGCCCGTGGCGGGCAGGTTTCGATTGTTACACCCTTTACATTGATGGGTGCCATGGCGCCGATCACTGTGGCTGGGGCAATTACGCTTAGCCATGCAGAGGCGTTGGCCACGATTACCCTTGCGCAACTGGCAAGGCCCGGAGCCCCGGTTTGCTATGGTACCTTTACGTCAAACGTCGATATGAAATCTGGTGCACCCGCGTTTGGCACACCCGAACATTTCAAAGCCTCGTTAGCAGCGGGGCAGCTTGCGCGTATGTTGGGGCTACCCTGGCGCTGCGCCAGCGGAAGTGCGGCAAACCTAAGCGATGTGCAGGCCGCTAGTGAAACCCAGTTTGGAGTTTGGGGATGTCTTTTAGCAGGCGCCACCGTCGTCATACATTCAGCGGGTTGGCTTGAAGGAGGGTTAACCGTTTCTTACGAAAAGCTCATTACGGATGTGGAAGTTTTGCAAATGGTAGCAGAGCTTTGCGCAGACACTGGCGCAGATGCGAGCGACATTGCGCTGGAAGCACTGGCAGAGGTGCAACCCGGAGGGCATTTCTTTGGGGCTGCCCACACGATGGCGCGATACAAGACTGAATTCTACGAGCCTCTGGTCAGCGACCTTTCGAATTTTGGCACCTGGACCGAACGTGGCGCTGTCGACACAACAACGCGGGCAACGGGTATTTGGAAAAACATTCTTGAGCATGGCGCAGGCCCCGATGTTGACCTTAGCCGTGCAGAGGTGTTGCGAAGCTATATCGAAAAGCGGACGAAAGAAGGCGGCGCACTGCCAGAAAGCTGAACCATGACCAATTCAAAAGTGACGACACTCTTGCATCGGGATGACCCCGGAAAAAAGCCCCTGGTCGGCAATATCAAAGTCACTCGGCAAGATTGGCTGAACGTCGCAATGGATATTCTGGTCAGTGACGGGGTTGAACAGGTTAAGGTGCTAACACTCGGCGAAAGGCTGGGTGTCTCCAGATCAAGTTTTTACTGGTATTTCAAAAGCCGGCAAGATCTGCTTGATGCGTTGCTTGATCATTGGCAACAAACCAACACTGCAGCCATGATTAATCAGGCCGAAAGCCCGGCTGAAACGATTACCGGGGCGGTCTGCAACGTCTTCAAATGCTTTGTAAATGCAAAACTTTTTGATCCACAGCTTGATTTCGCTGTTCGGGAATGGTCCCGCAGATCAGGAAAGGTTCGCCGTCTGCTCGACCAATCTGATCAGCGGCGGTTAGCTGCCCTGTCGGAAATGTACGCGCGCTACGGTTACGAAACGAAAGAAGCAACCACGCGTGCGCGTATCCTCTACTACATGCAAATCGGTTACTACGCCGCCGATTTACAGGAAACGATGGAAGAACGGTCCGATCGCATTGCGGAATATCTGCTTGGTTTCACCGGGCGCGTGCCGCTGCAGTCTGAAATTGAAGGCGCGGTGGCCTATGCGATGGCCGTCAGCAAGGGAGAATTGTCATGAAAGATAGCTATGATGCTCTCATCATCGGGACAGGTGTGATAGGCACTGCCATTGCGTTTGAAATGGCCAAAGCAGGTTGGAAGACCTTGTCGCTCGATCGAAATTCACAGATTGGCCATGGCTCAACCGCTGGATCCTGCGCAATCATCAGAATGCATTACATGATCCTTACAGTGTTGGTGATCTTCCTCGGGACGCGGTGAAAAAGATCGTTAATACGATTATCGGCAAGGGTATGATCCCCGATAGAGCTCCTGCTGGATTCTTTAATGACTTACCAGAAATGAAGAAACGAAAGTTCACTGATATCAGGGATGAAGTGGTAGATCAGCTTCCTGTTCGCACGTACATCTACCCTAGATCAGAAGGCAGGTTTGGAGACTCAGAGAGAGTCACTGAGAGCCGTAGGGTGTGACAGGCTACGGAACTTTTAGAACCAAATATGTTGGAGCAATTGTTAGTTTGCCTTTTTGAATACTGGCAAACGGGCTTCGCAATAATCAAAATGGTAGTGTGAACATGGTTAAATCTACGCTTAGTACTCACTAGTATGAAATGTAGAGTTTGTGTGTGGTATCTGTGTGTGGTAAACGAAGATAGTAAAGTAAAATAAATAAATAAAAACATAATCTTACGTCTGGATTGCGACGTTGGCGGAGGAGGTGGGATTCGAACCCACGGTAGACTTTCACCTACGTCGGTTTTCAAGACCGGTGCATTCAACCACTCTGCCACTCCTCCGACTGAGCTGTGGTCTAGCGATTTGGAATTGATTCTGAAAGGCTTGATTGTCACAGAAATTTTGCTTTGTGAATCGCTGTAACTTTTCAGCCCTTTTACCGTTCAGAAACAGGTTTGCACAACTTGTGGGGTTTTTTGCCGACTGTTGTTGTGACTCTTCCCAAGTGGGCCGCTCGGCGTTAAGATGCGCGTAATCGGGCAAAAGCCCGGCAGAGCAGATAAGACCGAAAATCGGCAAACGCGTGAATTTTTTCACGCAAAGGGGCACGGCATGGGAAATTCAACGCTTGGGCAATTGGCAACCGCATTGGCGCTGACAGTGGTGTTAGCGGGCTGCGAAGAGGGGGCCGGTTTTAACCCGTTCAAACCGGCTGCACAGTCAGACGAAGAAAGCTCTTCACCAAGTTCCACAAGACTTGTCGAACGCGACGTGGAAGCCCCCGAGGTTTTCCAAGTCACGGAAAACGGGCTTTGGGATGGGCGGCCATCGCTTGGGGGCGTTTGGGTCGCGCATCCAGACGTCACTGACCCGGAACGCGTTATCATTCGCAACGAAACAAACGATAAATTTGTAATCGGGGCTTTGTTCCGGCGCGAGCGGGAATCTTTGGGGCCGCGCCTGCAGGTTTCATCGGACGCAGCAGAGGCGCTTGGTATGTTGGCAGGGCAACCC
>Ga0316204_10011015_pt1 | contig 11462 bp, 10 predicted proteins | sample 6monrhotite_MG_2_FD_205661 | JGI IMG/M metagenome (GOLD analysis project Ga0316204, IMG submission 205661) | Microbial mat bacterial communities from mineral coupon in-situ incubated in ocean water Damariscotta River, Maine, United States -... | ecosystem: Environmental > Aquatic > Marine >...
CGACTTACCGGGCATGATTCCGCGCCCTGTGGGAATCGCTCGCAGGCTCGCTCATCACTCTGATGATCGGAGCTGTCGCGCTCCGCGCTCAGAGCTCTCTTCGTTCGCGGTGGGTGGGTGGGAGCGGGAGCGCGGGATTCAGGAGTCGAGCGCAGCCCACGCGACCCACTATGAGCGCGTGATCTACTGGCGCCGCGGCGGCTTCCTGCGCGCCCTGCCGATGAGCCCCAGCATGAGGGCCAGCAGGAACATCGCCGGGATCAGGGTCGCGGCGAGCATCCGCCAGGTCGCGTTCTTGTAGAGCGCCACGGGTGAGACGCTCGCCTTGCGGATGAGCCGGGCCGCGTCCACGTCACCTGTCGGGAGGTCGGCGATGCCGTCGCCGTCCGTGTCGGGCAGCGCGCGGGCGTAGTCCAGCCAGGCGCGCCACGCCTTCAGCTCCTGGACACCAGGCCGCTGCGGGTCCGCGTCCACGAGCTGCTTGGTGATGTCGTCGATGGGGTTGCCCTCGCCGTCCTTGGGCGCGACCTTGAGCAGCCCGTAGCTCTTCGCCTCGATGAGCGGGAAGCGGGCGCCGACGTAGGTGGTGGTGGCGAGGCTGTACAGCCGATCCGTCGAGAGGTCGACCTCGGTGTAGCCGCGCTTGTCGTCGCCGATCTCGATGGAGACGACCCGGTCGAAGGGCACCCGCAGGGGGTTCCAGGTGACCCGGGCCCCGGAGGTGCGCGGGTAGTGGGAGTCTCCCTCCTGCCTGTAGATGAACAGCAGCGCCTCGTAGATGTCCTTCAGCTCGGCCCCGGTGACGTAGATGCGGGCCAGCGGGTAGCCAGGGTCGTCGCTGTCGTTGCCGATGCCCAGCGAGGCGACCCGGAAGAGGTCCGAGACCCACTGCACGCCGTCGTGGCCCCGGATGATGTCCGCCCGGATGGTGCCGTTGCCGGTGATCGCCACGTCCGCGTCGGCGGCCTCGCGGTAGGCGTCGGTGAGCAGGTTGCCGAGGGTGTGGTCGCTCTGGGCGCGGCTCAGATCCCGGTCGACCTTGAGCAGCGGCTCATCAAAGCGCAGCCCGGCCGGCGCCAGCATCACCTCGTTGACCGCGGACTGCAGGGTGGACACGAAGGCGCTGGTGCCTTCGTCGCCGACGATCTGATCGTCGATGGGGTGGAGCTGGTAGTTGATCATCCTGGGGTTGGCGCCGGTGACGAGGCGCATGGTCAGCTCACCCAGGAACTCTGTGTCGCTGCCGGCCTGGACCACCGGCCGGCCGGCGACGAGCACCGGATCCCTGAGCGCGGTGTGGGAGTGTCCGCCCACCACCACGTCGACCGCGGGCACCGCCTTCAGGTAGTCCACGTCCTCGCCGGTCCAGACGCTGCCTTCCTTCTCCACGCCGCTGTGCGAGAGCACGATGACCACGTCGACGCGATCGACGTCCCGGAGCTCGCCCGCGATCGTGCGGATGGTCTCGGTGGGGTCGGAGATGGTGACCGGCTCGACCTGCCCGACGTCCTCGTAGGCGGACACGCCCAGCACCCCGATGATGCCAAAGCGGAGCCCTCCGCGCTCGATCACCAGCTTGCGCTGAATGGCGCCCTCGGCGACCAGCGCCTCGAGGCCGTCATCTCGCGGATCCGCGGGGTCGAGGACGAGGTTGCTGGCGACGATGGGGGGGCAGCCGTCGCCGGCCTGGGCCGCGCGGATCATGCGCGCGAGACCCTCGGGGCGGAAATCAAAGTCATGATTCCCAAGAGTGACGGCGTCGTAACCCATGCGAGCCATGAGCTGAAGCTCGCCGCCGGTCTCCCGGGTGACTGTGTGAAACAGGGTGCCCATGGTGATGTCGCCGCCGTCCACCAGCAGCAGCGGCCCCGGCACCTCGTCGCGGCGGCGCTCGATCAGCGCGGCCAGGCGGGCCACGCCGCCCACGGTGGCGTCGTCGTTGAGCACACCGGGGGTGTAGTCGGCGTTGGGGGCCGCCCCCAGCATCCGCGACTGCCAGTCGTTGGTGTGCAGGACGGTGAAGTCACCACTGTTCGCCGCCGCGGGAGCGGAGAGGGCGAGTCCAGTGAGCGTCGAGAGGGCAGCAAAGAGCGGGCGTTTCATGGCCCGTGGCTAACACCGACTCGGGAAATAAACACGCCCCCGGTGGTGGTTTGGGACACCAGTCGGGGGCGTGACCCGGCACTCGGGGGGAACGGGGGACATGAGCGTCCGGGCATGAGGATGCTACGAGATTCAGCCGCCGATGGCAAGCAGACTCAAGCAATGTCTTCGGCATTGTCTCCAGTCCTGGCGATCGGGCGCACAGTCTGTGTGGCAGCGAGGACCGTGGTCTGGGAGGAGACTTCCGGGGAGCGGTATCGAGTAGACTGGTCGGATAAGCGAGGAGGTTGCTGTGAAGTGGTTGATCGAGCCCGTGATCCTGGAGTCCGCCTTTGCCGCCCTGATCGCGGAGGATCTCCGCGCGCTGGCCGCGGTCGACGGTGAGGTGCACGAGCGCGAGCAGTCACTCATCGACGCCTTCACCATGAGCATCCCCGACGGCGTCGTCGCCGCCGACGCTGTGCTGGACACGCCGCACCTCCAGAAGACCTATGTGCGCTCGATGGTGATGCTGGCGCTGGCGGATGGCGATCTGACGGAGGATGAGCACGGGCTCATCGTCATCCTCTCGGAGCGCAGGGGCGTGCCGCGCGCCGAGGTGGATCGCATCATCGAGCACCTGGGGGTGCAGTTCTATGGCTCACTGGAGGCCGCCCGGACCTTCAGGAGCGAGCTGCGTACGGCCGCCCGGGAGGCGGGCCTGACCCAGGAGAACGTCGAGGAGATGTGGAACTGAAGCTCAGGGCTTCCAGTCCCGGGACTTCACCTTGCACTGCTGCGTCGTGACGTTGCAGTCGATGCGCATCTCCTTGCCCTCCAGGAGGTCGAAGGTGAAGCGGTCCCAGTCCTCGCCGTCCTTGTAGCGAACGCCCAGCACATAGCGCCCGGCCTCCAGGCGCCCGTCGGTGTAGTACTTGCCGTCCGGGCCCTTCAGGCGCATCTCGACGATCTCGCTGGTGAACTCGATGCTCAGCAGGCCGCCGCCTGGCGCGGGGGCCTGATCGGGGACGTCCGCGAACTCATCATCCGCCTCGGGCAGGTCATCGAGGGGATCACCTTCGGGCAGATCGTCGAGGGGATCCGCGGGCGGATCGTCCGGGGTGTCAGCTTCCGGGGCGTCGGCCTCCGGGGCGTCGGTCTCCGGGGCGTCGGTCTCCGGGAGATCGTCGAGGGGATCGTCCATGAGATCACCCTCGTAGTCGTCGTCGGGACGATCGGGGGCCTCCGGCGCGGTCCCCGCGGGGGCCTCCGGCAGGTCGTCCAGCGGATCGGCCTGGGCCAGCGCGGAGCTGGAGAGAGTGAGCGCCGCCAGGGCGAGCGCGGAGGGGAGAGTGATCATCAGATGTCGTAGGGAAGTCATGGCGGCTCACTCTAACATTCGGCCACTCGACCCCCGAGCCCATCGGTTGCGTCCGTCTCCGTGGTAGAACGTGTTCTACCTCTCGGAGGCTCTCCATGTCGTCCTACGACTACATCGTGGTCGGCGCCGGCTCGTCCGGCTGCGTCGTCGCCGCTCGCCTGAGCGAGAACCCGGATGTCTCGGTGCTCTTGCTGGAGGCCGGTCGCAGCGATCGCACGGCCCTGTGTCGGAAGCCGGGCATGGTCTCCATCATCCACACCGTGCCCGAGGTGAAGAAGAAGTTCGACTGGGGCTACTACACCGAGCCCCGCGGGGAGACGCTGAACCGGCGCATGCCGTACGTGCGCGGCAAGGTGCTGGGGGGATCCAGCGCCATCAACGGCATGGTCTTCGTGCGCGGAAACCGGGCCAACTTCGACGAGTGGGCCGCGGAGGGCTGCGAGGGCTGGGGCTACGAGGACGTGCTGCCCTACTTCAAGCGCATGGAGAACTACGAGGGCGGCGCCAGCGAGTACCGCGGCGCGGGCGGCCCCGTTCAGGTGAGCATCACCGACGGCCTGAGCCCCGTGTCCGAGGCGTTCTCCGACGCGGTGAGCACCTCCTGCGGGGTGCCGCAGCTCGACGACTACAACGCCGAGCGCCAGGAGGGGGTGGGGCGCTTCCAGATCTCCGCCAGCAAGGGCGTCCGCTCCAGCGCCTCCGAGGCCTATCTGCACCCGGCGATGTCCCGGTCCAACCTCACGGTGATCAGCGGGGCGACGGTGCAGAAGGTGGACCTGGAGGGTACCCGGGCGGTCGGGGTCACCTGGTCCACCAGGGCGGGGATCGCCTCCGCCCGCGCCGCCCACGAGGTCGTGCTCTCCGGCGGGGTGATCGGCAGCGCGCAGATCCTGATGCTCTCGGGGATCGGCCCGGCGGAGCAGCTCCGCGGGCTGGGCATCGACGTGGCGGCGGATCTGCCGGTGGGCCAGAACCTGCACGATCACCTCTTCTTCCCGCTGACCTTCCTCGCCCCGCGCGGCGGTCACAAGGGAACCCCCTGGCACTTCTTCGGGGGCATGCTGAAGGAGTACACGCTGGGCGGCACATGGTTCGGCCGCAGCGTCTTCGAGATCGTGGCCTTTCTGAAGACCGACCCCTCCCTGGCGATCCCGGATCTCCAGCTTCACAGCCTGCCCTGGTCCTACCCGTCGCCCAACCAGGACGCCCCGGTCCGCCCCGAGGTGGACATGCGGGCGGCGATCACCATCCTCCCCACGCTCATCTACCCGAAGAGCCGGGGCGAGATGCGGCTGAAGAGCGCGGATCCGAGCGTCGCCCCGATGATCGATCCGCACTTCCTGGAGGCGCGCGAGGATCGCGAGGCCGTGCTGCGAGGCATCGAGATGGTGCGGGAGATCATGGGCCACTCCTCGATCGCCGGTGAGCTGAGCCAGGAGCTGCACCCGGGGCCGGACTTCTTCGACACCCAGGCGCTGGCCGCGGAGATGCCCAACCGGGTCTGCACCGTGTACCACCCCGTCGGCACCTGCCGGATGGGCACCGACGAGCGGGCGGTGGTGGACCCGCAGCTGCGGGTGCGGGGCATCGAGGGCCTGCGGGTCGCGGACGGCGCCATCATGCCGAGCGTGACCGGCGGCAACACCAACGCGCCCTGCCTGATGATCGGCGAGAAGGCCGCGGACTTGATCCGCGGTCAGACGGCGTGAACCACCCAGACGTTGGGCTCCACATAGACCCCGCGATCGGCCTCCCGATCCAGGGTGAGCGGCGCCAGCAGCCCCGGGGCCGTGTACGTGCCTGAGGCTGGCAGCGCCAGATCGAGCCAGGACTCCCACTCGGCGACGGTGCCGTCGATCGTCATGGAGCGCTCGCAGCAGCCCAGGATGCGGCCGCCCATCCGGGTGTGCACACGCAGCCAGGGATCCATGGGGCTCCCGTCGCCGCGCTCCCACTGGATGTACCGCGCCATGGGGATGAGCGGGTAGCGGGGCTTCAGCGTGGGGCGGACCGGAATGATCACCCTGTCCATGCCGCGCGCGCGCGCCGCGCTCACCATCTCATCGAGGATGAGGCTCGAGAGGCCGCGTCCGCGCGCCTCCGGGGCGACGGTGACGCTCAGGCCGGCGAGCACCGTCGGGCGGTCACCGGAGGCGCCGACAGCGCGCGCGCCGCGCACGGCCCAGTCCCAGCCCTCGTCCGGCAGCGGGGTGGGGGCTGACGCCAGGGGCACGCTGCTCCCGGCCGCGACGAGCGCGCCGTGCTCGTCGTGGATGAGGAGCTGCAGCGCCGGCCAGCGCGCGTGGGCCTCCAGCCAGTCGGGCGTCGTGTCGGAGTGGCCTCGCGTGATGAAGGCCGGCCACGCGCGCTCGAGCAGCGCCCGCAGCTCGGCGGCATGCTCTGGAGCCTCGGCGAGGTTCGAGGAGCGGGCTCCAGCGAGTCGGGCGGGCCTCATCGACGGATCCTCCCGTGCGGGGTGCCTTCACCGAAGCCGGCGGCGGTCTGGAGGCCGATGATGGCGTCCTCGTGGAAGCTCTCCACGTCGACGGCGCCCACGTAGGTGAACGCTGACTGTACGCCGGTGATGATCTCCGCCAGGATGGCTCCCACGGATTCCCTTCCTTCGCTCAGGTAGATGCGAGAGGTGGAGATGCCCTCTCGGAAGTAGCCCTTGCGGGCGCGGTCGAAGTCGTCGAGGCCGGCGGTGCGATCCTGGACAGCCCGGGCGCTGGCCATGCCGTAGTTCTCCTTGTAGCGGAGCCCCTCCGGGTCGGTCTTCAGGTCTCCCGGGCTCTCGTAGGTGCCCGCGAGCCAGGTGCCCACCATCACCCGGCTGGCGCCGGCCGCGAGGTAGAGGGCCACGTCCCGGGGGCGGCGCACGCCGCCGTCGGCCCAGACGTGTCGCCCCAGCGCGCGCGCCGCCGCGGCGCAGTCCCTAACGGCGGAGAAGGTCGGGCGACCCACGCCGGTCTGCATGCGGGTGGTGCACATGGCGCCGGGCCCCACGTTGACCTTCACCACATCGGCGCCCGCCGCGATGAGCTCCCTGGTGCCCTCGGCGGTGCACACGTTCCCCGCCACGAGCGGCACGTCCGGGCCCGCCACGGCGCGCACCGCCGCGATGGCCTCCAGCATTCGGCGCTGGTGGCCGTGGGCCGTGTCCAGCACCAGCGCGTCGGCCCCGCAGTCCAGCGCGTGGCGCGCCCGGACCGCGGCGTCGGCGGAGATGCCCACGGCGGCGGCCACCATCAGGCGCCCGCGGCTGTCCAGCGCGGGCTCGATCAGCGACTGCCGCACCGCGTCGTCCCTGGTGAGGATGCCCACGACGCGCTGCTGCTCATCGACCACCGGCGCGGCCTTGACCCGCCGATCGTGCATCAGCGCGAAGGCCTCCCGGTTGGAGGCGTCGGGGCTCAGGGTCACCACGTCCGTGGACATCAAGCCGTCGACGTGGCTGTACTGATCCCGATCCCGCAGGTCCGCCAGCGTCACCACCCCGAGCAGCCGGTGCTCGCCATCCACCACCAGCACCATGCCGTGAGAGCGCTTGCGGATGAGGCCGTCAACGTCCCGCAGGGTGGCGTCCGGGGTGACCGTGAGCGGGGTGTCGAAGCGGGGGTGGGCGGCCTTGATGTGGGCCACGATGCGGGCGATGGTCGGGGCGTCCATGTCCTGCGGCAGCACGCCGAGCCCGCCGTATCGGGCGACCGTCTCGGCCATGCGCTTGCCGGTGACGGCGTTCATGTTGGCGGAGATCACCGGGTGGGAGCCGCCGAGGAAGTCCGGCGGCCGCAGGTCCACCTCGGTGCGCGAGCCGCCCTCAAAGCGGCCGGGCAGGATGAAGACGTCATCGAGGGAGAGCTCGAGCTGCTCGTCGCGCTCGGGGTGTAGGAATCGCATGGTGACGATTTTAGCGCGCCCGGCGGCGTGCCCGGTGTGATCGGTGTGATCGGTGTGTGATCAGCCCGGCACGTACTCCAGCGGGCCCACCCGCTTCAGCAGGAAGTAGCTGGGGGTGCCGATGCGCGCGCCCGGGAAGGCGAGCCAGGTCCAGCCGAGCAGCCAGTCCGCCTCGCCCGCATCCAGGGCGACGACGGGATCCCGCACGAGCCGGGTCGGATCGAGGGCGGGGTTGCCCGCGCTGTAGTCCAGCAGGAGCGAGCCGGGCGGCGCCCGGTAGGGGGCGGTCGGGGTCGTCACCGCGTAGTGCCCGAAGGTGATCGGCGCGCCGCCCTTCACCTTGGGGATCGGCGCGCCCTCCCAGCCGGTCTGCTCCAGCCGCACGTTCCAGCCCCGCAGCGAGCCGGTCTCGGGGTCGCGGTGGAAGGTCTTCTCGAAGGTCTTCCAGAGCAGCCGGTCCACCACCCCGGGCAGGCCGAGGCTGATGCCCAGGTAGCGGCTGTCGTCCAGCGCCTCGGGCGCGAGCTCATTGCCGCCAGCCAGCGCCTCGGCGAGCTCGGGCTTGCTCAGGTTCAGGAAGTGGTCGACCCGGTCCTGTTGGTTCATGTCGAGTCCTCGATGAGCCCCTGGTGGAGGCCGAAGGCGCCGCGACGCCAGGCGGCCCAGGTCTCGGCGGGGGAGGGCGGCTGCCGCGCGCACCAGGCGAGGTAGGCCCTGAAGGAGATGTCCGGATCCGCGCCGTCGCCCTCGGCGAGCTCCATCTCACCGGCACCGCTCGGGCCGGCCATGAAGCGATCCAGGCCGTCCATCAGGCTCTCGTGGTACTGCTCGTGCACGGTGAGATCCCTGAGCCAGCGGCTGCGCGCGCTGTCCTGCTCCAGCACCGCCGTCAGCCGGCGACGCAGCTCCGCCAGCCAGCCGGGGTAGAGCGTCAGCATCTGGAGATCGTAGATGAACTGGGTCTCGTCGTGGTGCGCGCCCAGGAGGTGCCGGGTGATTCGGTCGGGGCTGCTCAGGAAGCCCGACATGTCCCACGGCGCGACCGCCCGCTCCGCCAGCAGGAAGGGAAAGCGCAGCGGCCGATACGCCAGCAGGCGCGCCCGCCAGTTGGCGCGCACCGGGTGGGCCGCGCAGGTGCCGATGGTCTCCGAGCGGAAGAGGGCCCGGTGCCACATGCGGAGCACGCCGAGCTCGATCTGCCAGAGGTTGGGGGTGACCGGGACGAGCTCCGTCTCGCGCACCTTCATGAGGCCGTCCAGGATCTTCCCGGGAGCGAGCAGCAGGATCCAGGCGTGCCAGGGGTGGCTCATGAGGGCTCCAGCGCGGCGATGGTGTCGGCGTCGCGGGCTGCTAGCAGCGCGGCGATGTCGGCGACGCCGCTCAGGTCAGGGGCGGCCAGCCAGGCGAGCAGGGCCTGCCAGCCGAGCACGTTGCCGCCGGGATCCCGGTACATGGCGACTCGCAGCTCCGGCAGCTCGGCCATGACCGCGCGGATGGGGTTCAGGCAGAGCTGCAGCACGGGGCTCTCGGTCGCGGCCAGCAGCGCGGCCAGGATGTCGGCGTCGGCCTCGGCGAGGTCGTCGGGGTGCGCCCGGGCCGCGGCCAGCGCGGCGAACGCGCTCACCGCGGCGGCCACACCGGAGATGTCGGCGGGCGGGCGCTCGGCGAGCCGCTGCAGGACGGCGGCCGCGAGGTGCCGCCGCACCAGGAACAGATCCGCGGCCACCACCACCATCTCGCCTCGCTCGCGGGCCAGCTCGGCGAGGCCGGGGAGCAGGTCGGGGCCCCCCACGCTGCGGTAGTCCCGCACGGTGTAGCCGCGCCCCTGGCGGACCTCCACGAGCCCGCTGGCCGCGAGCCGCGCCAGCGCGCTGCGGAGGGTGACCCGGTTGACGTCGAAGCGATCGGCGAGCTCCCGCTCGGGGGGGAGCCGATCCCCCGGGGCGAACTCGCCGGCCAGGATCATGCGACGCAGCTGCGAGGCGCAGGCGTCGGGCAGGGTCTGGTGGCGGAGGGCTTTGTACATGGCGCGGTGTATTGGTCATACCAACGGGTTGGTGTGACTCAGGAGATTGGTATGACCAATATATTGGTTATACCAATCTACCGCGGCGATGCAAGTCGGATCTCGGGCTAGGCTTCAACAAGCTCCGGGTGCGTCTCCAGGAAGCCCGGCAGCGCCGCGCCGACAACGGCCGCCACCGCCTCGGCCGCCGCCGGGTTGGACAGCGCCCCGCGGGTGGGGCCGACGTAGCGGGGCGAGGTCAGCAGAACATCGACCACGGCGAGCCGACCCCCGGCGAGGCTGCCCAGGAGCCCTCGCGCCAGGCCGAGCGCCGGCGTCCCACCCTCCGTGAGCTCACCCTGGTTGGCGAAGATGCGGGACTTGCCGGAGAGGGAAGGGTGGACCCAGCCGACGGCGGCCCGAACCCGGATCCCATCCAGCTCCCCGGCGGCGAGGAGGAGCCCGCGCAGCGGCGCGTCCCCCGCGAGCGCCTTCAGCATGTCGGGGAGGCCGTCGCCGCCGCGGAGCCGCCGCCCCTGTAGCCACACCTCAAGGCCCGGGTTCAGCCAGGCGACGTCCTGGAGCCAGGCCCGGGTGTCGTCCGCCGTGAGGCGCGCTGTGCCGAAGATCTCAGGATCCGGTCGCAGCTGGAGGGTGGTCCCCCGGCCCATCGGCGGTCCGAGCCGCTTCAGGAAGCTCAGGGGCCGGCCTCTGCCGAAGCGCTGGGTGAAGCGGCCCTCGGGGGCGTCCATGGTCACGGTCAGGGTGGCGCTCAGGGCGTTCAGAGCGCAGAGGCCGCCGACGGAGAGGCCGTCGATGTGGGTGTGCAGGGCTCGACCGTCGCGGGTCGCCTGGAAGTGGGGGGCGGTCATCACCTGGGTGAGCGAGAGCGAGGTGTCGCCGGGTTCGCGGCGGATGGGGAAGGCGGGGCCGTCGTCGGAGACGGTCCAGCCGTCGGCGTCGAGCGCTACGGAGAGGCGCGTCGCCGAGCCCGCGAGGTGCAGGTCGATGACGTTCCCGACGAGCTCCTTGAGGCCGGCGGCGAGGCCCCTGGCGTCGACTGCGCCGAGGTACATCGCCGGGCGCTTGCGGACGGCCTGGGCGAAGTCCAGGACGCGCACGCAGCGCGGGCAGTAGCCGTCGTCGGCGGGGCAGGGCTCGGCGGGGAGCTCGCGCTTGAGGACCGTGTGTTCGAGGGTGAAGCCGTGAGGGGTCAGCTCCTCAGAGAGCTCGTCGGGGGCTGTCAGCGTGAGGGGGGCGTGGCTGGAGCGCTCGTGGGCGCGGAGGGCGCGGAGGGTGGCGGCGAGGAGCGCGGCGACGGCGGCGGTGCGGTCGGTGTGTGAGGGGGCGACCGCGAGGCCCCAGATGCGCCAGTGGTCGCTGGAGAGTCGGCCGCGTTCGTCCACGGGGAAGGCGGAGATGACGCCGATGGGGGCGTCGCCTTCGCTGGCGACGTAGTGGATTGCGCCGCGCTGGACATCCAGGAGGTGCCGGTGTGGGAGGTGAGCTGCGGAGACATGGGTGCGGACCGCCCCCAGCTCGTGGGGACGCAAGGGCGCTGTGTTCATCCATCACTCCTGAACAGGGGCATGTTTGTGGACGGATTGGGCAGAGGGGCCCCGTCAACGATATGAAATCACTTGTGGATTTCGTCGTTGGGGGCACCCGCTACGCACAGAGAATCTAACCGATCTGGAGTGTGCCCGCACAGATTTTTTTGTCTGTATCTTATTGATTTTAATCAACTATTTTTGATGTCTGGGTCGGATCTGTCCCCTGCGATTCAAGCCGTCGTCTCGCTGCTTCGGCATCCTCCAGAGCCTCTCCAAGCCCCCGCCTTCCGCCAGCACGCGCCCCACCTCATCCACCCTCTCGGTAAGTCCCACCTTTCTCCTTCAGAGCGGCGCCGAACGCGCCGCATGGCGCGCGCCAACTGCGAATGCGTACCTGTTGAGGAACGTGGCGTCCCAGCGCCTCACGGTAGAGGGTGTTGCGACGTCAGATGCCTCGCCGCAAGGCGACATCAGGAGGCAAGACCTTGCGAACACGTGGACGGTTTTCGACGGAGACGAGCTGTTGTTCTGCTGCCATCCC
>Ga0316204_10011018_pt1 | contig 11459 bp, 9 predicted proteins | sample 6monrhotite_MG_2_FD_205661 | JGI IMG/M metagenome (GOLD analysis project Ga0316204, IMG submission 205661) | Microbial mat bacterial communities from mineral coupon in-situ incubated in ocean water Damariscotta River, Maine, United States -... | ecosystem: Environmental > Aquatic > Marine >...
TTTCAATCTGGTCAAGTGCTTTGCGGGCGCTCAGCGGGTCGGGCGTCACATGCCAGCCGTTTTTCATCGCGCTAACCGAAAGCAATTGCACGCCAAGTTCCGTTCCAAAAGCTGAGCCGCTTCGGCGGTGATCTCGGACTTTTCATAGAGTTCGTCGCGTTGTGCCATGGCCGCGGTGATCACCTTTTCACGACCATTCCGCGCTGGATAGCTTGTCGGCACCCTGAAACCGTGGCGTCAGAATCAACACCAGATCGGCAATGAACACCCCTAAGATGGGAATAATTTAATAGTTTCAAAGTATTGTGGCGGAGACGAAGTCCGTATGCCCCCTGTTTTATAGGGTTCACCTTCATTCACTACCGTCCTACAAAATGTTTAATTTCAATACGTTAAATTCATCATTCACCGTTGAAGTTCAAGGCCGTTCGCCTTAAATCTAACCTAAGTGTGGGAACAGATGTGGGAACGATATGAAATTGAGCGCTCGCAAAGTGGAAACGGCAGGGGTTGGACGTCATGGCGATGGGCGCGGGCTTTTCTTGTATGTGAAACCGACTTTAGCGCGCTCATGGGTGCTTAGGTATCAGGTGCAAGGCCGACGGCATGATCTTGGGTTAGGCGCGTATCCCGATGTGACCTTGGCAATGGCACGGCAAAAAGCAACCGATGCAAGGCGGATGATCTTGGAGGGAGAAGACCCGATTGCCAAACGCCGTCAAGCCCAGCCAAAGACATTCAAAGACGCAGCCCTTGAACTGATCGAAAGCAAGCGGCATGGATGGAAGAGCGCAAAACACGCCGCCCAATGGACTTCCACGTTAGAAGCTTACGTCTTCCCGACGCTTGGCCCCATGCAGGTGACAAAGATTGCGACTGCGGACGTGGTTGGGGCACTCAAGCCTATCTGGTCGCAAAAACCCGAAACTGCCAACCGCGTGCGCCAAAGGATCGAAGCCGTTCTGGACTATGCGTCCGCGCTTGGCATTCGCGAAGGGGACAACCCCGCACGCTGGCGCGGGCATTTGGACAATCTACTGCCGAAGCCAACAAAGGTAAGGGCAGTTCAACACCACCCCGCCCTGCCCCATGCGGATATCGCAGACTTCATGGAGGCGCTATCCACACGCAAGGGCGTGTCGGCGCGGGCCTTGACGTTTACCATTCTTACGGCGGCGCGGTCTGGTGAGACACGGGGTATGACGTGGGCCGAAGTGGATTTGGACAATGGCGTCTGGACCATCCCCGCCCAGCGCATGAAAGCGGCCAAAGAACACCGCATTCCCCTAACACCTGCCGCAATCGCCCAGCTTGGGGAACGGGGGGCGGACACTGATTTGGTTTTCGGCAGTGAAACGAAAGCAGGCAAACCAATATCAGATATGAGCATGACTGCCCTGTTGCGCCGTATGGACTACAACAACATCACAGTTCACGGGTTCAGGTCCACGTTCCGCGACTGGGCGGGCGAAACCACCAGTTTCCCACGCGAAGTGATCGAAGCGGCGCTAGCCCATGGGATCAAGAACAAGGCCGAAGCAGCTTATGCGCGGTCTGACCTTTTCGACAAGCGGCGGGACTTGATGCAGGCTTGGGCTAACTTGGCCACACCCGAAACTTTGGGCGCGAACGTGATTGCACTTTCCTGAACGGGTCTGATCTTGTTTAAGGTGGCAAAGCAATCAACCACGGCAGACGGCGGGCTTCATCGTGCAAGACGAAATCAAGAAAAACAAAAAAATAACCGCCAATTCTGAACAGTTGGCGGCGCTCAAGGCCCAGTTTCCATCGTGTTTTGATAAGGATGGCCGTTTTCGGCCTGACAAGCTGGAAGATATCGTGCGCGCTAGTGGGGCAGATATCACCCGTGAGGGGTATAAGTTGGATTGGTTGGGCAAGTCCTACGCGCGATTGCTCGCGAACCTGAAAACCGAAACTTTGCTGGCCCCCAATGCCGAACACAACGCGTTGCCAGAAAACGCAGAGTCCGAAAACCTTCTGATCCAAGGTGACAATCTGGATGTGCTCAAACACCTTGTGAATGCATATTCCGAAAAGGTGAAGATGATCTACATCGACCCGCCCTATAACACGGGATCGGACGGGTTTGTGTATAACGACACGCGCAAGTTTACGGTTGAAGAATTGCAACGGCTTGCGGGGGTTGAGGAGGATGAAGCCCAGCGCATTCTGGACTTCACGCAATCCTCCAGCAATTCGCATTCGGCTTGGCTGACGTTCATGTATCCGCGTCTTTATGTGGCGCGGGAGTTGCTGCGCGAAGATGGGGTGATCTTCATTTCCATCGACGACAACGAACAGTCCCAGTTGAAGCTTTTGTGCGATGAGGTGTTTGGGGAAGACAATTTCGTCGCAACCTTAGCTGTGCAACTTAATCCTAGAGGCCGAAACCTTGATCGATTTGTAGCCAAGACTCACGAAGCAATTATGATCTACACTAAGAGCTTTGGCGTAGAACAGGCGGTCCACGGCTTGGAAAAAGAAGGCCGAATGGTTGATGAGTACAACAAAAACGATGAACGTGGAAAGCACAGGTTAACTGGACTTAGAAATCGAAATCAGGCATTTAACCCAACGACAAGACCTATGCTCTACTACCCTCTTTACGTTGATCCCCAAAATGGCGCTGTTTCAGTTCAAGCCGATGCAAGTCACAATGAAGAGGTCTGGCCAGACACCGATGAAGGTGTGAAAACTTGTTGGACCTGGGGCAAAGAAAAAGCTGAAAATGAACGTGACTTACTTGTTGCTGAAAATAGCGGGGTTGGTTGGCGAATATTTAGAAAAGACTATCTGCTAGATGAAAATGGTAGGAAGGCGAGCACGCTTGCGAAGTCGGTTTGGTTAGAAAAAGAAATCAACAATGACTATGGACGGAAAGCAGTAAAGGACTTGCTTGACGGTCCAATGATGAGCTTCCCTAAAGCAATAGCACTTATGCAAAAAGTTCAGAAAATGGGCATGTCTGACGATGATCTAATTTTGGACTTCTTCTCGGGCTCAGGCACTACCGCCCATGCTGTAATGGCGCTGAACGCGCGCGACGGCGGCAACCGCAAACACATCTCCGTTCAACTCGATGAACCCACCGACGAAAAGTCAGAGGCGCGCAAGGCTGGCTACGCCACCATCTTTGAAATCACCCGCGAGCGGATCAAGCGTGCCGCATCCAAGATCAAAGAAGACCACCCCGATGCAACCTGTGATTTTGGCTTCAAAGAGTTCAGAACCATCCCCGCGAATGAAGGCCCGTTCCAAGGCTATCTTGACGACGCGGCAACACGCGACGATTACGTGCCCTTCAACGGCATGGCGCTTGATGATGATGCAATCACCGCCCTTCTGACCACGTGGAAGGCCTATGACGGACTGCCCCTGCATCAAGACCTCATCCCCGTCGATCTGGACGGCTACGTTGCCTATCAAGGCAGGGACAAACTCTATTTTGTAAACAGCGGTTTGGACATCAAACACATCGTCGCCATGCTCACCCGTATCGACGACGACCCTACCTTCACCCCGCGCAAAATTGTCGTGTTCCATTATCGCTTTAACGACAAACAACTGCGCGAGTTTTCCGAAGCTGTGAACGCACAGAACCGCAAGCACTTGCAACTCGACTTCATCCAGCGGTTCTGATCATGGGCTTTGTATTTGAACACGACCTGCCCCACCAAACGCGCGCCGTGGCAGGCGTTCTGGCCGCGTTTGAGGGGCTAGGCGTCACCGCCGCCACCCGTGGCTCACAGAACCCCGTTCTGGGCCTGCAGGGGCAAGAGGCTACGCTGCGCGCCAACCTAGAGGGTTTGCGCAAGGAACGCGGCTTTCAACAAGCCTACACCATTGATACCTCCGAGCGGGTTTTCGATATCTCGATGGAGACGGGTACGGGCAAAACCTATGCCTATACCAAAACCATGTTCGAGCTGAACAAACAGACAGACATTGCCAAGTTCATCGTGGCAGTCCCGCGCGTTGCGATCAAAGCTGGCACCGTAGGATTTTTGAAGTCAGACGCCGTGCGCGAGCATTTTCGCGACGCGTTTGACCGCGATATCAAAGTGTATGAGGTGCAAAGCCAAAAGGGCAGTAAGGCCAAGAAAGACCACATGCCCCAGGCCATCGCTGACTTTTGCCGTGCCGATATTGCGATGAACAAGGGCGCGATCCACGTAATGGTGATCAACGCGGGCATGATTACATCCAAGACGATGAGCAAAATGTTCGATGTGGCGCTATGGGATGAGTTCGACCAACCGTTCGCAGGCATTGCCCATACGAACCCCGTCTTGATTGTTGATGAGCCGCATATGTTTCGACGTGGGAACAAGACCTACAAAGAAATGATGCGCTTCAAACCGCAGTTTACATTGCGATACGGCGCGACCTTCGATGGTGATCTTATCAACATGGTGAATGAGTTGACCGCTGTTGAGGCATTTAACCACGATTTGGTGAAAGGCATTGTGGCCCATGTTGAGCGCTTCGATGAAGGCAACAACGTCACGCTCAAATTGACGGATTTGACTGGCGATGAAGCCAAGTTTGAACTGGATGATGCAGGCCAGAAAACCAAACACGCGCTGGGCAAAGGACAGAGTTTTGAAACCATTCATGCTGAAATGTACGGCTTAACCGTCGCTGCAATGAACAAGTCCAAATTGGTCCTTTCTAACGGACTGGAACTGTCAAAGGGGTCAAAGATCAACCCGTTCAGCTATGCTGAAAGCCTAAGTGACAAGATGATGCAAAATGCAATCGCAGTGCATTTTAAAAACGAACGCGACCTGTTCTTGGCTAGTCCACGGATCAAGCCGCTCACGCTGTTTTTCATTGATAATATCGACAGCTATCGCGACAAAGATGGTGCCATGCGGGTGCACTTTGAAGCGATGGTGAGGGCGCATATTGAAGGGTTGCTAGCCGATGAAACGGATAATGCCTATGCTGCGCACCTAAAGACTGCATTGGCAGATATTGCGGCGCTGCATGGTGGCTATTTTTCAAAAGACAACTCGGACAAAGACGAAGCGATTGAAAAAGAGACGCTGGAAATCTTGCACGAAAAAGAGCGTTTGTTGGATTTTGCCAACCCACGGCGGTTCATCTTTTCCAAATGGACGTTGCGCGAAGGCTGGGACAATCCCAACGTGTTCACAATCTGTAAGCTAAGGTCCAGCGGGTCTGAAACGTCTAAGCTGCAAGAGGTAGGCCGTGGTCTGCGTTTGCCCGTGAATGAGTATATGACGCGGGACAAGAGCAAGACCTACTATCTCAACTACTTTGTTGATTTTACAGAAAGCGATTTTGTCGAAAGCTTAGTCTCTGAAATCAACAGCAAGTCGAGCGAAGTGTTTGATATGAACAAACTCGATGATGCTTTGAAAGAACGACTGTTGAAACAATACCCCCAGTTCAACAACGATGAGGATGAACTTTTAGAGGTGCTTGTCGGTGCGGGTATTATCTCCATCTCGCAAAAGTTCAAGGATGGTGGATATGACAAGCTAAAGGCTGACTATGCTGATGCCTTTAGCGCTGGGCTGAAAAAGGGCAAGGTTACGAAGGGCGGCGACAAGCCCAAAACCAAAATCCGCGCAGGGCAGTATGCAGAGCTGAAAGAACTATGGGAAAAGCTCAATCGTAAGGTCGTCCTAGAATATCAATTCGACAGCCCAGAAAAGCTATCTGAGTTGTTCTTAGAATATCTGCAGGCCCATGTCGGGGACTATCTGCTTACAGGCGCGAAGACAGAAATCATCACTATCAAGAAGTTGGGGCAACAGGTCGGAACGCAGAGTTCGGTATCTGAAACCCAATTCACTGCGTTAAACTTGATGAGCTACAAAGCGTTTCTTGAGGCGTTGTCTGAAAAGGTTACCTTGAGCATTGCGGGCTTGCACATAGCTTTTTTGGCTGTCCAATCGGACTTTGATATCAATGCCTACTTGAACCAAACAACCATTCGGAAAATGCACAAAGGTTTCAACGATTATTTGCTGCATAAAGTCTTTAGTGAGTTCAAAGTGGGCTATCGCGAGACAAGCAACAAAGTTCATCCAACCGCGCTGACGGCTTCAGACGGCAAGCCAAGGGCCGAAATTGAAAGCGGCAATGTCGGCGTATTACATGAAGCAGGTGATACGCCTGATAGCTACCTCTTTGAAGAAGCTTACTATGACGGCCAGTTAGAGCTAGAAAATATTCGAAACGATATTCAAGAAGTTATCGTGTATTCGAAAATTCCCAAAAATTCCATCCGCATACCGTTGATCGGAGGTGGGTCATACTCGCCTGACTTCGCCTATGTTCTAAAGTCCTCAGATGGTCAGTCACAGTTAGGGCTTGTTGTTGAAACGAAGGGAAAAACTGCAATCGACTTGGCGGAGCTTGAAGAACAAAAAATTAGACACGCGGAGTCCTATTTTGGGCTGAAAAATAGCGGAATTGATTTGCGGTTTGAAACCCAACTCTCTGGAAAGAGCATTCAAGACATCGTCAAAGACGCGCTCTTACCAACCGCTTAACAAGCAGACAGCAAAACGCGAAATCCGAAGTAAGTTGATATTTCGTTCAACCACGACTTGTATCACACGCTCGTGAACACCACATATAGGCCTTGTAACAATAAAAGGCACAACTCATGGCTTCATTCAGCGGCTTTATCCGTAAATCCCCCGACGCACGTTTGGCATCGTTTCTGAACGCAAAAGGGGTTCATGCCCCTGATGGCTTCAATTGGCAAAGCGAAGGGCGCGGAACTGCGCTTGTGAATGATATCAACGGTCTGATTGCCGACTTACCTGACCTCAACCAAGATCGCGTCAAAGCGGAATTGGACCACCTTGCCAGCTTGGCAACACCACAAACCATGGCCGCAGCGGAACAAATATGCAGCGCCCAGCGCATTGATTTGGAAGGGTTGCAGGGCATTCAGGACGTGTTGCTTATGCTGGCCATCGACCATCCCAAGATATTGGAACGCGTTGCCGTGCAAGCGGCTTTGATGCAGCGCACGGGCGGCAAGAATTGGTCGGCCTTTCAATTCGAAGACGACGGAAAGCCATGGGCACTGGGCGATGACATCGCCCGTGCAGGCTTTGTCGCTGATGCAATCGCTATTCTTGAATTGCCCGAACACCGCAAGCGCGAAGCGGATTGGTACACCTCAATTCGGGTCCACCCTATCACAGGCGAAGAAGTAGAAATTTTGCAAGCTACAATCTATGTCGAAGCAAGCGCCGAAAGCGAACTGACTTTTGGGCCGTCCGACGGGTTGGAGCGGCAAATTGTTCAACGGGTTTTGGAGGTCGGGATCGCCTGCAACGCCAAAGAGCGGATTGTGGAAATCTGCGCCCGTGGCGGCAAGAAAATGCGAGACGAATACGCGTCATCTTTTTCCAAACACTTTGCCCCACAATCCGCACCACCCGTCGAGACACCACGACGGGATGTGCTGCTGGCCAACCTGCGCTCACACCCAACCTTTCCAACCGAACCTGCAGACCGTGTTGCAAAAGTCGAAGTATCATCCCTTGAGTTCTATTCTGTTGGTGGCGGCTTTGCGCGGTTTGAGCATCGCGGGGATGACGAAACCATCTACCAGTTCCTAGAGCGCCAATTCGGCGGGCAATCTCCCATTCATGCAGCGGGTTGGACGATTACAGGCGCAACACTTCGGATCATCCAGACGCCCGAAGACGCAAAGCGCGCCAAGACTTTGACAGTGACCTTGCGCAGTCCCAATACCACCACCATTCCCAACAAGACCGAAGCGGAGCGCCAGTTTGTCATGGCCCTGTTGGATCGGTGGAAATTGATCGCACCGCCCCCTGAACCGTTCAGCGTGATAGAGGCCGCATAATTGAATGCGGTAGACCTGTTTGCGACGCTGCTGGCCCAGCGCGGGCGCGTTCAAAGCGTCGAGTATTCATCTTTCCCAGCCTATGACGATCTGCTCAAAGCAGGGCTAGTCGAAGAAACTGGCGTCGTGTCATCCATGATGTGCAACGAATGCGACCATCCCCATGATGCAGAGATTGTCTATGAGGGTTCGCAATATGGTTACTATTGCCCAGAATTTGGCTTTGTATCAAAACCCCGTTCCCAGCTTATCGCGGTGCAACCGAACCTAGGCACTTTTGTTTCGCAGATTGCCGACGCCTTAGATTGCAAGAGACGCAGGTCATCACCCCTAAAAAATGACACGTGGCGCATTGGGGCCATCGAGAGCGCGGCAGGGGACGTTGTTCTGTACCTGCACCCCTCCTTGCAGGACGCGAGGGATATAAGGGACGTCCAAGCAGCCATAGCCAGCGAGGTGAAAAGCCCCTTTGGCGTGATCCTAACGTCTAGTGGCGCGCTAACTGCGCACCCTTTCGTAACCGCTCAACTGGATGACGTGTTGAGCTTTGATATCAAGGCCGGAAAATTCAGCTTGTTTACCGATATTCGCGCCATCGCTGGTGTTCCCGAACAACGTAGTGGGGGGCGACCTAATGGCTACAGGCAACCGTTAACTGGCTTAATGGCCTTGCGCGCCAGCCAAGGCCGCACATTGCTAGGCCGGAACGAAGAAGCCAAGGCGCTACAGGCGGAGTTCGCGGCAAAATTTCCAGACGAAAAATGTCCTTCGTTGTCTGCGGTCAGGAGATATGTTTCCGAGATCAAAAGTGGATCATAACTGGATCAAAACGCACGATCTGTTTTGATCCACCCTGCGTCCGCCAAGGTTCATCTGTCACCAAATGATGGAGAATGAACCATGACAACCACGAACCAAACCACCCGGCCAACACCCCCAATTGCCGTATCGCCCGATGAAGCTGCGCGGCTTGCGGGTATCGGGCGCACCAGCCTTTACGCCGCCTTGGCCAAAGGGGATTTGAAAAGCATCAAGATCGGCACGCGCCGTTTGATCAAGATTGAGGCCATCCACGAATGGCTGGCGTCTTATCAATCGGACGCGGAGTAACACCGTGCCAAAACAAGCCCGCCTAAGCGGGATCAAATCTTTGCGGTGTTACACAAAAGCGGAGGCGGCGGCCATTGTCGGCGTTTCCATCCGCACAATCGGGAACTGGACACGGGATGGGTTGCCCCTGTTAGACGCGACGCACCCGTCCCTTATTCGCGGGGATGACTTGCGCGACTACATCACCGCCCAGCGCGCAAACCGGAAAGTCAAAACAGACCTGTGCGAGTTCTATTGCCTGCGCTGCAGAAAGAGCCGCGCGCCCGCCGCCGAAATGGCGGACTGCAAAGTGGAAGGCAACAAAGCCATGCTCACGGCCCTATGTGACGTTTGCGAATGTATCGTATGCAAGCCAATATCCTTGGCCAGCCTTCCCGTTGTGCGATCAAAACTCGACGTCACAATAACGCAGGTTGAAGCGACATTATAATGGTGGACATCCGCCTCCCTGTTTTTCCCAGTGGGCCACTGCCCCCCGTTGCCTGCAAAAGCCCACGCTAGGCGCAGTTTTGAACCTTCTATTGAGAGCGCCCATCCCAGTGCGGGTTATGCAGGAATGCCGGGTGTTCTCTGGTTACCAAAAAACCGGAATTGCACTGCTAGATTCCGCACTGGCCGACACAAACTATCCATTCCCAATTCGCCCCCAAGCATAGGAGCTTACCATGACCAAACGACCCACTGAAAAGAACGAACGCCTGAAACGCCGCTTTCTGGAGTATCGTAAGTTTGCGCGCCAGCTATCCGAAAAAACGCTGGATCGAGAGATCGCAGCCCTTGAACGGTTTGACATCTGGAACGGACGCAAAGACTTTGCCCGCTTTCATATTGAGCAGGCGATGGGGTTCCGTCTTCATCTGGAGCAAAGCAAAACCACGGCAGGAAAGCCGCTGGGCAAATCGACAATGCGGTCTGTTTTGGCCACCTTGCGCGAATTTGTGCTTTGGCTTTCTCAGCAAGACGGGTTCCGCAGCCGGATCAAAGCGGCAGACGCAGATTATTTCAATCTGTCCCGTCGCGACGAAGCAGAGGCCCGCGCAGCCCCGCCTCGCCCAGCGCCCAGCATAAACCAAGCCAAACGCGCCCTTGCCCTTATGCCAAGCGCCACACCGCAGCAAAAACGCGACAAGGCTGTCTTTGCAATTCTTTGCCTTACCGGAGTTCGCGTCGCGGCTTTGGTATCGCTCAAGATCAAGCACGTTGACCTGCAGGAACAATCCGTCACTCAAAACCCGCGCGAAGTGGCAACGAAGTTTGGCAAGGTCATCGACACATTCTTTGCCAAAGGATTTGACGAAGCTGAAACCGCCCTTGCCGATTGGATGACCTATTGTGACGAAGTGGCGCTCTACGGCCCAGATGACCCACTGTTCCCAACAACGGCGATTGCAGCCAAATCAAATTCAGGATTTGCAGCAAACGGCTTTACGCGCGACCACTGGAAAAGCACAGAACCTGTGCGCAAGATCGTTCGCACAGCGTTTGAAGCGGCTGGCTTGCCCAACTATGGGCCCCATGCCTTTCGTCACATGCTGGCGCGCCATGCGGCCAAAAACGCAAAGTCTGTGGCTGAACTGGTGGCGGCATCGCAGAACCTTGGACACACAGATGTTTTGACGACACTACGCAGCTACGGTCAAATCAGCCGCGAAGATCAACGCAAGCTGATTACCGGTAATACGACAGATCAAGGCTGAAACGGTGCAATCTAAGTGAATGTGAGATGTGGGAACAAATGTGGGAACGATTTGTCTATCATATCGAATTTTTTATTAAAACCAACACTTTAACAGGGCCTAGTGGCGGAGACGAAGGGATTCGAACCCTCGAACGAGTCACCCCGTTACTCCCTTAGCAGGGGAGCGCCTTCGACCACTCGGCCACGTCTCCGCGGATGGGTTTAATCGCAGGCACGACCAAGAACAAGGCCAAAAAACAGCGTCGCGCCAGATCAGATCGAAAACGTTTGACGCGCCTACACCGGTTGCAATCCCGACCCGGCCTGACCCGGCCCGGATTGTTGCCTGCCAAATGCAGCAGACGATCAGTCTGACATCTTCACAGGTTCGGTCAGCGGATTGCAAAACCGGCGATCAACCGGCCGAATGCGGGTCTCAGGCGTTGAACAAAAAGTGCAAAACGTCGCCGTCCTTGACGACGTATGTCTTGCCTTCAACGCGCATCTTGCCGGCATCCTTGCAGCCCTGTTCGCCCTTGAATGCAACATAGTCGTCATAGGCGATGGTTTCTGCCCGGATAAAGCCACGTTCAAAATCGCCGTGGATCACGCCCGCGGCCTGCGGGGCCAGTGTGCCCGCTGCGATGGTCCATGCGCGTGCCTCTTTGGGACCAACCGTGAAATAGGTCTGCAAATCCAAAAGTGTGTAACCGGCGCGAATGACCCGGTCGAGCCCGGCTTCTTTCAGCCCCATTTCGTCAAGAAACATGTCTGCTTCTTCGGCAT
>Ga0316204_10011021_pt1 | contig 11454 bp, 11 predicted proteins | sample 6monrhotite_MG_2_FD_205661 | JGI IMG/M metagenome (GOLD analysis project Ga0316204, IMG submission 205661) | Microbial mat bacterial communities from mineral coupon in-situ incubated in ocean water Damariscotta River, Maine, United States -... | ecosystem: Environmental > Aquatic > Marine >...
AACCGGCCGGCGGTGGGGTTAACAACCCGCCGTCCTGAGGAGCCGTATACGAACAGCGTACGTACGGTTCTGTGAGAGGCGGGTCAGGTAACTGGCCCGCCTACTCTACCTGAAGCGCCTTGCGGCGAGGCATCTGACGTCGCAACACCCTCTCGCGTGTGCGCTGGGACGTCGCGTTCCTCAAACTGGGCCTCTTCGCAGTTGGCGCCCTGCGGCGCGTGCTGGTGGAGGATGGGAAATCAGGGGTGCGACCACAGAATCCGCAGAGGTACGGATTCGCGGTAGGGCATCCCAACCAACAGGCTGCGAGCAACAATTCGTGGTGAGTCGGCCGAGCCTGTGATTGTCTCGGTTGTCTCAATCGGTGTCGTTCAATGAGGGGAGTCGCGTCTTCCGCCGCGACCCCTTACGTTTGATCACGAGCAATCAGCACGAGGTCTTCCATGAGCATCCTTCGTCGCATCCGCTGGGGGCGGGTCAGCCTGGCGCTCCTCTCCGTCACCGCCTTCGTCGCGGTGATTGATAGCGCCCCTGAAGAGCAGGATGTCCAGGAGATCCAAGCGATCCAAGACATCCAAGACATCACAGTCACCGACGAGATCATGAAGCCGAACACCAAGCTCCTGCTGGACCGGCCCTGGATTGATCACCTGCCCAGCAACGATAAGGATCTCGTCAACGCGATGTTCTTCATCGAGCGCGACGGCGCGCGGGTCGGTGGCATCTTCCGGACCTCGGTCTGGCGGCGACACATGGAGGTCTTCCGCTGGTCCCCGAAGGGCGACGAGCTGATGCTGGAGTTCCCCCAGGTCAACCGGACCATCCCCATCAAGGCGCAGGCCCGGGCCTGTGATGAGGCCCCCGATCCGATGGACCTGTGTCTGGATGTGACCATCCTGAAGAAGTCGGTGCGACTGTATTCCAAGAAGGACTGGAAGCGAAAGGACGCCGCCGACATCGAGAGCCTGGTCGCCGAGCTGCCCATCCAGCCTGACGCCGAGGGCGTGAGCGTGAGCGTCGATCTCCAGGGCCTCCTGGAGTAGCGCCTGTCGCCACCCCGGGAATCCAGGGGCCGACTACCCGGGCTTCGCGGCGACCATGAAGGTCGTGGTGGAGCTCGCGCCGACGTCGGGGAAGGAGAGGTCGATGAAGCCCGCGTCGCGCACGCCGGCCGTGAGCGCGTCCCGGGTGACGATCTTGACCATCGGCGCCTTCCCCAGCATCTGCATGACCCCCAGGATCAGTCGATAGGGCACCCAGGTGTCGCCCAGGCAGACCGTGGACGAGACGAAGAAGCCGCCGGGCTTGAGCAGGCTGAAGATCTGCTCGACGGCTGCCTTCCGGTCTTCGACCAGGTGCAGCAGGCTGTAGGCGCAGATGCCGTCCAGGCTCCCGGGCTCGAACGCGGTGAACGAGTCGTCGAAGGCCCCGCAGTGGAACGAGACGTTGCCGACCTCCTGCGAGTCGGCCTTGCCGTTGGCGATTCGGACCATCTCGGTCGAGAGGTCGAGCCCGTGGACATGACCGGCGTCCGGCGCCAGGATCAGCGCCAGCGAGCCGGTGCCGCAGCCGATGTCGAGGACGACGTCCTGCGGCGACATTCGGGAGCGCGTGATCTCGATCTTGCGCTCGAAGGCCTCGGGGTTGTCCACCGGCTTGTGGGAGTATTCCTCGGCGATCTTGTCCCAGAAGTGGGGGTCTGCGGTCATGTCGGACTCCTCATCAGTGTTCGATGCGGTTCAGACTACGCTCGACCCCGCTGAGGTATCTGGTTCGATTTCGGGACAGACGGTTCCAGGGCTGGTCCGCCCATCACCGCGGAAGAGCGGGAGGTGGGTCTTCAGCGCGCTCACCACCTGACGTCGCGCCGCGCGGAAGCGCACATTGTCCCGCAGATCGATGTGGCTCAGCAGCCAGAGATTGGCCGCGTGTCTAAGGTCCGGTCGCGCCAGCCGGCGCAGCGCCGCCTCGCTGTCGCCGACGTAGGTGGGCAGCATCACGATCCCGAGGCCCGAGCGCGCGGCCTGGACCATCAGCGAGAGGGAAGAGAAGGCCCCCCAGGGAGGCACGTCGGGGTAGCTGGATTGGGCGATCATCGTCTCCGCGAGCTTGCGGCTCTCAAACGCGACCCAGCGCGGGCTCGAGCCCTCGCGTTCGGGATCCAGGCGCTCCGCGTGGGCGATCGCGACGTAGCTGGCGACGACGACCGGCGCGAGCTTGACGCCGAGCAGGTGCTCGGGGGGCTGCGTCCCCACCGCCAGCGTACGCACCGCGATGTCGGCCTCCCGCTTGGAGAGGTCGAAGGGCCGGCTGTCGGTCGTGATGCACAGCTCGATCTCTGGATAGTCGGCGCAGAACGACGTCAGCTCGCGGATCAACACCTCCGAGACGTACTCATCGCAGCAGGTGAGCGACACCGGGCCCGCCAGCCGCTCGTCCTGGCCCACCAGCTCGCGCTCCAGGGCGGCCAGCTCGCGCTCGACGCGCTCAGCGCCCGGGATCATCCGCCGGCCGGCGTCAGTCAGCGTGTAGCCGTCGCGGTTTCTATCGAAGAGTCGGGCGGCGAGCCTGATCTCCAGCGCCTCGACCCGCCGGGCCACGGTCGAGTGGCTCACCCCCAGGGACGCGCCGGCCGCCCGCACGGAGCCGAGGCGGGCAAGCGCGAGAAAGTACCTGAGATCATTCCAGTCCATCGGGCTGCTCCGGCGCGGACGAGCTCAGCGACCGATCCAGAGGTCCATGAGCAGGGACGCCTCGGCGGTCTCGCAGGCGGTGACGGTGACGGTCAGGGGCTCGGAGGTGAAGCAGGTCTCGTCTCCGTTGGTCGCCGACACGACGTAGTCTCCGGCCTCCAGCGGGAAGCTGAACCGCCCCTCGGCGTCGGACAGCGTCTCGAAGGCCGCGCCCTCCACTTGACCCGCGGACACCTTGGCGTTGGGCATCGGTGAGAAGACCCCGGGGTCCACCTCCTCCAGCACCTCCCCCGTGAGCGCGCCGAGCACCTCGGCGCAGGGCAGCCCGGTGTCCTCGGTCGCGGGCGCGCCCGTGTCCTTATCCGCTGCGCCGCATGCGATGAGGCTCAGCACCATCCAGATCGACCCCATGTGTTCCTCCAGCGTCGCGCGGCTCCATGAGAACACGAGCGGCCAGGAGCCGGCTGGCCGCCGCTTCACAGCAGCGGCATCGCAGCAGCGCCGCCCCGCTGAAGAGCGCGAAGCATAGCGCGGCCAGCGGACCGGCGGAGGACACAGCCACCGCGCTCGCGTGCGCGAGCAGGCCGACGAGGGCGGGCGCCCCCCAGATGGCGAGCGAGAGCGCGGCGCTCAGGGGATCGAGCGGTTGGTGGCTCAGAGGGGGCATGGCTGTCGGCGCCTCGACGCGTTCGTTGAACAGCCTCGGGATCGGATCGGCGTGTAGTCAGGTGAGGCGCATGAGGCGGTGATGCCGGTGCGTCGGTTAGAGGGCGAGAAGGTCCACCCGCTCACAGAGGTCCGCGCCGGCCATGGAACAGCTGCAGCAATGGTGGAACGAGCCGGCGCTCCGGATCTGGTTGCCCTCGCTGATCGGCCTCCTGGTCGCGGTGCTGTTCCGACTGATCGGGATCCCCGCGCTCAAGCGCGTGACCCGCTTCACGACCAGCACCCTCGACGACGTCATCTTCGCGGCCCTCACGCTGCCCATCACCCTGTCGATCGTCGCTGGGGGGATCTGGTACACCCTGCTGGCGCTGGTCCCCGACCCGATCGGGCGGCGGGGGCCGGCGGGGCTGATGGCTACGGTGCTGGTGCTGGTCTGGTCCCGCGCGGCGAACGACATCGCCCAGGACGTCCTGGCCTGGCTCTCTCAGAACCAGGAGCGGTTCAGCATCGTGCAGCCGCGGACGATGCCGCTGTTCGAGATCTCCTCCAAGACGCTGATCTACGGCAGCGCCGTCTACTTCCTGCTGCTCGCCTGGAACATCGACGTCACCGCCTGGCTCGCGAGCGCCGGTGTGGCCGGACTCGCCATCGGCTTCGCCGCCAAGGACACGCTGGCCAACCTCTTCGCGGGCCTGCTCATCATCGCGGACTCCCCCTACAAGCTCGGGGACTACCTCGTGATGGACGGCACCACCCGGGGGCGGGTGACCCACATCGGGCTGCGCAGCACGCGCCTGCTCACCCGGGACGATGTGGAGGTGACGCTGCCCAACTCGGTCATGGTCAACTCACAGATCACCAACCAGAGCGGCGGGCCGGACGAGTCGATGCGCGTGCGCTGCGCGGTGGAGGTCGCCTACTCGAGCGACCTGGAGTTCGTGCGCGACGTGATGATGCGCGTCGCCGACGCGCAGTCCCTGCTGATCCGCGAGCCCCCCCAGCGGCGGGTGCGGGTGCGCTTTCGCAGCTTCGAGGCGTCGGGTATCCGGGTCGAGGTGCTGGGGTGGGTGAGCCGCCCCGAGGACAGGGGGCGGGCGGTCGACGGGCTGGTGACCGGTATCCATCGGGCCTTCGGCGAGGCGGACATCGAGATCCCCTTCCCGCAGCTGAGCCTGCACACGGTTCGGCCAGAGGACGGAGACGACGAGGCGTAGAGCCTGGGCGCTCTCGGGCGAGGTGATCCGGAGCTGGCGCCCTGAGCGGTCTGGGAGGCGCCGAGCGCGGGGCTGTCAGCCGCCGGTCGGGCAGATGTCCGCGCAGGGATCCTGGCGGGTGAAGCCGTCGCCGACGACCTCGCAGGCCTCACCGGGGGCGGGCTTGTCGCAGCCGAGCAGCAAGAAGCCGGGGAGGAGGACGGCGGCGAAGCGGAGTGCTGTCATTCGGGGAGTGTATCCCCTGTCTCCAGGCGTCGGAGCCGGGAAACGAGGAGGGCCTGGAGCTGCGCGTGCTCGCGGTCGTCCAGATCGTCGAACAGCACCGCCTCCATGCGGGTGAGCACATTGACTCCGGAGAGCAGCGGCGCGTCTGCTGAGAGGCGCACGTGTCGTGTCTGTGGAGCCCTGGGATCCTGCACGCGGTAGACCACGCCGGTCTCCTCCAGGCGAGCGATCGCGACGGACACGGTCGGCGGGCTGACGCCGAGGAGCTGGGCCAGCTCGACCTGTCGGAGGCCGTCAGGGGCTTGCATGAGCTCGCCGATGAGTCGGAAGCCGGGGATGGTCAGCCCCAGCTCGGCGAGCTCGGACGCCATGCGCTGCTCGAAGGACACCATCAGCGCCCACAGGGCGACGACGTTGAGACCTTCACGGGCGGGCTTGGGAGAAGTGGGGATCATGCTCGTTTTTAACGTGTGAGTGGGCCGCCGAGACTGTCACCACACTCTCGGGGCGCGGCGAGTGCCTCCAGATGTACGGTGTCGGTGGTCCGGCGAGGCCCGTGAACAGGAAGAATATTCAAAATGAACTTGGTTTGAACAACTTTTGAAGATATACTGAGCTGGAGTTGAAGAACAACACACTGATTGGATGATGCCGTGCTCAATGTGATGCTGCTCCTGTGCACGTCGGCGCTCGCTGACGACTCCCTGCTCAACAAGCCTGACTCTGATCTGCGCGTCTCCCTTCACGGTGAGCTGGGAACCCTGGCGGTGCTCTCTCACCGGATCCAGTTCAGCAAGGACGGGACGGAGATCGACTACCTGGAGGATGGCGGTCAGGACAACCTGTTCCCGGTCGCCCGGCTCAGCGCCGAGCTGCACGCCGGCCCCAAGAACACGGTCGTGTTTCTGTACCAGCCGCTTGTCCTGGACAGCCAGAACCTGATCCAGCGCGACCTGACGCTCGACGGGGTGACCTTCCCGGAGGGGACCGCGGTGGACTTCCGCTACGGCTTCAGCTTCTGGCGGGCCAGCTACCTGCGCGATCTGGTCGATGACCCGGACCGCGAGCTCTCCATCGGCGGCAGCCTCCAGATCCGCAACGCGACCATCGAGTTCGAGGACCGGGCGAGCGGCGCGCTCATCTCCAACCGGGACATCGGTCCGGTTCCGGTGATCAAGCTCCGCGGGCGGCGCGCCCTGGAGGACGATCTCTGGATCGGCTTCGAGGCCGACGGCTTCTACGCGCCCATCAAGTACCTCAACGGGGGCAACTCCGACGTGGTCGGCGCCATCCTCGACGCCTCCGTGCGCGGCGGGCTGACCCTGAACAACGGCGCTGAGACCTTCGTGAACCTGCGCTACCTCTGGGGCGGCGCCGAGGGAACATCCACCAACTTCACCCCTCCGGGCGACGGCTACACCGAGAACTGGCTGCACTTCCTCAACCTGAGCCTGGGCTTCAGCCTCCGCTGATCGGCGCCGGCGCGGTGCAGCGGACAGACCCTTCGGCGGGTACCATCCGGGTCCACCGGAGTGCGAATGACGCGAAGCATCCAACGAGCGGCCCTGGCGCTCGCGGTCCTGATCCCTGGCGTCGCCGAGGCCCACGGCCTCTGGGGCCACATCCACGTCACGGGCTGGGCGGTGGAGAACATGCCCGACGACGAGCTGCGGCAGTTCCTGCTGGAGCCCGAGGTGTTCAACGCGCTGCTCTTCGGCGCGGTGTTCACTGACACCGGCTACGCCATCGACGACCCCGCCGCGCGCGCCTACTCCGAGCACACCCACTGGGAGCCCTTCATCGAGGACTACGTCGAGTGGATGCGGGTGAACGATCCGCCGCCCTGGGACACCCTGGAGTCCCGAAAGCGCGTCGCCTTTCTGCTGGGCTGCGCCTCTCACGGCCTCCAGGACTCGATCTTCGACTCGCTCTTTCTGCACCAGGTCGAGGAGCGCGACGGGGCGGGCCAGGACGAGACCGACCCGGGCACTGACGGGTTCCTGGCGCTGGATGACTACATCCGCTTCATCCCCGAAGAGGACATCCCCATGTCCACGGTGCTGGCCCTCTACGAGGAGCTCGGCGAGGACGTCACGCAGGAGGTGATCGAGGAGGCGGTCAAGGCGGTCACCACCGTGTACATCAACGACTCCATCGGCGTCGCCGTCGCCGAGACGCTGGGCGATCTGTACGCCGACGACATGCCCTGGGGCCGCGAGCACTACATGGATCCGGACGTGCCCGGCAGCCTGCGCGCCGAGATCTACCCCACCATGCGCTACCAGCAGGCGCTCTGGTCGCGGCTGAACGGCGACTTCTCGGCCGACGACGTGACGGTCTTCGCCTTCCCGGAGTCGGAGCGGCGGCTGCGCTCGGGGGACGTCGGGACGACCGACAGCTGGGTGACCCTGATCTTCGGGGCGGGGGTGGCCTACGAGGGCGACCTCACCGAGCTGCTGGACGCTGGCGGGGCGCCCGTGGCGTTCACCCAGGCCAACTCCCGCTGGGGCCCCGGCCACACCCGCCTCATCCGCCTCCAGCCCGACGAGGAGCTGATCCCCGGCGACTGGTACACCGCGCGGCTGCGCGCGGGCGCGGCGCTCATCGACGGACAGGCCACGACGGAGACCGTCGAGGTGTCCTTCCAGGTCGCCTGCGCGGATGAGGATGACCCGGACTGTCCGGTGCTCGAGCCCCTCGTCGCGAGCGTCGACGGTATCCCCGAGGAGCCGGTCGGTGACACAGGCGAGGACACGGGCGGGGAGGGGGGCAAGGCGTCAGGCTGCGGCTGCGCGGCGGCCCCGCCGACCGCCGCGGCCGGGGGAGCGGCTGGGGCGTGGCTGCTGCTGCTCGGCTGGTTCGGCGTCCGGCGTCGCGAGAAGGGGCGCGTACAGTTGCATACAAAACCCGTGTAGACGACGCAGTCGCGGGACCCTATACGGCCGCCATGGGGTGCTGAGAGCTCCTCCAACACTACAAGAGGAGCCCCGTGGCCTTCACCCTCACCGTCAACGGCGTCGAGCACACTGTGGAGGCGGCGGAGGCCAAGCCCCTCCTCTGGGTGCTGCGCGAAGATCTGGGCCTCACCGGCACGAAGTTCGGCTGCGGCATCGGCCTGTGCCGCGCCTGCTTCGTGCTGGTGGACGGCCAGCCCCGCCAGTCCTGCATCTACCCGGCCTCCTCCCAGGCCGGCCGCTCGATCACCACCATCGAGGGGCTGGAGGACGAGCTGGCCGAGACCCTGCGGGCGGCCTGGGTCGACGCGGGCGCCTCCCAGTGCGGCTACTGCCAGCCCGGGCAGATCGTCTCCGCCTACGCGCTGCTGTCCGAGCACGACGACCCCTCGGACGAGACCATCGACGCAGAGATGCAGAACATCTGCCGCTGCGGCACCTACCAGCGCATCCGCGCCGCCATCCACGACGCCGCCGGCCGGAGGTCGAAGTAATGCCCACACCTCCCAACAAGCCGCGCCGCACCGTCGCCTCCCTGCGCGAGCTCCAGCGGCGCCCGCTGGAGCCCATCTACCGCGCGCTGGACAGCATCCCGGAGCTGCCCGGCTACATGACCCGCCGCGGGGTGGTGAAGTCCTTCCTGGCCGGCCTGAGCGGCCTCACCGTGGCCTGCGTCACCGACGGAAAGGGGGGCGGCGCCTCGGACGACGGGGGCGATGACACCGGCCTCGGTGGTGACACCGGCACCGACACCGACACCGACACCAGCACCGGCACAGACACCGGCGCTCCGGGGGCGTCGGCGCACCCTGTCAGCGTCTGGCTCAACATCGCCGAGGACGACATCGTCACGGTCGTCGTGGTCAAGAACGAGATGGGCCAGGGGATCGCCACGGGCATGGCCATGGTGGTGGCCGATGAGCTGGACGCGGACTGGGAGCAGGTCCGCATGTCCCTCGGCGCGGAGATGAACGACACCGACCTGGAGGGCTGGTCCGACGGCACCTGGGGCAGCACCTCCATGACCGACAACTACGCCCAGCTGCGCGAGATCGGCGCCGCGGCCCGGGAGATGCTGGTCCAGGCCGCCGCCGACCGCTGGGGCGTCGACGCCAGCGAGCTGAGCGCCGCGCTCGGCGTTGTGAGCCACCCCGAGCACGGCGCGCTGCGCTACGGCGAGCTGGCCGAGGCGGCTGGCGCCTACGACGTGCCCACCTCACCCCAGCTCAAGGACAGCAGCGAGCACACCATCATCGGTCGGGAGAAGACCCGGCTGGACATCGCCGCCCACACCCGCGGGCAGGTGATCTACGGCATGGACGTGGTGGTGGAGGACATGCTCTACGCCGCGGTGAAGCAGAGCCCGGTGTTCGGCGGCGAGGTGGCCAACATCGGCGATCTGAGCGTGGTCGGCACTGAGGCGCTGGCGGTGGTGCCGATCCCCAACGGCGTCGCCGTGGTGGCCGACAGCTGGTGGACGGCCAAGGAGGTCCTCGCGGGCCTGGACATCCTCTTCGAGACGCCGCCCGAGATGGACGGCCTGAGCTCCGAGGAGATGGCCGCGCGCTTCATCGCCGACCTGGACACCGCCAGCGCCGTGGGTGTCGACGAGGGCAACGCCGACGTGGCGTTGGAAGAGGCCGCGATCGTGGTGGCGTCGTCCTTCGGCGCGCCGATGCTGGCCCACGCGACCATGGAGCCGCTGGTGGCCACCGCGGACGTGCGCTCGGACCAGTGCACGATCTGGATCTCCACCCAGTACGCCAAGGGCGTGCGCGAGGCCGCCCGCTCGGCGACCGGCCTGCCCGAGTCCGCCATCACGGTGCACCCCACGGCGCTGGGGGGCGGCTTCGGTCGCAAGGCGGAGACCGACTACGCCCTCCAGGCGGTCATCATCGCCGCCAGCGTGGGGCAGCCGGTGAAGGTGATCTGGAGCCGCGAGGAGGACATCCGACACGACTACTACCGGCCCCCCACCCAGGCCCGCATCACCGGCGGCCTCGACGCGGACGGGTACATCACCGCCTGGAAGGGCGCGGCGGCCGGCACCTCCTACTTCAGCGCCAGCTCCTCAGGGAACCTGACGGGCTTCCACGACTTCGCCTACCAGATCCCCAACCGGTACATCGCCTGGGCCGGCGCGAGCTACGGCGTGCCCTTCGGCTTCCTGCGCGCCCCGGGGCACAACAAGTTCAACTTCATGGTCGAGGGCTTCATGGACGAGCTGGCGGACGCGGCGGGGGTGGACCCGCTGGACTTCCGGCTCAGGCACCTGGGCAGCGGTGACCGCGCCTCAGCGGTGCTGGAGCGGGTCGCGGAGATCGCGGACTGGGGCAGCCCCGGCACGGCGGGCGCGCACCACGGCTGCTCGCTCCTGATCTGGGGTAACGATGGCTTCATCGCCCAGGTGGCCGAGGTCAGCGTCGGTGAGGACAAGGCTGTGACTGTGCATCATGTCTGGGTGGTGGCTGATGTGGGGCGGGTCATCAACCCCGATCTCGCCCGCAGTCAGCTCCAGGGCAGCGTGATCTTCGGCCTGTCCACCGGTCTGTACGGCAAGATCACCCTGACCGATGGGGCCGTGGACCAGTCCAACTTCCACGACTACCCGATGTTGAAGATGGCCGACGCACCCGAAGTCACCGTGGCCTTCATCGACAGCGATGAAGACCCCGGCGGGGTGGGGGAGCATGCGGTGGGGGGCGCTGTCTCAGCGGTCTTGAACGCCATGGCCCGGGCTGATGGTGAGCGGGTGTACAGCCTGCCCATCACCGACCATGACTACAGCTGAGCCGGGCGACGTCAGGAGGCAAGACCAGCCGCCCCGAATCCATGGCGCCCTCACGTCCCCAACTTCCGCCAGTCCGCACCGCCTCCCCACCCTCTCGATGAGTCCTCACCTTTCTCCTCTTCCAGAGCGGCTCCGAGCGGCGCCAACCGCGCCGCATGGCGCGCGCCAACTGCGAAGAGGATCCTTTGAGGAACGCGACGTCCCAGCGGCTCAGGCGAGAGGGTGTTGCGACGTCAGATGCCTCGCCGCAAGGCGACATCAGGAGGCAAGACCTTGCGAACACGTGGACGGTTTTCGACGGAGCCCAGGTGTTGTTGTTCTGCAAACCCACGCTGTAAAACCGGCCAGGTTTCGCAATGGATGCAAACCCAGGTGGGCATGCCAGACGACCCGAGAGTCAGAGCAAAAGGGGTGAAGGTCGACGAGGAGGAACGACGAGACTTGACCGAGGGGGAAGCGCAGCGTCCCCCTGGAGACAACGCTGGTTGGAAGCCGCGAATCCGTCAAAGTGGCCGAAGCCCGGTCTGGAGGACCCGCACTAACTCTCACGATCCATGCGGCAGCCGCGCTCACGCTGAACTCCACGATCCATGCGGCAGCCCAAACCCACCCGAGCCCAGCCCAGCAGAGACGAGCAGTCCCGAAGACACGAGCATTTCACCCAAGGGGGTGAGCCCTGGCGAGCAGAGCCTGGCTGAACCCGGCCCGGCTGGATTGGGCTCGGCTGGGGTGGGGCTGCCGCATGGATCGTGGCACTCAGCGTGAGCGCGGCTGCCGCATGGATCGTGGCCGTTAGTTCAGCTCTTCAGCCACTTTGACGGATTCGCCGCTACCAACCAGCGTTGTCTCTAAAGGGGAACCTGCGCTTCCCCTCTCAGGCAAGTCTCCTCGTTCCTCGTCGTCGCCTTTCA
>Ga0316204_10011022_pt1 | contig 11454 bp, 10 predicted proteins | sample 6monrhotite_MG_2_FD_205661 | JGI IMG/M metagenome (GOLD analysis project Ga0316204, IMG submission 205661) | Microbial mat bacterial communities from mineral coupon in-situ incubated in ocean water Damariscotta River, Maine, United States -... | ecosystem: Environmental > Aquatic > Marine >...
TTTTCCGGTCCGACAACCACCAGGTCCACCGATTCGCTGCGAGCCAGGTCGACCAGCCCGTCGAGATCGGAAACGGCGATATGGTGACAGCTGGCCAGGTCGTCGAGCGCAGGACTACCGGGCGCGGCCAGTATGCCCGTGACCAACGGGCTTTGGGCGATTTTCCACACCAGGGCGTGTTCGCGCCCGCCTGATCCGACAACCAGAACCTTCATGTGAACCTCAATGCGTCTGTCGCGACTTCATCCGGGCCCTGCCTAGCGCAATCGCAGGACAATCGCGAGTCTGTCCGGCGGTAGTCGCCCCGTTGCGATGGCAGGCATTCCAATTTACCAGATGAGATATGAATACGCCCACTGGAAACATCCACGAATTCACGGTTTCTGAGCTGGCCGGCTCGCTCAAGCGGACGGTTGAGGACGCTTTCGGTCATGTTCGTGTACGTGGGGAATTGGGACGCGTCGTTGTGGCCAAGTCGGGCCATGTCTATTTTGACGTCAAGGACGAGAAGGCGGTCATCGCCTCGATTGCCTGGAAGGGCACCGCCCAGCGCTTTCGTTTCCGGCCGGAAGAAGGCCTGGAAGTAATCATCGAGGGCCGGCTTTCGACCTATCCCGGCAGGTCGCAATACCAGCTCATCGTCGAGAGCATGGAACCAGCCGGTGCCGGGGCACTGATGGCGCTGTTGGAAGAGCGCAAGAAACAGCTCGCCTCTGAAGGTCTGTTCAGCTCCGACCGCAAGCAGGCAATCCCCTTCCTGCCGGCAACGATCGGTGTCGTGACCTCCCCGACCGGGGCCGTGATCCGCGACATTCTTCATCGTCTGCAAGACCGGTTTCCGCGTCACGTCCTGTTGTGGCCCGTGCTGGTGCAGGGCGAGGGGGCGGCGCCGCAGATCGCCGAGGCGATCCGGGGTTTCAATGCCCTGCCAGCCGGTGGGCGCGTGCCGCGACCCGATGTGCTGATTGTTGCCCGCGGCGGCGGCTCGATCGAGGATTTGTGGGCCTTCAACGAGGAAGTCGTGGTCCGTGCTGTGGCCGAAAGCGAAATTCCGCTGATCTCGGCAGTCGGGCATGAGACCGACACCACGCTGATCGACTTTGCCTCTGACCGCCGTGCGCCGACACCGACCGGGGCGGCCGAGATGGCGGTCCCGGTGCGCGCCGAGCTCAAGGCCGATCTTGACCAGCTAGGCGGGCGCCTGGTCGCGGGCCTGTCGCGCCATATCGAGCGCCGGCGGACCGAGCTGAAATCCGCCGCTCGTGCCTTGCCGCGCCCGGCTGCCTTGATGGCGCTGAAGCGTCAGCATTTCGATATGGTCGCCGAAAAGCTAGACCCGGCCCTTTTGAACCATGCCGCGGAAAAGCGCGGCCGGCTGATGGTGCTGGCGGCGGGTCTCAAACCGGCAGCCCTGTCGCGCGACCTGCGTCAGAAGCGCGATTTGCTTGCCGAGCGGGCGGGGCGTCTGGCCCCGGCTGCAGATCGGGTGCGGCGGGACCGCAAGCGCGACCTGGACAATTGGGCGGCGAGGCTGGAAGCGCTGTCGCATCAATCCGTCCTCAAGCGGGGCTTCGTGCTGGTGCGCGACCGTGCGGGCAAGCTGGTCCGTTCCGGTGCAAATCTGATGGAAGGCGCGGGTATTGACCTGGTCTTTGCTGATGGGGAGAGGGGCGCGCGCATTGAGGGTGATCGCAAGGGGCCAAAACGAGCGCCTGACACACCAACACCTGCCAAAAAGACCAAGCCGAAGCCCAAGCCGCGCAACAAGCCGGAAGCTGCGGGGCAGGGGCGGCTATTCTGATGCGGGCCAGACCTCCCGCTTCCATGCAAACCCTGCTAGAGACGAAGGCATGAGTGATTTCAGTTTCGACAAAGAATTCCAGGGCGAAGCCATTCTCGAGTTTGGCGATAGCGATTTCATTATCCTGAAAACGGGCAGTTTCGTACGCTGTGCCGTGACCGATGATCCGATCCAGCTTGATCAGCTGCGCTATTGGAATGTCGACGAGCAGGAAGCCTATCGCGATGTTCTGGCCGCGAAACAGCGCTGGATTGAGCTGAGCTCGGAGCCTGGAAAATGATCAGTCTCGCCGTCGCCCTTGCCCTGCAATCCACGGCGGCGCTGGTCGACGACGCCGCCGACCCGATCGGCGATCTGATCGCCCAGGCCTCACCGACCGCCCTTGAGCAAACGGGTATAGATCACGTCCAATCGCTCGCCCCGCCCGGTGCGGAAGCGTTCTCGACATCCCAACCCACCGATTTCTGCCACGGTGCCTGGCGCGAAGGCTCGCTTCTTGTGTGCCAGGCTCCGGCCGGTGCGCGGCTGCGTCTTGGCGAAGTCGAGTCTGTTGCGGGTGCTGACGGCTATGCCCTGTTGGCCATTCGGCGACAGGCACCGGCCAGTCTGGTCTTCTCGATCAGCCTGGATGATGTCGCAATGACGCGACCGGTTGATATCACTCAGCGCGAATACAATCTTCAGCATGTCGATGGCGTACCGCAAGCGACCGTGACACCGGACCCGTCTACCCTGCCGCGGCGCCAGCGCGAATACGCGCAAAAACAGGCCGCCTTCAATTCGGTCTGGGACGGGCAAGGTTTCCTTGATGGCTTTGCCCACCCGGCAGAGGGCATTACGACGGGCGTCTATGGTTCGGCGCGGGTCTATAATAATGGCCATGAAGGCAGCCCTCACTGGGGGCTGGACTGGGCCAATGAGGTCGGCACGCCGATTTACGCCCCCGCAGGCGGCTTGGTCACGCTGGCCGAGCCGGACATGTATTACGAAGGCGGTCTGATCTTCATCGATCATGGCCATGGGCTGGTATCGGCTTTCCTGCACCTGTCAGGCGTGGACGTCTCAGAAGGCGATATTGTCGAGCAGGGACAGTTGATTGGTGCCATGGGCGCGGGTGGCCGCGCTACCGGCTCGCATCTGGACTGGCGTGTGAAGCTGCGTAACCAGTTCTATGTCGATCCGCAAAGCCTGCTGGATCTTGATCTGACCGAGCGCGACTAGGCTCAGGCGTCTTTCGACTTGTAGACCGACTTCGCCCAGCGGCGATGGACCCAGAACCATTGTTCGGGGGCCTTGCGGATTTCGCTTTCCACCCAGTCATTGATCCGCGTCACGGTCTCGACAATGGCGGCGGACTTGTCGGGATTGGTGGAAATCTCGATCGGGTCATGCACTTCGACGCGGAAGCGGGCCCCACCCATGCGCCGGATCGATAGCGGCAGCAGCGGGCAGCCATGGCGCATGGCCAGGCGCGTCGGTCCGGGCGCGGTCATTGAAGGCAGGCCGAAGAAGGGCGCCTCGACACCATCATTCATCTTCTGGTCGTTCATCAGCGCCACGGCCTCACCGGCCTTCAGCGCCTGCATCAGCGCCTTGGCGCCGTCGCCGCCCTTGGCGGTCAGCGTCTTGACGCCATATCCGACCCGCATGTCGGTGATGCGTCGGTCGATCAGCGGATTGTTGGCCGGGCGATAGGTGATGTGACAGGGCAGGCCGGTCTGGCTGATGGCTGCCGCGCCGATCTCCCAGTTTGAATGATGCATCGAGATGATCACGGCCGGCTTGCCGGCATCGCGCAGGGCCTCGAACTTCTCGCGACCGATGAATTCGACGCGCTCATTGAATTCCGGTCCGGCGAACACGCCCAGATGCGGCATCTCGCCTGCCAGGCGTCCGAAGTTTTCCCACATGCCGCCCAGCAGGCGTTCGATTTCGGGGGCTGCGGCTTCGGGGAAGCAGCGCTGCATGTTGATGCGCGCGACATTGTGCACGGACATCATCGGGCCGAGTTTGCGTAGCAAGGCGCCCGCCGCATCGGAGGCTTTGTCGATCCCCTTGATCTTGTACCAGCCGGCATAGGCATCCCAGGCGGCGGCTTCAAACCGCCAGCCGATCCGCGTGAGGGTCGAGGCATTGCGCTGGGCGTCTATCATGGTCCGGATTTAACCAGCCTCGTCGCTGGCGTCCATGACGTCGCGCAACAGGCCGTCCAGCGCGCCCGGATTGGAAAACACGGCGCGCACCGGCCAAGCGGCGATCCGTGCACGGGCATGGGCAGGCAGGCGGACCCAATCCTTCTCGGTTGTGATCAGTTGCGCGTCATGGGCCAAAGCCAGCGCATCGAGATGTCGAAGGTCTCCGTCGCTGAACGCATGGTGGTCGCCATAAATGGCGACTTCCGACAAGGTGCCACCAGCAGCCTGCAGCGCGTCGAAGAATTTTTGCGGTCGGCCGATGCCGGCAAAGGCGACCAGCTTGCCGCTCGGCGGCGGGGCAAGCGGTTCAAGCCAGGCGTGAAAGACCGGAATTTCCAGATCGGCCAGGCCGAGCCGGGCCCAATCCGGCTCAACGTCCGGTCCGGGCATCATTACGATGACGGCGTCGGCGCGGGCCAGACCCGTCCTGACCGGTTCGCGCAAGGGACCGGCCGGGAAGAGCGTACCCGGCCCCCAGCCGGTGACACCATCAACCACGATGATCGAGCAATCCTTGGCCAAATCGGGGTTTTGGTGGCCGTCATCCATCAGAACAAGATCGACGCCGCCAGCCGCCTCGATAGCCTGACCGCCAGCCGCCCTGTTACGGGCAATCCAGGCTTGGCCCGAGCGGGCGAGCAGCAACGGCTCGTCTCCAACCGCGGCAGCGACGTGCTGGTCCGGCTCGACCCGCAGGGGGCCGGCCTCGGAGCCGCCATAGCCGCGTGAGAGCGATACCGCCACGATGCCCATATCGGACAATCTCTGCATCAGAGATTGGGTGACCGGGGTCTTGCCGGTGCCGCCGACGGTCAGATTGCCGATGCAGACGACCTTGGGTGCGATCCGGACCGGATCGGCGCGGCGGATACGACGGGCGACGGCCCAGGCATGAATCCAGCCCAGGGGTGAGAGGAGGGCGCGGGCCAACGCGCCGGAGCCGCGACCGCCATCCGTGCGCCAGAAAGCCGGTTCCTTCATTCCCCGTCCTCCGCCTTGTCGGCACGCGGCAGCAGACCCTTGATGGCATACAAGGTCGTGTCCAGCGCACCGCCCGATGCATCGGCAATGGCGCGTTCAGCGCGAGCCTTGCCGGGTGCCTTGGCCTGCCATACCTGCTCGACGGCTTCCGACAGGGTCAGCGCATCGCTGACTTCCAGCATGGCCTTGTGGTGGCGATAGGCACTGTACAGGTCGTCGAAGCTGTCGACATGGGGGCCGGTGATCACACAGGCGCCCGCCTGGCTCGCCTCGATAGGGTTGTGGCCGCCAATGCCGGGCTTGAGGCTGCCGGCGATCAGCGCGGCGGGGGCGAGCGAGAACCACAGCGACATTTCGCCCAGCGTATCGGCCAGCCAGACCGTATCCTGTCCGTCCGGAACCTCTCCAAGTGAACGCCGCGCAAGGCGCAGCCCGGCTTGTTTGACGCTGCCTGCAAGCGTATCGCCGCGCTCGGGATGGCGCGGCGCCAGGATCAGGAGCGCACCGGGGTGTGTCTTTCGCAACAGGGCGTGGGCCGACAGGATTGTGCTGTCTTCCCCCTCATGCGTTGAAGCCGCCAGCCAGACAGGACGCCCGGCCAAGGCGACTTTGAGCATCGACAATTCGCGTGGGTCCGGGGGCAGAGGTCGGGCCTCGAGTTTGAGATTGCCGGCCAGCTGTATCTCGCGCCCGGTGAGATCTTCCAGCCCGTCCCGGGTCCGGGTGTCGGCTGCACCGATCCAGTCAAACGCCTCCAGCAGGTGTCGGATGCTATCGCCGCGCCTGCGCCAACGCTCCAACGAGGCCGTATTCATCCGGGCATTGACCAACGCCATGGGAACGCCGCGCCGGCGGGCCTCGATCAGCAGGTTCGGCCACAGCTCGGATTCCGCGAAGATAGCAATGTCCGGGCGCCAGTGATCGAGGAAGCGTCTGACCGCGCCGGGTGTGTCGACTGGCACGTATTGGTGTTTTGCTTGCGGCGGCAGGCGCTTGGCCATCAGGCTCGCCGAGGTCACCGTGCCGGTTGTAACGAGAAACTCCAATTCCGGGTCGCGTCGGGCGAGTTCATCGACCAGAGTTGCCAGCACGAGGCTCTCGCCGACACTCGCGCCATGCAGCCAGATCAGCTGGCCATCGGGCCGATGGATCTCGGGACGCCCGAGACGTTCATGACGCCGGGTCGGGTCTTCCTTTCCGGCCTTGGCGCGCCGGGACAGTATGGCAGGCAGGAGCGGAGCGGCGAGCCCGGTCAGCGCTCGGTATATCTGGAGTGAGGCCGGCAGGCTCACGCGGGCGTCTCATGCGTCTTGCCCGTGCCCGGGCGCCGTTTCGGGTCAGGTTCGACAACCTCGCCGGCAACAGCTTCGTCGGCTTCGCGTGTGAGTGTGTTGAGCTGAGTTTCCAGATTGAGGCGCGCCGCTTCCAGTTCGGCAGCGCTGGCACGTTTGGGAACGTGGATCGGGTCGCCCCAGATGATGACGCCGCGGGTGAAGAAATGGGGCAGGCAGTGATGGTCCCACGCGTTGTGCAGCACTGTCTTGCGATGTGTCGACCAGGTGAAGGGCAAGATCGGCACGCCGGTATCACGCGCCATGCGCACAGCGCCGAAGCCGGCCCGCATGCGCGGCCCACGAGGGCCGTCGGGTGTTACCGCGCCGCAACCACCGGCGTTGAGATGATTGACCATGGCGCGATAGGCCGCTTCGCCACCCTTGGCCGCATCCGGCTTGTTGGGATTGCGCGAGGAGCCGCGCACCACACCGACCTTGTACCAGCGTGCCAGACGGGATCCGATTTCGCCCTCGCGCGATCGCGAAGCGAGGGCGACCATGCGCTCCCTCTGGCGGGCCCAACCGTGCAGCGCCATCAATACGCGTCCGTGCCACACACAGCCAAGAACGGCTTTGCGCTCATCCCAGACCGAATTCACATAATCGGCATTGCGATATTCCCAGCGAATCGAGTGACGGACCAGCTCGAGATAGAGCAGGACGAGGAAGGCGACGACTTCCTGGGCCCAGGGCCGGGAGAGCAGGCGTTTTGACATGGCAGGCCCTAGCTCACCTCCACAACGCAAAAGGTCAAGCATGGCGCGCGGTTGCGTCAGCGCCGAGACCAGCCTAAATGCGCTGCCAGACGAAAGGCCCAGCATGCCCTATGACTTGAACGACCCTAAAGACCGCGAACGCGCCTGGCAGGATTATCTGTGGAAGGATCATGGCATCCTGCGTCAGAAATTCCATAACATGCACGAGGTCGGTGGTGGCATGTGGCGGTCCAACCAGCCCTCGCCGCAGCGGCTGGAGCAACTGGCCGCCGACGGGTTCAAGACCATCCTCAATATCCGGGGCACCCAGCCGGGCGTCTGCTATTACGATCTCGAAAAAGATGCGTGTGCGAAGTTCGGCCTCGAGATGATCGACATGCCGTTCGGTTCACGCGAGGCGCCTTATGTCGATCGGATTCAGCGTGCGGTGAAGATTTTCGACACGATCGAATACCCCGCGCTGATCCACTGCAAATCGGGCGCAGACCGGGCCGGAATCATTTCGGTATTGTATGCGCTGACCCGTTTGGAGATGCCCTATGACGAGGCCATCCGGCACCTGTCGCTGAAGTATCTGCACGTGAAGGCCGGAAAGACCGGCGTGCTCGACTATTTCTTCGAGACCTATCGCGCCTATGACGAAACCACGCCGATCAGCTTCATGGGCTGGGTCGAGACTGTTTATGACCGGGAAGCGGTGCAATCCGGCTTCATGTCGAGCTGGTGGGGCAACCTGCTGACCGAAAAGCTGCTTCGCCGCGAATAGTCGGCGCCCATTTTTTATGACCACCGGAATCATCAGATATGACGACTCTTTCCACAGGATTGAGTCACATTAACTCCCGTTAACCAAGTTCGGTTCCGCCTGTCGGGGCCGCGAAGGGGAGATGGGCCATGCCGGATCTGGCAATACGGACGGACTACATCCAGGAGCGCCTGAACCGTCTGAACTTCCTGTTGTCCCGTGAGTGTGGTCCGGCCTTTCTTGAAGCCTTCGTCAAGCAGACGGCCGAAGTCTTTGCCGCGGATCGTCTCTACATTGCCCGGATCGATGCGACCCATTCGCGAATGCGTACGCTTAAGGTCGCCTGCGGCGGCGCCGTGGTTGGCAATTACTGTTACGAGCTGAAGGGCACGCCCTGTGCCGGCGTCATGGAAGCCGGTGCCGACATCTTCGAGGACAATGTCGCGGCGCGTTTCCCGCGCGACTTCATGCTCGAGGAGATGGGCATGCGCGCCTATGTCGGCATGCCGCTCTATAATGGTGCCCAGTCGGTCGGCATCGTGGTTGCGATGTTCAAGCGGCCAATCGAAATCGCTGACGAGATGCTCAGCGTGTTCAATCATTATCGCCGCCGTCTGACGGGCGAAATTCTGGCAGCGGAGTCCGGAGACCGGGCGGCGCTTGCGATGAAGGGGACGTCAGACGGTATTGTCGACATGTGCCTGGAAACGGACCAGATATATATCTCGGCAAGGGGCCGGGAGTTGCTGGGTTACCAGCCGCGCGAATACACCGCGGCGACGGACGGTTTCACCACCCTCATTCATCCCGATGACCGCACGCGTTTCCAGTCCACCCTGACCGCCCACTACCGGGCCGGCCGCCCCTGTGATCTGACCGTTCGCCTGAAAGTGGTCGGCGGCTTGTATCGCTGGTTCCGCATGCGCGGGGAAGCTGTTCGCACGCCGGAAGGGGATGCAGTGCGTCTCGTGGGTGCGCTGACCGATATTCACGACCTGGTCGAGGCGCGCCAGCAGGCGACTGAGGCGAGTCGCGCCAAATCCCGCTTTCTGGCGACGATGAGCCATGAAATCCGCACGCCCATGAATGGTGTGCTCGGCATGTCGGCCCTTCTGGCCAGCACCGAGCTGGAACCGTCCCAGCGTGAAATGATCAATCTGATCGAAGAATCCGGCCAGTCCCTCCTGACCATCCTCAATGACATTCTCGATCTCGCCAATATCGAGTCCGGCCGGTTCGAGGTCGAGCAGGCCAACTTCAATCCGGCCGAGCTCGTGCGTACCGTTGCCGGTCCCTATCGCATGAAGGCGATGGAGAAGGGATTGAACCTGCATCTGGAGATCGATCCCGTCGCCGAACGCGATGTCACTGGGGATCCGGCGCGGGTCAGGCAGATTCTGTCCAACCTGCTGTCGAACGCCGTGAAGTTTACGGATCGTGGCGAGGTGCGGGTGCGGTGTCTGATGACCCAGACTGCGAACCGGACCCATGACGTGACCTTTGAGGTCGGCGATACAGGGATCGGCATGGACAGCGATCTGATATCGCGCATCTTCATGCCCTTCAGCCAGGGCGAAGCCGTGTTCCAGCGAAAGAATGGCGGTACCGGGCTGGGTCTGGCGATCGCCCAGAAGCTGGCCGAGTTGATGGGTGGTGGCATTGCGGTGGAAAGCGCGCCCGGAGCCGGCTCGAAGTTCACCGTGACCTTGCCGGAAGCCGGGCGGAGCAACGAAGTTCTGCCGGCGCGCGAGGGCTAGTCGCCGAACTGCACGGCACACAGCCGCGCGTAGAGCCCATCGCGGGCGACAAGGTCGTCGTGCCGCCCCTCTTCGGCGATACGCCCTTGATCCATCACATAGATCCAGTCTGCATCGCGGACGGTCGAGAGGCGGTGCGCGATCACCAGGCTGGTTCGGCCCTGTGATAGCCGTTCCAGGGCTTCCTGAACGCGTTGTTCGGACTCTGTATCGAGGGCGCTTGTTGCCTCGTCCAGCAGGAGTATGGGGGCATCCTTCAGGATGGCCCGGGCGATCGAAAGGCGTTGCCGCTGGCCGCCGGACAGATTGCTGCCACGCGGCCCGACCGGGCTGTCATACCCGCCGGGTAGCGCCATGATGAAGTCGTGCGCATCGGCGGCTCTGGCTGCCGCGATGATGGCGGCCTCGTCGGCTTCCAGATCACCGAAGCCGATATTGGCGCGCACCGTGTCGTCGAACAGGGTCACGTCCTGGCTGACCAGCGCCATGGCATGGCGAAGCGAGGCGAGGGACACGGCGCGGGTGTCAGTCCCATCAATCGTGATGGTGCCGGACTGGGCGTCGTACAGGCGGGGCAGGAGGTTGAGAATGGTCGATTTCCCGGAACCGGATGGGCCGACCAGCGCGATGGTCCGGCCCGGCTCGGCCTTGAGCGAGATATCGGATAACGCGACGGAACCGTCCGGATAGGAAAACCTGATCCCGTCAAACCGCACAGCGCCATCGATGACCGTCAGTGCGGGTGCGTCGAGGGCGGCGGTTACCGTTTCTTCAGTGTCGAGAATGGTGAAGATGCGCTCGAGTACAGCAAAGCCTTCCTGGACCACGGCATTGAGCGTGCCCAAGGCCCGGATCGCTGGTGAAATCACTCCGATCCCGGTCAGGACACCGATGATGTTGCCGAGCGATGTCTCCCCATTGAGCATGCGCCAGCCGGCAAAGGCGACCAGGCCGGCAAAAGCAAGCCCGCCGACGACCTCGAGGATCGGATCGACGCGCGCCTTGTTCTCGGTGATCTTGAGCAGAAAGCGGAGCCGGTCGAAAAAGGATTTTCGGGCGCGCTCGCTTTCATAGTCTTCCAGCCCGTAGGTCTTGACCATGCGAGCACCGGAGAAGCTCTCTTCCAGCTGGCTGGTCACCTCGCCCATCTGGGTCTGGGCCTGGGACGAGGTCTTGCGCAGGCGCTGGCCGATCCGGATAACCGGCCAGGCGGCGATCGGGTAGACTACCAGGATCAGCAGCGACAACATCCAGTCCAGGCTCAGCATGACGCCGACCGTGATGACCACTGTCAGCACATCGCGCATCAAATTGTTGGACAGTCGCACGATGGTTTCGCGCAGCAGGGTGATGTCATTGGTGAAGCGCGAGACCAGCGAGCCGGTCCCCTCCGCCTGGAGGCGCGCGAAATCTGCATGGACCAGTTTGGCGAACATGGCGTTCTGCAGGTCCTGCATCACATTCAGGGCCAGCCGGTTGGTCTGGACGGTCTGCAGGTAAAGGCTGACGCCGCGCACCGTCGCCAGACCGATCACGGCCAACGGGGCAAGCGGGAAGAAGTCCGCTGCGCCGGTGTTCAGCTTGTCGAATGTCCAGGCGATGACGCCGGCATAGGAAGCCGCCGCAGCAGCGGTGATTGCCGACAGCACCAGTGCCAGAACGACCAAGCCGGGTCGCTGCCACAGCCAGTCCCGCCACAATCGCTTGCCGAGAGCGGCGGTCGAGGCGGGCTTGGCTTGGCTGGATGCGGAAGCCTTTGTCACGCCGCGGATCGTGACCTAGCCGTCCTTCTTCTCGTCGGCGGGGTCGAGAAGCTTGTGGGCGTGGATGACGAAGTAGCGCATGTGAGCATTGTCTACGGTGCGCTGGGCGGCGCCTTTCCAGGCAGCGCGGGCCTCGGCATAGGTGCCGAAGGCGCCGACAAA
>Ga0316204_10011023_pt1 | contig 11454 bp, 16 predicted proteins | sample 6monrhotite_MG_2_FD_205661 | JGI IMG/M metagenome (GOLD analysis project Ga0316204, IMG submission 205661) | Microbial mat bacterial communities from mineral coupon in-situ incubated in ocean water Damariscotta River, Maine, United States -... | ecosystem: Environmental > Aquatic > Marine >...
CTCGCGACCCCCTGCGTGACAGGCAGGTATTCTAACCAACTGAACTACCGGACCAATATCTTAATGAGCTTTCCCGCTTTTTACGGGAGGGCAAATGTATAATTTTTTTTCTTTTGATTGGTATTTCAAATGAAAAAAGAGTGCTTTTTTATCCTCTAAAATAAATTGGAAAAACTATTGACCGATCTCTATTATCTCAAACTTCCAATTTCTATGCTTTTTATAGCCTTTAAAGAAGTTTGGAGATACGGCTGCTAAATAACCAAAGCCTACTCCCACTGCTGCAAACACAAAGCCTGCTTTCTCTACATCTTCATCTCCACTTGCTATTAAGATTACACCTCCTACTAAAAAGAGTACGCCTGGGCAGAATAACAAAACACTCGTTGATAAAGAGGTAATCAATGGATTTCTTTTTATCATTTGCAGATCCTCTAGTCGAATCACTATTCCACCAACAGAAACCTTATCATCGTCAACAATTTCTAATCTACCTGAAAGTTTATTGCCATAAATTGTTTTAACCCTAAGCCGTTTGTTATTTTTAATAAAGACCTCTCTTTTTAACTCCTCATTTGAAATTCTAATTGCTTTGTTTTGGGCAACACTAACATTGAATAATATCAAACAAAAAAATAAACCTAGGAACTGCTTTATCATACCAGCAATAAGATCAGAAAAGTTTCTTTCGCTTTGAAAGAAAAGGCAATAGAATCTGATTAAAGTCTTTTCCTATATCTGCTGAAACAAAATCAATTCCATATTGTCCACAACGTAATCGAAGGTCTTTTTCTCGCTGATTAGCTTCTTTCACAAATGCTTCTTTAACCTCACTGGGATTTAATTTCACCTCTTCCCCACTCTCCATATCCACAAAACGGTAGGGTCTATTGTCAAAATCAAAGTCCAATTCTGTATTGTGATCACTCACATGAAATAAGATCACTTCATGCTTGTTGTGCCGCAAATGCTGTAGTGCTTGAAAAAGCTCTTCTTCTCGATCTGAATTGTCCATCATATCACTGAAGATAACAACAAGAGATCGTTTATGGATACGTTCTGAAATGCTGTGAATGGCATCAACAGCAAAGGTCCCTTTCCCTTCTACATTCCTATCCAACAGCTTTTCTAATTCGGTAAACACCAAGCGTTGGTGAGTAGCATTTGATTTAGCTTCTGAGTGAAAATCTATTTTATCGCTAAATAAACTCAAACCATAAGCATCTCTTTGCTTTCTTAGAAGTTCTACCAAAGCTGCTGCTGCGTAAATTGAGAATTGAAGTTTGTTGTATTTTCCTTCTTTTACCTTTTCAGGATAGTTCATAGAAGAGGAAACATCAATAATAATCCTTGACCTTAAGTTGGTTTCCTCTTCGTAGCGTTTAATGAAGAGTTTATCGGTTTTTGCGTATAACTTCCAATCTAGATGCCTTGTTGATTCGCCCGTATTGTACAATCGATGCTCAGCAAATTCAACTGAAAATCCATGAAAAGGGCTTTTATGTAAACCTGTAATAAACCCTTCTACAACTTGTTTTGCCAACAATTCTAGGTGACTATAGGCTTGTATCTTGGTTCTATCGATTGTTTTCATAAGAACCTTAAAGGTAAGAAAGTATCCAGCAGATGACTAAAAAATATGATTCGGATATATGGCCGTATTTCCCAATTGCTCTTCTATTCTCAACAACTGATTGTACTTGGCCATACGGTCGGAACGTGAAGCAGATCCAGTTTTAATTTGACCTGTAGAAAGTGCAACCGCTAAATCAGCAATGGTGCTATCTTCGGTTTCTCCAGAACGGTGACTCATTACTGAAGTATATTTATTTCTGGTTGCTAATTCAACTGCTTGAATTGTTTCTGTCAATGTGCCAATCTGGTTCACCTTAACTAAAATTGAATTTGCAATGTTCTCGTCAATTCCTCTTTGTAGCCTCTTTACATTGGTTACAAACAAATCATCTCCTACCAATTGTACTTTGTCTCCAATGGTCTTCGTTAATTCTGACCATCCTTGCCAATCGTCTTCCCACAAACCATCTTCAATAGAGATAATAGGATATTTATTCGTCCAATCTTTCCAATAGCTTACAAACTCAGAAGAAGTCAATTTATCTCCTGTAGACTTGTGAAAGTGATACACTTTTTCTTCTTCCAAATAAAATTCTGAAGCTGCGGCATCCATCGCAATAAATACTTCTTCACCAGGCTTATAACCTGCTGTTTCTATCGCTTTTAAAACATACTCTATTGCTTCTTCATTCGATCCTAAATTCGGTGCAAAACCACCTTCATCCCCAACATTAGTTGAAAAACCTTTACTCTTCAACACATTCTTTAGATGGTGAAATATTTCAGTCCCCATTTGTAAGGCATGAGAAAAAGAATTCGCCTTTACAGGCATTACCATAAACTCCTGAAAATCGATGCTATTATCTGCATGAGAACCTCCATTCAAGATATTCATCATTGGAATAGGCAATGTGTTTGCATTCACCCCTCCAATGTATCTGTACAATGGCATTCCCAATTCATTGGCAGCAGCCTTAGCAATTGCCAAAGAAACACCCAACATCGCATTTGCTCCTAGATTGGATTTGTTTTCAGTACCATCCAGTTGAATTAAGAAATTGTCAATCGCTGTTTGATCAAATATATTAATCCCATTCAATTCTTGGTTAATGCTAGTATTTACATTTTGTATGGCCTTTAGCACTCCTTTTCCAAGGTACGTGCCTTTATCTCCATCTCTCAATTCAACTGCTTCATGAATACCAGTAGAAGCTCCAGAAGGCACTGCTGCCCTTCCTAATACTCCATTTTGAGTAGTTACATCTACTTCAACCGTTGGATTCCCCCTAGAGTCTAAAATCTGTCTTGCGTGAATGTTGGCAATTAAGCTCATGCTTCTACTTTTTGGTTTTTATGTTGTGCTATAGTTTCAATAAAATTATCGAAAAGGTACCGTGAATCATGTGGGCCTGGCGATGCTTCTGGATGATATTGAACAGAAAAAGCCGCTTGATTCTTCAAACGAATTCCAGCTACCGTATTATCATTTAGATGCTCATGTGTAATTTCTACTACATCACTTTCTTCAGCTGAGCTTCTTTCCACTACAAAACCGTGGTTTTGTGAAGTCACTTCTCCCTTGCCAGTTTCTAAGTTTAATATAGGATGATTTATTCCTCGATGTCCATTGTGCATCTTAATTGTTTTCAAACCACAAGAGAGTGAGAGTAATTGATGCCCTAAACAAATTCCAAAAATTGGCCGCTTAGAAGCTACCAATCCTTTAATATTTTCAATTGTATCCGACATAGCAGATGGGTCTCCAGGACCGTTACTCAACATTATCCCATCAGGGTTCCAATCCAATACTTCTTCAGGAGTTGTATCCATTGGAAAAACCTTCACATAAGCTCCTCTATCTGTGAGGCATCTTACAATGTTTTTCTTGGTACCATAATCCATAACAGCAATTCGGTAATCTGCATTTTCATCGCCTTCAAAGTAAGCTTCTTTGGTGGCCACTTTAGAAGATAATTCCAGGCCTTGCATAGAAGGAACTTCCTTAAGCTGCGCTTTCAATTTCTCTACATCAAACTCTACAGAAGAAATAATTACATTCATTGCTCCTTTATCTCTTATATGCCTTACAATTGCACGTGAGTCAACGTCAGTAATGGCTACGATATTATTCTCTTCAAAATAATTTTGCAAAGATCCTTCAGCCATTGGCCTAGAATAGGTAGCTGAGAACTTTTTGCAGATCAAACCTGCAATCTTAACATCTTCTGATTCTACCTCATTATCTTCTACACCATAGTTTCCAATATGCGCTGTAGCACAAACCATCACCTGACCATAATAGGAAGGATCTGTATAGATTTCTTGATAACCAGTCATCCCAGTATTAAAACAAATTTCACCTGTACTAGTACCTAAAATCCCTGCGGATGCTCCTTGGAATACGGTGCCATCTTCTAACACTACTATTCCTTTTGTCTTAGTTTCGTATTTCATCTGTTTATTTTTTGTCAGTTGCCACTTTGTTTGAAAGTCATATCATTAATAATCAGCCTGTTTTGTTAAACTGAATGTATCCTTAAAATTTGATTCAAAAAAAAGGATAAAACGTGATGTTTTATCCTTTTCTCATATTAACTTTTCAACTAGAAATTAACTTTCTTAATCTTTCTTTTCCTCCTTATTTTCTTCCTTCTTAGCATCAGCTTCAGGAGCCTTCTCTTCTTTGGCTTCAGCTTTTGCTTCTACCTTAGGAGCTTCTTCCTTTACTTCAGCCTTCACTTCTGCTTTTGGAGTTTCTTCTTTCTTTGCTTCAACCTTTGGAGCTTCTTCCTTTTTGGCTTCAACTTTAGGAGCTTCTTCTACTTTAGCTTTTGTTTCAGCAGTAGCAGTCGCTTCAGCATTCGCAGATCCTGAACCACCTCTTCTTCTTCTTGATTTCTTTTTGCTATCAGCTTTCTTCTCAGAAACATATAGTTCGTTAAAATCAACTAACTCTACCATGCACATTTCTGCATTATCTCCTAAACGATTTCCCGTTTTGATGATTCTTGTATAACCACCTGGTCTATCACCAATTTTTGGAGCAACATCTCTGAATAACTCAGAAACCGCATGCTTATCATTTAAGTATTTAAATACAATCCTTCTAGAGTGTGTTGAATCATCCTTTGATTTTGTAATCAATGGCTCAACATATACTCTTAAAGCTTTTGCTTTTGCAACTGTTGTATTGATTCTTTTATGTTGAATCAATGAACAAGCCATATTTGAAAGCATAGCTTCTCTGTGCGGCTTTGTTCTACCTAAGTGGTTAAATTTCTTTCCGTGTCGCATAACTCTTAATCCTTATCCAATTTATATTTCGCAACGTTCATTCCGAAAGTTAAATTTTTATTTTCTACCAATTCATCTAATTCAGTCAATGACTTCTTTCCAAAGTTTCTGAATTTCAATAAATCTGTTTTATTAAATTGTACCAATTCACCTAATGTATCTACATCTGCTGCTTTCAAACAATTCAATGCTCTAACAGAAAGATCCATATCGATCAATCTTGTCTTCAACAACTGACGCATGTGCAATGAATCTTCATCAAACTCTTCAACTGCAGATTTAACTTCAGTTTCCAAAGCAATCTTATCATCAGAGAACAACATGAAGTGTTGAATCAAGATTGTAGCTGCTTCTTTCAAAGCTTCTTTTGGATGAATAGAACCATCAGATTCGATGTCTAAAACTAGTTTTTCGTAATCTGTTTTTTGCTCTACCCTATAGTTTTCAATGCTATAGTTTACATTCTTGATTGGAGTAAAGATGGAATCAATTGGAATAAATCCTACTGCTGCATCTTCAACATCATTCTCTTCAGATGGAACATACCCTCTACCCTTCTCAACAGTTAATTCCATTTGAATTTTAACTGAACGCTCCATAGAACAAATCACATGATCAGGATTTAATACTTGAAATGCTGAGGTAAACTTTCCTATATCTCCTGCAGTTAATTTATCCTGCCCTGAAATTGAAATATTTACTTTTTCTGAATCAGTTCCTTCAATTTGTTGCTTAAAACGTACTTGTTTCAAGTTCAAAATCATAGAAGTAACATCTTCTACAACACCGTCAACAGTTGAAAATTCATGATCAACTCCTTCCATCTTAATGCCAGTGATGGCAAATCCTTCTAATGAAGAAAGTAAAATCCTTCTGATAGCATTACCAATAGTAATACCATACCCAGGCTCAAGTGGTCTGAATTCAAACTGTCCTTTGTGGTCAGTTGATTCGATCATTATTACTTTATCAGGCTTTTGGAAATCTAATATCGCCATAGTGTATTTTAGTTTAGAATGTTATTACTTAGAGTAAAGTTCTACGATTAATTGTTCTTTGATATTTTCAGGGATCTGAGCTCTTTCTGGAGCATTGATAAATTTCCCTTTCATAGCTTGAGTATCCCACTCTATCCAATCAAAGTTTTCTTTTCTATTTGCTAATGATTCGTTAATGGCTTCTAATGACTTAGATCTTTCCCTTACTTCAACAACATCACCTTCTTTCATAGAGTATGAAGGAATATTTACAATAGTTCCATTTACCATAAAGTGCTTGTGTCCTACCATCTGACGAGCAGCTCTTCTAGAAGAGGCCAAGCCCATTCTAAATACTACGTTATCCAATCTAGATTCACAAAGCTTCAATAAGTTTTCACCTGTAACACCCTTGCTTCTAGAAGCTTCCTTGTATAAATTAGAAAATTGCTTTTCTAAGATACCATAAGTATACTTCGCTTTCTGCTTTTCCATTAACTGGATCGCATATTCAGATTGCTTTCCTCTTCTTTTGTTAGGACCATGTTGTCCTGGAGGATAGTTCTTTTTCTCTAAAGCTCTGTCTGCACCAAAGATTGGTTCTCTAAACTTTCGTGCAATTTTTGATTTAGGGCCTCTATATCTTGCCATTTCTGTTCTTTTTTATGCTTTACAATTAAACTCTTCTTCTCTTCGGTGGACGACATCCATTATGTGGAATCGGAGTGATATCTACAATCTCGGTTACTTCTACTCCATTGTTATGAATGGTTCTTATTGCAGATTCTCTACCTGCTCCTGGACCTTTCACATATACTTTCACTCTTCTTAAACCTAAATCGTGAGCTTCTTTTGTACATTCTTCTGCAGCTAATTGAGCGGCATAAGGAGTATTTTTCTTTGAGCCTTTAAAGCCCATCTTCCCAGCTGATGCCCAAGAGATAACTTGACCATTTTTGTTGGTTAAAGAGATAATGATGTTGTTGAATGAAGCGTGGATATGTGCCTCGCCTATAGATTCAACTTTTACATTCTTTTTCTTTTTCTGTGTAGATTTTGCCATCTTGTAAAACGTTATTCGCTTTTATTATTTAGTAGCTTTCTTCTTGTTAGCAACTGTTTTCTTTTTACCTTTTCTAGTACGAGCGTTGTTCTTCGTTTTTTGTCCTCTCAACGGTAAACCTGAACGATGTCTCACTCCTCTGTAGCATCCAATATCCATTAAACGCTTAATGTTTAATTGAACTTCCGAACGAAGTGAACCTTCAACGGTATACTCTTCATTTAAAACTGTTCTGATTTTTGATAACTCATTATCATCCCAATCTTGAACTTTCTTATCAAAGCTTACTTCAGCTTTTGTAAGAATGGTTTGCGCTGTACTTCTCCCTATTCCATAGATATAGGTTAGTCCAATTTCGCCTCGCTTATTTTTTGGTAAATCAATACCTGCTATTCTAGCCATAAATAATGTATTTACTTATCCTTGTCTTTGCTTAAACTTTGGATTCTTTTTGTTTATAACATACAAGCGCCCTTTTCTGCGAACAATCTTGCAGTCTGCACTTCTTTTCTTAATGGATGCTCTTACTTTCATGAGTCTCTATTTTTCTCGTTTCTATTATGGAACGTACCCTTCGGTTAGTTTCACAATTCTTTTTACTTTTATTTATACCTGTAAGTAATTCTTCCTTTTGTTAAATCATATGGAGACATTTCTACCTTCACCTTATCTCCCGGCAACAACTTGATGTAGTACATTCTCATCTTTCCTGAAATATGAGCTGTAATAATGTGCCCATTCTCCAACTCAACTCTAAACATTGCATTCGACAATGCTTCAGTTACTGTACCATCTTGTTCAATAGATGCCTGTTTTGCCATATAATTTAATTCACTTTTTTATTTAATACTTCTTCCACAAATTGATGTGTTGATAATACTTCAGCTCCTCCCTTTCTCACTACTATATCGTGCTCAAAATGTGCAGAAGGTAAGCCATCAGCTGTAACTATTGTCCAACCATCTTCATCTTGCTTCACATTTCTCTTTCCCATATTAATCATGGGTTCAATCGCAATAACAAGTCCTTCCTTCAACTTCACTCCTTGTCCTCTTCTTCCATAGTTTGGAACTTGTGGTTCTTCGTGTAATTTCTTACCCAATCCATGTCCCACTAATTCTCTAACTACTCCGTAACCATTTCTTTCTGCTTCTTCCTGAACTGCAAAACCTATATCTCCAATTCTATTCCCTGCTTTTGCTGCTTCAATTCCAGCCAATAAACATCTTTTGGTTGTATCAAGTAAAGCTTTCACTTCGCTACTTACTTCACCAACCTCGAATGTATAGGCTACATCTCCATAGAATTCATTCTTTAATACTCCACAATCAACAGAAATAATATCTCCGTCTTCTAATGGTTTCTTTGACGGTATCCCATGCACCACTTGTGCATTAAGAGAAGTACATAAGGTATTGGGAAAATCATATAATCCCTTAAACCCTGGCACTCCGCCATTATCTAAAATGAACTCTTCAGCAATTGCATCTAACTCCAGTGATGTGACTCCTGGTGCTACTCTTTTTGCAACTTCTGCTAAAGTTTTTCCAACAAGTAAAGAACTCTCTCTTATTAATTCTATTTCCTCCTCAGTCTTCAAATACATAACAATGACTAGCCAGCCATATTAACGCTTGAACGACCCTTAATTCTTCCCGACTTCATCAATCCATCATAATGTCTCATCAACAAGTGACTTTCAACTTGTTGAAGTGTATCTAAGATAACTCCTACCATAATCAACAATGATGTTCCACCGTAAAACTGAGCAAACTGTCCATTCACTCCAGCTTTTCCAGCAAAAGCTGGCAAAATTGCTACGATGGCCAAAAATATTGAGCCTGGCAATGTGATTCTTGAAAGAATCGTATCTAAAAATTCAGCTGTTTTCTTACCTGGTTTAACACCTGGAACAAAACCTCCATTCTTTTTCATATCATCAGCCATCTGATTAGGATTTACTGTTACCGCTGTATAGAAGTAAGTAAATGCTATAATCATTAAACCAAAAATGAAGTTATACCAAAACCCAGTATAATCACTTAAAGCCGCTGTAAGACCTGTTAGTGAATCTGAATTGGCAAAACCTGCTAGTGTAATTGGAATAAACATGATTGCTTGAGCAAAAATGATTGGCATTACTCCAGCTGCATTTACCTTTAACGGAATGTACTGACGAACACCACCATACTGCTTATTTCCAACTACTCGCTTCGCAAATTGCACGGGTACCCTTCGAGTACCTTGCACCAATAAAATGGTGGCAATTATAACGAGGAGCAAAATTACCAATTCTACTAATAGAATTACCAAACCTCCTCCTTTAATTCTTGAAGCAAATTCTGCTACAAAAGCAAAGGGTAAATTGGCAATAATTCCTATCATTATGATGAGGGAAATCCCATTTCCTAATCCTTTTTCTGTAATTCTTTCACCTAACCACATTACAAACATTGTCCCTGTAATCAGGATGATCACTGTGGTTGTCCACCAAAATAAAGTATCTGGTCGTACAATCTCTCCAGCTCCTGTTAGTTCTGGAACCTGAGAAGCAATATACCCTGGCGCTTGAAAACCAACAATAGCAATCGTTAGCATACGGGTAATCTGATTGATTTTTCTCCTTCCGCTTTCTCCTTCTTTTTGCAATTTTTGGAAATAAGGAATCGCTATCCCTAACAATTGAACTACAATTGACGCTGAGATATAAGGCATGATTCCCAATGCAAAAATAGATGCTCTAGAAAAGGCACCTCCTGCAAATAAATCTAAAAGTCCTGCAATACCACCAGTATTACCAGCATTTGCTACTTCTAAAGCTTGTGAGTCAACACCTGGAAGTACAATGTAAGAACCCAAACGATAAATTAACAACAACCCAAGAGTATTAATAATCCTTACTCTAAGGTCTTCTATCGTCCAAATGTTCTTTAATGTTTCGAAAAATCGCTTCATAATTATGAGATAGTTTCTGCTGTTCCTCCTTTGGCTTCAATTGCTTCTTTAGCACTTTTAGAAAAAGCATGAGCTTTTACTTCTACTTTAGAATCAATAGCTCCTCTTCCCAATATCTTCACCAAGCTATTTTTGCTTGCTAAGCCATTTTCAATTAAAACCTCCAAGTCAATCTTATCAACTTTCTTAGCGGATACAATATTTTGTAAGGTATCTAAATTGATCCCTTTAAATTCTTTTCTATTAATGTTGGTAAAACCAAACTTTGGCACCCTTCTTTGCAATGGCATCTGGCCACCTTCAAAACCAATCTTCTTAGAATAACCAGATCTTGATTTGGCTCCTTTATGTCCTCTTGCAGAAGTTCCACCTTTTCCTGATCCTTCTCCACGACCAACTCTCTTACCTCTTTTTACTGAACCTTCTGCAGGTGTTAGATTACTTAAATCCATGATAAAATCTTTATTCAGTTATACTTTTTCTACATTCACAAGGTGTTTCACCTTGTTGATCATTCCCAAAATTTGAGGAGTATCTTCATGCTCCACAGTTTTTTGGTTTTGAGTTAAACCAAGTGCATCAAGTGTTAACTTTTGCTTCTTTGGTCTATTAATTCTGCTTCTTACCTGAGTAATCTTAATTTTTGACATTTCAATCAATTTTATCCGTTAAATACAACGTCAAGTTCAACACCTCTATGCTTAGCAACTGTATAAGCATCTCTCATTTGTTGTAAAGCTTCAATAGTCGCTTTTACCACATTATGAGGATTAGATGATCCTTTTGATTTTGCTAGTACATCATGTACCCCAACACTTTCCAATACAGCACGCATTGCACCACCAGCAATAACTCCGGTACCATGTGAAGCTGGTTTAATAAAAACTTGCGCTCCACCATACTTTGCTTCTTGCTGATGAGGAACAGTACCATTAATAATAGGCACTTTAATCAAGTTTTTCTTAGCATCATCAATTCCTTTAGAAATTGCTTCAGTTACTTCATTCGCTTTACCTAATCCATAACCAACGATTCCATTTTCATTTCCTACTACAACAATAGCAGAGAAACTAAAATGTCTTCCTCCTTTGGTTACCTTAGTTACACGCTGAATTCCAACTAATTTATCTTTTAGTTCGATTTCGCTTGATTTAACTCTTTTTGTATTTGCGTTAGACATATCTAATATTCTTTTCTCTTTCTTAATTAAAAGTTCAATCCACCTTCTCTTGCACCTTCAGCCATAGCTTTTACTCTGCCGTGGTACAAATAACCATTACGATCAAAACTTACTGATGTGATCCCTTCTTTTTGTGCTTTTTCAGCTACTAACTTTCCAACCATTGAAGCTTGTTCAATTTTTGCAACTTTCTTAGAAGCTACATCCTTTTCTCTTGAAGAAGCGGATAGAATTGTTTTTCCAGTAGTGTCGTCAATCAATTGAGCATAGATTTCTTTGTTACTTCTAAAAACGCTCATTCTAGGACGTTCAGCTGTTCCTGTAACGATCTTACGAATTCTTCTCTTAATTCTTAATCTTCTATTTGACTTTGTAAGTGCCATAATCTTTATTATTTAGCAGCAGACTTA
>Ga0316204_10011025_pt1 | contig 11451 bp, 11 predicted proteins | sample 6monrhotite_MG_2_FD_205661 | JGI IMG/M metagenome (GOLD analysis project Ga0316204, IMG submission 205661) | Microbial mat bacterial communities from mineral coupon in-situ incubated in ocean water Damariscotta River, Maine, United States -... | ecosystem: Environmental > Aquatic > Marine >...
AAAAATAACGGGCCCACATCCCAGAATGCCATTAACATGAACCAGAAGCCGGCAAACAAGAATACATACCAAAGAAGAATTGGATTAGAGAGTTCTTTTAAACTATCCAACCACAGCGATTCTTCTTTAACTTCACCCGATTTAACTTTCGCTCTATGGGCGAGACGTTCTTCTTTATCTTCTTCTTTATAAGTTAAAAGTAAAATAAAGTTTAATGAAATAATTGCGGCACAGGCAAAGAAAACATATTGCCATTCAAGCTGTCTTAACTGCGCAGAAATTAATGGTCCTAGAAAGGCTCCAATATTTACTGTTTGATAAAAAACACCCCAAGCAATGGAGCTGTTCTTTCTATTGGTAGACTTAACAATGGTTCCTTGAATACCGGGTTTAAATATCCCCGTACCAAAGGCAAGAATCGAAGCACCTATGAGAAATCCCCAAAAGGTTGGAAAAAAGGCCATGACTAAATAGCCTAAAATCTTAAAAACAGTCGAAGCAAAGATGGTTTCTTTGTAGCCGTATCTATCAGAAAGGCCACCAGTGAGCACTGGTACAAAACTCTGAATAAGAGCCCAAACCATAAAAATGATACCTAAATCACTTTCGACTAAACCTAAACCACCATTCGAGGCGGCATCAGTTGCATAAAGACTTGATAGTGAGCGTACGCCATAATAGGCAAGCCGTTCGACCATCTCCATGCCACCACAAATCCAAAATACATAGGACAAGCTTGCTATTGCAGCAAAGGTACCTAACTGCTGTACGTCTTTAACTGACGTTGTATGTTCATGTTCTAATTCTTCTGACATCCAATATTCCCTAGCTAATGCATTTAATTAACCGGGTCATTATGCCTTGTTCTATGAAAATTACTAGGAAAAGCAATGATTTGCGTATTAATTGAAGACCTTGGAACCTAATATAAGTTACTATTGATTGCAGATTTATCCTCCACAAAAATTTATCAAGGTTGAAACTATTATATGTCTCGAAGTTTCGCACTAATAGCCAGCATCTATGCCTTATTATCTGTCGCCCTTGGTGCATTTGGAGCACATGCTCTAAAAGCGATATTATCAGCAAGCCAGTTATCTACTTGGCACACCGCTGTTGAATATCAAATGATGCATGCACTGGCTTTATTGTTTATCAGCAGCCAATTAAAATTATCCTATAGCAAACATTTAAAGCATGCTGCAATTTCAATCAGCATTGGCGTATTGTTATTTTCTGGCTCACTTTATTGCTTAGTGCTCCTAGAAATTAAATTGTTAGGCATGATCACACCCATTGGCGGCCTACTCTTCATTGTCGGTTGGATATTACTTATTTATCATTTCTGGCGCTCTAACGCTAATCAATGATAACCCTGCAATATATACGGCTCAGATCGCTCAATAAGGCTTTTGCTTGCATAAATTAAGCACCTCAAGCAGTATTGGCTAATATGATATTGAATACAGTTTGGAGACAACCAGTGAAGTTTGTAATTATTAGCATCATGGTCTTAATATTATCGGCCTGTGCATCCACATCAGAAGTGAATGATATTGAACAATTGGTCTTAACGAGCCAAGCGACAGTGACTAAACTCGATAACAAAATTGTTGAACTTGAAGCAGAGCGAGCCATACTTTCTGAACAATTAAGTGCCGTTGAAAAAAGTGGGCAATCATTGCAGTCTGGCGCTTCTGAGTTAAAGGGTAAAATTTCAACTATTGATCAAGCCATCGGTGCTTACAAAAATGAAATAACAACCATCAACAGTACACTGTCTAAAAACAGTAAAACGATTAAGGTTGTTAAGAAACAACAAAAACAGCAGCATGTCGCCGCATCAACAGCAGTGAAAGATAACCAAATTCTTAAGGATCAGGTAGTAGATGAAATACGTGCACTGGAATTAGAATACGAAGCAAAACGCAAGAAATTATTAGAACAACAAAACCCAGAAAAGAGTGAAGATAACGATGGAAAATAATCCCGTAAACAAAGAACCAGCAATACAGGACAGCACTCATAATCAACAACCATCTGTTCTTAAGACAAGCCTAATAACCAGCATTGTCACTTCGGTAGTTGTTTTAATGATCTTTGTACTTGTGTTTAAACCACTGGGCAATATCAAACAGAACAGTAACAGTATCGAGTTACAACAAAAACAACTGTCAGAGATTAAAGAGCAGATTAACGTATCTAGGCAGGAACTTGAGTTGCAGGTACGAAACTATATTGATAAAAATTATGGTGTTCTTTCTGAGCGCGATGAAAAAGTAGATAAATTAGTTATTTATTTTAGGCAACAAGATGCTCGTTTAAGTAATATCGAAAAGGCTTTGGCAACGTTCTAGTTATTCTGTGGGTCCGGTCTTTAGGCCGACAACGATTAGCCCGGCGTCGGCCTAAAGACCGACCTACATTTAAACCATTAATATCCTAATGTGTGAGCTTCAATTTTAGCCGCAGCACTTTTTGTATTTCTTGCCACTACCGCAGGGACAAGGCTGATTACGTCCTACTTTGTTTGTTGTGTTACGAATGGTAGTTGGTTTGGGAGTCGTGCCATCGACGTAATACCATTTAGCGTCTATTTTTTGAAACTGGCTTATTTCATGATGTTGCTTGCGACCATTTTTATCTTGAAAGCTGGCTTTAAACTCAACAATACCAGTAGTATCGTCTTCTGAACCTGCCTGAGTTGAAACAATATCTAGGGCAAGCCATTCTGAATTATCTGCCCAGCGTTTGGTTTCTTCTTCACTCCAATCTTCACAGTGATCCGGATGCAAGGTCTCACCTAGATAGGCAATCTGTTTTTCAACATAGGCAGAATAGCGTGAGCGCATTAGCGCTTCAGCAGTTTTTGCAGGTACTGCACCAGTATGGGCTGGTTCGCAACAAACAGAATAATCCTGTTTCGATCCACATGAACATTGTGTCATTTTAATTCCTATTTGGGCATTCCCAGTCTAAAATCTTTATCAGTAAAAAGTCGTTTTAATCTGCATCAACGATTCGCCTGGGCCTCAACTTGACGCCAAACACGCATAACATTGCCAGATAAAATCTTTTTAACATCATCAGCACTATAACCTCTTTCTAACAACCCTTTTACAAGGTTAGGGTAGGTAGATACGTCTTTAAGTCCTGTTGGCAAGCTATCACCCACACCATCATAGTCGGATCCCAAACCTACGAAGTCGGTACTTCCAGTCAATTTAATAACGTGCTCTATGTGATTCAGTACATCCGATATGTCTGCGAAAGGTTGAGCTCTAAATGTCTTCGCAAAGGTCTCATAATGTTCATCGCCAGCTTCAAGTTTATTATCTTCAAGCCACAGCTTATATGCTTTCATTTTTTCAACGTGATGTACATTTGCAGCTTCAGTTATAAAACCAGAACCGTAATTGATCATAATCACGCCACCATTTTTACCGAGTGCCTTGATCATCTCATCATCCATATTACGCTCAAAACCAGGAACGAAATGACGTGCGCTACTGTGTGAAGCAATAACTGGAGCTTTGCTCACTTTGAGTACATGCCAAAATGCTTTATCGGATAGATGGCTGACATCAACCATAATACCCAGTTCATTCATTTTTTCGACTACTTGAACACCGAACTCTGAAAGACCATTCCACTTGCGTTCTTTGTCATAGCTACTATCTGATAGATGGTTTGAAAGACTGTGCGCTAAGGTGATATATCGGATACCGCGCTCATAGAAATGCATTAAATTAGCCATATCCCCTTCAATCGGGCTGCCATTTTCCATGCCGAGCGGTAATGCAATCAAGCCATTCTTAAACGCTGCTTCAACTTCATCTGGATTACGAACAATGGTAAATTTATCAGGCGCTGTAGCTACAATCTTTTCTACAATATCTATCATCTTGTCAGCGTGTGCTTTTGAAGTGCCTTCTGCTTCCATGCTTGCCGGTGTATAAATCGACATAAAAGGCGCGTTGAGACCGCCAGTCATGGCTCTAGGGTAATCAAAATCACCACCTTCGGTAGCTACAGTCACATCATCCCAGACATTGTTAAGTCGGTAAGGCACATCAATATGGCCATCAACTATTATGGTCGACTGCGCCAGTTCTTTGGCGACTGTATCTAAATCTTTAGTGGTTTCACTGGTTTTGATATTTTGCTCTGTCTGATCACAGGCTGAAACTGATAGCACCAAGATAAGTGCAAAGAAACTGTATTTGATGGTCATGTACTACTCCTAAATTTTAGGCAAGCATAAACAGTATTGGTAGAAATGTCGAATGCATTTAAGCTTAACTTAGGTAAACAAAAAGCCCTCACAAAGAGGGCTTTAGTAAATCATAATGATAGATGTAAATATCGAGAATCATCATATAAGAATAATCCTGCGTTATTTAATAAAACAAGCTGCAATCACAAACCACCCGGTTCTCAAACAATTGGTGGGTATTATTTACTGGCTTATTGTGCGGGGAAAAACCCTACATCACCTTCTAAATTTGCCATTAAATAAGCGAAAGCTGAATAGGTTGCTACATTTTGAGTCAGGCTTTCAGGATTTATTTTGTCCAGTGTATCATTGGGCGTGTGATGGTAGTCAAAGTAATCAGTACCATCCTGAGATAAAGCAACCACTGCCATGCCGTATTTGGCAGAGTGAATAAAGTCAGGACCTGGCCCTGCTTTATTAGTACCACGCTCAATACCTAATGGCTCAAGAACAGAGTGAATCTGATCCGCAACAGCCAATGCCTCGGGTTTAAATTTGGTGCTGAATTTATAGATTTTTCCTGCACCAAAATCAGATTCTGCTGCCACTATATGTTGTTTGAATTCATTTTTATGTGCTTCTGCGTAAGCCTTGCCGCCCCAAAGTCCTTGTTCTTCATTGGCAAACAGAATGACGCGGATAGTTCGTTTAGGCCTTTCCGCTTTTTCTTGAATTAAATCAGCTGCTGCCATAACAATTCCCACACCGGCGCCATCATCAATGGCACCGGTACCTAAATCCCACGAATCAAGGTGCGCACCTAAAGCAACCACTTCATCAGGATAGGTTGATCCGGTTATTTCACCGATGACATTGTGTGAGGTATAGTCTTCTCCAGACTCAGAAGTAATGGTCATCTGTAAAGTTACTGGTTTACCACGCTTGAGCATATTCATAACTAAATCAGCATCTGGATTGGACATAGCTGCTGCTGGAATCTTGCGAACACCTTCTTTATATCGCATATTACCTGTATGGGGCATGCGGTCAGAGTCAGTACCTACAGAACGAATAACTATAGCCTTTGCGCCCTTCTCCGCAGCCACTACAGAGCCCGAACTACGAGCACCAACTGTTTGCCCATAACCATGTCCGTCCTTAAAGCGTTCCATCTTTTTACTTATGAAAACAATTTTTCCTTCGACCTGACCAGCTTCTGCAGCCTTTAGGTCATCTAATGTATCAAATTGGATGATTTCACCGACCATGCCCTGATCAGATGTACCAATGCTATTACCCAGTGCCGTAATAAATAATTTCTGTTTAAAAGGACTGGTAATTGATGCCTCTTCTACGCCGCGCGTCCAGGTTGGGAAAGTCACTGGTTCTGTCCAAACTTTATCGAAACCAAGCTCGTTAAATTTTGCTATGGCCCATTTAACACCCAGTGCATCACCTTCTGCACCCGCCATTCTGGGGCCTACCTCAGTAGTTAATGATTCAACGATGGCGTAGCCTTTATTTTGTTCTAAGGCGGCATCACGAATCCTAGCGGCAGTCTCCAGTTGTGTGGCAGTAAACTTTGTAGGAGCCTGTGCTTGAATTGATAATAATAAGGTGGATATAAATATAAAACTAATGAATTTTGTGATTTTAAAAGGCATTGATAAGTCCAAATAAGTAATTATTTTATGGTTAAAAGAAAGCTACAGATACGACTAATTATAAACTGTTTAATGTTTTGATGTGACAAAATCATGGGCAACACAGGCCTGTTTACGCATTAAGTTCATAGTGCCTAGTGGTTCCGGTAAGCTCGATAAGTCTGCACCCCAATGACGGTATAGCGTAGTCGCATTGGTGACCATTCGTTCTTGGTTGCCCCATTGGGCAAATGCTGACCGCAAATACTCTTCACTCTTAAGTACCGCACTGGCAGCTAAATGCGGTTCAAAATCTTTCTGGAAATAGTAATGCAGTTGCTCATAACTGAAGTTCCAAAATTCAATGAGCCGCTGAATATCTTTTCTCCTTGCCATTGGGCCGTGGCCTGGGATCATAATCTTTGCATTCAAATCCAAAACCTTTTGTAAGGCGGATACGATACCTTCAATAGGTCCACTCCACATTACGGGTGTTTCACCAATAAAGGCAATGTCACCAGCATATACAACACTTTCATCCGGTATATATACTATGGCATCACCACTGGTATGCGCTGGTCCAACCTCATAAAGAATAATCTCTTTACCATTCACATTGAGGCAGTGCTCCGTCTCAAAGGTTTGGGTTGGGCTGGTAATTTCTATATTTTTGTAATCATAGGGAGACATCATATCGAGCATATAATTTGAAAAGTGATTTATACCCGCAATGGGTAAATACCTTAACGCTTTACAACCCGTCTTTAAACCAGTCATTGATTGTGGTTTGACATGATGCATTTGGTTTTTGCAGCCATTGGTTGCAATGATTTGCCGATCTTTGAATAATTGATTGCCCCAGCAATGATCACCGTCTGAATGGGTATTAATGACTGTCTCGATGGGTGACCGACTCAGTACTGGTTGCATCATATTTAACATCTGCATAGTTAAATTAACATCCCAGCAAGTATCTACCAAGACAGACTTGCCATTACAGTCAATCAAACCAATATTCGTTTCACCCCATGAACCATTAGGCACCATCCAGCTGTAACAATTATTACTTAGTTGATACAAACCTTCAGTAAATATTGGCTTCTCACCGTGTCGCGTTTTCGCATAACCCGTATCAACGATTAGCTTAACATCACTCATTTATTTGCCTTATCAGTTCTTTTAGTACCAATGGTGTTCTTTAGTGTGCCAACCTTTGAGATCCTTAACTCGATGCTATCTCCAGCAACTAACCAATGATTGTTTTCCATCGCACATCCGCCAGGCATAGTACCTAAGCCAAACACTTCACCAGGATATAAGGTTTCATCCATACTTAGGTGTATCAGGATATCAGCAATACTGTGCTGCATGTCAGAGGTATTTGTTTTACATACCAGTTCATCGTTGATACGAACCTCAGCGCTCAAATGTTCTATATCAGGTAAAATTTCATCTGCACTGACCAAAGTGGCTGATAAGGCGTTGACAAAACTTTTAGACTTCTGGGGACCAAAGCCGCTTTGCATTTCTTCGAGCTGAACATCTCTGGCACTGAAGTCATTTAATATCTGAAAACCGCCAATCGCATCAAGTGCCTGTTGCTTGTTAGCATTTCTAATTGGCTTTACTAAAACAAAGGCCAACTCTAACTCATAATCAAGCATCTTCGAATAAGACGGCCAACTAATCTCATCACCATCACTGGCAAGATTAAGATGATTACTCATATAAAACAGTGGTTGTCGGTACCAAATTGGTTTTGGTTTTACTAGTGGAAATGGTTTGTTGAGTATTTTTTCATACAATTTAATGATAGGGAGTTTGTTCGGAAGAAAGTGTTTAACAAAGCCTCGTGCGGCTCTTAAAGCATGCTTTTCTGATAGCATAAAGTCACGCAATGAAGTCGGCTGAAATGGAAGCTGTGTGTTTAATAATTCAACATCAGGAACTGCAACTATTGCATCTTTTGCTAGTTCATCTTCAATTTTTGATTTGTTTTCAGACCAGTTCTCAAGCAGTTTAATGAGATCATCATTGACAGACTCTAAAGCTGGAATATCTTTTAGGAAATACCATTTCCTCTTGGCCATTACTGCAAGTTGAGAATCACCGTTAACCTCAAAGCGAGTGAACTTCATTTGCCTCTACTCCAATGCTTATAAATCTATCAAGTACATTATCATAGTATAACGAAATTTGTGACTGCAGAAGCACAAAAGGGGCTACTGAATGTAACGTCCTTTCTCTGTCACTAACATCAGTGTCAATGACAAGCCCAGTCTAGGGTGTGACTAAGCTTAGCATGGTTGTTGATTGTCTATCTACAGTACATGAAATCTCACCTCGAGCAACAGGGTATGAGCCGCAATTGCTTAAGCCTCCGCCCGATTTTCCGCAGTTTCTATTGATGCTAACTCTTGGCGTACCCGTAAATTCTTCAGAGCCACATAATTCGGCGGCTCTTAGATTAAAATGACTAATAACATCTACGTAAGAGTTACCTTTGTCACCGTAATATTCAAGTTGATAGGTACCTTCATTAACTTGTTTTTCTTTATACCCTCCATAACCCATGGTTTCACGGAAAGGTCCATGACTTATCGTTGAACATGCACTAAGAAGGAGGCTAATCATAATGGCGGTTAGAAAGTTTTTCACTTGATGATTCCATTCATAAAATATGCGCAGAAGTATAATATAGAATGACTTCATTAGTCGTGTGATATTTCACAATTTCAATGTGAGATATCTCCTACAGTGATTAGGATCAAAGAATTAAGATATTTATAAGTGCGTGGCTAACAGATTCAATTGTGAAATTTATTTCAGAATAGCGCTATAAATCACCTGCTAAGAGTGATTCCAGCAATTGAGCTACTTCAATTACTTTGGCATCCTCATTTTCTAAGCCTACAACGGAAATACCGACAGGTAGATGGTGAACCTTGCCCATGGGTAAGGTGATATAGGGATAACCAGAAATAGCAGAAAAGCTGGAGTAGCCACCGGTATATGCGCCGCCGTTGATTAAATCAATAGACCAAGCCGTACCTAGGGTTGGAGTTATCATAATATCTAATTGATTATCTTGAACCATCTTATCCAGACCATTTTCTCTAGTCGCAGACTTGATTCGAGCTAACGCATCAATATATTCTTGCTCCTCTAAACTGCCTTTGGCCTGTGATTTAACAAATATTTCCTGTTTAAAATACGGCATTTCCTTATCTTCATGGTCTAGGTTGAATTGAATTAACTTCTCTAACGTTAACTTATTGAGTTCATTGGGAAGTGTTGATAAATAAAGATTTAAATCGTGCTTAAACTCGTACAATAGTACCGAATAGCTATCGCTGCCAAAGCCATCATACCTTTGCAGCTTTAGCTCAGGTATTAGTACTGCGCCAGCTTGTTTTAACCTTTCTAATAGGTTTTGATACACCTTATCTACGCCTTCATGAGGTTTAACTCTTGATTTCAACACACCAATGCGTAGTCCTTTTAAGCTGAGTCCGCTTTTCGAATATTCCGCCTGATGAGCTAGAGTTGAATTTAGTGTGGCTGAATCATTTGTATCCTTCCCTTGCATGGCGGCCAACATAATAGACGCATCAATAACTGACTTTGTCATTGGTCCTGCTGTGTCTTGACTATGGGCCAATGGGATCACTCCATATCTGCTCACTAGACCTAATGTTGGTTTAATACCAACAATTCCAGTGGCTGATGAAGGACAGGTTATAGAACCATCCGTTTCCGTTCCCACTGCTGCAACCGCTAAATTACCGGCAACAGCTGCGGCTGAACCCGCACTAGAACCACAGGGAGAGCGACTTGTATCGATAGGATTTCTAGTCTGTCCACCTACACCACTCCAACCTGATGAAGAGCGCTCGGAACGGAAATTTGCCCACTCACTAAGGTTAGCTTTGGCTAGGATAATTGCGCCAGCCTTTTTAAGGTTCGCCACTAAGGTGGCATCTCGAAAGGTATGGTTATCTTTGAGTGCTAGAGAACCTGCGGTTGTTGGCATTGTTTTAGTTTCAATATTATCCTTAAGCACTATAGGAATACCGTGCATTAGACTTCGAACCTTGCCATTAGCTCGTTCAGCATCTAATTCTTCAGCTATTTTTAATGCCCGATTATTCACCAAGATAATGGAATTATATTCTTTGTCTTTGATACTAATTTGATGCAGATAAAATGCAGTTAATTGTTTCGCACTGAGTTTGCCCGAAGCCATGAGCATCTGCAATTCAGGGATTGTCGATTGTTGAGTTATTTGTTCAAGCTGCCTAATTCGCTCTTCGCTCAACAAACTAGCAACAGTTGTCACGCTATATGCCAACAATGCTAAAACAACAAATGCCTTATTAATTACTGCCTTCATAATTGCACCTTTTATAATGATTTTATCAACACTAATTTCTTAACTACTTATATCAATATAACACTAATCCATATCGCTTTGCTTTTATCACATTAACTAGAGTAAATCTGTCTTTTCATAACGCCTCTATTGCATGCGTTAACATTAACCTAATCTGTTTAATAATTAATCCCGTCGTGTGCGGTTCAAAAGCCTTTATTCTAGGGGTGTGGATATGTCCTACTGGGAGCTTAGGATTATGAATATTCCTTAATCGAATACTGCGATAAGAAATCTCATTGGACAGATAACCTCCACCTGAGCCGGATACTGAAATTTCATTTCCCAATTCACTCAATTCAGCAGGTTCTAATTTGCCTTTAAGGGTAGTTACTTTATGGTTATCTATAATCTTGTATTTACCCTTAGCTTTTTGAAGTGCACCGACAGGCAAGCTAAACTCAACAAACTCCGGTCCATCCAATGCCTGGCCATTAAGCAAAGGAATTAATGGGTTCTCACTACTTGCTCCAGTGTAGACATTTAAATTTCCAGGTGCCTTGGCGCTACGTCGTAGCCCAGGAAACCGCTCTAAATCAAACTCGGTTCTTCCCATACTGATAGTGACGATCATATCCACCTGTTTAAAGTAAGGTGCTAGCAATGTCTCTATCATTCCTTGATCAAAATCTGCAAATCGAACGGGCACCACGACTGATTCGATTTCAACCGATACACCAGCAAATTCCAGAACTTGACCATCCAAAGCTAAGGCGGCAGCACCAGAAGGGTTACTCTGATCAATGTTACGATCCAAAAAGAACGGGTCAAAACCAGTAATTAGTATTTTTTTATTACTGTTCTTAGCAAAATTAATATCACCCTGTCCACGAGACAATAGTTCAAACTGCCAGAGTAACTTTTTCTGTGCCTTAGAAGATAATTTGGTGAATGACTCGGTTTCTTTGAGCGCTTTGCTCATAGCAAGTCGCGTCCAATATAAAGAACGATCATCAAAACTTTCATCGGTAGAAAAGACTTTAACAGCATCTTGCCAAAGTAACTGAGCATGCTTAGTTACTTGCGTCTCTAATGACTGTTCATTATAACTTTGCTTTAAGCTGGATTTAAAAGACTCCAAGCGAGTATCTAGTCGTTTGAAAGATTCTGGAAGCTTATTGATTGCTTGCTGAATTCTTTGCTCTTCAATATTTAAATCT